>Ga0207422_1001299_pt1 | contig 52001 bp, 43 predicted proteins | sample MarCyaLeptolynsp_FD_187757 | JGI IMG/M metagenome (GOLD analysis project Ga0207422, IMG submission 187757) | Marine cyanobacterial communities from Panama - species 1 Leptolyngbya sp. (SPAdes) | ecosystem: Environmental > Aquatic > Marine > Unclassified | place: Panama: Panama City | collected... | reverse complement strand
GGAAGTTGGTTTTCACCGGGAAGGTAAATCCATGATTGAAAGGAAAGTTCCCTTACCCACGAAATGGATTAAGGGTTTAACAACCGTGCAGCATTACTTTTCGGATTCCGAATATGGCCTTAAGATGAATCGAATTCAGGCTTTAGGCTTGTTTAAAACTATCCCTTCGGGAAAAGTTAAAACAGATTTCTACTTACAGAAAAGGGCAGGTCGCTATACTTTTAGTCCGGTGAAATCGAATGCAGCCATTTGCATAGGTGGTATTCATCGATTAAAACTCTTACAGCCCTTAATTCCTCTTATCAACGAATTGAAAGTATATGCTCATAAGGATATGCAATCGATTAGCTTCATCTTAGTTTTTGATCAAATCAATTTCGTCTTTTCCTTATCGCGGGACTACTGGCGAGGGTTTTCAGGAGAAGGAGCTGCTTTAGAAGTCTTGTTGGAAGATGTACCCCATAGCTTGGTGCAGGCCTTCGATAATTACGCCTTTGCAAATCAGGAATTCAATGTCACCTTAATGTCCATTGAAGAGCGAATTGAATGGCAGAAGATTGAGCAATTGGCAACTAAACTATCCGCTCTTGGCCTGTTGGGTTTCGATTTGGAGCGAAATGGATTCTTTTATCGCCGTCTGCCCTTTAAATTGGAACGCATATTAAGTTTAAACCCACGCTTAAAATCGGCGGAAAAGCTTTTAAGTGAAAATAAGGTGAATATTCAGCTTAAGGATAATGATCGGATTGAAGCCTCTGTTGAGGGCAGTGGTGTGCAGCATTTCGTGATGATAAAAGGAGAGGAGCAAAAATGTACTTGCACCTGGTTCAGTCAAAATCAAGGTGAGCGTGGGGCCTGTAAACATATCCTTGCGGTGAAGAAAAAGGCCAAAATGATTTAATAATGCATGAAGATCAGCTTCGTGGTTTAATCCTTGAAGGAGGAGATCTAATATCCTTTTTAAAGGAACTTACTGAAAAGGAAAAACGCTCACTTAGGCCTTATCTTAAGGAATTAAGAGAGGTGGTGATGGATTATGAAGAGGTACGTGGTAAAAAGGATCGCAATGGTTATCGCAGTACCCGCATGGTTCCAACGCATACGGATGCACAGCGTAATGCCATGCAAAAGGCCTGCTTTGTATGTTTTACCAAGGCCGAGGCAAGACAATATTTATCGCCCTTCGTGTACACCAAATCAGATTATATTGAGGAAATACTGCCTTGGTATACCCCTAGCTGGTTCTCTGATTTGGTAAAGCAAGATATAGCTTGGGTATTGGACTATCAAAATATGATGGCTTTAAAGGAAAATGGATTCTTAGAGCTCGATCAAGAGATGATCATGGCCACTTTGACTTCGGCTATAATTGAGAATCGCTTCGAAGGTCAAAACGGAAGGCATAAGCGATATTACAATCCTAAAGCTTTGGAGCGGTATCCGGAAACCCTCGCGGTACATATTTGGCTATTGTTCGAAGAAGAATCGACTATCAACAGCTATTACAATTACTTAAATCTTGAGAATTACCAGGGCGGAAAGGATATTTGGGCCCATACGATCAAAAATCTTGTTGAGGAAGGTAAGATAGAGCGTAAAAGAGTTTTAATCGCCACCATATTGACCGCAACTAAAGGCTTTAATAAAAATCTCAGCGGTTGGTTCTATGATTTATTGATTCAACTAGAACCTCAGGAAAGCGAATTGATTGCCCTCCAAGATGAATTGTTCACGGCCCTTCAATCTCCTCACTCCAAGCTAATAAATACGGTTCTAAAATATTTTAAATCGCTGACTGTACATGCGGAGTTTAAACAGGATGTCTTTGTTGATCAAGCTAGTATTCTCCTGAACTCGTCTACTAAGTCGGTGGTGAACAGCACCTTAATGATTTTGGACAAATTAGCTAAGCTTAATCCAGAATTGCGGCCTGAAATCACCAAGGTCAGCTGTGAGGCTTTGCTGAACAACGATGAGAAAATTCAAATCCGGGCCGCAAAAATTATTGCCAAGTATGCTCAGGAACAACAAGATGAACTCAGTGAGGAGCTAAGTATTTATGCGGAAAATACCTTTAGTGCGGTGAAGGAATTATTAAGTCCCCTCATGGTCTCAAACACCCCCGTGTTTGAAGACGAACAGGAGGAAGACGAAATCCTAATTGACCGCCCTATCTTATCTGATGAACATCGAATTGATCCTTTAGCGGAGTTTGATGATCTCTTATTTTTTGTGAGCCAGTCCATCGACAATAACGAGGTCTATCACCTAGACTTACTAATGTCTTACTTACCGAAATTGCATCGCCAAATTAAGGCCGAGAATGTCGACCGCCTGGAGCCCCTTTTAATCAGAGCGGTAAAGCTGAAGTATAATATGGAGCTCAGTTCTCGTATTGGGTATTTAGAGCAATTGGCCGCACAATATCTTTGCGAATTCGCGTCTTATCTGCAGCTTAACTTCCCTTATAAACTTGGGAATTTTGAGAGGGAACGTCTAGCTCAAGTTGATCGGCTCAGTGATCATAGTTTTTATCGGGATTTTTTAGAAAATAGTCTTAAGGATTTCGAGGATCAGACCTTGCCGGATTACATCTATGTGATTCATAAAAGACTTTTTCAGCACTCCTTATTTCTCATAGAGAACAAACTAGAATTGTCTCTTTTGAGTACTCCTAGCCATGCTCCATGCTGGTTGGATCCCGAGGTATTGGTCAGTCGAATTTTGCAATGGGAAGAGAAGGGAAAAAAGATGGAGCTCTATGATTTCCAATTGGCCCTAGGAAGGACACCCCTTAATTTGGGTTTAAAAGTTCCAAGTAGGCTACAGGAGGTGCGAAATGCAGAAATCCGGAATGTAATTGGTTACCACTTAGGAGACAGTCTCCTTGATTTAGAGGAAGTAAAGAAGCCAGAATTATGGCTTCCCTCCGTAATTAGTCATGGTCGAAGTACAGATTTAGAAGCTTTTCAAAACCTCATTGGGCGTGATTTAAAACGCGAGCTAGCCCTGTACCAATGGAAAAGCGCCTTGAAGGAGGAAACTTACAGTGAATATGACTATGCGGAACGAAAAAGTGTGAAGAAGACCCGAACGGTCAAAGCTTTACAGTTCACCGATTTTTATGATACGCCTAAGGCCAGGCAAAAAGGAGGCATTCACGCTTTACTTAAGGCCTTTAAATCCAAGAAGCACCAGGAACTAAATACCTTCTATGGCTATTTACGCCTTAAAAAGCAGAAATATGTTACCTCCATGCGAGAGCATGACGATTTGAAATTCCTCTATTTAAGTCCGCAAAACCCAGATGCCTTGCTTGCGGAGTTTATACATTACTCTATGCGAAGAGGTAGCTTTTGGGGAGAATCAGAAAAAAGAACCACTATCCAACTTTTGGGTGGACTATTCCAGCTTTGGCGCCATAAAGATTTAGGTGAAATGAATTATTTGTTCCTGGCAGCTTCATGCGTTTCTAATGATAAGGTAGCACGCGAATTGGCGGCGGAACTCTGGATTGACAAAAGTGCCAAACAAATCCTTAACCAGTCCCTTTTTGGGGAGGTGCTCGGACGATTGGAATACGTGGAATATGCGCCTTTAAAACGATTTACCGATCTAATTTCAAACAGCATCTTAAACCTTTCAAAAGCGCATAACCGCGCTTTGCTAGAGGTGCTTGATTTTATGATGTCGAAGATGAATCCTGAACCACTTCGCGGGACCAAGAAATTATTAGAGCTTTGTGTAGAGTTGAAGTCACAGGCGGTGGATTATGCCTTTCAACCTGCCACCCACAAAGTTTGTGAGGAGTGGTCGACCCATAAATCCTTGCAGGGAATTATTAAGAAACTATTAAAGTAGAAATGATAATTCTCAAATCCGAAAATCGCTATCCAATAATTGGGTCCTTTGCCGAAATAGTAGCCCCAATAATTTGGTTTTATTTTTGGTATTCAATATTCCTAAACCTTAGTGAGCTTGAGTTAGGGTTTACTATATGGATGAATTCCTTAAGCCTTGATATACTGGCTCTTATAGCCTTTAGTTTGTCTTGGCTAGGCAAATTAAAAGTTGAAACCCGCATTCAGAATCAAAGGATTATCCAGGGTTATCGCCGGCCCTTTCGTCGGCAGTTAAGAGCAATACGGGAGATTAATAGCCAGAATCTAGTCTATTTTGGTATCAGTCAGCAAGAAGACTTATTCTTTGAAATTTGGGCCCGAAATGCTGAGGGCTTCGAGGTACTTTTGTATCGCTTCCCCAATCGAATCCCAGCTCTGGCTAAGTTTCAAGAACTTAAGGACTCAACTTTTAAGGATTGGCCAATTAGTGAGACGCTTTAGCCTTCTCCTGGGGCAAGCACTCCAATCTCCATCCAAAGAGAATCCAATTGATTCATAAACGGCTTCATCCCAAAAAGGGTGTCTCCATATCCATAGCGGACGCTATGTTGCACCTGATCTTTACTAATTATTAATTCAGCATCACAACCGTCTACCGCTATGTTCATAGAATTATAGTTCAATTGCTGAAATTGATTCATATCCAGATTGTTATACAAACTGTCTAACCAAGCGATGGGCACCGGAAATACGGTATCAATCATGGTGTCTTGGCCAGTAGATCCATTTACATTTTGAATAAACTCAACATAGCCATCAGCAATTCGAAAAGTATCCTTCCGAAGGCCCCAACCACAGATGTAATTGTACTCTATTTCTAAATCCGCTACCACGATCGGCTCATCGATTAGGTTTCCTGGCTCGGAAAGCTCCTCTGTGCAGGCAAATGGACTAAGGATTATTAGCAAGGCTCCCAAAAATCTGTAGGCATTCTGCATATTTGCAAGGTTATTGTTTCGTTCTTATTACTAACACGCTCCTATGCTTAGAATCGTTTGCTCTCTTTTTTTAATTCTAACTAGCATCAGCCTTTCGGCACAGAATAAGGACGCCCTAAAACATATGGCCAAGGCTCGTGAACTAAACCGGGAGGGAGAAACTTTAAAGGCCCTGAAGGAACTTAATAAGGCGATTGAGGAGGATGGTACTTACGTTGATGCCTATCTCTTTAAAGCAGACATTTTCAACAAATTAGGAGCCTCCGATTCGGCTTTGTCTCAGTATGAGAAGGCGCGAAACTATGATTTTCCGTATTACCTCGATTATTTTCAAGGACGTCAGCTCTACGGCATGAAGCGCTATGAAGAATGTATTCCCTTTTTGCAATCCTATCTGGCGCACCCAAGGGCCAACCAGCGCTATACTAAGGAAATAGAACAAATGATAGCCAGCGCGGAATTCGCTATCGAAGCTATAAAGCATGCCATTAAGTACGATCCCAAGAATTTAGGTTCCAAGGTTAACACTGCGGAATTAGAGTATTTTCCCAGCATTTCCGCCGACTCCCGGACCTTGGTTTTTACCCACCGCAAGGAAGCAGGGCAAAAGCTGGATGAGGATTTTTGGATTACTACCCGCGACAGTAGCGGAGCAGCATGGCAGCAGGCTCAGGTAGTACCCGGAAAGCTTAATACTCGAGGGAACGAAGGGGCGCAGAGCCTTAGTGCCGATGGTTCCATCATCTTCTTTGCGGCCTGCGAGCGTCCCGACGGCTTTGGCAGTTGCGATATCTTTGCTTCCTTTTTAGGTCCTAATGGCCAATGGTCGAAGGCGGTAAACCTCGGACCAGCCATCAATAGCGGGCTCTGGGAAAGTCAGCCTTCGATCTCCCCCGATGGCCGCACGCTTTATTTTGTGAGAGGTCGTAGCGGTAATGATCCTAATATGGACATCCTTTATAGCGAGTTTAAAAATGGTAAATGGACCAAAGCAAAAAGGGTTCCAGGTGAGGTAAATACCATTTCGCAGGAAACTTCTCCCTACATCCATTTCGATAATGAGCATTTGTATTTTAGTAGCAATGGGCATCCCGGAATGGGGGATCTCGACTTCTTTGTCTCGGAGCGTCAAGCCGACGGTAGCTGGGGAAAGCCACGTAACCTCGGCCATCCCATTAATACGGCTTATCAAGAATTCAGCCTCATTGTTGCCCCTGATGGCCAAACGGGCTTCTTTAGTTCCGATGCTATGGAGGAGGGCTTAGGTAAATTAGATTTATACGAATTTACATTACCCTTGGCCGCCCAGGCCCGGCCTATTGCCTATGTCCGGGGAAGAGTAATTGATAAGGTATCTCGTAAGCGTTTATCAGCGCCCCTGCGATTTACCAATTTAGATGATACCACCAAGGTAATTGAAGGTAGTAGTAATCGCGAAGGAAAGTTCTACGCGGTTTTACCGGCTAAAAATGATTATGGTCTCTCAGTTGCTAAAAAGGGCTATCTCTTTTATTCACGAAATTTCGCCTTGGCCGAACAGACCCGTGAGGAGGCCCTGGATCTCACGGTGGAATTGGTACCGATAGCTTCTGGCCAAAAAGTGATTTTGGAGAATATCTTTTTTGAATTCGATTCCTTCGAACTTAATCGCAAGAGTGACCAGGAATTGCAAGAAATCTTCCGTTTCCTTAGCCTAAATCCTGACTTGAAAGTTCGCCTGGAGGGTCATACTGATAATCAGGGTACGGAGAGCTATAATGCTGGTTTAAGTGCTAATCGGGCGAGGGCGGTCTATCAAAGATTAATTGACATGGGTATCGATGCTGATCGCCTGCAATTTGAGGGGAAAGGGAGCAAGGTTCCGATCGCGCCAAATGATAGTGAAGAAAATCGCGCTCTGAACCGCCGCACGGAGTTACATATCCTTTAAGGGGGAAATTCCCTGCTTTTAATAGGTATATGCCTCTTTTTGTAGTTTTTAGCTATGAGATAATTAGGCATTTTCGCATATTTGTGGGATAGCAACCTCTATGTCAAAACTTTTATTCCTTCCCCACATGCGAAAAATTGGCTTTGGCGCCCTTCTCGTATTTTTAGTTTTGGCCTGTAATAAGGAACTGGACTTCGATATGATCAATGATCTGCGTGTTCAAAGTTCTGCAACAGTGCCAGTCGCAAATCTTACCCTTAGTTTGGAAGACCTGGTGTCCGATATCGAAGACTCTACCTTGGTAGTAGATCCAGATAAGGCCCTGCGCATTTATTACCGTCAAGATTCGGTTTTTTCCTACTCTATCGAGGATATTCTTACCATCCCAGATCAGGATCCGCTGCCTTTATTGGTGGATAAGAACCAGCCTAACTTCGACCTTAATGTAGCTTTGGGAACAATTGCGGGTGCTCAGCTCTTTAACGCGGTTTTTGATGGAGGAAAGATTGCGGTGACGGTAAACAGTTCGGATACAGTCAATTTGGACACTCGATTAGCATTTACCTTCCGCAATGCTTCAATCAATGGGGTGGTATACTCTGATACCTTCACTTTGCAAGCTGGCACAGCTTCACTTATTGATTCCTCCATAATCAACGGAATAGATTTCGACTTTACCGATGGAGGTACGGCAGTTAATGCCTTGGATATTGGTTTAGAGTTGATAGACACTGGCAGTGTAGGAAACAACACCATTATAACCTGTTCGGTAGCGCTTCAAGATTTAGATATTCAGGTGGCTACCGGTTACTTCGGAGATCGGATTCAGGCCGCTCCTCCGGGTGACTTCAATTTTGAAATTAACGGACTTGATCAATTTGCGGGTGGATTTTACTTAACCAACCCAAGCTTAAAACTAATTACAAATTCTACCGTTGGTCTGCCAATTCAAATCACCACGGAGTTCATCGGTGAAAACATTGAGCGTAATCGGGTTTCCCTAGATAATGCACCTTTCGTAATTAACGCCTCGCCAGCACCTGGTGTGGTAGCGGTTTCGGATCTTACTCTTGATGCCAATAACAGCCAGATCACCAATTTCCTGGCTAATATTCCTCAAAGGATACTGTACTCCGGTAATATCCAGATCAATCCCAATGGACCACCCCCGCCGGCAACACCGAACTTTATCTCCAAGACTTCCAATGTAGTACTTGACTTTGAGGTGGATGTACCTATGGAATTCAGATTGGAGGATATGCGCCTAGACCAGACCGTGGAAAACCTAGGAGGCGGTATTGACAATTTGGAAAACTTGGATGAACTCACAGTATTCTTCCGATCTGAAAATCGTCTACCCTTCGATTTAACTTTGGAAGTGAGCTTTATTAGTTCCTTAGGCGATTCTATAAATGGATTTACCCTGCCACTTTTAAGTGCCGCTCCGGTGGATGCCAATGGCCGAGTAAGCGCGCCTGCCATCCAAGAGAGTCCGGTGGTTTTTGATCAGGATTTGATCGAAGACTTCTTAAATATGCAGGATATGCGTTTCATCGCCAAGGTAAATACTACCAATGACGGACAAACTGCAGTTAAGCTTTATTCAGATTATGACTTAGGCATTCAAGTGGCCATGCAAGCAAAAGGTAACTACCAAATTTCGAACGAGTAATGAGAAAGTTAGGATTAATACTCTTAGGACTAGGCTTGACTTTCGGTAGTAAGGCCCAGAGCGATATGATGCTCTATAACTTTAATGCTATTCCTCAAGTACATCATACTAATCCCGCCTATCCACAGCAATCCAAATTTTACATTGGATTGCCCGGTGTATCGGGAGTTACGACGCACTATCACAATTCTGGTTTTGCGGCAGTGGATATTTTTGAAGCTGGGACTGACATTAATCAGAATCTTGCGAATTTGAGTAATTCTCTCGATGAATTCAGTCAGTTAAACATCAACAACCAGGTTGAGCTGCTTGGAATTGGTTTTAAAGCGGGTAAGGGCTTTGTTACCTTGGGAGCCACCCAGAGCATCGATTTCAAGATGGATTTACCCTACCAGTTATTCCAGATTTTATTCAGTGGAACCGGTAGTATTACCAATTTAGATCTAAATACCTTCGATCTGGAGGTGCTCAATCGGACCAACCTCTACCTTGGTTATCAGCACAAACTCTTTAATGATCGCTTAATTTTAGGAGTGAAGGCCAAATACATTTATGCCCAGCAGCACGCCTACATTGAGCGAATGAATTTGAGTCTACGCAACAATGGCCCTTATGCCATAACCGCGGTTTCCGACATCCTGGTGCGAACTTCGGGTCCTGGTGCTTTTAGCACGACTGGAGGGAGCGGACTTAGAGATGGCGTGGAGATAATCGATTTAGCTATGCCAGATAATACCGGTTTAGCCTTTGATTTTGGGGCCTTTTTCAAGATTAATGAGCACTTTGATGTAAGTGCATCCTACCTGGATTTTGGTACCATTGATTACAATAGTTTCAATGTGAACTATGTGAGTGAAGGGGAGTTCGAATTTGAAGGTGTGGAGCTGGATTTAAGTCAGGATGACTTTAGCAATATCGGCGATGCCACCGCGGATAGTCTAGAAGCCGCATTCAATTTTCAGGAGGTAGAAGGCGTAGCCTATTCACGTCCTTTAATGAGCCGAGCTTTTGGCTCCTTCAATTATCATATCAACCCGAAGCATAGCTTTGGAGCCTTGTTCCATACTCGTATTTGGAACGGGACGATGTATAATGATTACGGCATCAACTATGTAGGCCGTTGGAGTAGAACTTTCCAGTTTACCGCAGGTTACTCCATGATAAATGGCACCATGCCTAATGTAGGTGTGGGCTTTGATTTGAAACTCGGTCCATTACAGTTATATTTAATGACCGAAAATGCCATGGCGGCAGATTATGCTACGGTACAAACCGCCAATGTAAGAGTGGGTCTTAACTTTACTTTTTACGGAAGTAGAAGTAAGAATCAAGACCGTCAAGAAGAAGAAGTTGAAGAATTAGAAGAAGCGGAGGAATCATCTGAAGATGACGCCTTCCTCAAGTATAAATTTTAATCTAAATCCCACCCCAAAATGAGAAAATTAAACTACAAATTGATGGGCCTTGCGGCATTGGCTTTTGCCTTTACTGCATGTGACGAGACCGGTCTAGGCGGAGCCGGTGAAGTAGAAGCCGCCTTAGGACAGATGTATGTTAATGCAGAGTCAACTGCTAGTCAGATGTTTAAGAACGTAGATGAGGCCATGCGTACTTTCGATTTCGCAGCTTCACCTTCTGTACCCTTGAGTATTGATGGCGCAACCTTCGATCGGGACCCGATGGACCCTAATAAGTATGTATTGGACTATGGTAACGGTGTTGCCACCCGCGGGATGACCATCGCCGGGCAGCTTGAAGTTAGTCTTACAAATGGAACTGATTATTTGGTAAGCGGCACTAAGGCAACAATTGGCTTAGTTAACTATACCGAAAACGACAAACCAGTACAAGGTACTTTCAGTGTAGAGAATTTAGGGAACGATCAATTCCAGATGGATATCGTAGGCTTTCGAATTGAAGATGACACCCCAGCTGATGATGGTGGTCCCAAGGCTTTAGTTCTTAACACGGTTAAAACTGTTTCTTGGACAGCCGGAACAAATACCCCAAATGATGTTAGCGATGATGCTTATACCTTAGCCGGGGATGGCGATGCCACTACTCCTGATGCCACTGCTATTTATGATACGGACTACGATTTAAGCATTACCTTTTTGCAACCGATGAAGTTGGATAATACTTGCAGCTATCGCTTATTGGAAGGGGAATTGCAACTAAACATTAGCACTGACTTAACTCCTAATCCTTTGACTTTTAATAAGGCGATTATTGACTTCCTTAGTGGTGATGGTAACGATAACAACGGTTGTAATAATGTCTTTGAAATCGATTTAGAAAATACAGAGACTGAATCTAAGTTGAGCACCTCTCGTACCTTCAACGGATTCTAAGACTTTTTTTCATCCTTGAAATACTTAGGCCAGCGATGTCGCATGATATCGCTGGCTTTTTTTTCGGCTGCATTTTCCGCTGGATGGTAAAAAGATTGGCCCTCTAAACCTTCAGGTAAGTATTCCTGATCCACGAAATTTCCAGGATAATCATGACTGTAACGATAGTCGGCTCCGTAGTTCAAATCTTTCATTAATTGCGTCGGGGCGTTTCTTAAGTGGAGGGGAACATTCAAATTACCTTCTTGTTTCACTTGGGCTTGCGCCTGATTAATCGCCATATAGGCTGAGTTGCTTTTAGGGGAATTAGCCAAATAAATGGCACACTCAGCGAGCGGTATTCTTCCTTCTGGCCATCCTATCTTATGCACCGTGTCAAAACAAGCATTGGCGATTAATAAGGCATTAGGGTTGGCCAGCCCAATGTCCTCCGCGGCTAGAATTAAAAGACGTCGAGCGATAAAACGAGCTTCTTCACCACCCTCAATCATCCTTGCCAACCAATAAACCGCCGCATTGGGGTCACTACCACGGATGGATTTAATGAAGGCCGAAATGATATCATAATGTTGCTCACCATCCTTGTCGTATCCGACATTATGACTCTTTAGAATGCGGCTTACCGCTTCATTATTGATTTCGGCCCCAGGTCCTAATTGACCGGCTACAAGCTCCAAGTTATTGAGCATTTTCCGAGCGTCACCGCCGCTGTAACGCATTAAAGCTTCATCTTCCCGCAGATTAATATTCAAGCTCTTTAACCACTGATCTTCCTGCATAGCGCGATCGATGATTCGGCTCAAACCATTCTGGTCAAGGGCGCTTAGCACGTATATTTGGCAGCGTGAACGCAAGGCGGGAATCACCTCAAAACTCGGATTCTCAGTGGTGGCTCCGATTAGGGTAACGATACCCTTCTCCACCGCGTGTAACAAGGAATCTTGCTGTGATTTGCTAAATCGATGAATCTCATCTATGAACAGAATCGGGGACTTTCCTGAAGCAAATAAACCCTGGCCCTGCGCCTTTTGCACCACTTCTCTTACATCCTTTACTCCACTATTAATGGCTGAAAGTGTAAAGAATTTCCGCTCCGACTTTTCGGCAATCAATTGCGCTAAGGTGGTTTTACCAACTCCCGGAGGCCCCCAAAAAATCAGCGAGGGAACTAAATCGCGCTCAATCAAGCGACGTAATTGTCCTTGGGGACCAAGTAATTCCTCTTGACCAATTACTTCATCAAAGCTCTGGGGGCGTAATCTTTCGGCGAGGGGTTTGTTCATTTATTTAAAGCTGCGGGGAAGGAATCAAAAGTACCCATTATTTAAACTTAAAGTGCCGAAGCTGTCAGTGGAATAAAGGTAACTGTCACAAAGACGCATAAGCGGTATTGGAACTCTTTTTGCGTAAATTACCCTATGCGAAATGCAAACCCTTGGACTTGGCGCAAGATCATCTTCCAGCCGTATTTCATTCTTCCCTTGGCTCTCATCGCCCTGATGGTCTTGATTTCCGTTCTTAACTGGAACTTGGGCCTTCGACTGCATGAATTTGGCGTATTACCCCGTCACAATGAAGGTCTATTAGGTCTTATCACCGCGCCACTTATTCATGGCGACTGGGATCATCTTCGCAATAACAGTATTTCCCTATTTGTACTCAGTGCCGGTTTACTATTCTTCTATCCCCGGAAGGCTTTACCCGTTTTGATTGTTGCCTGGGTATTGTCTGGACTGGGGGTTTGGCTGTGGGGCCGAGAGTCTTATCATATTGGTGCTTCGGGCTTAATCTATGCCCTGGCCGCATTTATATTTATATCCGGACTTTTACGTGCCCATCCTAATTTATTAGCCTTAAGCATGCTAGTAGTTTTTCTTTACGGAAGTTTTATTTGGGGTATGGTACCCGCAGATCCTCAGATTAGCTATGAAGCGCATATCTCCGGAGCTGCCGTAGGTTTATTACTAGGAGTCTATTTTCGAAATTCACCACCGCGAGATTTTCCTAAACCTTTCTCTTATGAGGATATTGATGATGATTTGAGTGAACAAATTGAGCGTTTTGGCGCTGATTATTGGAAACAAGATACCGACAATCAAGATGCTGGATTAAAGGTCCATTATCATTATCGTAAAAAAGACGAGCCCCATGCATAAACTAATCTTAGCTTGCCTCTTCATTTTCGCCAGCCTATCCCTTAGTGGACAATCCTATCTATATCTGGAGCAGGAGGGTGCTACTCCCGATTACCGCTGGGAACAAGGGGTTAAAATTGACGTACTTCTCAAGAACGGCGATGAAATGGTATGGCGGAGTGGTTATTTTGAAGGGGGTGATAGCGCTGGGATAATCCTGGGCACCCGATATATTAGCTACGAGCAGATCTACGGTGTACGCTATGAAAGGGGACTCCTACCATTTTTAGGCACTGCATCCATGGCCGCCGCGGGTTTGTTTACCGGAATATTTCTGGTAAACGGAATTATCAATGATGATTCTCCGATTATTCGTCCGGGACAAATTGGACTTGGTGTCGGACTCTTTGGTCTAGGACTTTTAAGTCGACCTTTTTGGTATAAGAAAAGAATGATGGAGGATGGTTATCGTTTAAGAATCATAAACATCGCAAGTTTAGATTAATGAAAAAAGCGGTAATCCTCGGAGCTTCGGGTTTAGTAGGCTCCTTTTTACTTTCAGAATTATTGGCGGCGGAGGATATTGCCGAGGTACACTCATTTGCTCGAAATACCCTAGCCACGGAGCATCCCAAACTGAGGGAGCATTTAGGGGATTTACTTTCAGAAGAATTTTGGCAAATAAAATTACAAGTTGATTTGGTTTTTATTTGCGTAGGTACCACAAAAGCCAAGACCCCAAGTCAGGAGCTATATCGAAAAATTGACCATGGTATTCCTCTGCAAGCTGGTAGATGGGCCTTAGCTAATGGAAGCCCTCGACTTTTCATTATATCCTCTCTCGGGGCGGATGCTAAATCCTCCAATTTTTATTTGCGAACCAAAGGCCAAATGGAGGAGGAGGTATTAGATTTAGGATTGGATTCGGTAATTCTCCAACCCTCAATGATATTAGGCCCTCGTAAGGAAAAACGCTTTTTTGAAGCAGCGGGGCGCTTCCTTTTTAAAACCTTGGCTCCCCTTATTCCAAGGAATTACCGCGGTGTAGAAGCAGAGGACATCGCCAGGGCTATGTTCCGCTTAAGTAAAGCGCCCAAGGTTCCGCAACGCATTCGATCGTCGGAGATACCAGCCTTGGCTCAAGATTAATTGGATTGTGAGTCCACCCAAATTAGCATTTCGCTAAAAATCTCTTCTTCGCTGCGAGGGTCTAGGAGGATTTCATCGTAGGTCAGCGCTTTCACATCCATCAAGTACTCGACCATTATTCTTCCCTTAAAGTAATAGCTGGGCATCCAATGACCACTGACGGCTTCGAAAGTATATTCCTTGTCGGGAGCCTCCGATTTAACAAATCGCTCAATCTCGGAAGCCAAACTGTAAGTCGGGCTATGTAAATAATCTTGCCGTGCTACATATTCTGGATATCCTTCCAATTTCCACATCGGAGGATGCTGCAAGGGACTAAAAGCAAGCAGGCCGTATCGATCAGCTTGGAGCACATGTATCATTTCATGAATGATCGCCACTTTTAAATCAACCGTACTCTCGGAGGTCTTGATGACCCGGTCCGCGGCATTAATTTTCACCTTAAAAACGATGTTTCCGGCAGTGGCTCTGGCAATCACATCTCCACCCTGCAGGCTCTCAATTTGGTTGAAGGGATGATTATAAGCCAGGAATACCGGGAAATGCAAATCTGGATTGTGTAATTCACATTCACTAACGGTCTGGTAAGCATCATCAAGAACTTGTCGCCATGCCGATTCATTAAGTTCTAAATCATCCCCGTAGTGGATGGTAAATCGACCATGCTCTATTTGATTAGCAAAAAGGGACTGAGGAAAAAATATCAAGCTTATCAAGCCTCCTATGGCGATAAATCCAAAAAGGAAAGTACCGGCAAGAAATTTACCAAAGCGCTTTTTCATCTTTGCGGTGTTTTGATCTCTTAAAACCCTGAAATTAAGTAAATAGTATGAGGTTTTTAGAAATGCGCTTTTCCTTTCAGGCGATTAAAATTTCTCAAATACCCCTAAGCCGAAAAGGGCAAAATCATATTTCACCGGGTCCTCAGCATCTAATTGGATTAAATTCGATCTTAATTCCTCGGCAGCCTTCCAGTCGTTCGCTTTGCGTTGCAATAAACCAAGTTTACGCGCCACCCGCCCGCTATGTACATCCAAGGGGCAGTATAAAGTAGAAGCTTCAATTTGTTGCCAAATGCCAAAATCAACCCCGGCAGCCCCGGAACGAACCATCCAACGTAAGTACATATTAATTCGTTTTGCCGCAGAGTTTTTAAAGGGGCTAGCAAGGTGTTTGGTGCTGCGGCTTTCATGCCGAGTTTCCAACATGATAGTTCGCCATTGTTCGATACCGTCTTTAATCCCTTTCGGGTGATGGAATACGGCTTCCAGACCGTTCTTTTCCTGATAAATCCTTTGCAAAGCCCGCAAAAAGAAAATCAAATCATCCCGCATAAAAGTACGGTGCACAAAAGGAGGGAGGTTCTCCAAATCTGAGTCTTGATGCTCTCTAACAAATTGTGCAGGTTGATCATCTAAGATTTCACAAATGCGCAAGGCGGATTTAATTATGCTCTTGCGATTGCCCCAAGCGATGGTAGCCGCCAGTAAACCAATTATCTCAATATCCTCTTTAGCGCTGTAGCGATGCGGAATCAGTATGGGGTCCTCATCTATAAAGCTGCGATTTTCATACTGGGCAGCCTTAAGATTTAAAAAATCTGTAAGCTCTTTAGCTTTCAATCTGCGCGATGATTTTTTGTACCTTCTTTAGGTCGGCGGGAGTGTCAACAGAAAGACTTTCGACTTCGCTAAAGCCAACTTTAATTCGTCCTCCGCTTTCGAGCCAACGATTCTGCTCTAGGGCCTCAGCCTTCTCCAAAGCGCTCTGAGGGAGATTGGCAAAACGCTCCAGTGCTTGAGGTCGGTAGGCGTATAAACCTATATGCTTATAAAAAGTATGGGCTCCTAGCCATTGATCATAGGGGAGATCGCGTAAAAATGGAATCAATTGACGAGAGAAGTACAGAGCTTCCTTGTTTTGATTGATAGTGACAAAACATCCGCTGCGATTGTCTAATTCCTCTTGGGTTTCAATGGACTTAACTAGAGTTCCGAGTGCACAATCAGCATCCTCGAATAAAGCGACCAATCTATGGAGCTCGCTAGGATCGAGTAGGGGCTCATCACCTTGAACGTTAACAATAACATCCGCTTGACCAGGCCATTTCTGATAAGCTTCCAAACAGCGGTTCGTGCCACTATTGTGATTGGGGCTGGTCATGATAACCTCTCCACCAAAGCCTTTTACGGTTGATTCAATGCGCTCGTCGTCGGTCGCTACCACTAAATTCGGCAGGGCCTGCTGTGCCTGCTCATAAACCCGTTGAATCATTGTTTTTCCCCCAATATCGGCCAGCGGCTTGCCCGGTAGTCGAGAACTTTGATAACGAGCGGGAATGATACCTAAAACTTTCACATTTAAATTTTTTCCAAATTACATATTGTCGGTCATACGCGGCTAATATTCCTAAATTGCGGTATGGCAGCAGATCGTGATAAAATTATGCATGGCATTCGCTTTATGGCTATAGCCTTGCCTTTAGTTTTTAGTGGCCCCGCCCTTTACGTGGCGATGGGTTTACCAGCTTCCCGAGACGGGAATTATGTATGGATGGCAGTTAGCGTACTAATTATGCTGATAGCGGTGTATTTCGCCGTACGCGGCTTGCGTACCATTCTTCAGGGTTTCTTTAATGACTAATTAGAATCTGTCGGTCTTTTCAAATAAGGCTACACTTTCAATATGTGCCGTATGGGGAAATTGATCCACTAGGGAGAACTTCTTTAATTGATAACCAAATTCCGCTAGGGTGGCCATATCTCTAGCCTGTGTGGCCGGATTGCAACTGATGTATACGATGCGCTCTGCACCTAGGCGAATTACCTTGCGTAAGGTTTTAGGAGCAATTCCCGCTCGCGGTGGATCCAAAGTAAGAGTGTGGATCCGGTCTTGATACTCGGGATGCTCCAAAAGGAATTTGCCTACGTCTTCTGCGAAGAACTTCAAATGTTCTAGTCCATTGGCTGCTGCCGAGCGTTTAGCATCAGCTACAGCTTCCGGAACGATTTCTACCCCAATAACTTCAGCTTTTGGAGCGGCTTTGGCCAGGAGTTGAGTGATAGTACCGGTTCCAGCGAATAGATCGAGTATTACCGGCTTACTTTCTGGCTCGTCTTCCTTAACGTAATCCAGTCCTACTTGGTAGAGCAGCTCCGCCGATGCAGGATTGGTTTGGAAAAAGCTTTCGATGCTAATGTCAAAATCCAAACCATGAATTTTTTCTTTGAGGTGATCGGTCCCGCACAAAACTTCACGAATTCCATCCGCGGCATTTGGACGATCACCTACATCATCATTTACAGTGTGAATAAGTCCTCCTAATCGCTCTCCAAATTGCCCCAAGAATAAGTCGCGAAATGCTGCTTTATCAAAAGTCTCCAATTCCGAACTACTACTTACGAAATTGACCAATAATTGATCTTGCATAAAACTTTTACGCACCGCCAACATTCGGCAAAATCCACTATGTCGCTTCCCATGCCAGGCGCTGTGATTTCTTTCCTGAAACCATTCGGATAGGATAGGCAGGAAGTTTTCAAATTGCGCATCAAACATTCCAGAATCGCCATTCAAGGCCTCCACGGCCAGCCATTGACCTCTTTTTTTGAAGCCGAGAGCGAAGCCGTCCACAAAGCGGTCATTACCGGGCTCAGATACCACTGAACCAAAGGAGTACTCCATTTTATTGCGGTAATTTAATATGCGGGGCGATTCGATATAGGAATCAAAGAGGTTTTCGACATTTTCAATCTTACCGATGCGGCGAAAGAGCTCTAAAGTTGTTTGTTCCTTATACTCGTGCTGCTTTTGGATAGGGAGACTGATGTACGGAGCGCCAGGAATGGGAGCGTATTCTTTGGCTTCCTCCAAAGGAGAGGCCTCTAATACCTTGATGAGTTTGGCCTCAGCGTAAGAACGCTTGACCTTGACCATGCGGCAAAGCACCTTTTGTCCGGGAATGGTATTGGGGACAAAAACCACAAACTTCCCTTCTGGGGTATCTACCTTAACAATACCCTTACCTTCAAAGGCCATATCGTGGATTTCTAATTCCACCACTTGACCGCGTTGATATAACTTCTTTCCTGCCATAGAGCGCGCAAAAATACCTAATTTGCGGGGCCGAAAGGCCTCATTCATTATCAAAGAATTATTTATGTCAGTAAGTACCCAAGCATTGTCCTCCAAGGACTTAATGGAATTAGAGAATAAACATGGTGCACATAACTATCATCCCTTGCCGGTGGTTTTAGACCGCGGAGAAGGTGTATATGTATGGGATGTTGAAGGAAAGCGTTACTATGACTTCCTTTCAGCTTATTCTGCGGTTAACCAGGGACACTGCCATCCGCGTATTGTACAAAGCCTTAAGGATCAAGCAGAAAAGATAACCCTTACCAGCCGGGCATTTTATAATTCTAAATTGGGTGAGTATGATCAATATATCACCGAGTATTTCGGTTTCGATAAAGTTTTACCGATGAACACTGGGGCTGAAGCAGTGGAAACGGCCATTAAGATTTGTCGTAAATGGGCTCATGAAGCCAAGGGTTATCCCGAATCACGCACCAAGATTGTGGTGGCGGAAAATAACTTCCACGGTCGGACTACTACCATTATTTCTTTTTCTAATGATGAAGAAGCACGTGCGGGTTTTGGACCCTATACTCCCGGTTTTGAGCGCATCCCCTATAATGATCTCCAAGCTTTGGAAAGAGCTTTGGAAGATGATCATGTAGCAGGTTTTTTGGTGGAGCCTATTCAGGGTGAGGCTGGAGTAGTTACCCCTGATGCAGATTATTTGCGCAAAGCGGCCGATATGTGTCGCGCTAAGGATGTCTTATTTATTGCCGATGAAATTCAGACAGGAATTGCCCGCACCGGATCTTTACTGGCGGTATGTGGTAATTGTTCCTGTGAGAATGCCTGTGAAAAGCAAGAAGATTCTTATGTCCGCCCAGATATGTTGATTTTAGGTAAGGCATTAAGTGGTGGTGCTTATCCGGTATCCGCTGTTTTGGCTGATGATGAGGTTATGCACGTGATTAAGCCCGGAACCCATGGATCTACCTTCGGTGGAAACCCCTTGGGCGTAGCGGTGGCCATGAGTGCTTTGGATGTGGTTAAAGACGAGCGATTGGCGCAGAACGCCCGCCGTTTAGGTGAGCTCTTCCGCGCTAAAATGAATGAGTATATCGAAGAATCTAAGATTGTGAACCTGGTACGTGGCCGGGGACTGCTCAACGCTATAGTAATCAACGATTCACCGGATAGCGATACGGCCTGGAATATCTGTTTGCGTCTTCGTGATCATGGTTTATTGGCTAAACCTACCCACGGTAACATTATTCGTTTTGCCCCTCCATTGGTAATGACCAAAGAGCAATTATTGGATTGTGTTTCCATCATCACCCGTACCCTTCAGGAATTCGAGTAGTGCCTGAAAGGCAGGCGAAACATTTCTTATAAGAATACAAAAATGGTTCCCCTTGAGACTAGTGAATCCTGGTCTCAAGGGGAACCAGTCTTTATTTCCTAATAGTCTAAACTTCTCCCTTAAAGAATGATCCCCTCTCGGGAAGCTTGCGTCTTAAGGATTTCGAAGATTTGCTTGCTAAAGGATTGACTAGCGGGATCTTCACTCTGTTTAGCATCGATATAGGCATCGCGCTTTTTATTGAGCATAATGAGCTCTTTTTCCAATTTGGCGCGTTGAGCCTTGAGCTCGTTTACCTTCTGCTTTAATTCTTCGGGGCTAAGATCTTTTAATTCCTCAGGTAAAGCCTCCGTCTCAAGCTCTTCAAGCTCTATCATTTCATTTTTAAGATCCTCTAAGAGTTCCTTACGACCGTAGACGTTCTTTTTCCCGGAAGAACTCATATTGTATTTAGCCCGAGAGGCTGCGGCACTGGTGCTCGATTCAGCATAGTTAGAAATCGCCTTAGCCTTCTTTTGATTCATCATTTCCTTTTCCACTCCATTGCCATAATACATACGGCTTTCATCAATTTGCAGGGAAACCTTAAATATGGTGTCATCATAAGGAGTGGCAATCACCTGATCACTAGCATTCTGATCTAAATGGAGGAATTGTCCATTGGTAGATTCCGCGATCTTGGTAAAATGGCTGATCGCATCTCGGCAGCTGTTCCCCAGTTTAATGGTATTAATGGTGATGCGCTTTTCATTGGCCTTTTCGCAAGATTCAGGATAGCGATTTTCATTGTAATCCATATGTGGAGGACAATCACCCACCAAGAATACGCTGCGGTAGGTATTTTTATCGTCCGACCATTTCATATCGTTTACGGCTTCCCACAAGGCGAGGTTTACGCTTTCAGGAGAATCCCCTCCTCCGGCCGCTTCCATGGCCAGAAGCTCGGTGTAAATACTGTCAATATCCGTGGTATGCTGTAGACTTTGCGTTATAAAGTCATCACCACGATCGCGATAGAAAACCATACCCAGTCGAATTTCCGGGGCCGGTTGTTGTTGAGCCATCACGGTCACGATGTCCCAAATCTTTTCCTTTGCTGTACTGATTAGGCCACTCATGCTGCCTGTAGCATCCAGACAGAAAACCAATTCTACTTTTGCTTGATTAGAATCGGAGACTGGGGCCTGGTCCGGGAAGCTATTGTCGAGGGGGTCCGCCGTGACTGTGCTTTCGGGACTGACCTCTGCATAAGTTTCATTTTGTGGTGTATTGGCATTCTGACAGCTGAAAAGGCTAAAAGCTAAGCTTAATGCCCAGAAAGATCGGGTTCTCATATTTGATTGTTTTGCAAGCAAACGGAAGATACTGATAACTAGTACTCTGATTATCAGTTTTAAGATAACTCTAAGCTAATTTTAACTTTAGGATGTAGGAGTAGCCCTTAGGTTTTCCCCACGGCGATGAACCGCCCAAGTACCGAATAATGGATTAATTAGAATGATAGCCAAGATGATTAAATTAAACACATCACGCCTCTGTCCTTCGCATTCCAGCCAGCGATAGGCGAGCATTATGCAGCGCAAGAATTCTAATCCTAAGTAGAGATAGAGCAGCGGCAGAAGGAGATTTGTATAGGATGATATTGCCAGGCTCAAAGAGGCAAGTAAGGAAAAATGACTGATAATTAGGAATATAGATTCCAGGACCGTGATTTTCAGCTTCATTTGGCCATGTCCATAAAGGGCATATATCATGGGTCCTAATGCAGCAAAGGGAAGCAAGGGTATTAACCATTGCTGATTCATGGGCTCTTCAGGGCGCAGAGCTAAACTGATCATCAGTCCGACTAGGGGCAAGCCATAAGTCAGAAGAAAAATATATAAGGGATTAAGACGCGCGATAAAATTCAAGTCCAGGCTTTAAACTTGAAAGATAAACTTACATGCGAACATTCTCGGTGATGGTAAGACCATAACCCGTAATTCCCACCCTTTTAATAGGATTGTTGGTTAGTAATTTCACCTTACTAATGCCCAGTTGATGTAAGATCTGCGCACCAATTCCAAAGTCACGAGCATCCTGTTTAAAGCTTACTTGCTTCTTCATTTCTTGCTCCTCCTGATTAGCGCGATATTCACGAATTCGATCTAGGAGTTTACCTCTTTGAGAATGTTGGTTCATATAAACCACAGCGCCCTTGCCTTCTTCGGCTACCTTGCTGAGGGCGCGCTCTAATTGGTGACTACTATCGCCGGTAAGAATCTCGAAGATATCATGCGCGACACTGGCGCTATGCATACGCACTAAAACGGGTTCATGGCGATCCCAACTTCCTTTGGTGAGGGCAATGTGAATTTGATCATTGGTGGTCTGCCGAAAAGCCCTTAAACGGAAAGCGCCAAATTCAGTCTGCAATTCGAAATCTTCTTCTAGGCTGATTAAACTCTCAGCTTCCATTCGATAGGCGACCAAGTCCTCAATACTAATCAGTTTTAAACCATGCTTGTCCGCGATTTCCCGCAATTGAGGGAGGCGAGCCATGCTACCATCCTCGTTCATAATTTCAACAATCACTCCAGCAGGGGCTTTACCAGCTAATCGCGCCAAGTCAATGGCTGCCTCGGTATGACCAGTACGGCGCAATACTCCACCGGGTTTAGCAATTAAAGGGAAAATATGACCTGGTCGATTTAGATCATCGGCTTTGGTACTAGGATCAACCAAGGCCTGAATGGTTTTGGAGCGATCCGAAGCCGAAATACCGGTGGTTACCCCGTGACCCATCAGGTCTACCGAAACGGTAAATTGCGTGTGCATGGGATCAGTATTACGGCTAACCATTGGATGTAAATCCAATTCTTTACAACGCTCATCGATTAAAGGGGCGCAAATCAAACCACGACCTTCTTTAGTCATAAAGTTGATCATTTCGGGACTCACCATTTCTGCGGCGGCTACAAAATCGCCTTCGTTCTCGCGGTCTTCATCGTCAACCACAATTACCACTTTACCAGCCTTAATATCAGCAATGGCTTCGTCGATGGTATCCAGACTAATCTTGTTTTCTTTGAGTGGGCTGCCAGGCATTTGTCTTTATTCCTTTAATGTAATTTAAGAAACCTTCAAGCAGTGCTAGGTTCATATATATAAAATGGCCGGGGTATTGAAGCCAGCCTACGTTTTTGCGCTGCGAAAGTAAGATTCCAAATAAACCTAATCCTATAAAGGCCATATAAAGCCCCGCGATTAAGCCGTAAAACCAATGTTCAAATACCAATTGCGGAGCGCTAATTAGCAAGATTAATAGGAAAAAGGGGCTAATCCATCGAAACACTTTATGCGCTAGGAACATGATACCCTTGGGGAAAAACTGGGTGAAGATGAAGCGGCGATAGAATTTTAGATTTTGGAAATTTCCAATGCTAATCCGAACCTTTCGGCGATACTCTTCTGTAGGCGATACACTTACGTCTTCCCATACCCGGGCAAGAGGCTCCCAAAGCACCTTGCGCTTCTGACTTAAAAGGTGTAGGGTGACGAAAAAATCCTCCATATAAAATAGTGGCGGAATTTCAGGAAAGTACTTTCTTTCAATAAGATAACATCCGCCTTCTAAGCCTAAAGGGGCTGCGGCCAGATGGGCTTCCGCTTCTTTGATGCGATTTTCGAGCTTCAGGTATTGGTCTTCTTGTCCACTAATTCCTTTCTTTTCAAAGCTCCCGTAGTGAATATTGGCACCTACCGCAGAAGCTTTTGTATCCGAGAGGTAACGGCGTACCATCAGCTTTAGAGTTTGAGGCTCGAAAATGATATTGGCATCGGTAAGCAATAAAAGCTCAGCCTGGCTATCCTCTTTAATAAAATTCAGAATTGGACTTTTTCCCGAACGCTGCCGAAATAGATAGGGGATGAAACGCTTATCCTGCTCATGCCACTTTTTAAGAATCTCATTGGTTTGATCTGAGCTTGCATCAGAGCCAATGCGAATCTGTAATTTCTCCTTAGGATAATCAAGTTTGGCAAGGGACTGTAATTTCTCTTCTAATACAGCCTCTTCATTGTAGGCAGCAAAGAGAATGTCTACGCTGGGTAAATCCTCTTCCGAGAGTAGTCCTAGGTCTTGTGGAGCTTTTAACCTCTTTAGAATTAAAATCAGCAGCGGGTAGAAGAAATATGGGGTAAGCACCAGCAGGAGGCTGATCCAAAATAGATATTGCCAGATAATTACCATGCTATACCACCTAAATTAGGGTCCGATAGAAATTCATTAATTCCTTGCCCAGTACATCATTCTGGAAGTTTTCTTCAAAAAATTGTCTAGCGGCCATTTGCATTTCCTTACGGCTTTCGGTTCCGTCGAGCAAATATACCACGGCAGCCGCAAAGCTCTCCGCATCGTCGGTAATGATTCCATGTTGATAATTTCTTATTGGGATTCCTTCTGCTCCGACGCGGGTGCTTATGGTGGGTAATCCCCAGGCTAAAAACTCTAAGAGTTTGATGCGCATTCCACTACCCGCTAACAAGGGGATCAGGGCGACTTTTCCATGACCCAAAAACTCACGTGCGTCTTCGACAATAGGATAAAGCCACAAATTCTCACTCCCCATCTCTACAAAATCCTTTGGCATATCCCGACCGCCAAATCCCATGGTGGTCTCAGGACGAGCTTCTAAAATCAGGGGCCAGACCTCTTTGAGAAACCATTCCGCTCCTTGTCGATTGGGAAGCCAGTCTAAACTGGCCAGGTGTACCAGGTCATATTTAGGACTGAAACCGCTGATTGGTGGGTTTTCGTTAGGGTTTAAGCCGCAGGGAGAAACAGTGCTTAAGCTCTTGCCGCCCCAATGTCGGAATAGATGCTGATCCTCAGAAGTAATAAAGGTAATGGCGTCCACTTCGGCCATGGTCTTTTGCTCAAAAGCCTTAAGGCGCTCCGCTTGCATAGTCAAATAGCGCTTTCGCAGGCCAGTTTCCAATTGCGCTTGCCTTTGCCAAATCTGAAATTCAATATTATGGGCCCTTAATACGATGGAAACCTTAGAGAGTTTGCGAAGAAGAGGGAGATAAACACCCATAGAGAGTCCTTCAATTTGAATCAGGTCAAAATGCTCTTCCTTCAGTAGCTCTGCTAAGCGATTGGCCAGGACCTTTTGGTAAAAGCGGGAAACGTGATAGGCTTGCCCATTAATAAGGTTTACCAGTGCTCCCCATGCCTTAATATTAGTATTTACATTAAAGTACTCTAGTTTTAAGCCTTCCGGTAGATGCTTAGCAATGACCTTTGGATCTCGAAAGTGCTTCTTGGTATTGAGACTAAGAACATGTAAATCTGCCCCATTACTACCCAAGGCTTCAATCATGGAACGCATGGCAATGCTACTACCATCGCTGGCAGGGTAGGGGACCTTATTACTGAGAATTAAAATTTTCAAGGCTTCGCTTTCTTGAACCGTGCTGCAAAGGTCTCGTAAATTTTCTGGAAAGGTTTTAAATAGACTTCAATATTGAAGATTACGGAATCGGTGGCGGATTTATAAGTAAGCCATAAACCGATGGGAAGCAAGATGAAATTAGCGGTCCACATCGCTTGAAAGGGACTCCAATACATAAAGCGGCCCAATTTCTCAAAGCTGAAGCTAGTGACGTGATAAACGATAAAGATGAATACACTCACCACCACCGGCATGCCCATGCCTCCTTTGCGGATAATTGCCCCTAAGGGTGCCCCGACAAAGAAGAGAACGATAACTGCGAAGGATACGGAAAACTTTTTTTGCCATTCCAAAACATGCCTGGTAATTACCAATTTACGCCAATTGTACTGGGCGCTGGCATTGGTGAAGTAAGCGCGATTTCCACGAGCAATCCTCATGGAGTTCTGCAATATTCGGGTTCGCATCCCTCCATCAAAGTTTTGCAATATTTCCTCTTGCATTTCAGCCATCTGTGCTGCAGTATCTACTTCATACTTTACAGCTCCGGCGGGTGGCTCTATTTCCTCGTCTGATTTTAAATCCCGATAGGCATACTTATCTACCATTTGCTTGGCAAATTGGTCCTGCAAGCCTTCTAGCGTCCCATTTAGGCTGTCCACCGCTTCGTCGAGCTGTCGGACATTAAGCATATCAAATTCCTTGCGACCGGTTTTCCTTAAATCACCGCTTTGGAAGTCATCTAGGTTAAAACGAATTAGGCTTTCCTGGAAATCAGAAGTGACAAAGGGTTTATTGTCCCTATCCTTTCGTTTTTTAGGGATGATATCTTCGTAGCTATGGCCATCATAAAGGGTGATTTCCAAAAATTGCTTGTCGTCGGTCACCTTCATTTTCCCGCTATCCGCGATAATGACTTTTGTATTTCCCGTATTCTGGGTATGATCATAAATGATTACTTCTTCCAGAAGGTTTTGATTTGGTCCATGCTTGTCGGCAACTTTGATCGAAAAGCCCTCGATGCCAGTGTAAAAAATTCCCGGTCGAATACTTAAGGCGGGTTTCTTATTAGTAATGTTTCGTCTTAAGTTCTCCGAATGCAGATTGGCAATGGGAATCACGTAATTCCCGAAGAGAAAGGCTCCTACCGCGAGGAAGGATACAAATACAAAAAGGGGACGCATAACCCTCATCAGGCTTAAGCCCGAAGACTTTAAAGCGGCCAATTCGTAATTCTCCCCAAGGGTGCCGAGTACCATTATAGAGCTCAGCAGAACGGCCAGCGGCAAGGCCATTGGCACCAAGGTGGCTGAGGTATAAAAAAGAAGTTCCGCGATATAGTACCATTCAACACCGCGGCCCACTAAATCATCAATATACTTCCATACAAACTGCATTAATAGGAAGAGCACCATCACAAAGAAGGTGATGAGAAAAGGTCGGAAGAAGGACCGAAGTACAAAGCGGTCGATAATCTTCATTTACTCTGAAATGTAGTAGCCCGGGAAATCGGCTTTTCTAAATTGAAAAGGATTAGCTGCCCATTGGGCATTAGGGGTCAATTTTTTAACAACTAGAGTGGTAACGGTGCCATTGGTTCCCCATTGTTTCATGGAGTAAACTTCTTTGGTACTGGCATCAATCCCAATCATGATTTTATCAATTTCTTCACTGGCAACGGGCTTTAGGATTACGTAGGTAATCTTTCGACCATTTACCGTCTCGGTACCTCCCATTTTATAGCTGTAGCCCTTTTCGTAAAAACTTAGGAGTTTGCTAGGGTTTAATCCTGCATCTTCATCCTCTTCATAACTAGTAATCTGAACTTCCTCATCGTCATGGAGAATATTGTACAATTTTGCACCCACCCTAATTTGCTCCAGCAAATCAGTCTTTAGCCGGTAGTTATCTCCCTTTAAGGCTAAGGTTCCCATTTGCACCTGCTTAATGGGCGGTTCTACTCTCGTATTCTCGAAGGTATAGCTGAATTCAATCTCCAAAGCAGGATAGGACTTCATCTTAGCCGAGCTCTCCTTTAGAAGAGCTTTGGCCTCAACGTGAGACTGAGCGAAAAGAGCATGGCCCACAATAAAGGCCGCTAATAATGGAAGAAGTTTGCGCATAGCTTATTCGTTGTTCTTTTCGTGATTCAATAATTGTTCCAGAGCGTATTCATCGGGGATTAAAACTTCCCGAGCCTTAGATCCTTCAAAAGGCCCGATGATACCCGCAGCCTCTAATTGGTCCACAATACGTCCCGCGCGATTGTATCCTAATTTTAATTTCCGTTGCAGCATTGATGTGGATCCTTGTTGGGATTGGACTACCAAGCGCGCAGCATCCTCAAAGAGGGCGTCCCTTTCCGAGGGGTCCATTAAATCGATGCCCACATTGCCATCCTCATCAGCCCCTTTGTATTCGGGTAGTTGATATGCCTCTGGATAGGCTTTTTGCGCCCCAATATAATCGGTAATACGCTCCACTTCGGGGGTGTCCACAAAGGCACACTGCAGGCGAATTAAATCAGAACCCTGACTTAATAGCATGTCACCTTTTCCAATGAGTTGTTCCGCTCCTCCAGCATCGAGGATAGTTCGAGAGTCAATTTTGGAGGTAACTCTAAATGCCGCCCTAGCGGGGAAGTTGGCCTTAATGATACCGGTAATCACATTTACCGATGGTCGCTGGGTTGCAACAATAAGGTGAATACCAATGGCCCGTGCTAACTGAGCTAATCTTGCAATAGGTGTCTCTACTTCCTTTCCTGCGGTCATGATTAAATCGGCAAATTCATCAATCACCAGCACGATATAAGGTAGATAGCGATGACCTTCTTCGGGATTAAGCCTGCGGTCAATAAATTTCGCATTGTACTCCTTTATGTTACGCACCATCGCGTTTTTCAGAAGTTCATAGCGGTCATCCATCTCGATACAAAGCGAATTAAGGGTATTAATCACCTTTGTTGTATCGGTGATAATCGCTTCCTCACTGTCCGGTAATTTTGCCAGATAGTGGCGTTCAATTTTATTAAATAAGGTGAGCTCCACTTTTTTAGGGTCTACTAAAACAAACTTCACCTGGGAAGGATGTTTTTTGTAGAGGAGGGAAGCTAGCATCACATTTAAACCCACCGACTTACCCTGTCCTGTTGCCCCAGCCATGAGGAGGTGAGGCATTTTTGCCAAATCCGTTACATAGGTTTCATTGCTGATGGTTTTACCAAATACAATTGGCAATTCCATTTCACTTTCCTGAAATTTCTCTCCCGCTACCAAATTGCGCATAGGAACCATTTGGGGATTGGTACTAGGCACTTCAATTCCAATCGTTCCTCGACCAGGAATAGGGGCAATAATTCGAATTCCGAGGGCACTTAAGGAAAGTGCGATATCATCTTCCAAATTTTTAATCTTGGAGATCCTTACCCCGGGCGCCGGCACAATTTCATAGAGTGTTACCGTAGGACCGATGGTCGCCTTAATCTTGGAAATCTCAATCTTATAATTGTTGAGGGTTTCCACAATCTTATTCTTATTTGCGGCTAATTCCTCCTCATTGATGGTAATATTGGTCGAACCATAATCCTTTAAGAGGTCCAGAGTAGGAAGCTTAAAACGGGACAGGTCTAGTGTAGGGTCGTAGGGTCCGAACTCTTTTACTTTGCGATTTACTTCCCGGGCGCTTAAAGACTCCTCGTCTTCTTTTTGCTCAATAACGAAATCTGTTTCTTCCTCCTCATTTTCCGCTGCTATATCCTGCGCTGGCGGCTTAGCTTCTAGTTCGATTTCCGTTTCGGTTGGAGGGTTCGTTTCGGGATTGGTGCTAAGTTCAATTTCCAATTCTTGAGCAGCAGGGGGCTCAGGAACTTCCGCCTGGAATTCATCGATAATATCTAGAGCGGGCTGTTCCTCTTCTGCAGGGACTTCATTGGAGGCTCGAATATCCGCTAAATCGGTATTGGGCAGAATCTCTTCCTCCTCTGCTAATGCTTCTGGTTTACGGAATTTGGTGAAGAAATCCCTTAGTTTTTCTGCGGTCCAGCTAAAGCGCAGGGCTAGATAGGTTAAGAAGACCGCTAAAAGGATGATTATACTGCCCAGTGATCCAGCAATTGCAGTAAGCCACTGACGATAGAAATAACCACTAGCGCCCGAAAAGTTAGCATTGTCGGGAATCAGGAAGGCCATGAAGGCGGGAATCCAAATCAATAAAAACAGGGTGGAGGCAAGACTCTTGCCTAAGGGGCGCAAGGTGACCTTGAGGCTAAGCCGTAGACCTAAAATCAACATCAGTGCGGGTACTAAAAATGCGGAAATACCGAACCAGATATGAATAAACTGGTGGGCCATGCCAGCGCCAAAAGTCCCTAAGGCATTTCGAGCTGCGAAATTCGGGTGGTCAATCACCTCTTGATAGCTGAGGCCGATTAAACTTTGATCCTTGGTCCAGTTAAGGTAATAGGAAAAAAAGGCCCCAGCCAAGAAAAGAGCCGTCGCTACTAAGAAGATCCCCAAGACCAAATGGTAGGTGGGATTGCGCAAGGCTTTTGCCAAGCTTTCAGTACGAATTGCGGGCTTTTTTTGTTTGGTGGCTTTGCCACTTTTGGTCTGCTTCTTCTTGGCCATAGATAAATACGCAATCGCAAAAATAAGAACATTATTGCGTGGCGCACAGCAGCAGAACACGGGTAATTAACAATGCCCGGGGGATTAGTCTAAACGATAAATGTTTTATTGGCTAATTCGCTGGACATCCTATTTCCTGGCATCGCCATATATGCCGACAAAGCTTGACCTAGCCCCAAGTTTACCGCTAAATCAATCCACCCTCTCAAACTTTACCTTTTGCATCCTACCATTATTGACTAAGAGCCCATTAACGCGGCCTTGATTATCGCGGGTAATATAAATTTCGTAAGAATTCATTAGGAGAAAGTCGGCGAGAATAAGCTGTGCATCTCTAGCACGACCGTTTTTGCTAAGGGTATACCTATCACCTTCCTGATATTGGAGTTTAATTTCTGTCCCCGTTTCCGCATTCACGAAACGTGCATTAAGGGCTTCCTTGTCATATTGGTTAAAGGATAGGTCGGACTTCTTATAATAGGTGGCAGGTTTTTGGCTGGAAAGGTAGAGGGTAAAAGCTTGGTCCTCCTTGCTAATATTACTGAAGTTCATCTTTAAATCTGCGAGGCTTTGATATTGAAACATGGCCTTTTCCTCCTGAATGAGGGCAGTAGGTTTACGATCATAGATTTCGCGATATAGACTGTCACCCCTTTGGACGATCTTTATTACCGTACCTTCTTCATTCTGGTAATGACCTTCTAAATCACTAATCTTAGCGAAGTCCTCAATGTTTTCAGGTAGGCCAGGATATTCCGGACGCACAGGATCTTCGATTTCGATAAAAAGCTTTGCAACTTGCCAAGCAGCATAATTACTGGGCACAGCGCCGCTATTTACCATTATCACTACGGAGAGCTGATATTCAGGGAAACGCAGGAAGGTGGCATGATAGGCCCCAGAACTACCATCATGGAAACTATAGTTCAAACCTTCATATTCCTCAAACTGCAAACCATATCCATAGGCTAATTCGGGAAAGGATTGTAAAGCTTCCTGACTGGCTTGAATCAAATCCTGACTTAAATACTGCCCATTATTTTGCTGTATGATTTGTTCCCATTTAAGTTGATCTCCTAAGGTGGTGTATAAATTCCCGTCCCCATGGATGTCAGTCACCGAAGGAAACTCCCGCCACTCTTCCCATTTAGCGTAGGGTCTGGCCCGATTGGGAATCACCTCCATATAATTGCTGAGGTAGCTAGTTTGACTCATATCTAATGATGCAAAAAGGTCCTTTGCATAATCGTCAAATTCTTGACCAGAGACCACCTTCACAATTTCAGTCAGCAGGATGTAATTAGAATTGCTATATAGGTAGTTACTTCCCGGCTTAAAGTTTAAATCTCTTTGTGCCTTAAGCAGTTCTAAGGCTTCTTCATTACCTACAAATGTCTTCCACCAGTTTTTTCCCTGTAAAGACCACAAGGTGTGTATATCTCGCGTACCACTGCTATGGGCTAGCAGTTGGCGAATGGTAATGGGATCTTCAATACTACTATAGAATCCCTGTAGGTATTTGCGGATGTCATCATCAATATCAAGCTTTCCTTCGCCTTGTAATTTCAGGATGCAGAGGGCGGTAAATTGCTTACCATTGGAGGCAATATTGAATCGAGTGTTTTGATCAACATCAACGGCAAATTCAAAATTGGCATATCCTAGATAGTCTTCAAAAATGATTTCACCCTGGTGCACGATTCCTAAGGCCATTCCCGGCAAATTTTCGGATGTATGCTGGTGCATAATGGCGTCGATGGCCGAGCTGTCGATGGCATTTATGGTCTGACCCGATAATTTAGTAATACCACAAATGCTTAAAATGATAAGGGCGTAAAACTTGATCATGTGATTGATTTTGTGGCTAAACTAGAAGCCTTCTAGCGCTCCTACGCTCCAAATTACCATTTGAACCCTATTTAAAGCTGTTGTGCTTGTATATATTGAAGTGGGCTTAAGCCGGTATATTTCTTAAAAGCCCGATTGAAGGTAGTTTTAGAATTGAAGCCGCAATCAAAGGCAATGCCTAGTAAGGTGTTTTTATGATGTGCACCTTCTTTAAGTTTTCTGATTACTGCTTCGGCCCGCTGCTGATTGACAAAATCATTGAAATTCATTTGAAACTCCTGATTGATCAGCTTCGAAACGATATTCCTATTGGTATTCAAAGTCAGGGCCAAATCGTTTAGGGTAAGATTGGGCCGTTCATGTAATTTATCTTCTTGGAAGAGTTGACCTAGTTTATTCTTCCATTCTTCAAATTCTTCGGATTTAGCCTCTTCCTCGGTCTTAAATTTATCTTCCTCTGCCGGAAGCTTATCGGGCTCCGGAATGGCGAACTGAAGTTTGAGTCCGGATTTCACCAATTGAAAGTAACCAGATAGGGCGATATAGGAGAGTAAAATTGAAAAGCAGAGGTAATACCAAAACTTTCGGCCAAACTCCCCCCATTCTGGATTGAGGATAAAAAAGAATACCCGTAAAAGTAGAATCAGGGCAAAGGCAATGCTAAAGTGTTGAATCCACTTGAAAGCAATCTCATCGGCATAGCTCAGCTCGTCTTGGGAACGAAGGCGATAGGCACGATGATGCCGAAAGCTGAGGAGTAAATAAAAGAGCATGGAGATTAAACCGGCCATCTGATACCAAAAATCTAGATCCTTGTCCTGGCCGTCGGCATAGAAATAGAACTCATCTAAAACCCATACATCCCAAACATAGACCATAAGGCTATAGAGCAAATACAGGGCGGCCGGCAGGAAATGGAGATAGTCAAGTTTGCTAAAAGGGCTTTTGTCTAGTAGACTTCGCACATAGAAATAGAAGACTGGACCAATGAGGAAAAGTTGTTGGAAGGGAACAAAAAACAGAAATTCTCGAAGGTGTTTCACCGAATACCAATTGGCATAGCCAAGCATAAAGGGGCTGATGTACAAAGCGCCTAAAAAAATGAAGAGCGCCAGCCATTTAGCCTCAAGTTTCGATTGTTCCACTGCTTTTCGCCAAATAAGCCCGGTAAAGAGCAAGGCGTGTACAAAGTAGAGCAGCAACACAGAGCTGAGCTCATTAAAATTGAAAATGAGGAAATCCCCCATAATCTTGGTTTTGGTTTGGCTTTGAAGGTACAAGATTAGAGCTTAAACACCGCCAGTAAAGCTTGATTCGATATTAAGCGGGCAAAATGCAGAATCTTTAATTACCTCAAGGCCCTCCAGCCCAATAATGGACCAATAGCTAAAATGAGCAAGGCGTAGGGCGAAGGGGTATGGGTATAAAGCAGGGTAAGGCTTTGAATACTTATAACCGTAATCGCGAAACCAATCGAATTGACAATAGTGAGGGCCGTGCCCTTAAATTCGGCCGGGGCATTTTGAGCGACTAAGGTGGACAGCATTGGTGAGTCCGCGATAACACTCATACCCCAGATTAAGAGAAAAGCTAGGAATAACGGAACTAGGCTTAGCTGAAACGCAAATGGAGCTAGGACACAACAAAGTCCAGAAATCATTAATGCTACTCGGGCAACTTTTTTTGGGCCTTGATTTTCGGCAAGGTAGCCCCCAAAAACACAAGCTAAGCTGCCGACTGCAATAATCAGGAATGACCACAAGGGAACATTTAATTCGGCTAGAGGATGGTATTCTTGATAGAGATTTAGTAGGATCGGGCAAAAGGCCCAAAAAGTATAGAGCTCCCACATATGCCCGAAATATCCCCAGGCCGCGGAACGGAAGGGAGCATCGCGAAAGACCTTCGGTATCGCGCTCAAATCCAATTTTTGACTGGCCTTACGATGAGGGCCATCAGGGACCAGTAGAATCATAAAGATCCCACCGAGGGAAGCCAAGATAGAGGTACTAATCAACACTGTTGGCCAAGGATAGTCGCCCTTCAGGTCCTGTAGGAGGTGGGGGAAAGCAGTGCCTAGGACCAAGGCACCTACCAGGTAGCCTAATGACTTCCCCAATCCCGCTTGGTAATAATCCGCAGCGATTTTCATCCCCACCGGATAAATTCCTGCCAAAAAGAAACCCGTAAAAAATCGAAAAGCTAATAGGCTCGCATAGCTGTTGCCATCCCAAATGATACCCAAATTAAAGAGGGCACCTAAAATCCCACAAACAAAAAAGACCCTAGATGGAGAAAATCGATCGGCAATTGAAAGCAGGGCGAAAATTAAGGTGCCAATGATGAAGCCAAATTGTACAGCGGAAGTAAGATTTCCCAAAGCCCCTTCGTCGAGCCGAAAGCTATCACTCAAATCGCCCATTACGGCATTCCCAGCAAACCAAAGTGAGGTGCAGAAAAACTGAGCAATGACGATGGTGGGGAGGATGTGTTTTTTCGGAGACAAGAATTTTTAGCTAAATGGGCTTGCGCTATAGAAGGAATCCAAATTTACTAAAGCGCTAGATTCTTATTTGATTAATTTCCTAAGCTTGTTTTCAATATGATTGATTCTACGCTAGGCTAGTGCATAGCCCCCCAAAAGTATTAGCGCTAAAGACTATCCTCTATTCTGACTCAATTATCTTCCCACGGAGATTTTCCACGAATTCTTGCTTCCTATCAACATGTAAAGCGAGAATATTAAATGAATTCGTCTTGCCATATAAGCCAGTAATGACTGCCTCCTCTTTTAGATAAATTATCACATTATGACTTTCTAAACTACCTAGGAAAGACAATCGACGTATGCTTTGCTTGAAATCCAATTCCTTAGTACTTGCCTCAACATCCTTTATGGCGCTAAAGGGAATGAAAGTTTCGTTCATAATGCCATAATTAAGCTTTAATCCCTCAGGCCTTATTTGATAGGGTCTTCTTAGCATGGACTTTAAAAAGCCAAATATTTGGAAGCCCGAATAAATACTCAAAGCGCTAAGAATCCAAGCAATCACCTCACTCCATTTTAGCAATAGTCGATGCAGCACAAAAGTTTCTATCCCAATGATGAGGAGAATGGCCAACATTAAGGTAACCGTTCCGCTTTCACGATGATAGCTGTATTCTCCCTCAGTTAGTTTCCGTTTGCGCCAGGAAAAGAAACCATAATAAAAAACTGCAATTTCATTTAGCACGGGCATTACGGCGAAGCCTGGCAATAGTTGCTGGCAAGTAGATTTTAGCGCATCATAGAAATCCACCTGACCTCTTTGCTCCACTCTTAGGACTTTAATTGCCCTACGCACCTTCCAAAGAATGAAGATTATAAACCCTAATTCCACAAATGGAAACACCCAAGTTTTAAAGTCTAATAGAAAATACTGTTGTTCCTCAGGAAGAAGTAGTAGCCCCAAAGTCATTCCTAAAACCATTATCGGCACAACGGTGATCTTGGGAATTTTTGTCTTCCGAATTAGCAGTAAATAAATCAGTGGAAGACTTAGTACGAGGTCTATGCTGATGGCGGGTACTAGAGCAGATTGATTCTCAATGGTAATGGAATTCTGCATTACCATGATAAGAAGTCCCCAAAGTAGTACTAAGCTAAAGCTGATATAGATCGCAGGATGAATTCTAAAATGCATACTAGTTGCTTTAAACGGTCAAAATTAAGGAATTACTTGAGGTCCCGAACTTTGGTTATAGGCTATCTAATCGACTAATCCGACCCGTTATGTAAATCGCCTAACCGGACCGATTTTGTGACAAGTCCATTTAAACCGTAATTTTCACACTTATTAAAGGGATGACTATGAGGAAGATTACATTTATGTTAGCCGCTATGGTGCTAGCCTTGGGCGCTTGTAAAGAAGACGATACGGAGGCTCCAGCCACCAATAATACTGGCGTTCCGGTTCCAGCAGGTTATAGTTTACTTTGGTCCGATGAGTTTGATGGAAATGAGATAGATCCTAGTATTTGGACCTATGAAACCGGCGACGGAACCAATTTTGGACTGCCTCCAGGATGGGGGAATAACGAATTACAGATTTATACCAACAGTGCCGATAATGCCTACTTGACCATGGACGATGGCAATGAGGTTTTAGCCATCACCGCTTTAAAAAATGGGACGGACGATTATACTTCCGCCAAATTAACCACCCAAGGTTTGAAGTCCATCCTCTTTGGTAGATTAGATATTCGCGCTAAGGTGCCTAGTGGTCAGGGTTTATGGCCGGCCCTATGGATGCTCGGAGAAAATCGCCCCATTATTGATTGGCCAGGTTGCGGAGAGGTGGATATCATGGAAATCCTGGGACAAGAGCCGAATAAGATGTATACCACCCTTCATTATGTAGCTAATGATAACAAGAAAGGGGAGCTGCAAAAGGAGCATCCCTTGGCTGGCGCTAATTACAGTGATAACTACCACATCTATAGCATTGAATGGACCCCCGATAAGATTCAATATTTACTCGATGGTAATCCGGTCTACGAGGAGCTCATCCAATCGGATATGAAGGAGTTTCTTCGCCCCATGTACGCCATTCTTAATTTGGCCGTTGGTGGTTATTGGCCGGGTAATCCCGATGCGACTACCGCTTTCCCTGCTTCTCTTTATGTGGACTATGTAAGATGCTATTCAATTGATGGTCTAAGCATTCCAAGTCCCCCCGCCCTAGATCCGCAAGAAGAGCGATTAGGTCCTATTATCGATAGCAATTTGGCCAATGCCGCGGTGCGAGATGAATTTTCTGCCTTTGGTTCGGTAAGTATTACCCCTTATGGTGCAGGGGGTGAACCCAATTTAAGGCTTTCCGATACGGCCGTCAATGGCAGCCACAGTCTGGTATTCGATTTTCCGGGAGGAAACTGGGGTGGAGCCTATATTGAATTGGACACGGCTAAGGATTTCTCTAATTATACCAAGCTGCACTTCTCTCTACTTCGCCCAATGAGTCTGGACGATTGCGAGATTAAACTGGAAGGTGTGGGGAATAGCGCGATTGTAATGTTGAAGAATTATAGTGGCACTCCAAGTAGTAATGGTTTTGAAGATTACACCATTCCCCTCAGTGATTTTGTAGGTTTGGATCTTACGGAAGTGCGTATCGCTTTTGCCATGTGGAATGCGGTGGATGCTGGTGGAAATTTTAGTCCTGCTAAGACTTATGTGGACAATGTATACTTCGGCAATTAAAATCGATTAAATGCTGCATCATTTCGAAAATGAATTCCTAAAATGCGCCATTGACTCTAATGGAGCAGAAATACGCTCCTTGGTAAATAAAAAAAGTGGCGAGGAGTATATCTGGCAAATCAAGCCCGAAATTTGGGGCAGCAGTTCTCCGGTTTTATTCCCAGCCATAGGCAGTATTAGAGAGGGAAAACAAGAGTATGAGGGCCGAGATTATGCGATGAATAAGCACGGAATCATACGCAATAATGACCAACTAACTTTTGGTCAAGCCTCCGCAAATGAAGTGGTTTTTGGTTTGGAAAGTTCACCCCAGACTAAAAAACAGTATCCCTTTGATTTTAGCTTCAAGGTTCGCTATCGACTGGAAGCTTGGTCCTTAAAAATGATCTATGAAGTGGAGAACCGGGGGCAGGAGACCATGTATTTTATCTGCGGGGGACATACGGCTTATGCCTGTCCCCTCGAAGAGGGGCTTAAGCTCACTGATTATGTAGTCGACTTGCCCGGTAAAAAAGCTCTCCAAGCTGAAACCATTGGCGCCTCGGGCCTATTATCCTACCGACAACGCAATATCCTCTCCCCAGAGGAGGATGCTTTAGTCTTATCAGAAAACCTCTTTAATGAGGACGCTTTAATTTTTGCGCATGTTGATTTTGACTGGTTGCGTTTACGCCGGCAAAGCCAAAATAAGGGATTGATTATTCGATTTGAGGGTTATCCGCATTTGGCTCTTTGGTCTAAGCCCGGAGCGGATTACCTCTGCATTGAACCCTGGTTAGGCTTACCAGATCGGGAAGATGAATCTTTAAAGCTAAAGGAGAAATCGAGTTATCATCGCTTGGAAGCTGGAGGACGAAGGGCTTATTGCATCGAGACTCTAGTAGAGACTTAAAGTCCCTTAGTACTGCACCTTGTAAACCGAAGATGCAGAGGTGGCAAATATTCCATAGCCATTGTTCACATTGGAGAAGATTTGGGTAGGTTCACTAAAGAAGCCATCGCTATAATTGTAGGAAGAGCGAGTTAGCTCATATTTATAATAGCTTTCACTGATGTGATGGAATCTCAATTCGACGAAGATCGCTGGAGTTTCCCCTTCGGCTCGCACCGTAATCTCTCGGTTTTGACCATTAAAGGACTCATCAGTGAGGAAGGCACGAGAGCCATAGCGTCTGCCGTCAATATCATCATCGCCAAAGAACTCGCTGAATTCAAAGAAATCAAGATCGAGATCTAAAGATGACATCCATAGATTATCTGAACCAAATTCATTGATGGTCACCATGTAATAGTCTTTGGTTTCAGCGCTATCCTTAATGGTGAACTTGAACTCCTTATTATCACGATCATAGCTAATGTCCTCAAAGGGAACCTTATTTAATACGGTTTCAGTAACGCTGGCCTCTGGAATACCCTCGCCACGCACCACGATCCGGTAGCTTTCATTCTCTTTGAAATCGTAACTCACGCGATACACATATTGTGGTTCCCAGCCTGGATTGTAGGTATCTACAAACATTTCAAAAGGACTATTTGGGTCATTGGTATAGAGCAGCGCTTGAAAATCATTGCGCGTTTTGGGGTCTTCCGAGGAAAGGGAATAGACAGATTCGCTAATAAATACCTCGAGAGTCTTACCCGTCTCCAACTGGGCGGAAATGACCGCCCGCTTTCCTGGATCCGGAATTTCATAATCCAATTCTTTCTCGCAGGCTAATAGGGCAACTAGGGCCAAGGGTGCTAAAAACTTTTTCATGCTTAAAATTTGAATTGGTAAGAAATAGAAGGAATAATAGGGAAGAGGCTTACTTGGTTTAAGCGACGTTCGCCATTCCCATTCTGACTTAAATAAAGGAAAAATGGATTCTGTCGAGAATAGGCATTGTAAACCGAGATATTCCAGGTGCGCTCTCCCCAGCTAGTTTTCTTATGCCAGTTAAATCCAATATCCATCCGGTGATAAGGAGGCATCCGCAAGGCATTGCGATCACTAAAGCGGTCAAAAACCCCAAAACCGAATTCGCCGGGGAGTAAAATTTGGGCCACCGGGGCAGTGAAGGAATTTCCCGTTCCGTAAATCCAGGTGATTCCCAGGTCGAAGCTTTCACTGAATTGATGATTGAGGACGACGCTAATATCATGACGGCGGTCGAAGCGATAAGGAAACCATTCTCCATTGTTGAGATTACTGAAGCGGCGATTGCTGCGAGCCCAGGTATAACCTATCCATCCAGTAGTTTTACCTTTCTTTTTTCGGAAGAGTAATTCCAAGCCATAGGCTTCACCTTCGCCATCGGTTTCTACCGTAGTTTGCCAATCATTATTGGAAAGAAAGGAGGCCCCTTCCTTGTATTCAATAAGATTGTCCATAGTTTTATAATAGGCCTCTGCACTGAACTCGAATTGCTTATTCCAGAGATTGGTGCTACTTCCAATCGCAATTTGCTGAGAAAGCTGAGGTTTGACGATGGCCGTTGAGCTCACCCATAAATCCGTAGGCAGACCAATACCCGAATTAGAGAGTAAATGCACATATTGGTTCATCATGGCATAAGAAGCCTTTAAAGACCATTCATCGCTTAGTAGATAACGTGCTGAAATACGGGGCTGAAGATTTTGATAGAAAGCATCATCATTGGTGCGGTAAGCAGAATAATGGATGCCATAATTCACTCGAAGTTTTTCCCCAATTTTCCAATCGTCTTCCGCATACACGAAAATATCATCCGCAAATACCTTTCTGGATAAATCCAAGATGGAGTCTACTCCAGCGCCATTAAAGGTTTCTTGAATTTGGGCTACCCCAGGGCGGAAAGTGTGATTAGTATAACTCGCACCAAACCGTAATTGATGCTGGTTGTTAAGGGCATATTCCAAATCATACCGCAATCCATAGTCGCGGATTAAGGAGAAGTACTCGAAACCGCTGCGATTACTTTCTGTATCATCCTCATAAAAGCTCTCAAAACCAATAGAAAAGCGATATTGGGAAAAGGTGGCGGTAAGATTACTGAAAAGCTTATCATTGAATAAGTGATTCCAGCGCAAGGCTCCTGTATGGTTTCCCCAATTTAGGCCAGATTCATCATAGCCTGAACCTCCCCCAAAGAAAGGGTCATCTTGGTACTCCTCTCGAAAACCAAAGTCATCGATACCATTGTAATAGCTTAAATAAAGTCGGTCGTTTCGGGAGAACTCATGATTGATTTTAGCATTTAAATCAGCAAAGTAGTATCCAAAATCTTGTCCTTCAGGAATGAATGGAGCGGCAAGAATGTCGTAATAGGTCCGGCGACCACTTACAATAAAAGAGGTACGGTCCTTCCAAATAGGACCCTCCAAGGTTAATTTGGAGCTAATTAAGCCTATTGAACCTTCGCCATGAAATTCACGCATGTTTCCTTCTTTCATGTCTATTTCCAAGACTGAGGATAAACGACCGCCAAAACGAGCGGGAAAGCCCCCTTTAGTAAGGTTCACATTCTTAATAGCATCAGCATTAAAGACCGAGAAGAATCCAAATAGATGAGAGGCATTGTAAACCGGAACTCCATCCAGGAGAATTAGGTTTTGGTCCGGACTCCCACCGCGAACATAGAATCCGGTAGTACCCTCATTGCCTGATTGAACCCCGGGTAAAAGTTGTATGGCCCGAATGATATCAACCTCTCCTAAAAAGGCGGGTATCTTTTTAATTTCGGCTACACTTAATTGCACCTGACTCATTTGCACTTGCTCCACTTGGGCCTCTTCTGCAGTAACGACCACCTCATCGAGAGTCTCCAAAGACTCCTCCAATTCGAAATCGAGTTTTAAGTTTTGATCAGTAAGACTTATGTCCTGGCTAATGGTACGAAAGCCAATGAAGGAAACCATCAATTTGTAATCTCCTGGGGCAAGGCTCAAGGAGTAGAAGCCGAAAGTATTACTAGTTGTACCCACGGGCTTTCCATCGATGTAAATGTTTACCCCAATCAATCTCTCTCCTGATCGGGCATCTTCTACATAGCCGCTTATGGTATAACTACTCTGCGCTTGAATCATCCAGCAGCAAAGGCTGAAGAAGGCAATTAAAAGTGTTTTTCGCATCTCTTGGTGATTTCCGGAATCCCAAACCTAGGAACTTCTATCGCATTGTAGACGCTCACGGCCGTTTAAGAGTTGGAATACGCCTAAAACTTAATCTTAAGTTCACCTAATCTCGGCACCATCATTGTTGTACCTTTCCGCAGTATCAAGCCTATGAGAGCCCTTTTGTTTTTTCTTGCCCTTTTCCTTAGTCTCCAATTGAATTCACAAGTGGAGTCTCCTAAAATCTTGGAAATTGAAACCAAGGAGACCTTTTGGTCGGGAACGATTGGCGATGAGAATTTCATCATGTACGTCTATCTCGATGCTCAGGCAAATCGTTTGCGCAGCTATGAACTTATTAGCGGCTATCTGCAAATCAATGGTCAAGAGGACCGTATTTATTATCGTGGGATGTATTCGGGTAATGACTTCGTTATCTTCCAAACAGGGGATTATGAAGATACCCTTTATGATATCCTAAATCGCGGAGATGATATTTATAATGCGCACGAGGATATTGATGCCTGGGCGATAGTCACAGATTCGAATTTTGATCTATTCGAAGAGCGATGGATTTATGAGAAGGGTAGAGGCCAACGGCAAAACACATCTAGGATTGAACTTTTTAGTATGCACAATTTTGATAGATCGGCCCTTTTCTTCTCACGTACTTTTTTGGAGTTTCCTCAAGGTCGTTATTTGGATATGACAACTCTGGGGGGGATTCGGGGTATCTATCATCACGGCTATGAGATTGTTGCCTGGGGAGATTCAGCAATTCTCCTAAAATTCGATTATGGTTCTAATCCTTGGAATCCCATGGGGCGATGTGGAGCGGGGATGGAATTGGGCTTATCGGAAATAATCTTTGATAAAGAACGGAATCCTATAGCTTGGCAATCTTGGTATCTAGAAAGTTGTAACGATGGTATTTATGCCGAATATGAGCTGCGGGACTCCTCTTTGATAATAGAAACTTTCGAACCCAATCAGGAAAATCAGTATCAGGAAATCGATCTGAGAAAGTATGATCAGAGTTTGGAGCTGATAATGGACTCTATTCGTTTTGAATACTAATTTCTGCTTAAGAAAACCCGATCTACATAGTCATCCCGATCACCTCCAATAAAAATGGCAGGATTCCAAATTGACTCAGGAATTTTAAACTGAGATTCATTTATGGAACCTTTAAAAGGAGCAGAATAAATCACCTGCTTTTTGAATTCCATTTTCAAACGTATTTCCGTCTCAAAATCACCATGATAAACGGGCATTTTGATCAAGGCAAAATCCAGAGGTGGTAATATTGCGGGGAAGTAGCTATTTCCACAAGTGGAAAACTCCCAGTATTCAATGGGCTTCCAGCGGCCTCTGCGGTCTTTGGCTTCCTGAATCATTCGCACTTGGTTATCCTGAGTGGTAAACATAATGCTGTCGGCATGGGGATTGAAGAGATATACCGGATAACAGGCCAATTGTCGAATTTCATTGCGATTACCGCTGTACTTTCGTTTGCGAGCATTTTTGGCAGACCAGAGTCCATCGGCTTCATCCACACTAAATCGATAAGGACTACGATGTGGAAGATTTTGTTTGGTGTCGATATACAGCTCCGGTAAGATGTTGGTGTCGGCAAATCGACTGCCTCCAGAACGAATGCCTGTTATATAAGCCTGATCATTAAGACTTAGGCTTTTCTGATTTTGCCAGCCATAAGCAATGATATGATAATGGGCCTTGTGCATCTCCTCTAAATCGAGGTAGAGTAATTCTTCCACTACGGTATCCTCGATAGGTGTAAGGTAAAAACCGGTTTTCTGCTCCTTAAAATCCATTAAGGACTCGCTCCGAGCTTGATAATGTGGATTTTGTTCACTGCATGCTTGGAACAGGAATAGGCAAAAGAGCAAGGGAAGAATGGATCTCAAAGAAAGGATACTCTGCATAATTAAAAGACGCGGTCGTAGATAAATGATTGCCTAGTTCAAGCAAAAAAAACGGGGACTTAGCAAGAATTGACAAATCTTGCTAAATCCGTCTAAAATGCATGAATAGGAATTCCTGTTCTTTAGCAGCAGGGGTTTTGTGAATTAAGCGATCGGCGGCCTGCCTCTGGAAATGAGGTTTAAATAGGTCTTCTAGTCCTTTTTCATCATAGCGCTGTATTTCCAAGCCGCTGCATTTAAGAGGACCATTATCCGAAAAGGTTGCCACTATCAAATGACCACCTGGGCGAATTGCTTGGCCAGCGATTTCCACATAAGCCTTTACCTCGGACTCTTCTCTAAGGAAATGAAAAACTGCCCGGTCATGCCATAAGTCGAGCGTATTAAGTAAGTCTAAATCCAGAACGTCCTGTACGATCCATTCTAATTTTTCGCTTTCTGGCCCTAAGCGTTTCTTGGAAAGCGCCAAAGCCTCAGCAGAGATATCCAGGACTTTAAGGTTTTGATATCCCTCTAAAAGAAGGAAGTCCGGCAAGCGACTATCCCCTCCGCCAACCTCAAGGATTGCGGCCTCTTTATCTAAATTTAAAGCGGCAATCCATGCTAAGGACTCTTTCGGTTCAGCTTGGTACCAACTTACTTGCGAGGTGTCTTTCTCGCGGTATATCTCTTGCCAGTGGGCTTCTCGGTTAAATGTCTTCATGATGAAAAGAATTACGAAGGTATTTTCCTCGGCTGAATTTTAGCCTGAAGAAGTGAAATTTACCGTTCATCGAAGAATTATTACCGTTTATCGAAGCTTAGTATAGATTATCGGTAGAATGCTTAAGAATCAATAATTTTAAGGACCTGATTAATATCTATGCGGCCACTTTATTTACTCCTTTTTCTCGCCTTGGGCTTGGTATCCTGTGAACCTGAGGAGGATCCTAAAATCTATGGGTGGATCGATGTTGAGGGGACAAGGGTTGAATTTAACGATCAATATCTTTGGCTACGCTATCAGAGATTAGAACGTGGTATTCCACAATATAGTTATGGGATTCGCTTGTTTTCTCCCGGCCAAGAATTCTTGCTCGATTCTCAAGGTCGGATTTATCAATTCAGAGGAGAAGGCCAAGGCTCCCTCGAGATTGACCTCACCGATACGGACTACCCACATTTTAGCTCAGGCATCTATTCCTATCCCTTCGACATTTATGAAGATGATTTCTCCTTCGCAACACTTGGATTAGCCGTTTTTGGGAAGAATGGGCAAGACCCGGAGTATGAGTACTCCTTGGATAGTGTTCGGCTAAATATCAAAATTGAAGATGGCATTTTGCAATTGCATTCCGACTCTATTTGGTTCAGTCGCCACCCTTTTCAAAATTGGACCATTAGCAAAACCGTGAGAGGGAGTCTTCACTATCAAGCACCGCTGACCACCATACACGAAATGGAATGAGGAACTTAGTATTTACCCTATTATTCCTTTGTATCAGCCTGTCCATTCAGGCCCAGTTCTTTAGTCGCTCCTGGCGCCGAAATTTACCGGAAGATATTATCAGGCCAAATTTATCAGGGATGGATATGAGTTATGCTCGACCAACAATTTTCGGTCATCGAAATGCGGATAATTTTAATTTCCTTTTGGTCGGGAGTAATGCGAATTTCTGGAAAGCCATGCCCCATGTTGGTCCACGGGCTCGAATAGGTGCCTATAATAATAGAGAGTTTACCTGGCCTTTAATTTATCGCACCCCTCAATCTTGGAATTACCCTTACCTATCCTATTCGCAAAATCCTCAAAGATTTTCCGGTGATACCTGGGTAGAGATTGTAACCGGGAGCATGTATCACTACCTCCATTTTTTCAACCCGCAACAAGGAACCTCGGTAAATTACCCCGGAACTTTCTCCAGGGATAGTCGCCAAGTTGCTTTAAGTCGGCACTTGCAATTGGATTCGGCGGGCAATATCTATATCCTCTTGGCGGATGTTGATGGACTTTCGGTGGATACCAGCCGCAGCTGGTCGGTTAATGGTTTGGATAATGACTCTCTTTACTTGGCTCGTTGGAATTATGCACAGCAAAAGTTTGTGCCGATCGATACTTTTCGTCACAGGGCTAATGAGGATGCCTCTTTCGATGGGTTCTTTGGATATTTTGATTACGATAGTATTCTCGGCCGGACTCGCTATTTAAGGCGGGACAGTTTGTTTATTTTCCGCGATCGGGCAGAGGCGGATACCATTATCGAAGTGCCTGGTCAATTGGCTATAGAGAGCCTTTCACAGCTTACCGGGGAAAATATTAGCTATCATCGCTGCCTGATTGATACAGCCGCTCAAAAACCCTATGCCGTACAGTTTTTGCGATGGCAATTTTTGAATAATGCCTTTGTAGTAGATAGCTTTCGAATCGATCTTCCTACCGAACTCTTTTGGCCTCAGGACTTGTCCTTCGATCCAAGTCCGCACAATTATTATCTCGATCCCGAGGACGGGGATCTGGTATTGGATTTTGTTCGATTTGAGGAAATACTCCCGGAGGCCTTTGTGGCCCATTCCTTATTGCTTAAAATCGATCGAGAAGGTAGGTACCTTTGGCACCGCGAGATGTTTGGTCCCAAGTTCCCCGCCTTGATTGAAACCTTCTCCGAAATACGCGACACCTTAGTTATTGGCGGTCAATTTTGCGGTTTTCTCATTAATCCTGAGATTGGTCAGTATCCTCGCTATTATTCACCTTTTTTCCGGCGTATTGATCCCAAAGGAAATATACTCGCTAAGAACAATCAGGTGATTCCGGATAATCAGGTGCAAATTTTTCCCAATCCATTTCGGGTTGATATTCAAATTAGAGGCATCAGCTCAAGGGTAGAGATTTTGGATGGCCAAGGGAAAATGATTCATAGCTTTCTGCCAGACCCCCATGATATAGGCAATCAGATATTCCTTCCTGATTTGGAAAGCGGCATTTATTTCCTTCGCTATCGAAATGCCCAAGGGGAGATTAAAGTTGAGCGCTTAATGAAATTGCCCTATTAATTATGGCTTGATCGCTTAAGGAGCATCTCCGCTAGGAAGATAAAAGACCCGCTGATAGGTTTGAATAATTTGACCAATATCCTCGGACTCAGCACCGTGATAAACCGCCGATATAATTTTCTCGAACATCCGGTTGTAAATGGCTAGGGGATGGGTTTTTAGACCATCGTCGGTAAAGAGCAAACTATCAGGCACTTCGGGCTCGGGACATTTTATGCCCTTAACTTGATAACAATTGGATTTTCCCTCAAAGAAATACAGGTTATCATTAGGGTAGTACCCACTATAGTTCCATTGGCGGTGATACTGCCCGGTATCAGGCGGATTTAGTTCCTTCGCGTCTCTTTGCATCTGGGCAAGATTTTGGTATAAATCCTCCGATATCTCCAAGTCTCGCCATTGGTGAAAAGCGGCTTTACTTAAATCCATTTCAAAATATGCCCATGGAATACCGTGTCCGTTATTGGTAAGAGTTTCATAGTCTAGCAGACTTAGATAATATCTCTGTTTCTTAATATCGGACCAAACGAGCAGTAGTCGATTGGGCTAAACATCTTCTGAACTGAGCACAGCCAAGAGGAAGGAATCGGTAATTTGATTAGCAATCTCAAAAGCCAAGTCAGCGTCCATATTAAGCGGGTACTGCTTAAGACCATTAGCCAATGCATAATCACAATTGTAAAAGCTAACCTTGGGTCTTATCGTAATACCATCTTTTAAGACACTTTCCTCGTCTTGAGCTATAATGCCCGCACAAAAAAATAGGCTGATTTGAATTAAGAGTAGATATCTCACGAAAGCAGTTTAGTGGTTTTAAAATTAGACCATTCCCAGCAAAATCGTTGCCTATGGCATTTTTGAGTCAGGCCTTTTATTTGCGGGCGATTCCCTAATTTTGAGCCCTCTCAAATAAGCAATATGTCACGCCCCTTACAAATAATCGGTGTTACCTCAGAACTAGGCGCTGGAACCCGCGGTTCCTCTCTAGGTTTGGACGCCATGCAAATCGCTAGTTTGCAATACGATCGTAGCTTCTTCCTACGCCATCCAGAAATTCGTCTGGAGACGGTAAATCATCACCTCTATGAGGAGACGGATCTGGCTTATGCCAAGCGATTAGATGGAATTGCGGAGATGTATCGTCGCATAGAACACACCGTAAGTAAAAGCTTAAAAACCGGACAGTTTCCGGTGGTTATTGCTGGTGACCATAGCAGTGCAGGTGGCACCATTGCCGGAATTAAAAGAGCTTTTCCCAACAAGCGTTTAGGTGTAGTTTGGCTAGATGCCCATGCCGACTTACACAGTCCCTACACCAGTCCAAGTGGGAATGTGCACGGTATGCCATTAGCTACCGCCATCAAGGAGGATAATCTCGAATGCCAGAATAATCAACCAGAAATGGAAACTATTTGGCATTGGAATGAAATGAAGGGTCCCAACCGACGCGTTCAGCCCGAGGACTTAGTCTTTATCGGGGTGCGTAGTACCGAAACCCCGGAAGAGGTGATCATGGAAAAGCATGAAATTCCAAACTTCACCGTAGCAGAAGTTCGCGAAAAGGGTATTGACGGTACCGTAAGGGAGGTTTTAGATCACTTAGCTGATTGCGAAATTTTATATCTATCCTTTGATGTGGATTCTATGGATCCTTCCATCAGCGTTGGGACCGGAACTCCCGTACCAGGAGGCTTTACCGAGGAGGAAGCCAAAAGTATTATTTCAGGTTTACTAAAAGACCCACGATTCGTTTGCTTTGAAACCGTGGAAATTAACCCACTCCTCGACGATAAAGGCAATGCGATGGCCGAGGCGGCCTTCCGCATCTTTAAACCTATTTACGAACAATTACAGTCGCAAGAAGAGAACTAATGCAACACGACATTCTCGCCCGTTTACAGAGCACCACTACCGAAGTTTTGAAATCCCTCTATAACCTAGAAGGGGCACCTATTGATTGGCAAGCCACTCGCAAGGAGTTTGAGGGAGATTTAACCTTAGTGGTATTTCCTTACCTGCGCTCCAGCAAGAAAAAGCCGGAAGCTACCGCCGAGGAAATCGGGGTGGCCCTGCAAGAGCGCATCGCGGAAATTCGCAGCTTCAATGTGATTAAGGGCTTTTTGAATGTGGAAATTGCTGACTCCTATTGGCTGTCCTGTCTGCATGGCATACAGGACTTGGAAAATTACGGTCATCATTCTGCCCAAGAGGAAACTATTCTGGTGGAGTACTCTTCTCCAAACACCAATAAACCTTTACACCTAGGACATATCCGGAATATCCTCTTAGGTTATTCCATGTCTAATATCTTGGCTGCGGCCGGTAAGGATATTAAAAAGGTGCAAATCATAAATGACCGCGGTATTCATATTTGTAAGAGTATGGTCGCATGGTCCAAATTTGCCGATGGCGAGACTCCTGAAAGTAGTGGGATAAAAGGCGACCATTTGGTAGGCAAATACTATGTGGCTTTCGATAAGGCCTATAAGGAGGAGGTCGCTGGCCTGGTGGCTGAAGGTCAGTCGGAGGATGAAGCGAAGGAAAACGCTCCCATTTTTCAAGCGGCCCGCGAAACTCTACGCCTTTGGGAACAAGGAGATGCCGATACCGTGAAATTATGGGAAACCATGAATGGCTGGGTATACAGTGGTTTCAATGCTACCTATGATCGTTTAGGAGTAAACTTTGACAAAAACTATTACGAGAGCAATACCTATATCCTTGGCAAGGAGATGGTCGAAGAGGGCCTAGCTAAGGAGATTTTTTATCGTAAGGAAGATGGTTCAGTCTGGTGTAATCTCGAGTCGGAGAAGCTGGGCGAAAAACTCTTATTGCGTAAAGATGGTACTTCGGTTTATATGACGCAGGACATTGGCACCGCCATTCAGCGTTATGAGGATTTTGGCATCGATGGAATGATCTACACTGTCGGCAACGAACAAGATCATCATTTTAAGGTGCTTTTTGCCATCCTAAAGAAATTGGGTTATAAATGGGCGGAAAAGCTCTACCACCTGAGCTATGGTATGGTTGATTTACCTTCCGGCAAGATGAAATCTCGGGAGGGAACCGTGGTGGACGCCGACGATTTAATGAATGAGATGCGAAACACCGCTCAAACTATTTCGGAGGACCTTGGGAAAACCGATGGCATTGCAGAGGCACAGAAAGAGGAATTATATCACATGATCGGCATGGGAGCCTTGAAATATTTTATGCTCAAGGTAGATCCTAAAAAACGCATGCTGTTTAATCCCGAAGAGTCGGTTGACTTCCAAGGGAATACTGGGCCGTTTATCCAATATACGCACGCGCGGATTCAATCCCTATTGCGTAAATCGGCAGAAATGGTTCTTCCCGCTACTGGAACTTATGATGAGATGATTTCTCAAGAAAGAGATTTGATCAAGGCAATTTTAAATTTCCCTACTACCGTTTTAGAAGCGGCTGAGGAAAAGGCCCCTTCGGTAATTGCCAATTATACCTATGATTTGGTGAAATCTTATAATGGCTTCTATCAACAGGTGAGCATTTTAAATGATGAAAATCCTGCCGCAGTGGCCTTTAGGGTCGATTTATCGAAAAAAACCGCGGCGGTGGTGAAAAATGCCATGGCGCTACTGGGCATAGCGGTGCCCGACCGCATGTAATTAGAAGGATTGGATATCCCAGCAGAAAGAGAAAATAATTTGGTCCTCAAAATCATACCGATCTTCGCGATATGCGCCTAATCGTCCGTCGCTTCGGTATTGGTAAGAGTAAGTTTCGTAGCCTTCACCATCCTCTGGAGGAGGGCCGCCAAACCTAGTTGTTTTTACAGGATAATAGGGAGCCGGAATTCCAAGGAAGCTCCATTCCTTAAATACTATCCCTTGGTGGAGGTCGCTGCCGAAGGTATATTGTATTCCTACCGGATAACTAAATTCGCCTAAACGAGCCTTGGTGATAGGCATACCAAGCGAATCCAAGAAAAATACATCCCGGCCCAGATCATAAACGCTACTGCTGTTAGTATAGCGCTCCTGGATGGTTTGCACAATGCTATCTTTATAGAATTGCACGGTGCTTTCTCGGATGGTAAATTCCCCGTCACCGGTGCTTAAACTATCCAAAACCCGGTAAGCTTTCCCTTCTTTACGGTAGTAGTATATACTTTGATAGGGACTGATTTCTCCCAATGCATATTTTTTGAGGAGAATAAGGCTGTCATGGTCTCTGACATCCTCGATGAATTCCGGACCTTCAATGCGATAATGTTGGGAATCTATTTGGCGGTAGTTTAAGGAATAGGCATTGCAAGGAATAGCTTGGCTAGCCGGTGTCGATTCTTCTCGTCGGCAAGCTATAACCAGGAAAATGAAGACGAATAGACGAGGCAGCTCATAAAGGTACCGTCGACAAATTGGACTAAGGGAGAAGATTTTCATTTAAAAAGAGTAGCGGGAGGGAAGATTAATCTTGATAGTTAACGCTAAAACATTGGCGGTTAAGTTCGCTGGTATTGCTAGCATCATGCTCGCTCCTAGTGTAGGAGGCCAAGCGATTCTGCTCATCAAAATGATATTCGTATTGATGATAAATGCCATTGACACCCTGACTTAAGCTCGGCAAGAAGGGAGAGGCTAAACCGATCCATTTCCACTCAGGGTTATATATTCCTTCATTGGGAGAATCCCCGTAATTATAATGGATACGTACCTCACCATTTATACCTGGACTGCGTCTAATTTCCAGGCTCGGACTTCCTTGGTAGTCGATATGAAAGACCCTTTCACTTAAGCGGATGGGCTCCCAGGCATCGAGAGGGCGCTGCGTCGTGCTAATTACGACACTGTCTCGATAATTCCGCACCGCACTGAAGCGAATCATGTTTTGACCAAATACGCTATCCACTATTTGATAACTACGGCCCGCGAAACGTCTATAATGTGTAGTTTGATAAGGGCGCATGATATTACTGCTGGCCCGCTCGAAATATTTAACTATGATCAAGGTATCAAAAGCTTGGACCTCCCACACTCGATTGCCATCCATTTCGATGTATTCCGGGAATTCCAATCCCTGTTTTACTTCTAAGGGTCTAAATTCACAATTGGTTTTAAAATCCTGATCCAAACCCTGATCATTGCCCCCTTCCTTGGTGCAAGCCCAGCAGGAAAAAATAAAAAGAAGAAGGAAGGGTAATAGTCTCGGCATGACTACAATTTAAAGAAATTAAGGGAGAAAAGAAAATCCAGCGAGCATCGGCATTATGAATCAATTAAAATTGGCTGTCCAACCGCGACATCTTTCGTAAATTTGCCCTCCTTTAGAATTTAGACACATGTTTGATAATCTTCAAGATAAACTCGACAAAGCATTTCACGTCCTCAAAGGCCATGGGCAGATTTCGGAAGTAAACGTAGCCGAAACCCTTAAGGAGATCCGTCGCGCCCTAGTAGATGCGGATGTTAGCTTTAAAATTGCCAAGGACTTTACCAGTTCGGTTAAAGAAAAGGCGCTTGGAGCGGATGTATTAACGAGCTTGAAGCCAGGGCAGGTCTTAACCAAAGCCGTGAGAGACGAAATGGCCGAATTGATGGGAGGTACGGCTACCGACCTCGATTTAAGCGCCAAGCCTACCGTTATTCTAATGGCCGGATTACAAGGTTCGGGTAAAACCACCCATTCGGGTAAATTGGCAAATTATCTCAAGCGTAAGAAAACCCGTAAGGTTCTTCTGGTGGCTGGCGACGTTTACCGTCCAGCGGCAATTGACCAGCTGCATGTGGTGGGCGAGCAAATCGGGGTTGAGGTATTTTCCGACAAGGAAAACAAGAATCCGGTTGATATTGCGGAGAAGGCCTTGGCTCATGCGAAGCAGAATGGACATAATGTAGTGATTGTCGATACGGCCGGTCGTTTGGCTATTGACGAGGATATGATGACGGAAATCCGGAATATCCACAAAGCAGTAAAACCACAGGAGACACTTTTTGTAGTGGATTCCATGACTGGTCAGGATGCCGTGAATACGGCAAAGGCTTTTAACGATGTCTTGGATTATGAAGGGGTGATTCTCACCAAATTAGATGGTGATACGCGTGGTGGTGCGGCCTTAACCATTCGCTCTGTGGTGCAAAAGCCAATCAAGTTTATTGGTACCGGAGAGAAGATGGATGCCTTAGATGTATTCCATCCCGAAAGGATGGCCGATCGTATTTTGGGCATGGGGGATGTTGTTTCCTTAGTTGAGCGCGCACAAGAGCAGTTCGATGAGGAAGAAGCTCGCCGGGTACAAA
>Ga0207422_1001298_pt1 | contig 52002 bp, 53 predicted proteins | sample MarCyaLeptolynsp_FD_187757 | JGI IMG/M metagenome (GOLD analysis project Ga0207422, IMG submission 187757) | Marine cyanobacterial communities from Panama - species 1 Leptolyngbya sp. (SPAdes) | ecosystem: Environmental > Aquatic > Marine > Unclassified | place: Panama: Panama City | collected... | reverse complement strand
CTTTAGCCTTGTCATACATTTTTAAGGCACGATAAACTTGGCCTAAAGCATTCTTTACTTGCTCATCATCAGGCTGAAGTTCATAAGCTTTCTCCAAGTAAGGCAATGAAACTTCAAATACCTCTTTGCGCTTCGCCTCCAATTGCTTGTACTTGGTTTGTGCATTAAACGGTAAATCATTCATTTGATTTCCAATCACAATGGCGGAGTCAATGTAGATTACACTAGTCATGTATAAAGCATCTGCATAGCCTGGATCAACCTCTAATGCCTGCTTATAAGCCTCTAATGCATCTGCGCTACGTTTCATTTCATTCTGCAGAATAACTCCCTTATTGTAATACATCATGGGATTTTCCGGATCTGCAGCAATTGCGCGATCTAAGTTTGCTAAGGCTTTATCGTACTCTTTATTGTCAAAAAACAATTGCAATTCAGCTTTGATCAAATCGATATTATCGGGGAACATAGCTCTACCCTTCGCTAATGACTCTTTGTACAGAGCGGTATCACCTTGGTTTAAAGCTAAATAAATCACTGAGCGATAAAGGTCAGGGCGAATATCCCCTCCCACCATAGGATTAGTAGCGGTTTGCATTTTTACTGCGGTCTCTAATTGACGAGGACTAAAGAATTCAATGGTATCGCCCGTGGCAACCGCGATAGCGCGGAAACGAGTTCCGTGATAATCCAATGCTAAAAGTTCTTGATAGATCGGCAGGGCCTTATCGTAGGCCTCCATTTGCTGCGCCATAATGGCTGCATTGTAATACATACTGGTATCAATGCTTCCTAGCACATCCTTTTTAAGATTATAGGTCTTGATGAAGTCATCAAATGCAGCCGCGGTGTTACCATCTACGCTGGCATCAATACCGCGCTGAGCAATGGCGTTCGCAAGGTTGATCATTTGATTGTTAGCTTCGTCAGAGTAACGATTCTTATCAATTTCCTTTTCAAAAGCAATTAGTTCCGAAAAACCTTCTACCGCCTTATCTAAAGCGTTGGGGTCTAGAGCCTTTACTGCTGGGTCTTCACTAAGGTGAACCCGGTAATTGATTAGACCTTTGTAATAGTAAAACTTGGCTAAATCCTTTTGTTTAACCTCGGTCAAAGACTTACCTGCGATAATTTGCGCGGCTTCATCAATGTACTCCTTCGCTGCTTTTACATCATTATTGCGATCGATGGCGATAACTGCAGAGGAAATAATTGGTTTTTCCTGCGCTGAGGCTGAAAATCCAATTAACAATACAGCTAATAAAATAAGTCGTTTCATGTTGAATTTGGCTTTGTGTTGCAAAACTAATATTTATAGTATTTCCTAAAGACCCTCTTGCCAATTTAATGCCAAGTCTATCTTTGTCATCCTAATATCAAATCAGAACCTATGAAATGGGATATCCAAACTGTAGACTTCAAGGCAAGTGATGAGTTGCTCCAGTTTACGGAAGAAAAAGTAAGTGGATTACTTAAATACTATGATCAAATCGTTGGCGCAGAGGTATATCTGAAGCTAATTCAAGATGAGGCTGGACTGAATAAAAAGGCGGAAGTAAAATTGAATATACCAGGCAATGATCTCTTCGCGGAAGCACATGAAGCCTCCTTTGAAAAAGCGGTGACGGAGGCCAATGAAAAATTAAAAGGTCAGATCCGTAAGCTTAAAACCAAGTTCCAGAAACACTAAGTTTTGGCTCAGGATACCAAAGTACTTTTTACGGCCAAGGATGGTTTTTCCTACAACCGGACTCATATTCTGGCGCAGGGCCTCGAGACTTTGGAGCAAGCACCTCAATTTTATAAAATTCCCGAACGCTCAGCGCAATATGGCGCTGTGCTTCGGGAATTATCTTTAGAAGCGGACCTGGTCTACGTCCCTCCTTTTCGACATCGGGATTTATCCTTTATCCGTAAATATGCTCAAGCTCCAGTGATTTTTGATCCATTAATATCTCGCTATCTAACTAAGGTAGTAGATTATGGACATTACTGGAAAGCCCCCCAAAAGTGGCTAATTGATTATCGAGACTTTCGCAATTGCGATTTACTCTTGGCCGATACTCAGCTGCACCTTGATTATTTCAAGAAAAAATTTTTCCTTCCGAGCTCGCTGGCCAGCGCGGTTTTACCGATTGGAGTGGATTTAGACAACTATCAGGCTAGCTTTCCTAAGTCCACAGGACCTTTAAAAGTTGGATTTTACGGTAGTTTTGTGCCCTTGCAGGGAGTCTTAAAAATCATCGAAGCCTTAGCTTTAATCAAGGAGGAAAAAGATCTGGAGTTCACTATAATCGGCACCGGTTACCAATATAAAGAAGCTCGTCAATTAGCTAGTCGTAAAGGTTTGAATGACAGCATTTTCAAAGGATGGGTGAATTACGATGATCTGGCCACGGAATTGTCGCGAATAGACCTTGGCTTAGGGGTTTTTGGCAATTCTTTAAAAACTGATTTAGTGGTTCCCAATAAGCTCTATCATTACGCTGCGCTTGGCAAGGGCATCTTGACAAAAAACAGTCCCGGTGCTCAAGAAGTTTTTCAAGACCGGGAAACCATGGGCACATCCTCCACTAAGCCTATCGATATAGCAGAGAAAATCCTGTACTACCGAGATAATCGAATGGAACTTATTCGTATTGCCCGCAATGCCCGGCAATTAATGGAAGATCAATATAGTCACGCCGCGATAGCCCAAAAATTTTTGAGCTTCCAAAAGCTCCTTTAATCCTTTAAGATGGAAGCGATATTCGGTTTAAAATATTGATCACTCTTTAAGACCTTCCCGTCTTCCCTATATATTGGTTCGCCATTTTGATCCAATTTGGACATATTACTGCGCTGAATCTCTTCAAAGACCTCAGTGATTTTTGATTGTAGGCCATGACTTAAGATGGTACCACAAAGGATATACAACATATCGCCCAGAGCATCCGCGATTTCAACTAAATCACCATTCTGAGCCGCTTCAAGGTATTCTTCATTTTCTTCACGCATCAGTTTATAGCGCAGTAATTTCACCTGGTCAGGAATATCTGCCGTTGGCTGATATTTGTTTTCAATTTTAAATGCATTATGGAAGGTTTCGACTGCTTCTATTTGCTTTTTCATGATGTACTTTTGTGCTAGGAATTGAACTATGGAAAATATCACTACCGGTCATTGGATTTTCGCCGGCATTTTTATGACCGCTTTTATAGCCTACCTCGTATGGAGTTATCGCAAGGATTTAAACCTACACAAGATTCACTACAGCGGTAGTTTCTATGTTTTAATTGGGATCGTTTTAATCCTCTTTTTGTTCTACATTTTCAAGAGATTGCTTTAAATAAATGGTTTTCAGGTTGGTGAAGGACTTAAGTCCCTCCGGCCCCAATTCCCTACCATATCCTGAATTCTTGACTCCACCAAAGGGTAAGCGCGGGTCACTTTTGACTAGCTCATTAATAAAAACCGCGCCCTCCTCGAATCTTGCAGCTTCTTCAAGCAAAAAGTCAATGTCCTCTCCTACCAAGCTAATGCCAAGCCCAAATTGGCTAGAGTTACTGATTCTAACCGCTTCTTCCCAGTCTGTATAGGCGTAAACGCTGGCAATAGGAGCAAACACCTCTTCTGTAAAGACCGGCGCCTTTAAATTATTGACTTTCAAAATACTCGGCGCAATAAAATTGCCTTCCGCCTGTAGCTCTTTAATAGGCTCTGATCCCGCATTTATACTTCGTTTCCATTGATGGAGGGCTAAATCCTTTAAGTCCTTTCGGGCCAATGGACCGATGTCAGAGTCAGCCATGAGAGGATCTCCCATTTTATAGGATTCAAATACTAATTTCAACTCCTTAAGAAATTCAGTCTCCATCTCTTTTGGCACTAAAAACCTCTTGGCCGCAATGCAACTCTGACCCGCATTTAGCAAGCGGGCTTTTGATGCCAACTTAGCGGCACTGCAGGGCCTTGCACTTTTATGAATTAAAAAGGCATTGGAACCACCCAATTCCAGTAGTTGGGGTTTTAGCGCTTGGGCAGCTTGTTGTGCCAGCTCCTTCCCTGCCCTGGTACTTCCTGTAACACTAAGACCTTTAATTTTCGGGTTTTTTATCAACTCGGAAACTTGCTCATTCGTCAAATAGATGTCTTGATATGCTTTGCCCAAGCCCGCTTCATCAAAGAGTCCTTTCAAAGCATTCGCCGTAAGCAAGCAATTTGGCGCATGCTTGAGCAAAACCCGATTTCCGGATAAAATGGTCGGAATCGCGAAACGAAAGACTTGCCAGAAAGGAAAATTCCAAGGCATAATACCTAATATAATCCCCAGAGCCTCGTATCGTCTAAGGGCCCGATCAGGGCCCATAATAAGCTCCGCATCCTTTAGAACTTCCTCAAAGCTTTGTGAGTAATAATCACAAAGAGCGACACACTTCTCTATTTCAGCTATGGATTCCTTAATCGGCTTTCCTACCTCCTGACTAATCATGGAAGCGAGGCTGTCCCGGTCTTGAATTAACAAAGAACCTAGGAGCATTAAGCTTCGTTTGCGTGCCGTGGAGTTGAATTCTACCGAGTATGGGTCAAGGGAATCAGCTACCTTTATCTTTAAGGCCAGTGACTCATCTGTATCCAGTTCACGCTCTGCCAATAGCTCGTGTCGAAAGGGATCAATGCTCCTGTAGTACTCCATGGATGAATTCATAAATCTTATCCGAATCAATTTTGAAATTAGCCAACTGATTTGGATGCAAATCACCTTCAATTTCCAATTCACCGCCCTCTAATTCAAGGATACCTTGATAATGCGGCAGGTCGCCAAGATCATCAACTTGATATATCTCAATCATCCCATCCTTTTCTAGATCCGGTTGTTCAATCTTCATTAAGGCGAGATCAAAGCTTGTATCGGCAACCTTTACCTTCCGGAAGATGATATCTCTTAAATGGCTCCTGTTCTCAGGAATGGAGAAATAGGGTCCTTCCGATTGTTTCTGCCAGGATTCATCTGCGATAGCCTGAAATGCGTGAAATAAGCCCATGGCATTCAAAGCCCGCGCCTTCTGACGTAAATCATCACCTGGAAAATGTCCCGCCTCAAAAAGTATCGTTGGAATACCCATTTTCATCAAATTATCTCCCAGGGCTCGGGGGTAAAATTCATCGTTATATCGAGCGAAATGATTCGGTAAATGCGGCTCCAAATGCTGGTAGATACTGGAAATTAGCTTAATCGCTTTTAAACGAGTATCGGTCAAGGTGCGCGATTCATCAGCGGCTGGAGCCAGAAAGCTCATGGTGGCTGTATGAGGCCCATCACCTGCCGCGTAAATATTGCGCTGATCATGGAGATTAAAGGCCCAATGCGGCTTAAAGCTTTCCAATGATTTGAAATAGGCCTTTATTTCTGCCGATTGGCGACTTGCCGCATCCCGATTCAAATCGATTCCCAAGGCACTTCTTCGTTGAAAGCGTTCGGAGCCATCAGGATTTAGCATAAGGATTACCTTAAAACATATACTTTCAAATAAACCTTTATCCTCCTTGGCTAAGAATTCTAATAAGTCAGCTATGGCCAATGTTGCCGTCGGTTCATTGCCGTGCATTTGTGTCCAGGCTAGAATGCGATTGGGACCTTGTCCCCAGGTCACCGACTCTATCGTGCGGCCTTCATGACTTTCTCCTATGGTCTCAAGGGAGAAGCCATCAGTTTCTCGACAAAATTCTAAAAGGTTTTCTAGGTGTTCCCTTCTTAACCAGCGTCGGTTTGGGATTAAATCGCTAGGTCTAATTTTTTTAGCATTCATTAATTAAAGCATATAGACTAAGACTATTGGATTCAGCTTCTTTCTGGCTTCCTTACAAATAACGTCATTAAGATTAAGTTAAGGCTTAAATCCTTGCTCAAAATACCCTTATTTTCGGGGGCTTAAATCCTTTCTTTCCATGAAACGAATTATCTATACCACCACTCTAATCCTCGCATTTTTATCCGCTTATAGTCAGGCTGATATGGTTTTGTCAGGCCCCGTATTGGGCTATGCGGAAATGAAGGAAGCCCTTATTTGGCTCCAGCTTAAAAGTCCCGGCAAGGTGCAAATTGCTTATTGGCCTGAAGACCAAAAGGAAAATCGAAAACTTAGTGATCCGGTGAGCACCTCAAATAACACCGGAAACACAGCAAAGCTTTACTTGCGTGATTTAGAGCCAGGAACGGTTTATCAATATGAGGTATTAGTGAATGGTGAGCTAGAAAGCTTCCCCTTCGACTTAAATCTCGATACCGAGCCTTTGTGGGATTATCGGACCGAGCCACCAGCATTTGAAATAGCCATGGGCAGCTGTTTGTACATAAACGAGGCCGAATATGACCGACCTGGGAAACCCTATGGAGGTGATTATCAAATTTTAGAAGCAATTCACGATAAGGGACCCGACGCTATGTTGTGGTTAGGTGACAACATTTATCTGCGTGAAGCAGACTTCTACAGCAGAAGCGGCTACCTTCATCGGTACACCCATACCCGTAGCTTAGAAGAACTGCAAGCCTTAATGGCCTCCTGTAATAATTATGCGATCTGGGATGATCATGATTTTGGACCTAACGATGCTAGCGGAAGCTGGATACATCGCGATATGGCTCTGGAGATGTTCAAATTGTTTTGGCCCAATCCCAGCTTCGGATATCGAGACCTACCCTGCACCTTCTCCGCTTTCAATTATCGGGATTGTGACTTTGTGATGATGGATAATCGCTATTACCGAACCGAGATGAGCGAAAAACATCCTGAGCAAATCTTCGGTAAGGAACAGATCGATAGGATGATTGACCTGCTTAAACAAAGCCGGGCGCCCTTCAAATTTGTTCTTACCGGTGGCCAAATCATAAATTCCGCTCAAGTCTATGAGAACCACAGCAATTACGAGGCTGAAAGGGATTATATCCTCAGGAGAATTGAAGAAGAAGGCTTGAGAAATGTAATCTTTATTAATGGAGATCGTCACCACAGTGAGGTAAGCGCCCTCACATTGCCCAATGGCAACAAGGTTTATGAAATAACCGTCAGCCCCTTAACCAGTGGTGCAGCGCACAAGGTCACGGAAACCAATTTAAACCGAATTGAAGGATCCTTAATCCAACAAAGAAATTTCGCCATCATGAAAGTTAGTGGGCCACGGAAAAGTAGAGCACTCGAACTCCAGTATTATGACTCGGAGGGACAATTGATTTACAGATGGAGTCTAAATCAATAGTATACAAAAGTATTTAGGCGCCTCCATTTTCACTTTAACTACCTGAAATTCAAAATATAACCTACCTTTTATTGAATCATTAATCTACATTTCAGGATTTACAATTCTTGTCTATAAAAAAAGGCTTTATTACATTTGTAGTAAAGCCTTTTTTATATGGAAGATATTGCCTCTAGAATAAAAGAATTGATTCAATCCCTTGCTATCACTAACAAAGACTTCGCTGCTGAAATTGACGTAGCCCCGGCCATCATTAGTCACGTGCTATCTGGACGGAATAATCCATCCCTTAACTTAATTCAACAAATTACAAATGTATATACAAATGTAAATTTGGATTATTTATTAAATGGCAGAGGAAGTTTATATATGGAGCCACAAAGCGCTAACGTGAGTCCTGAGCCCAGCCCCAGACCTGTCATTCAAGCCCCTAATGAAGGGGTGTCAGAGCAAGATCTTAATCTACCCCCAGGCGCGCGTAAAGTCCCCGTTCCCTCTGGCGCTCCAATACCTAATAAGGTCAACGACATTCAAGAGGAACCCGCTAAAAATTATGATCAAGCGGAATCTAAAAGTAAAACCCTGGAATCAGAATATACAAATGTATATACAAATGTTAATCGAGAGAATAAGAAGAAGATAGAGCGGATAGTGATATTCTATTCTGATCAAAGTTTTAGAGAATACCATCCAGAGGCTTAATATTGCAAAAGGCTTCATAACTTTGTGAGCTGTTAGATACCAAATATGAAAAGACACACCTTTTACTTAATAAGCCTTATCCTACTCGCCGTTTTAAGTAGACTTATAGCTCCTTGGCCCAATTTTACCGCGATGACCGCTGTGGCCATAGCGGGTGGCTTTTTGTTTGGAAGACGCTTGGAAGGAATCATCCTCCCTCTCCTAGCCTTGTTTTTAAGCGACTTAATCATTAATAATACGCTTTATGCGCATTACGGGAATACCTGGTTGACGGAAGGCGCTGGATGGCTTTATGGTTCCTATTTATTAATTGCGCTTCTGGGTAGCTTGCGAATTTCCAAATCGAAGAATGCTCATCTATTTGTTTCGGGAATTGTAGGATCCATCCTTTTCTTTTTAATCACCAATTTTGGCTCTTGGCTCGCCAATCCACTGTATCCGCAAAACTTCGCAGGCTTACTGCAGTCTTATACCGCGGGTATTCCCTTTCTGTTAAATCAAATTGCAGGAACCGTGGTTTATGTTGGCGTAATTATAGCCGGGGCTTATTTTGTTCAGCAAAGAATATGGCTGAAAGCAGAAAGAGTACGATCCTAAGATTTTAGAACCTAAAAATATAAAAGCACCAAGATTGGTGCTTTTTTTATGCTTGGTGCATTCTCAGCTCGTAAAGTACTTTCCAAAATAAGGCATACCACTCCTCCCCTGAAGGATTATAGGTTATAATCTCGGGAATGGTTTGAAAACCTTCATTCAAATGCAGACTATAATTAGACAGCAAAAAACCGTATTTCTCTAATCCAGGGAGGATTTTACATGCGTATTGAAAGCTAATTACGGTCATTGGATCAGCGGCCATAAAAGGCATCCCGAGCTCCCCGCAGCGAATCATAGCGCCAATCATAGCCACGGTTTCATATCCCGCGAAGAAGCAGAGATTTGTAAAGGGATTATGGCTGATGGGGTGCTTTTTTATAAAGCGCTCGATTTCAAGGCTAATGGCCTTAGTGAAATAATCCGGGAAATAAGCCTCCCAAGCTTGAGCATCAGAAGCGCTTAAGGCCCAAGCCAGAGCATAAACGCTCGGCAATTGCCCCTCGCCTAAACTGTGGAATGCTAAAAAGTCACGGTCTTTATATGAAGCTCGGTCAACCAATTTGCGACCACTATAGAATGCCTGACTCATCTCATCATCCGTCATAGCAGGATAAGCATCAAAACCCTCCGTACGAGCTTTAATCTTACTGTTAACCAACTTGTTAGAATGGTTTAACCAATAACTTAAATTAGATTCAAATTGATAGTCAACGCCAAAATCAAGACCGTAATGATTAAAATCGATAGGATTACCATATCGAGGTTTATCATCACTCTTCATTAGACTGAGTAGGAATTCCCCGGTTTTAAACCTGGGCACGTCTACTCCCTTTAACTTGCCATGATCCCCGGCAAAGCTTATTAAATCCCAATTTAATAGCTGGGGTCTAGAGCGACCTTGAATTCTGGAAATGGCCCTGAAAAAGGAGCGATAAGCTGGCGATTGATAATTGACCGCGCCGTGGTCCTTGTGATACGACTCCTCTGCTGACTTTAATTTATCAACTAAGGGCTTGAGCTCGAAGTTCTTATTACTTAAAGAGGACATTATTGGGCTTTACGCCAATGCGAATGCTAGTTTTTAAATTTCCTACCGGGTCGAATACCTGCAAATCACCGTTAGTTTCAATGTCCCCAGGAACCTTGGTGCCATACAACTCTTGATTTTCTGAATCGAAGGCAATAGTGTAATAATTATTGCTTACCAGCGGAGTTTCATTCAGGCGGTTAACATTCTTTCCTGTTGATACTATATTACCACTGGGTAAGCCGTCAATGTAATAGAGATTAGCGCCCTGCTCATCATAAATCAAATTATTGGGACGTAATTGATTGTCTGTGAAGTACTTTACTGTATCAGGACTAATAGTCCATCCGCTATCAATGTCGCGATACATGGTGTCTAGGTTATATTTCCAGAGTGAACCTATACCACTGCCCAAGGGGTTGGTAGCCATAAATTCACCACTGCATAAAATCCAGAGATTATTCTCTTCGTCAATCACCATACTATTGGGGGTATGACCTACCATCAAACTGGTGATAAGAGTGTCCTCCGACGTGCGGATCAAGGAGATGGTACTATCTCCTAAAATTGCATTTCCAGTATTGCAAATGAATGCAATATCCTGCCATACCGCGATTTCTGTTTGATTAGAAGTTCCATCCAATTCTACTTCCTTAACCACATTGCCGTTATTTGCGTTAATCACATAGAAACCAGGAAGTTCGGGGCAGCTAACGTAATATAGATTATCAAGAACCTTTGCCACATTGCGAATCTGCATTAGATCCTGAATCTGTTTAGTGATTTCCAAAGTATTAGCGTCGGCGTAGATTATCTTGTTCGAACCAGGAAGGACTAAAACTAATTGATTTCGTTCTACATCCAGCATCATATCGCTCAGTTGAGAACCCATTGGATTGATATTGGCCTTGCGGAATACATTGTTCTCTACCGTCTGATTGGTAATGTTGTATGAAGCGAGGCTACTAATTCCATTCGGAGAGGTACCCTCGATACCGATGAGTGCGGTTGGTGCCGCCGGTGCAGGAGCCGAAGCACCATCATCGTCATCATTACAAGCGGTAAATACTAAAATTCCTAGTGCAAATAGTGCAATACGTTTCATAGGTTCTTCATTACAGACGGTTAAAAATAAGTCAATGCGCCAAAATAACAAGGCCTAGGCCTGTTCAATGAGTTCTCGAGCATTTGCCAAGGCCGCATCAGATGGAGCATCACCACCTAATAGACGGGCCACCTCCTCCAAACGTTGGGATGGACTTAAGACTTGGATTTCTGTTTTGGTATCATCCGCAGAACTCTCTTTCTTCACCAAATAGTGCTGTATGCCTTTCGAGGCGATCTGAGCCAAGTGGGTAATGGAGATCACCTGCATATACTGCCCCATCTCCTTAAGGATATCGCCAATTTTAAGGGCAGTTTGGCCACTAACCCCAGTGTCTATTTCATCAAATATTATGGTAGGGAGACTTCTGGACTTAGCTAATATAGCCTTAAGGGACAGCATCACCCTGGAAAGCTCGCCTCCGGAGGCCACTTTGTTTAGAGGCTTTGGACTCTGTCCAGGGTTTGCGCTAAATAAAAAGCTCACTTGATCATTTCCACGAAGCTCATAATGAGTATTCGAGCTCAATTGAATTTCAAAGGATGCATTGCTCATATTCAATTCTGAAAGCAATTGCTTGATACTTCCCACCAGGTTTGGAATTAAACTCTTGCGTGCCTCGTGCAGTAATTTCGCTTTGGAAACCATTTCCTCATGAAATGATTCTAGGGCCTCTCCCTCCATCTTAATCGCTTGCTCCCGATCGGCCGCCGCAGACATCCTTTCGTCTAAACTATCCCTTTTAGTAATTAGGCCATTTACATCCTCTACCTGATGCTTGCGTTGCAGATGAATCAATTGACTTAACCTGGCGTCTAATTTTTCCTTTTCTAATGGATCAAACTGTGAATTACTGGCATAAGACTCAATTTCCTGTCTTAAATCCTCAAATTCTATGAGCAGGGCTTCACTTCGGTTTGCAAATTCCTCTAGCTGTGAATTTAAATGGCGCACTGACTTTAGCTCGGAATTTACAATTCGTAGCATTTCATCAAGGCCTGGGGAGCTAGCTTGGCTAAGTGTTTCAATGCTTGATAAGGCCGATTCTATTTTACCTTTATGCTCTAATACCTCCAGCTTTTGTTCAATATCCTCTTGCTCCGAGGGAATTAATTTAGCATCGGCTAGTTCCTGATAGAGGAATTCTAAATAATCCAAATCTCCACCTTCCTGCGCACTTAAATCTTTCAAGTCTTTTAACCGGCGGCTTGAGGCTTTCCACTCTTTATAGGATGCTTGATAGTCCTGAATGAGTTCCTGATGTTGGCCAAAGCTATCAATCAACTCCAGCTGAAAAGCGGTGTCGTTTAGCAAGAGTGTATCGTGCTGACTATGAATATCAATTAGGTGATTAGACAGCTTTTGCATTTGTTCCAAACGAACCGGACTGTCATTTACAAAGGCCCTTGACTTTCCACTGGGCAAAATTTCCCGTCGAAGAATACTTTCTTCCTCAAAGTCAAGCTCAAGTGATTCAAATAAGCTTGCATATTGCCCCGCTGCCAAGCGAAAGGTCCCCTCAATGACACACTTTTGACTGTCATCTTTCAAGGCCTTTAAATCGGCCCTTTGACCTAAGAGATGATTCAAAGCGCCCAACATAATAGATTTACCCGCCCCGGTCTCCCCGGTAATGGTCGTAAATCCCGAATGCCATGAAAGCTCTAAGACTTCTATTAATGCAAAATTGCTAACCTTAAGATGAACGAGCATATCCAAGTATCGCTTTAGCCTCCCTGCCCTACTTTCTGATACTCAGAAGCATTGTTGGGATCTAATTCCAATAAAACCTCTTTTAAATCGGCCGTGGGAATCGAAGCGCCATCACTAAAAATCTTTACTATTTCTGTTTGCTTCGCGTCAAACCACAGTTGTAAGATAAAACTGTTTCTCCTTTGATCATTAACCTTTTTCAAGCTTTTTAAAGCTTCTTTGATATTCATCTTCCCGGTGCGGATTTTGGACGGATCACTCATCATATCCAAACCTTGACGATGATAGGTATACAAGCAGGTACGATAGTTATCAAAAGCAGGGCTCATTAGATTATCAACCAACCAGAAGCGATTCTTATTACTACCACCAAAACTATCCCAGCCTCCATAATTGCTGGTTTGGGCATTACCAACCACCGCTTGGGCCGCATTAAAGTAATCGGTCCCACTCATTGGGGCATAGGTATCATGATCCAAACCGATGATGATATAAGCGTAGAATGCTAATACACTGGTCAAATTGCTGATAAAGGTATTATCGGCAAAATCCAGGCGATCAAACTCCAAGTAATCGAAAGTGAGGTCATTATCGCGATGCACCAAGACTGGTGAAGAGTAATCGGAATTAAAAACCGGCCGGCTGTAAAAGACTTGAAGATGACCACTGAAGGTATTATTGCTACGAGAATTAATGGTCAAAACAAACTGACATTCAATGCGCTCTTCAATAGCATAGGTCTCATCGGTCCACTTTCGGGTATTTAAGAACTCTCTTATTGCCGTTTCTAAAGTGGTGAATAGCTGTTTATTTGTAGCTTGAATATTAGGAGTAAGTACCTGAACCCGAGCATTTAATTCTTGGGCCTGCAGATTTAAGCTAAGCAGGGTGATACTTAAGCAGGATATCCAATATCTCATAAGCTAATTGCTTCTTCGGTTTTAAACTTAATGACTCTCGCTCAGCATTACGGCTAAGCATAATTACTTCGTTGGTATCATGACCAAAACCTCTTTCTGTTTGGTCCGCCTGGTTCAAAACGATCCAATCACAATTCTTGGTATTCAATTTCTTTTGCGCATTTGCTTCGGCATTCTGAGTTTCCAAGGCAAAGCCGACCAAGAGCTGCTGATTACCTTTAAGGGAGCCTAAGGTCTTTAAAATATCAGGATTCTCGACCAAATTTAAGGTCATATTACCACCACTCTTCTTGATTTTCTGGTCGGCTGTTTGTGCAGGACGATAATCGGCTACGGCTGCGCTAAGTATGGCCCAATCTGATTCAGGAAACTGAGATTCTGTCGCCTCTAGCATCTCCCGGGTGGTTTCTACCCTTGTGATACTTATATTTCGATTCTGCGTATCCAAAGCGGAAGGACCCAAAATCAATTGCACTTGAGCGCCATAATTTGCCGCCGCTTCGGCTAAGGCCATCCCCATTTTCCCCGAAGAACGGTTGCCTATAAATCGTACGGGGTCAATGGGCTCATAGGTTGGACCGGCATTTATCAGTACTTTCTTACCCGCTAAGGGAGCTTTGGACTCTAAATCTTCCTCTATTTTCTGTACGATGGTTTCTGGCTCCGCCATCCTTCCCTTTCCCTCAAGTCCAGAGGCCAATTCACCACTTTCGGCGGGAATCAATACATGCCCAAAAGATTGGAGTCGCTGGATATTGTCCTGGGTAGCTGGGTGCTTATACATGTCTAGGTCCATTGCCGGAGCAAAGTAGACTGGACATTTAGCGGAAAGATATACCGCCATCAAAAAATTATCTGATTGTCCCGTAGCAATTTTGGCCATGGAATTCGCCGTAAGCGGAGCTAAAATCATCAGATCGGGCCATAGGCCCATCTCCACATGATTATTCCATTCCCCCGTTTCTGAGTCTTCATCGAAATAAGACCAGTAAACTGGGTTTTTACTCAGGGTTGAGAGACTGAGCGGGGTTACAAAATCGCGGGCAGCGGGGCTTAAAACCACGCGTACCTCGGCCCCTGCTTTAATGAGCAGACGCACGAGGTACGTAGTTTTATAAGCGGCAATACCACCAGTGACTGCTAGTAGTACTTTTTTCCCGCTAAGCATCGTTTAGTCTTCCTTTTGCTCCTCGTTAGGACGACGGAAGTATACTTCGTCTTTTCCCCATTCGGTGGCGGCAATATGGTGAGGCTTAGGTAAGCTTTCGTAAAAACGAGAAACTTCAATCTGCTCCTTGTTTTCGAAAATCTCTTCTAAATTTTCATTGTGCGTGGCGAACTCATTAAGCTTCTCATGAAGCTCAACCTTCATATCCTCTGCAATTTGATCGGCACGTTTGGATAAAATAGCCACTGCTTCGTAGATATTACCAGTATGTTGATCAATATCATTATGATCGCGGGTAACGGTATTACGTGGGGCGTCTACTTTCTTAAAATCCATTGGATATTCTATTTAGGATTGTGATTTAAGATTATTTATGGTTTGATCGATATCGATAAAGATCCGATCCAAAGTTTTGCGGTAATCGCTTTCTGGAAAATATTCTGTGAAATCCAAGAAAGCGGTTCTACTTTCAATATAGCGCTGCAATTGCTTTTCGCTGATACTGTTCTCTGCTAATTTAAAGGCAGCTATGCATTTGTGAAACATGGCCTCTTCGCGGAATTCTGTATCAGGATAGTCGTCAATCACATTGTCGAAACTCACCACAGCAGATTGATAATATTCCATATTGAAATATTGCATGGCTCTTTCGAAAGACTTCTTCTCCAATTTAGCCCGCAGCTCCTCAATTAACTCATTGGTGCTAAGCAACATATCGCTGCTGGGGTAAAGGTTTGCAAAAAGCTGCAAATCATTAATTGCGCGGAAAGTATAATCCTGATCTAAACTAAATTCTGGCGATTCTAAATAGTGACAGAAACCCACCATATAGTAGGCCATTTCCGTTTTAGTATGGGTAGGAAAAGTCTTCGCGAAGTTTTTAAAATGATAAGCAGCAAGGATATAATCTCCTATTTCAAAGCTGCACATGGCATAGTAGTAATATACATCTGCCGCTTTTTCAGAACCTCGGTAAAGAATTAAGAGCTCGTCAAACAATGGATAAGCTTTTTCATACTCACCATCATTAAAGTATTCTACGGCCTTTTCATACTTAAAGTCCACATTAGGACTCTTTAGTACTTTTTGATACTCATTGCAGCCGGAAATTATCAGGCTCAAGAGTAATCCGAAAAAAATGAGGCTTCTGTTCTTCATAAATCAGCGGGCAAAAATACAAAATCCTGAGGAATAACGCAGCATTCAGAAATTAGTACTTCGAAGCAGTCGGTGCATGACTTTTAGCCGGTGAATAGGCCTTTAAAATGCGTTGCATCAGCTTTTCTGCATCGGCAATCGCAAGTCTTGGAATTTCAATATCCTGATAAACCCAATCCTCAAGGAGTTGGAGGCTCCTTATATTTAAGTCTTTACAACTGGGCACTCCCATTTCTTTTAAAGCTTGGGCATTACAATCTTGCTCATATTGCCCCTTGATGGGGACAACAAATAACTTTTTACCAAGATATAAAGCCTCAGCTGGAGCTTCAAAGCCAGCCGAGCACAATAGACCATCACAATTTGCTAATCGATCCTGGAAAGCCTTGGAAGAAATTGGTCTAAATTCGACGTTAAGATGTCGGTGTGCCCGGGAACTTTCCTTGCTAAAAACCAGCCATTCAACATTGCTAACTTTAGTCAGAATACTTTTCAAAACCTCCTCGGAATAGGCTGGTAAGTACACCAAATAGTATCCTTCTTTCCTGGGCTCTAACTGTTGTATTTGCTTTCGCAAAATAGGCGGGTGAATGAAGGCGTCAAAAGATTTAAAATGAAAACCTTCGAAATATTTTGTGGGGGCATAATTTCGGAAAACCCATTCTGCAAATGCATCTTTCTTAAGCGGCCTTGGGCTCTTCTTGGTCAGGAAGGAAGCTTGATGGCTTAAGGCTACACATGGCTTATCTGTCAATTTAGCGGCGTAGGCTGAAACGGGTTCGAAATCATTTAAAATCAAGTCATAGGAACTCAGGTCAAGCGATTTCACTTCCTTATAAAAACGCCATAGTCTTGCCTTTCGGGCACTTTTAAAATAGTCTAACCCTCCGGTCCGGTTATAGTAAAAACTTAAGCCCTCAAATTGAAAATCAATTTTAAACGGAAGCTTAAGCTGCGAATTAAGTCCACTGCATAAAACATCCACCACCGCATGTTTTTGAAGAATAGGAACCAATTCTTCTGCACGAGAGGCATGACCATTTCCGGTGCCCTGAAAGGCGTATAATATTTTAGGCTTAGGAGGCCAATTCACGCTCATTTAGCGTCACTTTTTGAATAATACGTTCCAAGTTTAAGTCGTTCAACTCCCCTTCCTCCGCGGACTCCACGGTAAGAGGAGGACTTTGTTCAAACTGATATAAACTCCAACCCTCTTCTTCAGTATACTCCAAAGAGGATAAATTTTCAATCCAATCTCCCGAATTCAAATATTGGCAAGAACCCTTGGCAGAATTCACACTGCGCATTTGAGGTTGATGAATATGACCGCAAATTACATACTTATATCCTTGTTCTATTGCTAATTCAGCTGCAGTGTTTTCAAAGCTTTGGATATAAGTAACCGCTTTTTTTACGCTATTCTTGATTTTCTTGGACAAACTATAGCGCTCTCGACCCATCTTTATCAAAACCCAATTCACCAAACTGTTTATCAAAATCAACAAATCATAACCCCATCCCCCTAATTTCGCTAACCATTTTGCACTTTGAATGGAAGCATCGAAAATATCTCCATGAAAAATCCAGGCTTTCCCCTCGGGTAAATCCAAAACCAGCTTATCCGCCAAGGTGATATTTCCTAAAGTAAAGTCACTAAAACGACGCAGGGCTTCATCATGATTACCCGTCAAATAGTACACCTTAGTGCCCTTAGAAGCCATTGCCATAATTTGTTTTAAGACCTTAAGATGAGCTTTGGGAAAATAGCGTTTACGGAATTGCCAAATGTCAATGATATCTCCATTTAAGACCAAAGTCTCGGGCTTGATGGATTTAAGGTATCGGTATAATTCCTGTGCCCGACAACCGTAAGTTCCTAAATGAACATCTGATAGTACCACCAATGGGAGCTCTCTTTTGGCCATAGTTACTGTATTTTCTGCAAAGCTTCTCTAAGCATGTGAAGCGCAGATTACGAAGAGGTTAATTTGGTGATTCTTTTCACTTTCAAATGTTTACATCCATCCTCAAGCCCCTAGATTATTGATACTTTAGCCAAAATTTCATTCCATGGAACTCATCGAATTAGAAGACCATTTTAGTGATATTGGAGGCCAGTTTCTGCGCAGTTCATTTGATATTCAGCAATCCCTGAAGGGTATAAAGGCCTATTTGTTCGATTGGGATGGTGTTTTTAATGATGGCTCAAAACTGGGGTCAGAGGGCAGTAGGTATAGCGAGGTGGATTCCGCAGGACTGCGCATGCTTCGCTATGGACATTACCAAAGGTTTGGACATATCCCCTTATTAGGGGTGGTTACCGGAGCCAAAAATCCTGTGGCAATTGACTTGATGAAATCACATCAAGGGGATATTGTTTATCAAAAAACACTACGGAAATCAATTGCTCTTGAGCATTTTTTAGCCCATAATCAGATTCAGGCAGAAGAAGTATGTTATGTTTTTGATGACGTATTAGATTTAAGCATTGCCCAAAGGGTTGGCATAAGGCTTTGCATCGGTCGCCTGGCCAATCCCCTATTTCTAGGTTTAGTAGCCGGCTCCAATCTTGCTGATTACATTACCGCAAGTCAAGGCAATGAGCATGCGGTCCGTGAATGTTGTGAGCTACTTTTAGGTCTAATGGGAAATTACTCGCAAGTCGTCCAACAATTTATCGGAGACCAAAGTCATTACGATGAATTCAAAAATAAATTAGCTCAAAAAGAGCTTTCAGCTTATGAATTTGAGAACGGGAAATTTAATCTACTCTAAACCCAAACGCTTTTTTTATGTTTGAACACTAAATTTTGAACACATGAAAAAAGCATTAGCAGCACTTTTAGTAGTTTCTAGCTTAGGATTGTCTGCACAAGACCTTCCCGCCCCAAGTCCAGCATCAACCGTAATGCAACGTGTTGGTCTTACCGACTTCACCGTTGTATATTCTCGCCCTGGGGTTAAAGGCCGGGAAATATTTGGGGATTTGGTAGCCTTTGACAAGGTGTGGCGCACCGGGGCCAATAAGGCAACCGCCATCACTTTCAACACTCCAGTTAAATTCGGAGAAACCAAAGTTCCCGCGGGCACCTACAGCATTTTCACCATTCCTGGTAAAGAATCTTGGAAAGTGATGTTAAATTCTGAGTTAGAATTATACGGATCAGGTGACTACGATGAGGCTAATGACGTTTTACAGATGGAAGTGAGTCCTACTATGGTATCCATGACCGAAACCTTCACTATCGACTTCCAAAACATCATGGACGGTAAGGCAAACCTAGTGATTCGTTGGGCAGACATGCAGATTGCCATTCCAGTAGAAGTGGACGTTCAATCGAAAGCCATTTCGAATATTGATGAAGCCATCAATTCTGCTAAAGAAGGTGATTTATGGCGAGTTTACCGCAATGCGGCGGCTTACTACTCGCGAAATGATATCGACCAGGAGCAGGCTATGGAATACATCAATAAGGCCATTGAATTGAATCCAGAGTCATGGTATAGCTATTTGTTAAAAGGAGAAGTGCTCTACAATTCCGGCAAAGCAAAAGAAGCGGTAATGGCGGCTAAGAAAGCGATGGAAATGGGAGTTGCAGAAGCTGAAGCTAAAGGAGGCAAATTCTCTTACACAGAAATGGTGGAAGAAGCAATCGAATCTTGGTCTACTCCTAAATAATATTTCAGCTCACCGCTTGCAAACAGCTGAAAGTCCCGGTCTCATTTGGAAAGTCCAGATAAGATCGGGATTCTTTTTTAACATTGCCACTTAAGATAAAAAAGTGAATATCCTTCATACCACCTACACAGTGCCCGGCTATAACAGCCTCCCAATGTCATTGGACCTGCGCTACCGGACTGACTTAGACTCTATGAACCTAATCGTTTACGCGCATGGTATAAATGGCTTTAAAGATTGGGGAGGCATGGATCTAATTGCAGATAAATTCGCGGCCGAAGGCTTCGCCTTTGCCAAATTTAATTTCTCGCATAATGGGACCACTCCGGCTCGACCAACAGAATTTGCGGATTTAGAAGCTTATCGGGAGGATACTTATCTTAAAAGGCAATTTGACCTTGAGGCCATTTTATCATTCTTAGACAGCCACTTAAAGGACACTCCTATCAAGACTGAAAGACCTAGCCTAATTGGCCATAGCAGAGGAGGCGCAGATTGCATTCTCTTCGCCGCTAATAGCCCGAAAATAAAGGCCCTAATTACATGGGCATCTGTAGCCCATGCTAGGACTCCATGGAACAATCTAGATGCCGATGAAATCAAAGAGTGGAAGATCAATGGCTTTTATACCCGTAAGAATGGCAGGACCAAGCAAGATATGCCCATCGGATACGGCCTATTTAATGAGTATCAAAGCAACAAAGACTTTCTTGACCTTGAGAGGGCTGCACGAAGCATAAATGTTCCTTGGTTAATCATTCATGGTGATGAAGACGAAGCCGTATTTGTCAAAGACGCCTATGATTTAAAGTCTTGGAATACGGCCGCAGAGGCGCAGAATATTCCAGATACCGGTCACACCTTCGGCCGGAAGCATCCCTGGCCAGAAAGCAAATTACCGGAAGCCAGTATTAGAAAAGTTGACCATTCATTGGAATTTCTGAAGAGAGTTCTATAAGACTTAATTTCAGTTTCTTTTGACCTTCTCTTAGAATCCCCTCGGTGGTGGCGCTGCGATTTAAAGGCTCCAAATAGGGTTCTAAATCTTCTGCTTTAGTGATAGATACCTCTCTGGGAACAAAACCAATTCCTTGAAACCCCTGACTGCTTAGGTAAGCAAATGAGTGTTCTCCACTTTCTCGCCCCTCTCCTATCAAGATTTGCGAGGAGCGACACATTTTTAGCTCCTTTATTAAGTCCTCTACCCTTTGATTGTGATGCTCAATAGGATGGTCGCTTTTCTGTGGGAATCCGCACAAAGATGGCTCGAGTCCTCTTTGTTCCGCTTCTTGCGCTAACCACGTCCGTGCTTTTTCCAAACTGTGAAATTTCGCAATAAAGGCCTGTTGTTGGCCAATCTTATTTATTCCCAAACACCAATCTCCATTTTGATTGGTGTAAGCGAATACCCCAAAGTGTAATTTGGGATTTTTTTGAGCCCTATTATAAGGTGGCCATAGCCGGCGAATTTCATGATCCTCCAAAAGGCCAGCAATCATGATGTTACCGCATAATCTATAATGGATATGTGCTATTTCTCGTTTAAAGGCCGCGCTTCTAGCCGTAGTCTTATCCGCGGTGAAATGACTAGCAACCCTCGATTTTAACTTGCTTGCTTTGCCCACGTATAAAATCTCACCTTGCTGATTATAGAAATAATAAACCCCTGCCGCCATTGGCAAATCGTGAAACTCTTTTGCCGGTAGATTAGCCGGCAAATTCAATTCACCCTGATTAACCTTAATCATATTTTGCCACTGCCCCTGAGTATCCTGGGCCAACAGTTGATGTAAAATTTTAGCGGTTACCTCGGTGTCTGCACAAGCGCGGTGCGCTTGCTCATTTTGATAGTTGAAATGTTTGCAAAGAGAGGCTAAACTATATGATTTCAAGCCCTTAATAATGCGACGAGCATATCTTACCGTACAAAGCCTGCGAGGCTTGTAAACCATGCCCAGTTGACTGAAAGCAGACTGAACAAAACCAAGGTCAAAATTGACATTATGGGCAACAAATATGTGGTCTGCTAGCACCTCGCGAATTTCCTGCGCGACCTCCGCAAATTTGGGCGCTTCGGCCACCAAGTTGTCGTCAATACCCGTTAAACGCTGTATAGCATAAGGAATGGGCTGCAATGGGTTCAGGAGGGTGTTATATTCCTGGATGATTTTTTGCCCATCCGTAACCGCAATGGCGATTTCTGTCATGGCATTCCCCTTCGCAAAAGAGCCGGTGGTCTCTACATCAACAACTGCAAACAATCTAAACTTTTTAAGGTATAATTATCGTCACCTAAACAAATATACCAATGCCCGAATTACCAGAGGTCGAAATTATGAGGCGATATTTTGAATCTGCCGCCCTGAATAAAAAAATTCAGGCGGTTGAATTTCACGACCCCTTAAATAAAGTCTTTGCATCTAGCCACAGTGTTATTCAAGAGGCCCTGATAGGCCAGGAATTCCAAAGTACTAAGCGGGTGGGCAAATTTCTCTTTGCCGCCATAAGCAATGGCCTTTTACTTCATATACACTTTGGCATGACCGGTGATTTAGAACTCTATACTGCGAATAATCTTCCCCGATTCACTCGCTTCGCTATTGTGTTTACTGATGGATCTAAATTGGCCTTTCGCGATCAACGAAAATTTGGCAGCATTGAAGTAATTGATAGCATCGAAAGTTTCACCCAGGAAAGAAAACTGGGTACAGACTTACTAGAAACTAGTCCAGAAAATTTTATCAAGGCTATTTCGAAGCGAAAGATGGCCATTAAAACCGCTTTACTTGATCAGAAAAATTACGCCGGCATTGGCAATTGGATTGCGGATGAGATGCTATTCAATTGCGGTATTCACCCAGAGCACAAATGCCTTGATTTAACGGAGGAACAGTTAATTGCGCTCTTGGATGATGCGAAGAAAATCGTGCGTGAAGCGATAAATCAGGATACGCATTATGGCGAATTCCCTGAACATTTCTTTGCCAATTTCAGGAAAGAAGGCATTCTCCATCCCGAGCATCCAAATAGTCCAGTTGAACGAATGGTTGTAGGGGGCCGCGGAACATTTATAGTACCAGAAAAACAAAAGCTTTAATGGAGGAGCAATACTATCAATGTCCTCATTGCTTCAGTGAGGTTTCCATCCTGGTAGATCTTTCCATTCGCGAACAGGAATACATTGAGGATTGCGAACGATGTTGCAATCCAATCGGATTTAACATCCAAGTTCAGAACGGTGAGATCAGTGAATTTTCGGCCGAATCTATTGAGCAGTAATTAAAGGGAAATTAGGCCTTCTATACCTTCCGCTTCAAGGTATCGTTCAATAACCTTATCAGGACTAATCATCATTTCCTTCGCCGTAATGCTCACAAAATTTCCCTTGCTCGAATTTCGGATGCTTATTTCCGCCTCATTTGAATCGAAAAGGCCTTCAACTTGAGCGATTTTCGCATTGTCAGCGGGTACGATGAATTTGAACATGTATACGGTTGGCCAATCAAAACCGTCGGTTAGCTGCACTAGCAACTTGCTATATTTTTCCTTCCTTGTATCCATGCCGCAAAAGTTGAAAACTTCTTTAACTTAGGCAATACCAAAAAAACATTATGAAAAGTATCCAGAATTGGTTCGACGAATATGCCGTGAGCCATCAAAATTCGACCAATAAACTGATTCATTACATCTGTGTTCCAGCCATCTTCTTTAGCATCATTGCTCTATTAGGATCAATTCCTCATTCCCTTTTAAACTCCTGGGCCCCCGAAGGGTGGCAAGCCTATCTGCATTTTGGTACCTTACTCATTGTTTTCGGTTTAATTTTTTACCTGCGTTTATCAATCCCGATATTCATTGGGATTGCGGCTTTTTCGGCCCTTTGTCTGTACCTTACCAAACTTTTAATGCTCAGCGAAATTCCTTTATGGCAAAGCAGCTTGAGTATTTTTGTTATCGCTTGGATTGGTCAATTCATCGGCCACAAAATAGAGGGAGCCAAACCCTCCTTTTTCGATGATTTAAAGTTTTTAATGATTGGTCCAGCTTGGATTTTAGGATTTATCTACCGAAAATTTGGGCTTAAATATTAATATGCCTCAGAAAACCCGCGTGATAGTTACCGGTGCGCCTGGCACTGGTAAAAGCACCGTTTTAAATCTATTAGAGTCAAAAGGTTATCTGGTGATTCCAGAAATGGCTCGTCAATTAATAGCAGAACAACAGGAATTAAAGACCGACATGGTTCCCTGGCTCGATCACCCGAAATTCGGTAGAGAATTGTTTTCCAGACAGGTAGATCAATATCACTTAGCCATTCCTGGTCTTACTTTTTACGATCGCGGCATCCTTGACAATCTAGCCTATTTGCGTCGCGATGGTTATGCAAATGAAGAATTGGAAAAGGCGGCCCTGGACTACCCCTATCACCCTGAAGTATTTTTGATGCCACCCTGGGAAGAAATATATGGCAAAGACGAAGTTCGATGGGAGGAGACTGATTTGATGCTGGACATAGATCGTGCCCTGCGCGAAATGTATGCCAGCATGGGGTATAAGATAAGAGAAGTTCCTAAAGCTGAACCTCAAGAAAGACTGGAATTCATACTTAATCACCTCAATATTAATGGATAGAGATATCCATGAGATATTAAAGCAATATTGGTCATTTGACCAGTTTCGTCCCCTGCAGGAAACCATTATTAATTCGGTTTTGGAAGGCCGAGACACCCTGGCCCTACTTCCGACTGGGGGAGGCAAGTCACTTTGCTTTCAGGTTCCGGCTTTGGCTCGTGAAGGTTGTGCCTTAGTGATTTCTCCTTTAATTGCCTTAATGACGGATCAGGTTGAAGCCCTGAAACGTCAAGGGATATCTGCAATTGCCCTCAATTCATCATTAAATTCTAATCAGAAGGAACTGGCCTTACACAATGCTAGTAATGGCTATTATAAGTTCATCTATTTATCCCCGGAAAGCCTAAAATCCGAGAAATTGCTTCATCGACTCAGTTTTATTACGGTGAATTTCTTGGTTATTGATGAGGCCCATTGCATTTCGCAGTGGGGTTATGACTTTAGGCCAAATTATCTGGAAATAGCCAAGCTAAGACTAGTCTTCGATGAAGCCCCAATGATGGCCCTCACGGCAACTGCCACCCCTAAGGTGGTGGAAGACATCCAAAAGCGATTGGAATTTAAAGTCGATGCCCAAGTCTTCCGTAAGAGTTTTGCTCGAGATGAATTATCATATAACGTTCTTAAAACAGAAGATAAATGGGGTCGCTGTAAAGAGTTATTGCAAAAGGTAAAGGGCAGTTCCTTAATTTACTTGCGCAATCGCAAGGGTACGATGGAGGTCGCTAAGTGGTTAAAGGAAACCGGTTACAATGCAGACTTCTATCATGCCGGACTAAGCATTGAACAACGAAAACTGCGGCAGAGTGATTGGGTTGAAAATAGGACCCGTATTATGGTCTGCACTAATGCCTTCGGAATGGGTATTGATAAACCGGATGTTCGCTTAATTATTCACTTAGATTTACCCGATTCTCTGGAAGCCTATTTCCAAGAGGCGGGTCGAGCGGCAAGAGATGGTCGTAAATCATATTCCTATGTGCTTCTTGGCCCCTCAGATGTGGCACAGCTCCGACAAAAGTTTTTAGCGGGATTTCCCAGTCGAGATGAGGTAGTACGCATTTACCGAGCTTTGATCAATCACCTGCAAATCGGAATAGGTAGTGCGGAAGGCAGTAATTTCGACTTCGATATTGCTGAATTCTCCCAGAAATATCGATTAAAGCCTCAAATGGTAATGCAGGCCCTAAATATTCTTAATAAGGAAGGCGTGCTAGAATTTAATCTCGATGGCCGCTTCTTCTCCTTACTGCACATTAAAGCTGACCGCCGCACTCTATACGATTATCAATTGCGAAATCCTAAGATGGATGAAGTACTTAAGGTTCTCCTAAGATCTTATGGTGGACTGGATATAGATTTTGGTCGGATCGATGAAAATTTAATTGCCCAAAGAATAAATAGCAGCACCTACAAGGTTAAAAGCGCCATTGAGGAAATGGCCAGTCATGGTTTGGTGGATTACCTGCCGGCTGGGCAAGTAGGTGCGATAGCTTTATTGGAGGACCGTCAGCATTTCCGCGATTTAAAACTTAGCACCGTATTTCTGGAAGACCGAAAAGAGGAATTACAAAATCGATTGAATTGGGTAATTCGCTTTGTGGAAGATGATCATCAGTGCCGGCTAAAAACTCTGTTGGCCTATTTCGGAGAAGAATATCCGGAAGACTGCCAAAACTGCGATGTATGTCGGAGGAAAAGAGCCCATCAAGCTTCGAAGAAAAGTATAAAACTGGATTTATTGGAAAAACTCTCCAATAAGGAACAGGATTACCAGCTAATAATATCTGAGGCAGAAGACCCTGAGGGAATGAAAAAAGAAATACGCACTTTGCTAGCAGAGGAAAGGATTGCCATCAATGGGAATACCATTAGACTGATACAATAAGCATTAGGAATTTATACCTTTGAGAAAAGCCAATTATGAAAAATATTACCTGCCTTCTCCTATGTCTGAGCCTCTCATTTTCTGCCAGTGCTCAAATTTCCCTTGGTCCCTCTATAGCTGGATCTCAGAACGATATTAATTATTTAGCCAATGGCTATCTAGCTCCATTTGGTGATGGTATGGCCTTCGGTTTAACCCAAGGTTGGTATAATACTGCCAAAGTGAAAAAGACATTTCGTTTCGAAATAGGTTTCACTCCTTCTTTAACCCTGATGCCAGAGGAAAGTCGAAGCTTTACCATAGACCCTAGTCAATTACAAGAACTTGAGTTAGTTAGTGCTAGCGATAACATTACCCCTACCGTTTTTGGTGATGATGCCGCGGGAGTACGCTTGAGATATACTGAACCTTCATTACAAGGATTGGCAAATGCCAGCTTCGATATGCCGGCGGGACTTGGAATTGCTATTGCTCCTATGATGAGTTTGCAAGCAGGGATAGGTCTGCCTTTTGATTTCGAACTTAGTGGAAGGTATTTGCCCACAAGTAGCGTACCCTTTATCGACGGTTCTGAAATCAGTCTATGGGGTGTGGGCTTGAAACATGATTTAAAACGTTACATTCCAAAAGGCGGTCTCCTACCCTTTAGTTTATCCGCTTTTGCTTCTTACACTCAATTAGATTTAGGACAGGACATTGAGCCAAATGCCAATAATGACAAGCGGATTGATATTTCCGCAAATGCATTAGTTACTCGAATCCTAATCAGTAAAAAATTACTTTTTATCACTTTTTACGGCGGCCTAGGGTACAATTATTTGAATTCCTCCATTCAGGTAAACGGCACTTACGATTATATAAATCCCGCCAACCTTACTAATCCAGAGCAAAGTATTGTTAATCCCGTAGATATTAGCAGTACTGGGGGCAGTGGCTTTGCCGGTAATGCTGGGATTAGATTGAAGTTTTTAATGATTGCTTATGTAAGCGCAGATTATACCTTTGGCGCCTTCAATGCGGTTAACGCCAGTGTGGGCATTAGCTGGGACTTATAATCAGAAATATGCGTGTGGTATTTATGGGCACACCACCTTTTGCGGTGGCGATGCTTAATGCAATTTATCAATCCCAACATGAGCTAGTCGGAGTTATTACGGCTCCAGATAGGCCTTCTGGGCGTGGACGTAAGTTAAATGCCTCCGCGGTCAAGCAAAGAGCTGAGGAGCTTGAACTTCCTATACTCCAGCCCCAAAAACTTAAGGACCCCGATTTTTTAAGCGAACTAAAAGCTTGGCAGGCCGATGTTTTTGTGGTAGTAGCCTTTAGAATGCTTCCCGAAGTGGTATGGCGTATGCCTGCCAAAGGCACCTTCAATCTGCACGCCTCCCTTTTGCCCCAATATCGAGGCGCCGCTCCTATTAATTGGGCGATTGTAAATGGCGAACGGCGAACGGGTTTAAGTACATTCTTTATTGATGAAAAAATTGATACTGGAGCTATAATCCTTCAAAGTGAAATGGAGATCGGTCCTAATGAAAATGCCGGCTCCCTGCATGATCGAATGATGCCTTTAGGCGGGGAATTGGTGGTAAACACCCTGAATCTTATAGAGTCAGAGCAGGCCAATGCTATTTCTCAGCCTAGTAATAATAGTATTAAGGAGGCGCCGAAGATATTTAAGGAAGATTTAAAGATTGACCCAAACAGAGCTGCTTTAGAGATTCATAACCTTATTCGGGGGATGTCTCCTTTTCCGGGTACTTGGGCAAATATCAAAATTCCAGGATTTGCTGGACAATTGAAGATACTTGAGACCAGGGTATCAGAAAGCAAGAGTACACAATCCCCGGGTAGTCTGCACAGAGAGGCTAAATCGCTATTTATGGCTACTAAAGATTACGATTTGGAGATTATTGAGCTCCAATTACAGGGCAAAAAACGCCTGAAAGCCTTGGATTTCCTGAATGGACAGGAAATTGATAAAAATAGCCTTATTTCTTAAGTGCTTTATTATCAGCGACCTAGATTATAGCTTTATTAACAGACTTTTCTAATTTTTAACAATAGGGGGCTTTTTTAGCCTGATTTGTTGGTAGATAGCGGGTTTCGGTTATTTTTGTTGGTGTTCGAATCACAATGTCTAACCAAAATTTAAAGAAATGAACAAAGCTGATCTTATTGATGCTATGGCCGCTGAAGCGGGTATCTCAAAAGCTGCTGCTAAAAAAGCTCTTGATGCTTTCACCGATAAGGTAACTGATACTTTAGCATCAGGTGGTCGTGTATCATTAGTAGGTTTCGGTACCTTCTCTACCTCTGAGCGTTCAGCACGTGAAGGTCGTAACCCACAAACCGGTCAAACCATTAAAATCCCAGCCAAAACTGTAGCCAAGTTTAAAGCGGGTTCTGAGCTTAATAGTAAGCTCTAAGAATAAAAGCATTTCTTTTATCCGCCTTCGGGCGGATTTTTTTTTGCTCATTCCTTGCGGGCGAAGGCCATCCGGTAGTTATTGGCTCCATCCTTTTCTAGCCAATAATTTTTAAAATAAGCGCCCAAAAGCTCCTTCATCTCAGATACCAGGTATTGATTTATCTCAAAGGCTAATAGACCACCAGGATTTAATGCCCCTTTAGCGTACTCGCAAATTGCTCTATAAAAAATAAGGGGATCATTATCATCCACAAAAAGAGCAAGCTTAGGTTCATAATTCAAAACATTAGCTTTCATCTCTTCCTTTTCTAAATATCTAACGTAGGGAGGATTACTAACAATCACATCCATATTTAGAGGCCATTCCTTCTCGGGATCGAGAATATCATCTTCTATAAAATGAGGATTCAATTTGTTTAGAAGCGCATTTTCGCGTGCCACTTCCAAGGCGGAAGCACTTTTCTCTAAAGCATATACTTCTTGATAATCACGGGCCAGCGATAAGGCAATACAGCCAGAGCCTGTAGCTAAATCAATAGCCCGATTGGCCTGGGGTTGCAGTGATAATAATCGATCCACAAATTCCTCCGTTTCGATGCGTGGAATTAATACTGCTGGTGAAACTTTAATAATCAAGCCATCAAAGATCACCTCTCCTACTAGGTATTGCACCGGTTGATCCTCCCTCAACTTTTGCAGGTCATCTTTAAAGGCCGACAGTTTCTCTGATGGGAAATAACTGCCTTTTAAAAAGGATAAAGTGCTGTATTTATACTTTTCACCTAATAAGTAATGAAAACGATTCGCAGCTTCGGAGCGTTCGTCCTCTTTAAACCCGCTTAAGAATTGACGTTTTAATAATTGAAGTTCTTCCATAAAAAAAGTCCCAACGGCAATGCCATCGGGACTAAATTATTCTATTCTCTTGGTATTAAGCTAAGACCTCGGTCATTTTACTACCAATATCTGCAGGTGAATCCACTACATGAATTCCGCATTCACGCATAATTGCTTTTTTAGCCTGTGCGGTATCTTCGCTTCCACCAACAATAGCCCCAGCGTGTCCCATGGTACGCCCTTTTGGTGCTGTTTCACCAGCAATGAAACCTACTACTGGCTTGCTGCCATTTTCTTTGATCCAACGCGCAGCTTCGGCTTCCATCTGGCCACCGATCTCACCAATCATTACAATTCCATCTGTTTCGGAATCCTCCATCAATAATTGGATCGCGTCTTTCATGGAAGTGCCAATGATAGGATCCCCTCCGATACCAATCGCGGTACTTTGACCCATTCCAGCTTTAGTAATCTGGTCTACGGCTTCATAAGTTAGAGTACCAGACTTAGAAACGATACCAATTCGACCAGGATTAAAAATGAAAGCTGGCATAATACCTACTTTCGCTCCACCAGGGGTCATTACGCCAGGACAATTAGGTCCGATTAAGCGGCAGTCTTTATCTGAAATGTATTCTTTTACGGTGATCATATCCTTCACCGGAATACCTTCAGTGATGGCTACAATAACTCCGATTCCTGCTTCTGCTGCTTCCATGATTGCGTCTCCTGCAAATGCTGGTGGTACAAAGATGATCGAAACATTTGCTCCGGTTTCTTTTACAGCGTCCGCTACAGTGTTAAAAACTGGACGATCAAGATGCTGCTGCCCTCCTTTTCCAGGAGTAACACCACCTACTACATTGGTTCCGGCTTCGATCATTTGACCTGCGTGAAAAGTACCTTCACTACCGGTAAAACCTTGTACGATAACTTTCGAATCTTTATTTACAAGTACGCTCATTATTGCGATTTTGAGTTGGCAATTATTGCCTGCGAAAATAATGCATAGCACCCTATTGAGCGTTATAATCCTTGATTAAAAAGCAAGAGGGCTCAATCCTTTTCAGAATGCGCATTTTGCCGATCAATGGACTTGGTCAAGAGTTGCTCCAGGGCCGCAAAACGTGAACTCGGCCAATTCCCCTTGGCGGAAACAATTTTAAAACGGGTAAACTGCTCTTCAGAGTACCAGTTTAATTGGCGGGTTTTTTTCACCACCTCCGCATGGGCCTTTTGCCTATAGGCGAAGTCTTTCATGGCCATTTCTTGATCCCAAATGCTAAAAGTGGCTTGTTCGATAAGAGGCCATTCTCCTACTCCCTTTTGAAAAAGCAGCGATTTTTGAGAAGATATAACCTTTGAAACCTCCGGAACGGCTAACCAGAAAGGTACTAACATATGAAACTTGATTCTAGCCCTGGTTAAGACGGCCATTAGAGGTCCGGCTTGTATATCCTGAGAATCAAAAGGTTGAAGTCCGGACCAAGAACCCTTGCTTAGGTAGGGTTCTAATTGAAAATGATATTCACCGTCCTTGTAGCTAGAAAGCTCTTTAAACCAATTCCTATGTTGTGCTTTATCACATGCCTCTTGGCTTTCCCATTTCTGTAGCAAAGCATAAACCTTGAAATCCGGACGAATGCTAAAGCCTTCTCCTGCTCCACTTCCCAAAAGCTTGTAAAAAAGTAGACCTGGGGTATTTGTAAGATGCTGGTGGGCTAAACGCATTTGCTTGAAAGCCCACCATGCCGCGGTTCGATTCGGGAAATGGTAAAAACTAAATCGGATATAAGCCTTATTGGTCATCCTGCGGAAGCGGTGTTTTATTTAAGCTTAGGCGGAATATTGTGGCTTGAGCAACAAAGCATATTCCAGTATTAAATACAATTAGACTGCTGGTACCCCACCAAAACCAAGAACGATCACCCTCGGGATCTAAGGTCTTAATGACTAATGCCTCCCCAAAAATGCTCAATCCTGCACCTATCAGCAAAAGGCCGGTAATGCTGTAAATTATCCATTTCGCTTTTATGCTCATGCACTATTTCGATAAGTTTCTAATTCTCTAATCTTAATTACAATCTGCTCATTAATTTGTTGATAACAGTAATCATAAATAAAGAATAAGGGCCCTTCCTTTTCATCAATTTCACATGAGGTAATAAATTGTGGTTTAAAGCCCATAGCCTTTATTAATTGAACTTTTACTTCAACTACCTCATTCTCGATCAATTCCTCCAGAATCCGATGGTTTTTAGCAAGGTTTCTATTTACACTTTGGACATACTTTCGATTGGATCGATTGCGCTCATTGTGAAATGCATTACGACAATTATGATCACAATACTTCTTGTCTACCCTTCCGTAGATGGGCGTATCGCAAGCTAAACAGGTTCTCATGGCAAAGAAATTTTAAATGTTTGCTACCAAAAGAAGCCCTTCAATGGCAATAGAAGTAGGCGAATTAAGCAATAGCATAAATTCAATTTTGCACTTCCTGCTCTACTCCTTTTCCATTAAGTTCTGGAAATCCTCGAGTTTCTCATTTGGAACGGCAATGGAAAGCTGGTAATGAACAATGTACCATTCGCCGTCAATCAGCTGCAAAACTGCGGTGCTTCGGCAGACTCCCATGCCGGTTTCTAATAATTCGTCGGCAATGGCAATGTTTTCCGTTGGTCTTTGCCAATTTCGTTCTAGGGCGGTAAAGCTCCAGGCGGATTCGCGGGCAAAATACTTTGCCGACCATTCCCTTAATTCATCACGTAACCACCGCTCACTTGCATCTGTGCCAATGTAAATACCAGTTTCTGTCATGCGCCCAAAGAAAGCTTCCGCATCTGCCTCCGCCGCCGCCTGATGCCAATCATCCATAATTTGGTCCAAAGATTTCTCCGCTTGGGCTTGAGCGGAAAAAATGCCGGCGCTAAGAACAAAAAGGATAAGTATTCTCTTCATATGTTATTTGGATTTTTTTGAAATGTACGGAGAAGTCTCTTCCGTGCTTATTTTAGTGGTCAAAATATAATTGATGCGTAAAATTTACTTTTTAGTCAGCAGTATCCTCATTAGCAGCATAGCACTTCATGCTCAGGAGGATACCACCGCTACGGATGATGATTTCGATTTCTCAGATTTCGAATTGGCGGCTCCTCCGGCGAAGGCTTTCTGTTCGAACAAGGTTCTTGGTCAATCTCCTACTAGTCTTATTGGAGTCTTTTATAACCAACAATTACCGCATGAACTAAGTATAGGCGCACCCAGCAATTCCGTCCTTCACCCCGCTGATACCGTACAGATTGATGGAGCACATCAGTTCTCATTGGTGAGTAATATCCCCATCATTTCACGAAATAATATCTTGATCAATTTGGGGGTGAATTATGATCGACAGACTTACACCATCAACAATATTGACGGCCATCCTTTTGCCAATGAACTGAATGACAGGGCCCTGCACAGAGCAAATCTTACTCTAACCGTATTTAAGCCCCTAAACGAAAGGACCTTTGTATTAGCACAGCTTCAATCAGAACTAAATGGCAATTACACTTTCGAGGATATTGATTTCTCTAAAACCAAGTTTCCTTTAGCGATACTTTACGGTTGGAAACCAAACGACCGTTTGATGTATGCCTTTGGTTTGTCCAGAACCTATTTGGGAGGTGCCTTGAACTATGTTCCGATTATTTACTATTACGGAACCTTTAAAAATCAAAAATGGGGTATTGAGGCTTTACTGCCTGCCCGGGCCATGCTACGCTATCGATTTAATTCCCTGAGTTATATGGGACTCGGATTTAATGTTAATGGCGCCAGCTTCTCCATGAGTCCCGCCGCTACACCGGCTATTTTACCTGCAGTGCCTAGCTATTATGATGCTCAAGACTTGGAATTACGCCGTTCAGAAATTCGCGCGGGCCTGCAATATAGCCGACAATTAAACGGATTTTTCTGGATGTCGGTTGAGGCCGGATATCGTATCAATTATAGCTACAGTGTAGACCAAAATGGGGATTTCTTAAGGTTTTTCGGAAGCGATGACCCCTATTATATCGAGAATGATTTGGCCAACACGCCCTACTTTACAATCGGACTTAGTTATGTGAGTCCATAAAACTTTGTAACACAAAAAAAGCCGTTCAAGATTTGAACGGCTTTTTTATTTCTCGAATAATCGACTATTTCTTCTTTACCAATCGGGTCCAAACGTCCGTACGACCGAATACTGCCGTACCCACAAATCCTCGTACTTCAATCTTATTGTCTTCGGTAAGCTCAATCTTACAGTTATATGTCGTTCCATTTTTAGGATCGTAAATGGTACCATCCACCCATATTTTTTCCGTTTCATCCCAAACGAAATCCTTTAGAATACGATAACCTTTTAATGGAGTTTCTCTTAGTGACTCATCAGGGTTGTTCACGTCAGTTTTAGGTTCCCCATCCTCATTCAAGGGTTCTTTTAGCCAAACAATCCGGCCATAGTACTTATTTCCAATCTTATCGATCTTCACGTAGGCCGTACCTTCACTGGGTTGCCAAACGCCAACCAACTTATCTCCATCACTATTTTGAGCCGTGGCCATTCCCAAGCTGAAAACAGCTACCAGCGCACTTAAAATCCATTTTTTCATGATCTTATTATTCAGTGTATTCAACAATTAACTTTACTTCTCCCTTGGCACGCATCTCATCCGTGTGATCTTCCTTTAAGTTGAGATCTAGGACCCAAGTCATGCCTTCATCCTTTAAATAGGGCAGCAAATCAACATCCTGAGCCGTCTTTAGTTCAAGACTTCCTTCCGCAGGTACCGGACTTAGAGTACCCAATGAAATTAATTCGGCATTATTACTCACAATCTGTAGTAAAAGACTTTCTGTAATGGCCTGACCACTGGGCTCCATGCCAATCTTAGCACTTGAAACTCGTACCGCCTTGATATTATCAGGATTTGTGCCAATATTCTCGGCTAGGCTGCTTAGATCTAAATTCCCTTCCCCTTGAAGGGTATTAGCACCAGCGAAAAGATAATCTCCAGACACCTGGAATCCAACGCTTTGACTATCATCACTAAGGGTGCTTTGGCAAGCAATCATTAGGGGCAAACATGCCCACAGTAAGTATTTTCTCATGTGATTCTGTTTTTCACTTGCGGCTAAGTTAGCGGACAAGGTTCAAAGGCGGAAATAAAATAATCCGTGTCCAAGCACAATGTTGTTAACAAGTTATCTTTCATGAAATTATAAAACTGCAGTAGTAATAGCCTTAATATTTTGGAACTTCCCCGCCTAATGCATCCTTAGTGCATAGTATATATGAAGTTTTCAGAATTAAAATTAAACGAAGATCTTCTCGAATCACTCTATTATATGAATTTCGAGGAGGCTACTCCTATTCAAGAGCAAGCAATTCCGGTAATCATGAACGGCCAAGATTTAATTGGTTGTGCGCAAACTGGAACCGGTAAAACCGCGGCTTTTGTACTTCCCGTCCTTCATAAATTGATTAGCGATCGTAAAAAGGGGGTGATTGACAGTCTCATTCTCTGCCCCACCAGGGAGCTCGCCATCCAAATCGAACAACAAATACAAGGTTTAGCTTATTTCTCGGATCTTACCTCCTATGCAGTCTATGGCGGTGGTACAGGCCCGGAGTGGGAAGCGGAGCGACGTGCGCTAAGCGAAGGCACAGATATTATTATTGCCACACCCGGTCGACTCCTAGCTCATATCCGCAATGAATACGTAAAATTAGATCAGCTGCAATACTTGATTTTAGATGAGGCTGATCGTATGCTGGATATTGGTTTTTATGATGATATCAAGAAAATTATTGCGGAATGCCCCGCAGAAAGGCAATCCCTAATGTTTTCCGCGACTATGGCGCCTAAAATCCGCAAACTAGCCAAGGAAATCTTGAAAGATCCGGCAGAGGTAAACTTGGCGGTATCCAAACCTGCGGAAGGTGTAAATCAGATGGTTTATATGGCTCATGAGGAGCAGAAGCAAGGCCTCGCTCGTCATTTGATTGGTCAGCATCCAGACTTCAAGAGTATTATCATTTTTTGTTCTACTAAAAAGAAAGTCTCCAAACTCGTGGCCTCTTTAAAAAGGAAAGGCATGAATGTGGAAGGCATTTCCAGCGATTATGAGCAAAGTGAGCGAGAAAAGATTTTACTACAATTCAAGGCCCGGAACACGCGAATTATGGTCGCGACCGATGTTCTGAGTCGTGGTATTGATATTAAGGATATTGACTTGGTGATCAATTATGATGTCCCCAATGATGCCGAAGATTACGTACATCGGGTAGGTCGTACGGCTAGGGCGGCCGCCAAAGGAATGGCTATAACCTTTGTAAGTAGTGAGGAAATTTACAAGTTCAAACGTATTGAGGAATTTGTCGAACGAATCTATGAAAAGCTAAGTCCGCCAGAAGAACTTGGAAAAGCACCAGAATGGCAGGAACCACAGCGCCGCTCTAAATCAGGCCGAGGGAGTAATAACCGGTTTAAAGGTAAAAGCCGGAACTCCGCCAAGGGACCTGGGGGAAATCGAAATCGGAATAAGCCATCTCGACCCCCTAAACCTAAAGCTGAAAATGGCCAAGAGGGCGAGTCAAATAAGAACACCCAAGGGGCTGCTCGTCCAAAGCGGAATAAAAGCCGCAATTGGAAACGCAAACCAAATACTGCAGGTTCCTCCAATAAGGAATCATAACCTAATTAGCTGCTCTCTTGAAATCAAAAACTCGCCTGATAGTACTACTGGGTATTATCGCTGCTTTGGGTCCCCTATCCATTGATCTCTATTTATCTGGCTTCCCAGAAATCGCTGAGGACCTTGATACACCCATTAACTACGTTAGCCTTAGCCTTACGGCTTACTTCATCGGTATTGCCATTGGTCAATTGGTTAATGGCCCCCTATTAGATCGTTATGGTCGACGAAAGCCATTGCTTATTGGTCTGATTCTCTATGTTTTGGGTAGTATTGGATGTGCCCTGGCGCCGGGTATATATGCCTTAATTGGACTGCGGTTCATAATGGCACTGGGCGGTTCGGTTGGAATGGTAGCCACTCGCGCGGTGATTAGGGATCATTTTGAACATGAAGAAATGGCCCGTGCCTTCTCTGCCTTAATTTTAGTCTTTGGCACGGCGCCAATCCTGGCACCAATGTTGGGAAGCTTTGTTTTGAAAGAATTCGGATGGCGTTATAATTTTATTGTTCTCGCCATTTATGCCATTATTATTATCCTGCTGGCCTATCGCTACCTAAAAGACATTCGCGGTCCTCAAGAGGACTTATCCATCAGGCCTAAGGACATCTTTAGTGGATATGGAAAGTTACTGGCCGACTGGAGGTTCCTACTTTACGCTCTTTCGAGTGGATTTGGCATGATGGCGATGTTCGCCTATATTTCTGGATCGCCTTATGTGGTAAGGGAAGTATTGGCATTCGACGAAATTAATTATGCGCTTGTTTTCGGTGCAAACGCCCTAGCCTACATTGCTGCAAGTCAGGTGAATAGCCTACTTCTGAGGCGGTACAACACCTTGAGATTAAGCAAGTCCATTTCCATCATCTTTGCCATTCTGGGTATCGGATTAGCCCTTAACATCAGCTTAGGCTTGCCTTCTATCCCTATTTTCCTCGCTAACTTTCTTCTATTTCTGGCCATGTTAGGTTTTATAAATCCGAACCTGCAAGCCCTCGCTTTGGAACCCTTTAAAGAACAAGCTGGTGCTGCCGCGGCCTTAATTGGGGCCTTACGCATGTTGGTCGGAACTCTGGCTTCAGCGTATATTTCATTCTTTCATGATGAAACGGCTTGGCCTATGGTATCTTTGATGGCACTAAGTGCTTTAATTCTACTCATTCTCCTCTGGAACCCCAGATGGCAATTAAAATCCAGCTAAATGGAAAACTTCTGCATCGTTACGGTCTTTCACAATCGTCAAAAAGCTTATCTCGGAAATACGGCGGCGGTTATTGAGATGGAGTCGGCCTGGACCGAAGAAGAAATGGCGAATATGGCAGCGGAATTGCAACAGCCCGCTACCACCTATCTGCTGAGAACTAAAGAAGGACATTATCAGGTTTATTGGTTTGCCCCAGATGGCGAAATAGACTTATGTGGGCATGGATCCCTCGCAGCGGCGTCTTATTTGCATCAATTTAAGGGCGAAGAAAAGGCCATATTACACTATCGAAACGGACATGTTAAAGTAGGTTATGAAGATGCGGCTTATTTCCTTTGGATTGAGCCTATTGAGATTATAGATCACCTACCCGTTCCCGCCGCTTTAGAAGAGGCTCTAGGGCAAAAGGTCCATGATTATTTCAGTACTGCCAATAAATTTATTGTCCTTTTGAGTTCGGAGGAAGATCTAAGGTCCATGCAGCCCGATTTTAAGGCCTTGGCCAAATTGGAGCCCTTCGGATACACGGTTACGGCGCCTGGAAATGAGGTTGACTTTGTTTCCCGAACCCTTGTGCCTAAGGTTCAACAACTTGAGGATCATGCAACTGGATCTTCGCATGCGGCCCTTTGCCCCTTTTGGAGCGAAAGATTGATGAAAAATTCTATGTCGGCTATACAACTAAGTCCGCGTGGTGGTGTTTTCCAATGTGAAATGCATCTAAATCAGGTCTTATTAAAAGGGAAAGCCCAAATTTGGACCCGAGGCCGAATTGAGGAAAAAGCATAATGGATTACGAATCTGGAGCATATCATAGAAACCTTGAAAATGGTACAGGAGACCCTGATGAACTTAGGGATCTAATACGTGAAGGAGAACATCAAGAACAGGACTTTAAGTTTCGGATTGACAGCAACTTAAAAATATCCAGAACTCTATGCGCCTTTGCCAATACTGATGGTGGAAGACTCCTAATTGGAGTTAAAGATAATGGGCGCATTGCGGGGGTAGATCCGGAGGAGGAATACTTTATGATTGAAGGTGCTGCTGAGGTATACTGTGAGCCACCGGTGAAGTTTGATTATGAAGTTTATGATATTGATGAAAAATTAGTCCTGCTGATTGAGGTGCCTCCATCAGCCGAAAGGCCACACCGGGTAAAGGAAAAAGACGGGCCTCCCCTATGCTACATTCGGCAAAAAGACGAGAACTTCGTTGCCAATAAGGTTCTTATCCGCTTTTTACGTGACCAGGAACCTAAAACGGCTGCTAAAAATTTGGTTGCCTATGGACCGGCGGAACGACTCCTTTTTGATTACCTCAGTGAGAACGAAGAGGTATCGGTGAGCAAATTTGCCCGCCTAGCCAAAATACCCCTTTTCCGGGCAGAAAAGATTTTAGCCCTATTCCTTAAATGGGAAGTAATTGAATATTATGCAAGCGAGAAGGGTATTCGCTTTAGGCTCAAGGAAGAGGCTACAGATTAAAAATATCCAGATCGCGCAGGCCACGGTCGAAATCGCCATACCACTCCAAATGGCTGGTACTGCGACCACAGCCCCCCATTTCTTCTATACAATAAGTTTTATCGTGATTGTAGCCACAGTTAGGGCAACGACCTAAATTGTCAAAATGATTAAAGTCCTGGGAACATTCTAAGCAATGCCATCGGGTCCCCTTGGGCGGGGACCATTCACAATGGGGACATTTAACGCTTGATATATCCATAGGGCCAAAGCTATAAAATGAGCCACAGCTCCTATCTACTCTAGGCTGAATTAATTTTGAATCCTTAAAATTTCAGGCTCAAGCCAGGCTTGAATCCCCATTAGAAAACCGTAAGTTTGCAGGCTCAAAATTTAAGCTATGCTGACGGTAAATAATGTTTCGCTTCAATTCGGTAAACGCGTTCTTTTTGACGAGGTTAACCTGAAATTCTTAGGGGACAATTGCTATGGAATGATTGGTGCCAATGGCGCTGGTAAATCTACTTTCCTGAAGATCCTTAGTGGTGAAATCAGCCCTAATAGTGGTCAGGTTTCTTTAGAACCTGGCAAGCGCATGGCTGTCTTAAAGCAGGATCATGCCGCTTACAATGATAATCAAGTGCTGGATACGGTTTTGATGGGGCATCAGGAGCTTTATAAGCTGATGAAGGATAAGGATGCGCTTTATGCTAAACCGGATTTCTCCGAAGAGGATGGGATTAAAGCTTCCGAAATGGAAGAGCGTTTTGCCGAAATGGACGGTTGGAACGCCGAAAGCGATGCAGCAGCCCTCTTAAGTGGTCTTGGAATTCCCGAAGCCCATCATTACTCATTGGTAAAGGACTTAGAGGGATCGCAGAAAGTGCGAGTTTTATTAGCGCAGGCCCTTTTTGGAAATCCTGATGTATTAATCCTCGATGAGCCTACCAATGACTTGGACCTGAAGACCATTGGATGGTTAGAGGACTTCCTATTGAATTTCCGGAACACCGTTATCGTAGTATCGCACGACCGTCACTTTTTGGATACGGTATGTACCCATATTGCGGATATCGACTTCAAGAAAATTTCTCTTTATACTGGTAATTACAGCTTCTGGTATCACAGTTCGCAACTTGCAGCACGTCAGCGTGCTTCGGCCAATAAAAAGGCGGAGGAGAAGCGAAAAGAGCTGCAAGAGTTTATCCAACGCTTCAGCGCCAATGCCTCTAAGTCCAAGCAAGCTACCAGTCGAAAAAAGCTCTTGGATAAAATTAATTTGGAGGCCATGCCTCAGTCCAGTCGTCGTTATCCGGCGATTATTTTTAATCAAGGCCGAGAAGCTGGGGATCAGATTTTAGAAGTGGAAAACTTGTCCTCCCATGCGGAAGATGGCACTTTACTCTTCCAGAACCTGGAATTTAAGGTTAACCGTGGTGATAAGGTGGCGATTATCAGTGATAACAGTTTGGCGATTACCGCTTTATTCGACATTCTAAATGGGGTTCGTAAATCTGATAGCGGAAGCTTCACTTATGGTCAAACAATTACCACCGCGTATCTACCAACGGAACATCAGGAGTTTTTTGATACTGATGATAATCTAATCGATTGGTTACGCCAGTATTCTGAAAACAAGGATGAAGTATACGTGCGAGGATTCCTTGGAAAGATGCTATTTACCGGAGAAGAGGTTATGAAGTCTGCAAGGGTACTTTCAGGTGGTGAGAAAATGCGCTGCTTGATGTCGAGAATGATGCTTTCTGAGGCTAATTTCTTGTCCTTTGATGAGCCAACTAACCACTTAGACCTAGAATCGATTCAGGCCTTAAACAACTCATTACAAGAGTTTAAAGGAACCATTCTATTCACTTCACATGATCATACCATCACTCAAACCGTAGCGAATCGGGTTATTGAAATCTTCCCTGGTGGAGTGATGGATAAAATGATGGAATACGACGATTACATCGCTAGCGATAAGATTCAAGCGCAAAGAGAGGAAATGCGTGCGATGCATGTTTAGCAATGCTTCACATATTTTATTCAAAGCGGGTTTAGCCCGCTTTTTTTTATTTGTGCCAGTATAAATAAGGAAAATCACGGGATTCCGTGAAGCATGGTCTTGATGGTGCTTTTAGTTTTGAGGAAACTTTAAATCCTAATAACCATGAAGGAAAAAAACAAAACTACCTGGAATGTTATTCCTGAAGAAATTGTCGAAAAGAATTTAAAATATAAGCTCGAAGGGCCCGCAAACTTTAATGTACATAGTGAATTCTCATATGTCTCAGGTTGCGCAATCCCCCAAACAGGTGAAGAATTAAAGCATTTAGCATTAAATGAAGCAGCTGACTCCATCGAAATAAATGTTTACTTTGATAATTCTGGAAGCATGTCTCAAAGTTTTAATTCATACTTCTTAAAAGTACTTTCAACGGCTAGAGCCCAAAATGACTTTGCCTGGATTACAATAAATGTTATAACCTTTGACTCTGAGGGTAATATCGCATCCAAGACTCCGGTTAAAAAATCGAGGACGAATGGGCAGGTCAGGAACATCATTAAAGGATTACCTCCAGGAATCATCAAAATTGAAAAGGACTCTTAGCATATATACGTTTACGAGAGCAATAAAGAACTGCTTATATCAAATTGCTCTTATCTCCATACCCTTGGGTTTAACTTCTGGACCGGAAGCAGAGTCTGTAAATTTGAAGAACTATTCGAATTACGATTTATCCTTCCGGTATCCAGATAGTGCTCTGGACTTAAGTCTACAGTTATTAGCTGAATTACCCCCTGAAAGCCCCCCACTTACCCGCTCCAATGTATTAACAGTCATTGGAAGCATATATCAGGAATTGCAGGAATACGATAAGGCTCTCGAATATTTATTGGAAGCTTACAGAATACGAGAAAAGTCTGGTAAAACAGAACGAATTGCCGTTGCAGAGTATAATATAGGCAATGCCTTTTATGCAGCTGGACAGTATAATAAAGCGCTCCCCTATTATCAGCTTAGTAAGCAAAAATTAGTATCCCTTGAGGATAGCTCCAAAATCGTCGCCGTCTACAGTAGCATGGCTACCTGTTCCGATGCCCTGATGAGACAGGATAGTGCTAGCTACTATTTTCAAAGGGCCTTAAAATACGTGAACGACTCTACTCGCAATCAAAGTTTCGTTGCTATTGACCTCTACAGTAATCTTGCAAAAGTCTACTTAGAGGGGTCATTGCTTGATTCAGCACAATATTATCTAGAGCAGATATTAAGTCATAAGAAGATTAAGGAAGATCCATTTCTCAAGACAAAGACTTTGCACCAATTTGGAATATTATGGGAATATCGCCTGGAGCTCACAAAAGCCGAGGCCTACTACGATTCCGCATTTCAAATTCTACAATCCATTGATGACTTGGAGCAATTAGTGAATGTTGAACGTTCTAAGCTAAATATCAGACTTATAAAAAGTAGAGATAGTGCTGCTTTAAATCTCCTAAACTCCTATATCGATAATATCGGAAAGCTCAACCAGAGGATAAGAAACGATAATATCAATCGCTTAGAAACCGAATATCAAGTTGAGAAAAAGGAAATCGCATTAAGCAATAGTGTAGCCCTTAACACGGAACGACAAAAGCGCATCTACCTATTGCTGGTGTTACTTCTATTAATTAGCCTGCTCTCCTTTCTTCTGATACGGTTTTATCGCAATCGCAAAAGACTAAGTGATTTACAATATTCCCTAAAAAATCGTGAATTGGAAGATCTATTAAGGGAGCAAGAAATAGAACGTGTAAATGCGCTCTTAAAAGGTCAGAATAAGGAACGCCAAAGGATTGCACAGGAGCTTCACGATCGGCTAGGGAGCTTACTTTTAGCCGCAAAATTGCAATACCAGAAATTAGAACGAAATTTACAAAAGGCACTAGAAGATCAATACAAAGCCCAGGGGCAACTTGATGAATTGTTACAGGAAGCAACAGAGGAAGTTAGGCGAATTTCCCATGACCTATATGAAGGCTCCTTGGCTCAATTCGGGTTTAGTGTTGCGATTAATCAGCTAATTGACGCCGTAGAAGCGGCCAATGATATTTCCATAACTTTTTCGAATGAAAATGTTCCTATTGATCGATATAAGGAATTCGAACAAGACCTTTATAGAATCTGCCAGGAGCTCCTAAGCAATTCACTCAAATATGCTAATGCACAGAATATTGAAATAAAATTTTCAATTTTGGAGGAGCAGTTCATTTTCGATTATCGAGATGACGGTCAAGGCTTTGATATCAATATTAACTCGGAAAATCCGGGCATTGGTTTAAAGAACATTTACGATCGTGCTCGTCGAATCGGAGCTGAATTGCAGTTAAATAGTATGCCTGGAGAAGGCATGCACCTTAAACTTTCGCATATAGCTTCGCATGGGGGGAATAAAGACCATTTTAGCGGACGATCATAAGGTTGTTCTCGATGGATTAAATGCGGTTTTAGAAGATGAACCGGATATTAAAATAATTGGTAGCGCTCAGAATTCTTCTGAACTAAGAACCTTACTTGATCAGGCTGTGCCAGAAGTATTAGTACTTGACTATAGCTTTAGGGATCAAAATGACGTGGACGGCTATGAAATTGCCCAAGAAGTTCTGGGCAATTACCCGCATCTAAAGGTGCTTATGCTCACCATGCACAATTCCGCGGATAAAATCGTTAAATGCGTGGAGGCAGGAGTACACGGGTATATGCTCAAAAGTGAACCCAATTTTGATATAGCCAAAGCCATCCGGGAAATTCACTCCCAAGGTCATTACTTTTCGCCAGAAATTTCCTTACATCTTGCGGCAAATTTGCATCGATTTAAACAAAATCGAATCGAGCTTACTAAACGGGAAAAAGAAGTTCTGGAAGCGCTTTTTAAAGGAAATTCTACAGCAGAAATCGCCGACTTACTGTTTATTAGCACTAATACCGTTGAAACTCATCGTAAAAACCTCATGAGTAAATTTGAGGCCCGCAACGCTGTGCATCTTGTATATCTCGCTCAGCTGAAGGGCTTTCTTCGATTAAACGACTCCTAATTTCACTATTAATCAGGAGGATATATCCCGGAATCCGGTGATAGGCCTAGGTCTTTATATAAGGACTTTAGCATGGTAATAATTAAACACTTACACCATGCGAAAAACAACGTTCTATCTGCCGTTAATTACATTATTGACCAGCTTCACCTTATTCTCGACTTCCTTAAGAGCGCAATCGGCCTCTGAAATCCTTGAGTCTGGGGAACATGTCCATGAAGAGGAAAAACTAATACTGCAATTCCAAAACGAGAGCATTGAATACGATTTAGTGAAGAGCTTATCATCCAACTGCACATCCACGAACTTTGGCAAACTAAATGAGGGTGCAATTTTGCTTCCTTCCAATAATCATTTAAATGTTTATCTAATCCCAACAAACCCATTAAACTTTAGCCACAAAACTGATATACTATTCACTGATGATTTGGTTGAGCAAGAATTCAATGCGACCCTAGGAAGTATCACAAGTCTTTTAGGGAATGTTGAAAAATTTATAACAGAAGACGCAAAAAGCAGAAATGCTTCTCTTAAAAAAACCGATTTACAAAATTATTTTGATAAAGCGGATGCATTGAAAAACCTTCTTGAAAAAGACATAAGACCGGAGATAAAGGAAATTTTCTTGGCCTTTAAATCAATTGACTTTTCCAACAAGGTTAAAACTAAGGAGTCATTTCAAATAGTATCTGATCGACTAGAAAATCTATTAAATAACTATAATCAAATCAACAAAGAAATTAATTTATCGCTTTCTAATATTGAATCCACTACGTTTAAAAAAACTGAGAATAAGGTTGAGTTAATCGTAGCGAGGACCATTTATAAAGAACTGAAGGAAATTCATCATCATAAAATGAAACTAATAGAACCCTTGCTTGAATGTCGAAGAATTATGGCTGCCTATATCACTAAAGCTGAAATTGGAGGAAAGCATGAAGGGCTCAATTGGTGCATTCCTTTAGAGCGTGCAGAAATACAAAAGGGAAAAGTTCTTAATTACACCATTCGCATTTATAAGTCTGGTTTTAATGTGAATGAAGAGGGTGAGATCTTGAAAGCAGAAAGTCAGCTTTTAATTGAGAGGAAAATTTTTATTCGGAAATTTGATCGATTTGTACCAGAAGTAGCGGCCGCTTTAGTTTATACCAATTTCAACTATTCTGAATTTGGGACCAGCACGAACGAGAATGGTGAACAAATTGTGAGCGAGAACGAGGTCAATAACCTAACGAACTTCAAAGCTTCGGGAATGATCAACCTTAATTTGTTCATCGAGAATTCATCGGTCCATCCCCTATGGCAATTAGGATTCAGCACGCATCGGGACGCACCAATTATTATGTCCGGCTTTGGATTAAGGACCACGAGTTCAGGTTTGAATAGATTTGCAATATCTGGCGGTCTCGCTATGACTTGGATGAAATCACTGAACAGTCTTTCCTTGGGCGATGTTGTTGACGGAACCGGCCAGATAAATGAAGATTTAATCCTCTCCGCACCAAAATACAGTCCCTATATAGCGATTCAGTATAATTTCTAATTAGTTACCCTCCTATTCATCACCCAAAACCATAAAGGTGGAATAATACTTAAGAGCATCATGCCTGGATATCCCGTCGGTAATTGGGGGCTCTGGTCGTGATGCTCTAAAATTTGGTACTTCCGATGTGGGTGGGCATGATGATCACTATGTCGACTTAATTCAAATAGTAGTAATCTACCCACCACGTGATCGCTATTCCAGCTGTGCTGAGGTTCCGCTTTTTCATAGCGGTTTTCGCTGATTTTTTCCCGGCTTAAACCATAGTGCTCGATATAATTAACGGTCTCAAGAAGAAGCATGCCGAAAACTGCCGCGCCTAAAAAGGCAAAAAAGGCATTCACCCCAAATAGCAAGTAAATCGTTGCTAAGAGCATTAACTGAATCAAATGCCAAAGCAGCATATCGTTTTTGATAGAGAAAAATGAATGCTTCTTTGCTTTAAGCATTTGCCCCTGAATCATCCAAGCATGGCGATAGCCCTGGAATAAACTGCGGAACCAAAAGACATAAAGTATCTCATTATACCGAGCGGAGGCGGGATCTTCGGGAGTTGCCACATTTCTATGATGGCCGTAGTTATGCTCGGTAAAGAAATGGACGTAAAGGCTCGTACTCAATAGACATTTTGCAATATTCTGCTCAAATTTCTTGCGTCGGTGACCTAATTCATGACCAACGTTTATACCTATAACACCACACATTAGTCCCATGCCACTAATTCGTCCTACCATAGTAAAGGTATCATAGGACTTAGTTTGAATGTCGATCAAGAAAAGGACCAGCATTATTAATTGCACCGGCAAGGTCATGTAAAGTAGGCGATCATACCAAGGATCATCCTTAATCATCTCCTCAGTTTGTTTGTCCATATTCCGAGGATTAGGCGGGAAGAATAGCTCTAAGAGCGGCACCGCGGCAAAGGCATAGGCCAAGGGTAAAAAGGAGCCCCAAGCTTCCCATTGTAAACTCAAAATAAAGACCAAAGGCAAGGAAAATGCCATCAAATACTTTAATATCCGCCATTTCATGTCTTAAAAATAGGGACTTTGATGGGTATAAATCAATAGCTTAAAACTATAAATGGGTAAAAAATAGAACCAATCGGCTAAACTGAGGTTTTAAGGTGCATTAGATTATATTCTAAATTCGAAGCTCCAAAAATTCTAATAGCGCATGCGTAAAGCTTTACTCTCCCTCCTAGTTCTCCTCTCCTCCGTAGCTTTTGCTCAGGATAGCATCTCTCAAAAACTATTACAAGACATTAAGTTCCGTTCGATTGGACCGGCGGGCATGAGTGGTCGAATTACGGCCATTAAAGTAGACGCTCGTAATATGAATTCCATTTATGCTGGTTCGGCCTCCGGCGGACTTTGGCATAGCACTAATGGCGGTACTTCATGGAACTGCATATTCAATAATGAAGCGGTAAGTAGCGTAGGCTCTTTAGCCCTTGACCCCGCAAATCCTGATGTGATTTGGCTGGGCACAGGGGAAGGAAACCCTCGTAATTCTAACACCGGTGGTGCGGGAATTTATCGCTCTATAGATGGAGGTAAATCTTGGCAATTAATGGGTCTAGAGCAAACTCGACACATTCATCGCATCATTGTACATCCCCAAAATTCTCAGGTAATATTTGTTGCCGCTATTGGCAATCCCTGGGCGGATTCCGAACATCGGGGGGTTTATAAAAGCACCGATGGAGGTAAAACTTGGAAAAGGGTTTTATATCAGAATGAAAGGACTGGTGCCGCAGAAATGGTAATTGACCCCTTGAATCCCAATAAATTAATTGTGAATATGTGGGAGCATAGACGCAATCCTTGGTTTTTCAAGTCTGGTGGACTAGGAAGTGGGATGTTTATAAGCTACGACGGAGGTGAGACCTGGAAGCAGAAAACAGCGGACCACGGCTTACCTAAAGGTGAACTTGGTCGTATGGGTCTGGCTATTGCCGCCTCACAGCCCAATCGTGTTTATGCTTTTATTGAGAAGAAAGGGAAAAATGCTCTTTACCGTAGCGAGGATGGCGGTGAGAAATGGCGAATGATATCTACGGATGAAAACATCGGGAATCGCCCATTCTATTACGCGGAGATCTATGTGGATCCTCAGAATGAAAATCGGGTTTACAGTATTTGGTCAGTGATTAGCCGTTCGGAAGATGGTGGAAAGACCTGGGAAGTTATCGCACCCTATAGTTATATCCATCCGGATCATCATGCATTTTTCATACATCCCGAAGATCCAAGCTATATTATTAATGGCAATGATGGTGGAATGAATATAAGTCGTGATCGCGGGCAAAGTTGGCGATTTGTAAACAACCTTCCTCTCGCTCAATTCTATCATATCAATTACGATATGGACTACCCCTACAACATATATGGAGGAATGCAAGACAATGGCTCTTGGAAGGGACCGGCCTATGTCTTAAAGGCCGATGGCATTCGTAACTCCTATTGGGAGGAACTCTATTTTGGTGACGGCTTTGATGTAGTGCCTGATCCCAGCAACAATCGCTTTTTGTATGCCATGAGTCAGGAAGGGTATTTAGGACGCGTAGACGTTGAAACCGGTAATACCCAGTTAATTCGTCCAGTGCATCCCGAAAATGTCAAATTGCGGTATAATTGGAACGCTCCCATTGCCCAAAGTCCTTGGGATGAAGCCAGTATATATTTCGGGGCGCAATTCGTCTTTAAATCTAGTGATAGAGGGAGCACCTGGAAGCTTATTTCCCCCGACCTTACTACCAATGATAGCACTAAGCAAAATTTTGGAGAGAGTGGCGGCCTCACTTATGATGTGACAGGTGCGGAAAACTATACCACTCTTCTCTGTATTGAAGCCGGGAAAAAATATGGGGAATTATGGGTTAGTTCGGATGATGGCCGTCTTCATCTGAGTATGGATGATGGCGATAATTGGCTAGAACTTACTAAAGGTTTAAAAGGGATCCCCGCCGGGGCCTGGATTCCTCAAGTGGTTCATTCTTCGCACCAGGAAGGAGCAGCTTTTGTGGTGGTTAATGATTACCGCCGGGGCAATGAGAGCCCGATGTTGTATTACACGGATAACTACGGTAAAAGCTTTAGAAACATTGCCAGTAATCTCCCGGCCTATGTGATTTCTGTGGCTCAGGATATTGAGGATCCTAACTTAATTTTTGCTGGAACTCAAAGGGGACTCTATTTCTCTTGGGACATGGGCGAACATTGGCAAAAATGGGGCAAGGACTTCCCTACGGTTCCTGTAGCGGACATGAAAATTCACCCTCGTGAGCATGACCTTATTATAGGCACATTTGGCCGTTCAGCTTGGATTCTAGATAACCTGGAGGAACTGAGAGCTGCAGTGAAGCTTGTTAGATCAGCGAATGCAGAAAAATTCCAAGTTCTCCCTATTGCTCCGGTGTTCAAAACCGCTTACAAAAGGGCCGATGGTTCTCGCTTTCCGGCCGATGGAGTATTTAAAGGAGAAAACCGTCAAGGAGGTCTTCAAGTATACATATATAATGCCTACACCAAGGCAGATTCAATCAAACAAAAGAAAATGAAGGTCAGCTTGATTGGAACGGGAAACGAGGTACTTCGCACATGGTACCAGAGCCCTAAAGAAGGGCTGGCCAAGTTTCGTTTCTCCTTTTATGAAAAGGGAAATGGCTTTCCTTCGAAAAACCGAAAGTTTGGCGATACTAGCGAAATCAGTGCGCTACCCTTACCGGCTGGACACTCTTACTTTATCGAAGTGGAATACGCTGGAAATAAGATTCGCAAGCCCAGTCCCTATTTAATCGGTCCGCGTTTTACCAATATGTATGCGGTTCAACCATTAGAAGATATTTATCTCTGGCGCAAGGCTATGGATGATTCCTTACAGGCCATCAATGATGCGGCAGATTGGATTAAGGCGGCTCGGATTAAACTAGATATTGCACAAAAGCTGGCTCAACTCCAACTAGACCCAGATCAAACTCAATCTTTTAAAGATTCATTAAAGCCAATATACAAGGGACTTAAGCATTTAGAAGAGGGTATTTACGGCCGAGAAGTAGATGGATATTACGATCAGCCTGAGACCCTCCAATCCATGTATTATGCCATATTTAGTTATTTAGGACGCAGTTGGGAGGGCGTACCAGAACAATCCCAAATCCTCGCTATAGCTTACCGCAAAGCAGAGAAGGAGTATTTACAGAAGATGGACAGTTTTAAAGCCGATGAGTGGAGTAAACTTGAAGCCATCTTAAGTCAGTTCAATTTAAGCCTTGAACCCTAATGTCAAAGTACGACGCAATAATTATTGGAGCTGGCGCCGCTGGCTTGGTGGCAGCCAAAGAGCTTGAGGCTTTTAAGCTTAAAACTTTGGTGATTGAATCTGCTCCCATGGTAGGAGGTCGCTTACAAAGCGATGAATACCAAGGTTATATTTTAGACCATGGCTTTCAAGTCTTGCTAAGTGCTTATCCAATGGTACAAAAGCACCTTGATTTAAATGCCCTAAAAGTTAAGGCCTTTGAATCGGGAGCCCTCCTATTCAATGGTCAGCAAAAGATTAAGGTCCAAGATGTGAACCGAAAGCCCTCGGCCCTTATCAGCATGGCATTTAGCAGTGTAGGAAGTATTTTCGATAAACTCAAAATGCGAAAGCTCAGAGCGGAGGTTTTAGCACTATCCGTTCAAGAAATATTCTCCAGCCCTGATATAAGCACCTTAGAATACCTTAAGAATTATGGATTTTCCAAGAAGATTATTCAAAGGTTTTTCCAGGCTTTTTTTGGTGGTATTTTTTTAGAGCATTCTTTAAATACCTCTGCCCGTCAATTTCTCTTCATTTTTAAAATGTTTGCCGAAGGAGAAGCCGTTTTGCCAGCCGATGGAATTGAAGCGGTAGCCAAGCAATTAAAGGCCCAGCTAAATACTACGGAATTCCGGATGAATACCGCCGTAGAGCGCGTAGAAACAGGCAAGGTAATCTTGGAAGGTGGAACAGAAATAAACGCTTCCCAAATCATCGTTGCCACCGATCCTCAGAAGCTAATTCCTCAACTGGAAGGAAGCCTAGATTGGAATAAAACCCTGCAAGTATATTTTGAAGGACCAGCTGGAGCCTTGAGTGGTAAACTCATCAGCCTAAGCTTTAAGGAAAACGGATTAGTGAATAATGTAGCCTGCTTAAGCGCAGTGCAAGCATCTTATGGAAATAGCGGAAAGCATCTTTATTCGGTAAGTCTAAAAAGTGATCCCGAATTAAGCGAGTCAGAATTAAATCAAAAGATTCTTTCTGAACTTTCGGAGATTGTTGGGCCCAAGATTAAGGATTGGCATTTTCTGAGAAGCTTTAAAATAAGCAAGGCCTTACCTCGGATAGATCAGGTTGTCTATGAACGTGATTTTGAAGAAAGTCGAGTATTTGAAGGGGTGTACATTGCCGGGGATTTCTTACTTAACCCTTCCCTAAACGCCGCGATGCTTAGTGGTGAATTAGCAGCTAAAGCCCTCATTTTAAATCACAAACAATCATGAGAATTGTCGGTCCTCTCTCCCACCCTAAATTCAAGGTGGTACTGTATAGTCAAGAACAGCATTGGTATGTTGAGATCGAAACGGGTCCCATGAAACAATGCTTTAAGGTTCCCAAAGCTCGTGCACAGTCGCAAGCTGATGTGCAAAGATGGCTGGATCAAGAATTTAGTGATGAAGCTTATAAGATTTTTGAAGCGATGTATCGGAATTATAAAGCTTCGGCAGATCGCAATTTGGAAAAGGTTTAATAAAAATGCCGTCCCGGAATTATCGAGACGGCATTTTAGTTTTCTACTGACCTTCAGGCGAGTACCTTTAGACGTTTGTCTAATTCCTCTCTACTCAAAGCATGGTTTTTCAATTCTCCTTTGAAATAGGCCTCATAGGCAGCTAAATCGAAGTGGCCATGTCCACATAAATTGAATACTATAGTGGGACTTTCGCCTGCCTCCTTTGCTTTATCCGCTTCACGAATCGCGGCAGCAATACCATGACTAGCCTCTGGCGCGGCTATGATACCTTCGGTTTTAGCAAATAAAATACCCGCTTGGAAGCACTCTAGCTGATCGATTGCCTGAGCCTCAATGAGCCGATCCTTTAGTAATTGGCTGACTAGCACTCCTGCACCGTGATAGCGTAGACCTCCAGCGTGAATTTTTGCCGGTACAAAATCGTGTCCTAAAGTATACATGGGTAGCAAAGGAGTCATCCCTGCCGTATCACCAAAATCGTATTGAAATTTGCCTTTGGTTAATTTAGGACAAGATGCTGGTTCTACCGCGATGCAACGCGTACGCTTTCCTGCCTTGAAATTCTGTTCAAGAAAAGGGAATGCTAATCCGGCGAAGTTACTTCCTCCTCCAAAAGGAGCAATGACAATATCAGCCTCTACCTCTGCCATTTCCAGTTGTGAAATGGCCTCCTGACCAATCACCGTCTGATGCATTAAAACGTGATTTAGAACTGAGCCTAAGGCATATTTTGTATCCGGATCCGCAGCCGCTTTTTCTATCGCCTCAGAAATGGCAATGCCCAAGGAGCCTGGAGAATCAGGATCTGAATCCAAAATCTTGCGTCCTGCCTCGGTTCGTGTGCTGGGTGAAGGAAAAACCTCTGCACCATAGGTGTGCATCATCATCGCTCGATATGGTTTCTGTTCATAGCTAAGCTTAACCATATAGACTTCTAAATCAATTCCGAAATGCTGACAAGCAAAGCTTAATGCAGATCCCCATTGTCCAGCTCCCGTTTCGGTAGTAATTCTCTTCACTCCTTCTTGGGCATTGTAATAAGCCTGAGCAATAGCCGTGTTGGGCTTGTGCGAACCACTAGGGCTGCCGCCTTCATACTTGTAGA
>Ga0207422_1001294_pt1 | contig 52164 bp, 54 predicted proteins | sample MarCyaLeptolynsp_FD_187757 | JGI IMG/M metagenome (GOLD analysis project Ga0207422, IMG submission 187757) | Marine cyanobacterial communities from Panama - species 1 Leptolyngbya sp. (SPAdes) | ecosystem: Environmental > Aquatic > Marine > Unclassified | place: Panama: Panama City | collected... | reverse complement strand
CGGCGCCGATGAGAAAGAGGCCAATATGTCCGGCATGGACGTGCCGAACACCGACTATGATGAATGCCTCGCCTGCCAATAAGGTGGACGGATAAACCTTTGAAAAACCCCGCCAAACCGGCGGGGTTTTTTTGTTGGAATAGTTTGCCGAAGGGCACGAATGCGGACGGTGCGATGAATTTGTGCTAGATGACCGATCAATGATCGATCACGTCTCATTGTCTTACACGGTGGCACAGATTGCCGGTATATTTGTCGGTTTTGGAGCCCTTATCGCGCTGACGACGCCAAAAGGCGTGAGCAAGACGCAGAAAGACCTTTTGACCCTTTGTGTAATGATCGGCCTGTTCGTCATTGTGGCCGCCATTCTTCCAATCTTGTTGATGGCTTTTGGGATAGCACATAACCAGGTTTGGTTCCTGTCGGCGGCTATCATATTGATATTCGATTGGGCGACGATTTGGCCTCAACGCGGCATGTTGCAGGACGTGATCCGACGTCGAAATCTCGGCGAGATGATCTTTGCTTTCGGCGTCGAAGCGGCGGTTCAACTACCTTTGATCTTGATCCTGTTACCTGTCTTTTCAGCCCAGTCCGCGGCCCTGTATTCTGCAACATTGTGTATATCGCTGTTTCAAGCCGCGATGACACTGATGAGCCTGGTGCTCGGCCAGGCCGCGAACGAAGAACCCCCGGACTAAGCGCGCGAAGGTCGATCCCGGTCGTCCGCACAGCGAGCAAAAGCGGACATAAGCTCAGAAGCTTATGTCGCTTTGACTCGGCGACGCAACAGGCGGCGCTTGGGAATCAATCGCAACCTGTCGCGATCACTGACGCTCTCCTCTTATCGGTCGTGCAGTTGATCCATTTTGTTCATGAACTGCTTTTGCTCCCATTCTCCACCAAACACGCTGAACATTCCGAAGATGACCAATGCATGCAGCGCGATGGCAGCGCCCCAACAAAGCGCAACGATGAAGAACCAGTCGAACTCTGGGCTCAAACGTTGGTTCAAAACATATAGGACCGGAACGATTACGATCGCCGCGATCCAGTTCATGTGAAACGCCTTCACGTTCTGGACATAGGCGATCGCCTGTTTTTCGGCTTCTGCCTGTAATGCGTCGTTTCCGGAAGTTTTGGGTGTTTCGGTGGTCATGGTTTGCTCCTGTACCAATTCGCTAACTGTGGTTTCAAACACAGCGGCGAGGCATTTGAGCGTCTCCAAACTTGCCCGCTTTCCTGTCTCTAGACGTTGGATCGTGCGGGCACTTACGCCTGCATGCATTGCCAACTCTTCTTGCGACCATCCGCGTTCAGTTCGTCGATGTAGAATGCTCATCTATTTCCTCGGTTTCGCTGATGGCACATGGATGCCGGGATAAGCGGATATCTACCACGACATGCACTCGACATAGCACGACACGAACACGACACCGACCCGAAATCACGGTGGTTTCGCTGTGAAAGAGTCCGCTCGGCGAGCAAAAGCGGTCATCGGAGCGTGCCAAGTCTCGATCGTTCGAACTTGCATTTAGTTCACGCTCTAACTTCCGCTTTTAGGAATTTCCAGACTCACTGCTAAACTGCTCTTTGACGCCGGATGCGGACAATCCGCTTAGATCCGTTTTGGCTCCAAAAATCGACCCCGGACCACCGCGAAACCACCCGAAGTCGCCGTCAGGGCCTATATTTCAGGCCTCGAAACTGTCTCAAATAAAGACGAAACTTTGTGCAAAATTCGCGTTTTTTCGCCTCGATCGCCCAAAAAAGATCCAAAATCTCCGCAAAGATGAAAAAAAATCGAGACGGAGTTAACTTTGTTGAACGGGCATTATGTGCTCTGAATCCATAGAGATCGCGGGAAAACCCGCGTTTTGATGAGGTTGAAACCGTTAACAGGGGTGAAGCGGAACGAATTGTTGAACTGGAATCGTTCATGCTAAGGTAAGGATCAGAGGTCAGGCTCGGGGGAGTAGAGTGGAGCCGACCTATGAGAGGCGTGGGAAAGATGATTGTTGCAGGTGCATCTTTAATTGCCGCAATGTCGTGTCAGACTTGTGTTCACGCACAAGAGAATGTCGGTATTCAAATCGACAATGCCACGATTATTGCCGCCAGCCGCTCGCTCGGCGAGAGATCTCGTACGCGGGTGAACCTGGTCTATTCTGGGTCCTTCTCGCAGACCGAATCCACGCGTCATTTCGGCTTTCAAGTGCCCAAGGGCACGGATATGAGCTTTGGCGTCGATTCCTCTAAATTGCTCAATAGCCGGCGTTTATATTCGACGACGATCATGACTGATCTGGCTGCGAACCGGGTTGAGGCGAGCTTCTCGCCAGTGCCGCGCGAGCAAAAACAGATCGCGGCGCAATTGGCGCTGTCTGCGCCGGCTTCTCAGACCGGTCTCGGATTTGATGTCGGCATTGCCCCGCGGGTTGAGATTACCCGCGATGGTCAATTCGAATCGAAACGGTTCGGCGGTGAAGTCCGCATTGGTCAGAACTTTGACAAGCGCGGCATGGCCGACCCAGATTCGGGATGGTACCTGTTCGCGGGCGCCGATGGCGAAGCACTTGTTTGGGAGCCCGATCAGGTTGCCGGTGTTGCGGCGGGCGATATGGCTTTGCGCGACAAGGTTACGGTTGGCGATGTCCAGGCCGGTGTCTCTATTCAGCGCGGTCTTGGCCAGCTATCCTTCAGCTATATTCGGCGCGAAGTTGAGTATCATGAGCGCAATATGGGCGCGAGTGAGAACGAGGACTTTGCGGGTGTGAGCTTTACGATTAGACGCTGACCGTATGGTTGGATTTTCCTTGATAAGAGTCGCCAGCCTGGCGGCTTTTTTTGTGCTTGGCGCTGCGGCGCAGGAACCGGCGCCTGAGCCGACATTGCGAAGCGCCGGGGTCTGGTCGCTCACCTCTGAGAATGATCTGTTTGGCGGCACTGACCGCAACTATTCCAACGGTCTGCGCCTCGAACGCGTTCGCCCCGCCAATGAGATCACACCGGGGCTGAAATGGGTGGCGGATCGCATTCCATTGCTCGATCTAAAGCGCACCGAACTCCGCCAGGGATTTGCCTTGTCGCATACGATATTTACGCCGGAGGATATTGAGGCGGAAATTCCCGATCCAACCGATCGGCCCTATGCGGCTTGGCTCTATGCGTCCGGCACTGTGGTTGGGACAACGCGCCTGGGGCCGAGCGAGATGGTCCAAGATGTCCTGCAAGTGAATGTCGGTATTGTCGGCCCGTCCGCGGGCGGAGAGTTTGTGCAGGCTAATTGGCACGACCTGATCGCAGCGGTTGAACCACGCGGATGGGATTCGCAGCTCAAGGACGAATTTGGGCTGGAGATCACGGCGCAACGCTTGCGTCAGTATGAAGGGGCGCAGCTGCCCTTCGGTCTGGAATCCGATTATGCGCTGCATGGCGGCGTCACGCTCGGCAATGTGCGGACCTATGCGGCGGCAGGCGCGATGGCGCGAATCGGCTGGGACCTATCCTCAGATTTCGGGCCGCCGCGCATTCGACCGGCCTTGGCGGGCGCCGGCGTGTTCAAGCCTGGCCAACCATTTGGCGGCTATCTGTTTGCGGGTGTGGAAGGCCGGGCCGTGGCGAGAGACATGTTCCTGGACGGCAATCTCTGGCGCGACAGCGCACGCGTTGAGGATCGGCGCGATCTGGTCGGCGATCTGCAATTCGGGGTCGCTCTGCATCAGGGCGATGTGCAGCTCGCCTTTACCTATGTGCACCGGACCGAGGAATTCGTCGCGCAAGCCGGGCCGCAGCGTTTTGGCGCGGTTTCCATTTCGATTGCACGCTAGGGCGAGGCTGAAGGGCGCCGGCCAGAGACTATTGCTCCTTTGACGGCAGCCCATAGAGCGGGCGAACCTCGTCGGGGACGAGGCTCATATCGATGATGATGCCGCGCTCAGCCCCAATACGACCGACAATCGCGCCGATCTCGGGCGGGGTCAGATCGCCTGCCGCTGCGGCTTCCATGGCGACCGCATCGAAAAAATCATCGAATCGTCCGTCAGAGGTCCCGACGAGCAAAGTGGACTCCGCATCGCCCGAATTCCACATCGCATGCGTGCTTCCCCGCGGCAGCATGACGAGCCCGCCGGGCGAAATTGTCTTGGTTTCACCATCGGCCATGAATGTGACGGTGCCTTCCCTGACATAGAAGAACTCATCTTCATGGGTGTGCGTATGCGGCGGGGCGCCCGCTGTGTTGGCTGGGATTTGGATCTCAAACAGGCTCAGGCCAGCACTATTGGATTGCGCGTCGACGAGGCGTGTTGCCGGGTGCAAGGGAAAATCGATCGGCTCGCCTTCGCCGGAATCGATCAATAGCGCTGGTTTCGGGTCGCTTGTGTCCGGCTGATCGTCGGCAAAACTCGTCGATGCGCAGGCCATTTGAATCATGGCGGCAAGACCGATCAGCGCGATGTTTGATACATGTGCCATTGAAATCCCTCCCACGGTTTCGGATATGATGCGGGAGAGTTTGCGGTCCTGCAAGTCTGGCGGCGATGTGCGATCCGGCCGGATGAGCGCGCGTGCCCTGCGTCTCTATTTCGCCTGATTCGAAGTTAACAAGCGATTTCCTGTGGGCAGGCTGTGGAGAAGTGCCGCAGAGGCGCAGGATATATCTTGCGTGCAAGGCCGACTACAGACACTATATATGGTGTTGAAGAGAATTGCAGGGGCAATGCCATGGCTGACAGTATTAAGACACTTCCCGGACTGATGACACCGTCCAAATCGTACAAACCGTTCCGCTATGCGTGGGCGTATGATTTCTGGAAACTGCAGCAGCAGGTGCATTGGTTGCCGGAAGAAGTCCCGCTGGGCGAAGACTGCAAGGACTGGGTCAACAAACTGAATGACAAAGAGCGCAACCTGCTGACGCAGATTTTCCGCTTCTTCACGCAATCCGATGTCGAGGTCGGCGCCAATTATATGGAACACTATATGCCGCTGTTTAAACCGGTTGAGGTGCGCATGATGTTGGCCGCCTTCTCGAACATGGAAACGGTTCACATTGCCGCTTATGCGCTGCTGCTCGAGACGATCGGCATGCCAGATTCTGAATTCTCGGCCTTTATGGAATACGAGGAAATGGCGGCGAAGCACGATTATCTCGGCCAGTTCGGTACGGATACGGAAGAGGATATCCTCACCTCCATGGCCGTATTTGGCGGATTTACCGAAGGCCTGCAGCTGTTTGCCTCATTCGCCATGCTGATGAATTTCCCGCGCTTCAACAAGATGAAGGGCATGGGACAGATCGTGTCCTGGTCGGTGCGCGACGAGTCGCTCCACTGCGAAGGCATGATGAAAATGTTCCACACTTTCGCGGCCGAAACCGGCGCGCTCACCACGCCGGTGAAGAATCGCATTCGCGAATGCTGCGAGACCGTGGTCCAGCTAGAAGACAAATTTATCGAACTCGCCTTCGAGGCCGGTGAAGTCGAAGGCATGACGCCAGAAGATATCAAGCAATATATTCGCTATATCGCCGACTGGCGCATGGGGCAGCTGAAGCTTGATCCGATCTTCGGCGTCGACAAGCACCCAATTCCTTGGCTGACCGAGATCCTCAATGGCGTTGAACATGCGAACTTCTTTGAAGCGCGGGCAACGGAATATTCCAAAGGCGCCACCCAAGGCGACTGGCACGGCGATGCCGGCGTCTGGGCGATGTTCGATCAGCGCAAACCGCAAACCATTCTGGCTAGCTAAAGCGCGCTCGACTCACAAAATAAGCTGCGCGCGGAAGGCGCGTAGCGAACAAAAGAAAAGGCCGTGAGCGAGACTCACGGCCTTTATCTTGTTTTCGTCGCGCTCGGCTCAGACCTTCACGCCGCCTTTTTCGGCATCGGCCAGGAAAGCGGCGAGGCCCTTATCCGTCAGGGGATGATTGGCGAGGCCCTTCAACACGTTTGGCGGCACGGTCGCGACATCGGCGCCGGCCAAAGCGGACAGCTTGACGTGATTGGCGCTGCGGATTGATGCGGCCAGGATCTCGGTCTCGAACATGTAATTGTCATAGATCAGACGAATGTCTTCGATCAGGTCCATGCCATCAATGTTGATATCATCAAGCCGTCCGATGAAGGGCGAGATATAAGCCGCTCCAGCCTTTGCCGCGAGCAAGGCCTGATTGGCCGAGAAGCACAACGTGACATTGACCGCCGTGCCCATATTTGACAGCTCCCGACAGGCCCGAAGCCCGTCCATGGTCAGGGGTAGTTTGACCGCAACATTCTGGGCGATGGCTTGAAGCTTCTTGCCTTCTTCGACCATGGTTTGCCAATCGGTGGCCACCACTTCGGCGCTGACATGGCCGTCGGTGAGGTCACAAATCTCAGCGATCACTTCTTTAAAATCTCGACCAGACTTGGTGATCAGGGAGGGGTTGGTTGTCACCCCGTCAATCAGTCCAGTTGCCGCGAGATCCTTGATCTCGGCTACGTCCGCAGTATCGACAAAGAATTTCATGGGGTGTGCTCCCGTGTTTCGGTTGGATCAGACAGGCCGCCCGATCGAGGTGTAATCAAATCCACGTTTCGCCATATCCTCCGGCGTGTAGATATTGCGAAGATCGACCACGACATCGCTCTTCAGAGATGCCTTGATTCGCTCCAGATCGAGCGCGCGGAATTGGTCCCACTCGGTCAGAATGATCATCGCGTCAGCGCCTTCGACGGCTTCATACGCATTCTCTGCATAATTCAGGCCATCCATCAGCTTCTTGGCTTCTTCCATTGCTTCGGGATCAAAGGCTTTGATGGTGGCGCCAGCTTTGATCAGGGCCGGAACAATATCGAGGCTCGGCGCATCGCGCATATCGTCTGTATTTTGCTTGAATGCGAGGCCCAGCACGCCAATCGTCTTGCCGGCAACATCGCCGCCCATAGCCTTGATGACTTTACCGGCCATCGCTTTCTTGCGGTTGGCGTTGACCTCGACGACGGTGTCGACAATACGCACCGGCGAATCATGGTCATTCGCGGTCTTGGTCAGCGCCAAAGTATCTTTCGGGAAGCAGGATCCGCCATAGCCGGGGCCAGCATTCAGGAATTTCTTGCCGATCCGGCCATCCAGACCGATGCCGCGCGAGACTTCCTGAACATTCGCGCCGACCGCCTCGCAGAGATCCGCCATTTCGTTGATGAAGGTGATTTTGACGGCCAGGAACGCATTGGCGGCGTATTTGATCAGCTCGGATGTGCGCCGCGAGGTGAACACGATCGGGGTCTGATTGAGGAAGAGCGGACGATACAGCTCTTCCATGACTTCTTTGGCGCGCTCACTATCGGTCCCGACCACAACGCGATCCGGGATCTTGAAATCCTTGATGGCGGCGCCTTCGCGCAGAAATTCGGGGTTGGACACCACCGCGAAATCGGCATCCGGGCGTTTTCTGCGGATAATCGCTTCAACCTCATCGCCCGTCCCAACAGGGACCGTCGATTTGGTCACGACGACTGTGAATCCGTCCATCAATTCCGCGATCTCTTCGGCGGCCGCATAGACATAAGACAGGTCAGCATGACCATCGCCGCGGCGCGACGGCGTTCCGACAGCGATGAATACGGCATCGGCCCCGGCGATCGCCTCTTTGGCGTCTGTGGTGAAGAAGAGTCGCTCTTCTTTGACATTGTTGTCGACCAGCGTATCGAGGCCGGGTTCATAAATCGGCATGATGTTTTGGTGCAGGCGCTCGATCTTGCTCGCGTCCTTGTCGACACACGTCACAACGTGGCCGAAATCTGCAAAACATGCTCCGCTGACCAGGCCGACATAGCCCGTACCAATCATTGCGACTCGCATGGAAATACCTCTCGAATATTCGCGCCCCTGAGCTGACGCGACTGGTGCAATTTTTGCCCCTTTGGGTCAAGCCTAGCGGGGCATAATGGATCAGAGTTGAAAGACTTTTTTGGGTTGAAACCGGCCCGCGCGCACTTCGCCCAAGGCGATCGCGATCTGGTCACACGTGGTCAGCGCCAGGCGATCAGAGTCCAGGTCTTCGGCATCGACACGCCATTGCTCGACTGTGTGCGGCAAAAGCACAATCTCACGGCCTTGCTTCAGCGCCGCGGCATCGCCGGCATCGATCTCAATTTGCGGCACATCATCGAGCACGGCCTCCAGCGGGTTAAGCGCTTCCATCAGCGCCGCCTTGTCGTCCGCCAGAGCTTCCAGACTGGAAAGCGAGATCGAATTGGTTTCGTCCAAAGGGCCCACGCGGGTGCGCCGCAGCTGGCTAACATGCCCTTCGGCACCCAAAGTGGAGGCGAGATCGCGGGCCAGGGCACGAATATAGAATCCCTTGCCGGAAACGACCCGGAACGTGGCGTGATCGGCATCTGGCACATCCACCAGCTCGGCCTCGTAGACGGTGACCTCGCGAGATGGAATCTCAAAACTCTCGCCGTCTCGGGCCAGGTCATAGGCGCGCTCGCCATCGACCTTGATCGCAGAGTATTTGGGTGGGATTTGTTGAATATCGCCGATGAAGCCGGGCAGCGCCGCTTCGATATCCGCGCGCGTCGGTCGAACATCAGACGTGGCGATTACCTCGCCTTCCTTGTCCTGGCTGGCTGTCGAGCTGCCCCATTCAATGGTGAAGACATATTCCTTGTCGCAATCCATCGCCCATTGCGCCGTCTTGGTCGCCTCACCAAAGGCGATCGGCAGTATCCCATCGGCCAGCGGATCCAGCGTGCCGCCATGTCCGGCCTTTTGCGCCCCATAGAGCCGTTTCAGGATTCCCACGACCTTGGTGGAAGAAATATCGACAGGTTTGTCGACGGCGAGCCAGCCATGGACTGGGTCGCCTTTGCGTTTTCTTTGTCTGCCCATAAGGCTCCCCATACGTGGCCGCTGCGGATCGGACGCAGGCGGAACGAAAATTGAGTTCTCTTGCGCGGTGCGCGAAGACTTAGTTTTTAAAGGCGCTGAACACGTCGTCAGCCGACGGTTCGCTGATATCCGTTTCTGCCTCCGGTGCCTGGCTTTCAAACGGATCAGCGGCAGGCGCTTCGTCGCTCTGTTCGACGGCCTCTGCCGGTGCGAGACCTGGCCCATCTTCCTGCGCCGCTTTTTCAGCGTCCATCTTACGTCGGCGGCTGGAGGCCTTGGCGATCACTTCGTCGAGTTCGATTTGCGAACACAGCCCCAATGTGACCGGGTCGACCGGTTTGATGTTCTGGCTGTTCCAATGTGTCTTGTCGCGAACATTGGTAATTGTCGCTTTGGTCGTGCCGATCAGTTTCGAAATTTGCGGATCGGTGACTTCCGGGTGATTGCGGATGAACCAGGCAATCGCATCCGGCTTGTCACCGCGGCGCGCCACGGGTGTATAGCGTGCGCCTTTGCGCTTTGGCTGCGGAATATGCGCGATCTTGGACGGCGCTGTTTTAAGACGATAGTCCGGATCTTCTTCACCGTGCTGGATTTCTTCGCGCGTCAGCTCGCCGCCAGAAATCGGGTCAACGCCGCGCATATTCTCAGCGACGTCGCCATCGGCAATGCCTTTGACCTCCAGATGGTGCAGACCGCACAGGTCTGCGATCTGATCAAAGGTCAGAGTCGTGTTGTCGATCAGCCAGACGGCGGTGGCCTTGGGCATCAAGATATCGGCCATGGGAAACTCCTTTGGACCAAAGGCCAGAAATGCAGCCGCCCGAGACTGCGGTCTCGGGCGGTCAGGATTCTGGCAGAAATTACCTAACCCACTTCCTATAGCCGGAGCCGGACCATTTTGGAAGCCTAACTCTGCTGTCGCGACAGCAGGATTTTGCCGATATGGCCGCCTTTCGCCATATGCGCTTGGGCTTGTTCGGCCTCTTCGAACGAATAGACCGTGTCGATCACCGGTTTGATGGCGCCGGACAGCACGGCGGGCCAGAACTCGGCCTGCACCGCATCGCGAATGCGTTGTTTTTCGGGATTGGGCCGCGCGCGCAGCGTGGTGCCCGTCAGGATCAGGCGTTTCAGCATCAGCGGCATCAGGTTCAGCTGAACCTGTGGTCCCTGCATATAGGCGATATTGACGATTCGGCCGCCAATCTTCGCGGCTGAAATATTTTTCTGGACATAATCACCACCGACCATGTCTAGAATGACATCAGCCCCGCCCGCCTCGCGGACCACGTTCTCGAAATCCTGGTCGCGATAATTGATCGCAATGTCGGCGCCGAGCTGTTTGGCATAGGCGCATTTCTCATCCGTGCCGGCGGTGATCATGATTTTTTCAGCCCCGGCCTGTTTGGCCATTTGTATGGCCATGGTGCCGATCCCGCTGGTGCCGCCATGAACGAGCAGGCTCTCCCCAGCCTTGAATTGGCAACGATCGAAAATATTCGCCCAGACTGTCATCATCACCTCGGGCAGGGCGCCAGCTTCCTCAAAGCTCATCGCGTCCGGAATCTTGAACAGAGAGCCCTGATCAATGGCAGCGAATTCGGCATAGCCGCCGCCGGCAAGAAGACCGCAAACCCGGTCGCCGATGGACCAGTCCGACACATCTGCGCCGATCGCGACAATCGTCCCGGCGCATTCCAGTCCCATAATCTCAGAGGCGCCGGGCGGCGGCGGGTACATGCCGCGGCGCTGCACCAGGTCGGCGCGATTGAGCCCGGCGGTCACGATTTCAACCAGAACATCATTCGAGCCGCAAACCGGCTTATCCACCTCGCCCAATTTGAGCGGCTTGTCGTCTTCGACCACCACAGCCCACATCGTTTCCGCCATTTGACTCTCCTGAATTTTCTGTCTTCCTCCCCACATAGAGGGTGCGCGTCCAATTGGGAAAGGGCAGAACATGTTCGAAGACGAGCCAATTCCGGAAAAGAAGCTGGATCTCGAACGATTGTCGGTCGAAGAACTGCAAGAGCGGATCGAAGAGCTGAAAGCAGAAATCACCGCCTGCGAAGCTGAACTTAATAAAAAGCAATCGCATAAATCTGCAGCCGATGCCCTTTTTGGTGGAAACGATTAAGGTCTTCTAAGGAAGCGCGGAGGTAAACTCCCCGCGAATCTGACTATTCTGGAAGCAGATACTTTTATGGCCGAACAGTCTCAAAATCCGCCGCATCCCTTTGCTGACTTGTCTTTCACCGAAGGCAAAGTGTTCGAAAAAGTGTTTGTGGACGGCATGGCTCTGGTCGAGGAGACCGCGTCATATTTGGACGGTCCGGGGCGTAAACTTTCCTCGACGCTGCCGCGCGAGGCCAGCCTGACCTACGCGGCCTGGAGCATGGAACTGACCACTCGGTTGATGCAGGCGGCGAGCTGGCTGGTCATGCAAAAGGCGGTTCGCGATGGCGATATGCGGTCTGAAGACGCGATGCAGCCAAAATACCGGATCAGCCGCGAAGACCCGGCCTTGGATGCCAGCGCGCAACGCGGACGCGGCCTGCCGGACGTGTTCCTGGATTTGGTCGAGCGGTCGGAAAATCTGTTCGAACGGATCTGTCGGCTTGATGCGGCCATTTATGGCGGCGGGGTCATGGACAGTGCGAGCCCAGTGGGTGAGCAATTGGCCCAGCTTCAGAAAGCGGCTGAAACCGGCGCGTTTGATCCGCTGCGCGTCTGGGGCAAAATCCGTTAGCGCCGGAGCGAAACCCGCATTTCGCTCATTTTCGTTTCTTTGCCATCTTCGTCGACAAAAGCCGGGCGTACGGTTTGACGGCTTTTTGCGTGGGTGAAGCTGATCGGCGGTGTGGCGCCGTCGCTGAGCCAATCGTCCCCCCACTGCGTCAGTGCCATGAGGACCGGGCGCAAGCCTTCGCCAGCCTCGGTCAGCACATATTCTGGGCGGGCCCGTTTGCCGTCTTCCTTATAGGATTGGCGCGCCATAACCCCGGCTTTGACCAATTTTGAAAGTCGCCCGGACAGCACGGTTCGCGGGATTCCAAGTTCTTTTTGATAGTCATCAAATCGCCGGACCCCGAACAGGGATGAGCGCAGGATCAAGAGTGACCAGCGATCGCCAATCGTATCGATGGCCTTGGCCAGATGGCAGATGTTTAACGGGACGGGCGAATTCGGAGCGCGAGGGACCATGCGTTTTCTGTGGCTGAGTTCGTGCATCAAATCCAGCCCAAAATTGCGCCTGCGACCAAGGCTACATTGCGCGCAGCCTCCGGCTCGGCTAGGGGAGGCGCGGAAACATCGAAATTTAGATAGGAGGCCTTCATGGCTCGCAAAAAGATCGCCCTCATTGGTTCGGGCATGATTGGTGGAACACTGGCGCATGTCTCGGCGCGTGAAGAATTGGGTGACGTGGTCCTTTTTGATATTGCCGAAGGCCTGCCACAAGGCAAAGCGCTGGATCTGGCCGAGTCGACGCCCGTCTATAATAGCTCTGTGGCGCTGAAAGGCGCCAATGATTATGCCGACATTGCCGGCGCGGATGTCTGCATCGTGACGGCCGGTGTGCCACGCAAGCCTGGCATGAGCCGCGACGATCTTCTGGGCATCAATCTGAAAGTGATGAAAGCCGTTGGCGAAGGCATCAAAGCGCACGCGCCAAACGCCTTTGTGATTTGTATCACCAATCCGCTCGACGCGATGGTGTGGGCGCTGCAGCAATTCTCCGGTCTGCCGACCAATAAGGTCGTTGGCATGGCGGGCGTTCTGGACTCCAGCCGTTTCGCTTATTTCCTGTCTGAAGCAACCGGCGTCTCCGTCGCCGACATTCACGCCTGGACGCTAGCGGGTCATGGCGACTCAATGGTGCCGATGGTGCGCCACTCGACAGTCGGGGGGCTGCCGCTGACAGAATTGGTCAAGCAAGGCTGGCTCAGCCAGGACAAACTCGACGCGATTGTCGACCGCACGCGCAAAGGCGGCGGCGAAATCGTCGCGCTTCTGAAGACCGGATCTGCGTATTATGCCCCGGCAGAATCTGCGATTGCGATGGCGAAATCCTATCTGAAAGACCAGAAACGCGTGCTGCCATCTGCGGCCTGGTGTGACGGTCAGTATGGTCTCGACGGTCTGTATGTCGGTGTGCCGACGCTGATCGGCGCGAATGGCGCTGAGAAAGTCATCGAGTTCGATTTCAATGACAGTGAACGCGACATGTTCATGGCCTCTGTCGAAGCCGTCAAAGGTCTGGTCGAAGATTGTAAGAAGCTGGAGCCTGCGCTCGCCTGACTTGACCCAATTGTCGATTAAAGAAACCCTCCATTCGCAAGATGGAGGGTTTTTTGATGACAGCACCAATCCTCGAAACGGAGCGGCTTATTCTCAGGCAGCCGCAACGTGAAGACTTCGATGCCTGGGTTCAATTCCATGCCGATGAAGAGGTGATGCGCTATCTGGGCGGAGTGCAGGGGCCTGAGCTGACCTGGCGCTCGATCTGCGCGATGACGGGCGCCTGGGTGATTGAGGGATTCTCCATGTTCTCAATCATCGAGAAAGACACCGGCAACTGGGTCGGCCGCCTCGGCCCCTGGCGACCGCTTGGATGGCCTGGAACCGAGATTGGCTGGGGTTTGGTGCGCTCGGCCTGGGGGAAAGGCTATGCGACGGAGGGCGCAAGCGCCGCCATGAAATTTGCGGTCGAAGAGCTCGGTTGGACAGAGATCATCCACACGATCCTGCCCGGCAATGATCCATCCGTTCGGGTCGCGGAACGCCTGGGCAGCCGCTATCTGCGTCAGGCCCCGACGCCGCCGCCCTTTGAGGGCATGCTGTGGGATGTCTATGGGCAAAGCGCGGACGAGTGGCGGGCCAGACATCAAACTTGAGTCACAGACCTGTGAGGTGGCTGTTCAGGCTCACAGCCGGTCGTTAAGCACGCCGCGAAGAGTTTGAACTAGGAGAGATCTATGATCCGAACACTTATGACCGCCTCGGCTTTGATCCTGATGGGCGCCGCAGCCCAGGCCGAAAAGGCGGATGACGGCACCTCGAACATGGTTTGCGTCGAAGCTGGCACCACAGCGCCCGCCATTGACGCCGTCACCACGGCTGGCGAAGGCGTCGATCTGGCGGCGATCGCGGGTGAGAATGGCGCGGTGATCGTGTTTAGTCGCTCGCTCGATTGGTGTCCGTACTGCAAAGCGCAGGCCTTGGAGCTTGAGACGGTGAAAGCGGATCTGGAAGCAGCGGGCTGGTCGCTCAACCTGATCACTTATGATGCGCCGGAAACACTGGCGGAGTTCGCAACCGAGCGCGGCCTGACCTATACGTTCCTGTCGGATACGGATTCGACGACCATTGATGCGTTCGGCTTGCGTAATACAGATGTGCCGGAAGGCAGCCGCTTTGATGGTATCCCCAACCCCGCCATCCTTTACATCAAGGCTGATGGTGAAGTGGCAGGCATCCAAAAGGAAGAACGCTATCAGGACCGCCCTGAGACTGCGGGCATTCCGCAAATGGTCAATCTGATCAATCAGGGCGCCACTGCTGCGCCTTAATATTCAGTTTTGGCATAACTGTTTGCCAAAGCTGCCATCTGTTCTCGTGCGGGCCTGGCTTCCATTTGTACCCTGTTGCAAATAAGGAGGCTGACATGGCCCGCACAATTTTACATCTCGACTCATCTGCCCGCACAGACGGGTCTTTCTCGCGTCAGCTTACCCAGAAACTGGTCGAACAGCTCTCGGACTCCGAAACTCGCGTCATCTCTCGAGATATTGGCGTCTCGCCATTGCCGATCATTGATGAAACCTGGGTCGGCGCGAATTTCACGCCAGATGATGCGCGCAGCGCGGCGCAAATTGAGGCTTTGGCCTTGTCAGACACATTGATCGGCGAATTGGAAGCAGCCGATACGCTCGTCCTTGGCGTGCCTGTCTATAATTTTGGTGTGCCGGCCGCGTTCAAAGCCTGGATCGATTTGATCGCCCGCGCCCGAAAGACGTTCAAATATACCGAATCCGGCCCTGTCGGACTTCTCGAAGGCAAAAAGGCCTATGTGGTGATCGCATCGGGCGGGACTCCTTCCGGGTCAGATATTGATTTCGCGACCCCTTATGTTCGCCATGTTCTTGGATTTCTGGGCATTCACGACGTGACCGTCGTCGCGGCGGATTTGCTGATGTCGCAAGGGGAAGAGAAGATCCAGGCAGCGACGCAACAGATCAGCGCTCTGACGGCCTGAAACCGCGGCCATTAACGCTGGACGCTGTTGCAAATCCAATTAATCTCTCCCGATACTGTTGGGAGAGATTTACCATGTTCAAGCCCGTAATGACGGCGGCTGTGGCCGTTGGGTGCCTCGCCCATGTCGCGCTGGCGCAAGAGGTTGCAGAGCTCGATGATACGATCGAAGCGACCGCCAAAGCGCTGATCGAGGCGGCGCGGGTCGATGAAGTCGGTTTGACCTTTGTTGAAGACCTGACCACTGAAGTCGGTCAACGTCTGGCCGGGTCTGAGGCCGAACAACGCGCCCGCGATTGGTCAGTGGCAGAGCTCAATGAGCTCGGCTTCGATGCTGTGCGTGTGGAAGCCTTCGATATTCCCTTCTGGTCCCGCAAATCAGAAGCGGTGGCCGTGTTGACGCCGAGTCCGCAAGAATTGGTGGCGACGGCGCTGGGCGGTTCAGCCGCGACCCCGAAAGACGGCGTGTCGGGACCAGTGGTTCGGTTTGAAAGCCTGGCCGACCTGCAATCTGCGCCGGTGTCGAAAGTCGACGGCAAAATCGTGTTCATCGACGAGTATACGATCAAGACGATGGACGGGTCCGGCTATGGCATGGGCGTTCGCAAACGCAGCGGCTGTGCCAAGGCGACCTCTGATAAAGGCGGGCTTGCTTGTTTGATCCGGTCTGTCGGCACCCAGCCGCACCGCATGCCGCATACCGGAATTATGGCCCGCGATGGGGCTGAAGGCGATGGGCCTGTCGCGGCGATTTCGGGCCCGGATGCGGACCAATTAACCCGCTTGCTCGCGCGCGGCCCGGTCACGGTTTCGGTGAATATACAGACCGAGATAAAAACCAATGCCCCGTCCGGGAATGTCATTGCCGAGGTGACGGGAACCGATCTTCGCGATGAGATTGTCCTCTTGGGGTGTCATCTGGACAGTTGGGATCTGGGCACTGGCGCGCTGGATGACGGGGCCGGGTGCGGGATTGTGGTCGGCGCCGCCAAACTGATTGCCGAGCTTCCAGAGCGGCCGCGGCGAACCATACGCGTGGTCCTGTATGGCGCTGAGGAAGTCGGCCTGTTTGGCGCCACGGCCTATGCGCGCGAACATGGCGATGATCTCGATAAACACGTTCTGGCGTCGGAAAGCGATTTTGGAGCGGGCCCGATCTGGCGATTCCAGACCCGCTTTGGTGAGGCGGCGCTGCCTTATGCGCGCACGATACAGAACCTGTTAATACCGCTGGGCGTTACGCCCGGCGACAATCGCGCCAGAGGCGGACCGGATATCGGTATTCTCGCCCGCAGCGGCGTGCCGGTTGTCACGCCAGGGCAGAACGGCATCGACTATTTCGATTATCACCACACGCCGGACGATACGTTCGATAAGATCGATCCGGACGAGTTCCGCCAGAACGTCGCCGTCTATGCGGCCTTCGCCTATGTTGCAACTGAGACGGGGTGGGATTTTCGTAAACAGCCCGAACCTGAGACCGTTGGCACGGAATGACGCCCGAAGCGCAACTGCTCGACACAACGAGTGTGACCATGTCGCGGTTTGGCCTTTGCGTGACTGAAACCGTCTTTGATCCTTGGGTAGTCGCGGGCGGTGTGCTCATGGCGCAGCAAGCGGCCGTGATCGCGCTGCGCGCGGCGGGCGACAGCATTCCAGCCCAGGCCGGTGGAACCGAATTGCTTTTGCGCGCGGCCTCAAAAGACCGATTGCCGGCCCCGTTCACATTGCCCTTTGGCGCTGCGACCCGTCAGAGTTTTGACAGATTGGTCGAGGCGAGAAATGCGTTCATGCATCCGCGCGGCCAGATCTGGCAGATCAGTGCCGACACGCTGTCGCGCGGCATGCAGGTTGCGGCAGGCGTGGTGCGCCACCTCATTCTGACTCAGTCCGTGCTGAATGATCTCGTGTCGCCTGCGCAGCAGGAGGCCTTGCAATCTGATCTGAAAGCGATTGACGCGTTTGCAGAGTTTGTCGCGGATCCGCACTAGAGCGGCGACCCGGTCCCCGGTGATCGACCCCCGCAAACAAAAACCCCCGAACCGCACGGTCCGGGGGAATTTTTGGCAGATGAAAATGCTGATTATTCAGCTTTTTCTTCTTCAGCGGCATCCTCAGCCGGGGCTTCTTCGGCGGCGGCTTCTTCAGCTGGCGCTTCTTCTGCAGGGGCCTCTTCAGCTGCAGCTTCCGCTTCAGCAGCTTTGGCGGCCTCTTTTTCAGCCTTTGCCGCTTCCTTGGCTTCTTTTTCAGCTTCCTTGCGGGCAGCTTCTTTTTCCGCCTTTTCTTCGATCCGCTCTTTGGCTTTCGCGCCCGGCTCACCTTTTTGCGGGTTGTTGCCCGCTTTCCAAGTATAGACAGGGGCTTTTTCGCCTTCGAGCGTGATGTTGCTCAGGAAGCGCGCGACGCGATCGGTCGGCTTGGCGCCTTTTTTGATCCATTCTGCGGCCTTGACGCCATCGATCTGGACGCGTGCGTCTGAATCCTTTGGCAGGCGCGGATCATAGGTGCCGAGCTTTTCGATGAATCGTCCATCACGTGGCATACGACTGTCAGCGACAACGACGCTATAGAATGGACGTTTTTTTGACCCGCCTCGCGCGAGTCTGATTTTGAGGGCCATGGGTTACTCCTAAGTGTTCGGCGTCTCGGGGTTCGGGGCAGAACCCCGCAGTTTTTCGTGGTGGCGGATGACTTCCGCGACGATGAAATTCAGAAATTTTTCGGCAAAGACCGGATCGAGATTGCTCTCTTCGGCGAGCTTGCGCAGGCGCTCGATCTGGCGCGCCTCACGGGCTTTGTCGGCCGGCGGCATGTCATTCTCCGCCTTCAGCTTGCCAACGGCCTGCGTAACTTTGAATCGCTCGGCCAGCGTGTGCAGTAGGATGGCATCGAGATTGTCGATACTGGCGCGATATTGGGCGAGTTGGTCGATCGGGGCGGTCATTTCTTGCCCCCCGTCAATCCAGGAATGTTCGGTACGCCGCCTGCGCCGGGCATGCCGCCGCCCGGCATCGCCGCGCCGCCGCCCATTTTGGCGAGGTCAGCGGGCGAAACGCCGGCTTGACCCATCATATTCATCATGCCGCGCATGCCGCCTTTCGACATTTTCTTCATCATGCCGGCCATCTGCTTGTGCATTTTCAGGACGCGGTTGACGTCCTGCACGGTGACCCCAGCGCCCGCAGCGATGCGCTTGCGGCGCGAGGCATTGAGCAAAGCCGGCTTGGCGCGCTCTTTCTTGGTCATGGAAGAAATGATCGCGGCCTGGCGGGCGATGACCTTGTCATCCATGCCAGAGGCATCGAGCGCTTGTTTGGCTTTCTTGGCACCCGGTAAGAGCCCCATAATGCCGCCCAGGCCGCCCATTTTCTGCATTTGCTGAAGCTGCTGCGCGAGATCATCCAGGTCGAACTGACCCTTGGCCATTTTCTTGGCCATCTTCTCGGCTTTTTCGGCGTCCATCTGGTCGCCGGCTTTTTCCACCAGCGAGACGATGTCGCCCTGGCCGAGAATACGTCCGGCCAGGCGCTTGGCGTCAAAGGCATCGAGGCCATCCAGTTTCTCACCGGTTCCGAGGAACTTGATGGGCAGACCAGTGACAGCGCGCATCGAAAGCGCTGCACCGCCGCGCCCATCACCATCCATCCGGGTCAGGATCAGGCCGGTCAGCGGCAGGCGTTCATGAAAGCGTTTGGCGGTTTCGACCGCGTCCTGACCGGTCAGCGAGTCTGCCACCAGCAGGGTTTCGTTTGGATTGGCAATCTTGGCGATCTCGCTCGCCTCAGCCATCATCTGTTCGTCAATCGAGGTCCGGCCAGCCGTATCGAGGAAGACGACATCATAGCCGCCCAGCTTGGCTGCTTGCAGCGCGCGGCGGGCAATCTCGGCCGGGCTCTGATCCTTGATGATGGGCAGGGCAGAGACATTGTCATTACACTGGTCGGCCAAGATGGCGAGCTGTTCCATCGCCGCCGGACGACGCGTGTCGAGCGAGGCGAGGAGAACTTTTTTCTTATCGCGTTCGGCCAGGCGCTTGGCGAGCTTGCCGGTCGTAGTGGTCTTACCTGAGCCTTGCAGACCGGCCATCATCACGACAGCCGGCGGATTATCAACGCGCAGGCCGGTCTCTGCGTCTTCGCCACCGAGCAGGTCGACTAGACCATCGTGAACGATTTTGACGACTTGCTGACCCGGCTTGACCGAGCGGATGACATCTTCGCCGACCGCTTTGTCTTTGATCGATCCGATAAAGTCTTTGACGACGGGCAGCGCAACGTCGGCTTCGAGCAGGGCGACCCGGATTTCGCGCAGCGCCGCGGTCACGTCTTTCTCGGTCAGCGCACCGCGCCCGAGAAGGCCGTCAAATACCCCGCCAAGGCGGTCTGTTAGCGCGTCAAACATCGCGTCACTCTCCTGTTTTCAGTCCAAGACCCAATATAGGTCTCATCCTGAGCGAAGTCGAAGGACGAGGCCGTTGCGGCTTGTCCATCAAGCACATGCCCCTGGCGGGGCCTGCGCGGCTGAAATCGATCCACTGGATCGATTTCCGGGCGCCTCGCAGCAACACAAAGCAGTAGCGCCCCACTGAGCGAGCCTTCGCCGAGTGGGGGACATCGCCGGGCTCCCGCTGAAGAAGCATGTCCCGGTCAACGCGCACGTACTGTCAGTGCGGTGAATGTTGCGCGCGTAAAGCACGTGCTGGCATAAGAATCAAGTCTCGGACTCGGCCATCACTTCGTCGAGCCTGTGAATGGCGGCCTTGGCTTCGTCACGCAGCATGGACAGGACGACGACATCGACCCATTCGCCATCGGCAAATTTCTCATATTCGCGCAGAACGCCTTCTTTGACCGCACCAATCGATTCGATGGCGCGGACGGCCCGTGCATTGCGCTGTTCGACAAACCATTCGAGCCGCTTGGCGCCCCAGTCCAGCGCCCGCTGGATCATCAGCTTCTGGATCGCGGCATAGATGCCGCGGCCGCGCAAATGCGGCTCCAACCATGTGTAACCCAGCCGGACGCGGCGATGCATCTTGTTCGGATACAGAAACGCGCTCACGCCAACAAAGCGATGATTGTCATTCGGATCGAGCAGGGCAAACCCTAAGCGCTCACCGGCTTTGCCGCTTTTCAAGAAATGATCGTAATAGGCATCGAACCCGGCGCCGCGCTGAATGGCCGGCATGGACAGCCACATATATTCGACCGCACCGCTCTTGCGCAGATCTTCGCGGAAACGCTCGGTCAGCGGTTCCAATTTGATCAGCTCGTTTTCCAGGCCGGGGGCGTACAGGTCCATGGCATCCTAAGGTGACAGAGTATGCGCCTGAGGCAAGTCAAAACTCGTTCACAGACAAATTATTATCGAAGCGGCGGCGGATGGCCCTGCCGTATAACCTTATTTGGGGGGAGGAAAGGAGGCCGGCAGGGCCACGCAGATCCGATGGCATGAGGGATTTGGGATCGGATGCCACCGGTGCGTATTCGCAAGCCGTTAGGAGTCGGCCCACTGAAGGCGAGATGGTGATGGTGCCCATATATTCAAGGCTCTTCGCACCGCTCGTCTTCAATTAGTTGTGAACGTAACAAGCTTTCTGACAAAAAAATAATTGATAATTACGTATGTACACATAGGTTCAGGCTATGCATTTGCCGACCCTGAGACAGCTCGAATTCTTGTGCGCGATCGCTGATCATGGATCCTTTTCCAAGGCCGCTGAAGCTTGCCATGTCACTCAGCCCACCCTGTCGGCGGCGATCAAGGAAGTCGAAGGTCTGCTCGGCGTCCAATTGATCGAACGGGAATCGCGAGGCGCGTCATTGACCCAGGCGGGCGAGGCCGCGATCGGGCGTGCGCGCACTATTCTATCCGATACAGCCGACCTGGTCTCAGCCGCGCGACAAGCCGGAGCGCCGCTGTCTGGCGCCTTCCGGCTGGGCGCAATCCCAACCATTGCGCCGTTTTTGTTGCCGCGAACGCTGAAAGCGCTGCGCAAGGCGCACCCTGGCTTGAAACTGTATTTACGGGAGGATCAAACCGAGCGTTTGATTGATGCCCTGCGGGCGCGAAAGCTCGACGCGGCTCTGATTGCCTTGCCGTGGGATGCGTCCGGAATCGAGACGATGGAGCTTGGCGATGATGAATTCATGCTGGTGGCGCCGAGCGATCATCAATTGATGCAGCAAACAGAGCTCAGCTCGAGCGACTTGGTTAATGAAGATGTTCTATTGCTTGAGGACGGGCACTGTCTGCGCGATCATGCCTTGTCGGTGTGCCGTTTGCCCAGCAAACGCGGCGGCGCCGATGTGACCGCCACGAGCCTGCCAACCTTGGTGCACATGGTCGCGGGCGGACTTGGCGTTTCCTTATTGCCCAAACTGGCGGTCGATGCGGGCGTCACCTCAGGGGCGGAGGTGGACTTACGTCCGTTCAAAACGCCCTTGATCGGGCGTCGGATCGGCATTGCCTGGCGGCATGGCTCGCCGCGCGCCAGCGAAGCGCAAATGATTGGCGAAATCGTCCGCAGCGCGCTTTAGCTCGGTAAAGGCTTTTCCCGATCATCGACATGCGCGGACAGATTGTCAGCGGCTCGGAAGACCTCTTCATCGAGTTCGCCTTCCCATTTGGCCACAGCCGTCGCGACGGCCGCGTCGCCGGTCACATTGGTCAGTGTCCGCATCATGTCGAGCAGTCGATCAAATGGCAGAATGAAGCCGATAATCAGAAAAGCCTGTTCTTCCGGAATGCCGACTTGCGCCAGCGCCAAACCTGATAAGAACAGCCCGGCGCTCGGAATTCCGGCGGCGCCAATCGAGACGAGCGTGGCCATCAGAGCAATCAGGAAATACTGGCCGAGGCTGACCTCAATGCCCATGGCCTGCGCGCCAAACAAGGCGACCATGCCGATATAGATGGCGGTGCCATCCATATTGATGGTTGCGCCAAGTGGTAGAACCGATCCGGCGACCGCTTTATCGACGCCGAGATTCTCTTCAGCGCAGGTGATCGTGACAGGCAGCGTGGCTGAGGAGCTGGCCGTTGAATAGGCCACCGCCTGGGCATCGGTGATCCCGCGCAAGAAGGGGATGAACGGCAAGCCCAAAAGGGTTTTCACAATGATGCCGCCATAGGTGATGATGATATGAATGACGCAGGCAAGATAGAGCGCGATGGCCAGCGTGCCGAGGCTTTGCAACACGCCAAGCCCTTGCGTCGCCATCACGGTCGTCATCAGCGCGAACACACCGATCGGGGCCGTCTCCATGACGATTATGGTGACCTTCATCATCGCTTCGGATGCGCCATCAAACCATTTGGCGACCGGCTGAGCGATTTTGCCCGCCATGAGAATACCAACGCCGAACATGATGGCGAAGAAAATGATCTGTAGGATATTGCCTGTGGCGAGCGCTTCGACCGGGTTGGTCGGAACGATATTGAGCAAGCGATCGACAATGCCGCCGGCCTCTGAAGCCCGCTCGGAGACCGATTGCATGCGGCTGGTATCGGCATCCGCAAATGTTTCGGGCGACAGGCTGGCGCCAGGCCGGAATATGGTCGCCATGATCAATCCCAGCGTCACAGCAATGGCCGTTGTGCCGAAATAGGTCGCCAATGTTCGAACCCCAAGACTGCCCAATCGTTTTGGGTCGCCCATAGCGATGATACCCGACACCAGCGTGAAGAAGATCAATGGGACGATCAGCATCCGGATCAGGCGCAAGAACAAATCGCCGGCCCAGCTGATCCAGTTTTGAGCGAAGGCGCCGCCCGCCTCTGCGCCCATGCCGTAACGCAGGCCGAGGCCCAGGGCCATGCCAAGGACCAGCGCGGCAATCACGCGTTTCCAAAGATCAATCTTGAACCACCAGCTCATGCCCGCTCCCATTCGTCATGTTTTTATCAGTGCTAGAGCGCATTGCGGCGCTGTTCAACGGGCAATGCAAAAGCTAAGAGGCAAGGCATGGATATGCTCGATCGAATTTCGACCGGTTGGAAGGCTTGGCTGTTGCTGTTCGCGGTCACGTTTACGGCGGCAGCACCGGGCGTTTTCAACTTGCCGGCGCTGGATCGCGATGAGAGCCGGTTCGCCCAGGCGTCCAAGCAATATATCGAAACCGGCGATTATCTGATCATCCGTTATCAGGACGAGTATCGAAACAAGAAACCCGCGGGCATTCACTGGCTGCAATCCGGGGCGACGCAGGTGCTGGGCGATGAGGATCGCCTCGACATCTGGACCTATCGAGTTCCAAGCTGGCTTGGCGCGGCGCTGGCAACCCTGGCGACATTCTGGTGTGGGATCGTATTGATCGGACGAAGGGCGGCGTTTCTCGGCGCGGCCATGTTCGGGGCGACACTGTTGCTGACCAGTGAAGCGCATATTTCAAAAACCGATGGGGTTTTGGTCTTCCTGACGACCTGGGGCATTGGCGCGCTCGCGCACCTCTACATGGGCAAAGCGCGACATCCGAAACGGATGGCACTGCTGTTCTGGTTCACGATGGGGTGCGGCCTGCTGATCAAAGGGCCGGTGACACCCATGGTGGCGGCCTATGCCGGGCTGGGCGTTTGGGTATGGGCGAAATCTGGCGAAGGCAAAGGCGGAGATTGGTGGCGACCCTTGCTGTGGTGGCCTGGCCTGGCTTTGGCGGCCGCCATGTTCCTACCCTGGTTGATCGCCATTCAGTTTGCCACGGATGGCACGTTCCTTCAGGGCGCTGTTGGTAAGGATCTCAAAGACAAGTTTGCCGGTGCCTCAGAGGGCCATGCGGGATGGCCGCTATATCATCTCAGCCATATCCCTGTCTGGTTCTTCCCAGCGGTCTTGATGCTGATTCCAGGCGCGGTCCTCGCCTGGCAACAATTGCGAGGTGGCAGCGATATCGCGCGCAAACGCGGCACCGATGCCTTGCTGGTTTTCACCGCGCTCGGCGCAGTGACCGCGCTCGCCACTTGGATCCTGCCCGGTGAATTGGGCAATGGCGCGCCGTCGGCTTATCCGGCGCTGATTATTCTCGGCTTTTGGGCCCTTTCGACCCAGCCGAAATGGCGTCAGCGCTGGCCGATGCCTAACCCGGCTCCGATCACTGACGAGACCAAGGCGATCCGGTTTCTGGTCGCCTGGGCGGCGCTGACCATGATCTTTTTCGAACTGATGCCGACCCGGCTCAGCCACTACATTTTGCCCGCCTATCCGGCCTTTGGCCTGTTGAGCGGTTGGGCACTGACCAAGCTGGTCAGCGGAGCCAAACTTCCCGTCTCGAAATGGGCGAGTTTCGCCATCTATGCGCTGGGTGGCGCGTTGCTCGTCTTTGCCAGCTCTCCGATCGCGGCACGCTTGATCAAGACCGAGGCGGCGGGCGATTTCAAAACTGTTTCGGCTGAGGCGGCGCTGGAACAATGGGCCGGTGCGGTCAGTTTTCCGATGTGGCTATGGTGGGTCGGCGGGGCTGTGTTCCTGGGGTCGATCGTGACCTTTTTCACCGGCCGGCTGGTGCGTACAGCGGCAGCGGGTGTGGTCGCGAGCCTGCTTCTGGGATGGCACGTCCGGACTTATTTCATCCCAGCACAATTGTGGGTTCAGCCGACTGAGAGCGCTCGCGCGGCGCTGCAGGACATATGCGGGGTGCCCAGCGAAACATGTGAAGACGGCAGAGCCAGCCCTGAGCGGGTGCTCGCCGTCGGTTATTCGGAACCCTCTTATGTGCTGACCCTGGGCACGCAGAATTTGCATCCTCCAGAGACCCCGTTGGCACTTCCGACGACGGCCAGCGCTTATCCTGTGGTCTATCTGATCAATCTTGAAGGCACGGGCAGCTCAAAAGCCCAATGCGAAGCGCTCGGCGATCAATGCATCCCGCCCGCGACACAGATCCGGGACGATCTCCTCCTGCAAGCCCGCGATCAGACGCTGTGCGTGACGGAGTCAAACCCGGTCTATGCGCTGAACTACTCGAACGGTGATCCGGTGCATTTTGTCGCCTATCGCTTCGAGGCAGAGTGCTAGGACATTTGGTACATTCTGTCGCGCGTCAAACCAGCCAATACAGTGCCGCTTAGGGCTCATTACCTCCGCTATAGTGCTCAGGAGGCCGCGCCATGGATTATGTTGAACCGCACCGAAAACCAGAAGGAATACGCGATCGGATTGCGTTCGCCTTTGTGAAATTTCTGCGTTTCTTCGCCGACCTGTTTTTCCGCAAACGCTATGGTCACCGGGCCGTGGTGCTCGAGACTGTGGCGGCCGTCCCTGGCATGGTGGCGGGTCTGTTGCAGCACTTGCGCGCGATCCGCCGCATGCGCGACGATCAGGGCTGGATCAAGGAATTGCTGGATGAAGCCGAAAATGAGCGCATGCACCTGATGACCTTCATTCAAGTCGCTCAGCCGACCCTGTTTGAGCGTGGTTTGATCCTGATCGCCCAGGCCACCTTCTATAATTTCTATTTCTTCCTGTATCTGTTCGCGCCGAAAACCGCGCACCGGGTGATTGGCTATTTTGAGGAAGAAGCTGTGACCAGCTACACGCATTATCTGCGTGAGATAGATGAAGGCCGACTGGAGAACGGCCCAGCCCCTCAAATTGCCATCGATTACTGGCAGCTGCCCGAAAATGCGCGACTAAGAGATGTGGTCATCGCCGTTCGCGAAGACGAAGCCGGCCACCGAGATCGAAATCACTATTTTGCCGACGCGCTTATTCGCGGCGATGAACCGGCGCCCAAGGCCCCGTTACGCCCGGCGTAAGACATAGCCGACCCGCGGGAAGTGAACGTGCAGATTGTCGGCGCGTTCATCCTGCCGGGCAATGATCACCCGCTCCGCATTGGCGATGACGAGATCGCCTTCAACCCAGTCCTTGGCATAATCGTCTGGCGCGATGGCCACCCGGTCTCCCGGTTGGAAATCACGCAGATCACCGGCGGTCGAAGCGGGTTTCAAACGCGGCGCAGCATCATGCGCGATCTGAACGGCGTCGCCACCGCTGATTTCCTCCGGCGCCTGGCCCTTGAACTCTTTGAGGCGGGCATACCAGTCTTTGGTCAGCGGGGCGTCCTCAAAACACGCGTTCAGGAAATCTGGAATATTCTTTTCGACGAACCAGGGGTTCATGAAGGCGTGGACGTCGACCAGGCCTGGCTTTGTGCCGACCAGCCAGTCGCCGGTTCCGGCAAGGCGCCCACCGGCCAGGCGTTCTTCGATCCAAAGCAATTGACTTCGCCACTGATCTCGCATGATCGGGGCGGCGGCTTTCATCCCGTCCACATCAAACGGGCGTCCAGACATCTTGGTGCGGTCTTCGATAAATTCTTTCGGCATCTGGTCGCCAATCGCGCCAAAGATGACGCCGACACTGGTCTGAAACCATTTGCCATCCACCCAGGCACCGACCATCCGCGCCAGACCTTCATGGCCCGGCAGGTTGAGCGCCGGGATCTGAAATCGCTTTTCCAGTTCCACCAGCATGATTGATGTGTCGCAAAAAATATCGGCGCCGATTTGCAAGACCGGCGTGCGCCGATACCCGCCGGTCAGCGGCATCAGATCAGGTTTTGGCATGATCGACGGAATATCGACCGCGGCCCAGCCAAGATTCTTCATCCGCAAGGCGAGTCGAATTTTCTCTGAAAAAGGCGAACGCTCGAATTGGTGAAGAATAATACTTTGCGCGTTCGCCATTCGGAAATGCCTCCCCAGACAGATTGAAATCTATCTTTGCGGGATTTTTCGCGGAAGGGAAGGGATGATCAGACCTTTGCCAGAGCCTGCTCCAAATCCGCAATGATATCAGCCGCATCTTCGATGCCGACGGACAGACGCACCGTGTCTGGGGCGGCGCCGGCAGCGGTTTTCTGCTCGTCCGATAACTGACTATGCGTTGTCGAGCTGGGATGAATGATCAAGGAGCGCGTGTCGCCAATATTGGCCAGATGGCTGAACAGCTGCACGTTTTCTACGAGTTTAACACCTGCCGCGTGACCGCCTTTCAGGCCGAACGTGAACACCGCGCCAGCGCCCTTCGGGCAGTATTTTTGCGCCAAAGCGTGATGGGCATCTCCGGGCAAGCCTGCATAGCGCACCCAGCTGACCTTTTCGTGGCCTTGCAAATAGGTCGCGACCGCGACCGCATTCTCGCAATGCTTGTCCATGCGCAATGGCAGCGTTTCACAGCCGGTCATGATCATGAATGCATTGAATGGTGACAGAGCCGGGCCGAGATCTCGCAAACTGAAGGCGCGAGCCGCGATGGCGAAGGCTATGTCCACCTCCTGGCCGTTCGGGCCCAACGGCAGAGCGCCAAATCCATCGGCAAAGACAAGATCATTATAGAAGCTCTGCGGGGTCGTCAGAGTTGGATATTTGTCGGCATTTGCCTTCCAGTCGAACCGACCGCCATCGACGATCATGCCGCCAATCGAATTGCCGTGGCCGCCAATAAATTTCGTCAGAGAATGCACGACGACATGAGCGCCATGTTCAAGCGGTCGGCAGAGATAAGGCGAGGCCATCGTATTATCGACAACATAGACCACGCCATGTTTGTCAGCGATCGCAGCAATCGCGGCCATATCGGTGACAATGCCGCCTGGATTGGCCAGGCTTTCGGTGAAGACCACACGGGTCTTGTCATCCATCGCGGCTTCAATCGCGCCGGGATCATTGATGTCGACAAACTCGACCTCCCAGCCGAATTTCTTGAATGCATGGCCGAGCTGATTGATCGAACCGCCATAAAGCTGTTTGGCGGCAATGATTTTGGCCCCTGGCTCCATCAGAACATGAAAGGCGATCATTTGCGCGGCATGGCCTGACGAGACGGCGAGACCCATTGTGCCGCCTTCCAGATCTGCAATTCGGGCTTCCAGGGCCCCCGTTGTGGGGTTTCCGATACGGGTATAAATGTCGCCAAACTCTTGCAGCGCAAACAGCTTTGACGCGTGCTCTGCATCCTTGAAAACGAAGCTTGTGGTTTGATGAATGGGCTGGGCGCGAGACCCTGAGACAGGATCCGGCGCGGCCCCGGCGTGAAGCGCGCGGGTCGAAAAACCTTGAGTCATGCGAAATCTCCAAAAAAGTGGTCTAATCAGCTGGACTTATGACTAGACCTTGCGCTGGATTTGCCTAGCTTAATTCGTAAGAAGAGCGCTTAGCGCCGCTAAATAGTTGAAATTGAGACTTTCGGGGAGGTGGATCCATATGTTGGACACGAAACTGATGCCGCATGTGGCAGATATTCCGCGCGTTCAGAGCGAAATACGGGGCGGCGACGTGGCGTTCTGGTGCAAAGGCGAAGAAACCACATTTGCAGAACTTCATACGCGCTCCAATCAGGTGGCGAACGGTTTAGCCGCCTTGGGCGTTGGGCCGGATCAACGGGTTGGGTATCTGGCGAAGAACACTGCCTATTATTATGAGATGATGTTCGGCGCGGCCAAGATCCGCGGCGTCATGAATGCGGTGAATACGCGCCTGGCGGCGCCCGAAGTTCAGTTCATCCTGTCTGACGCACAAGTATCGGTTCTGTTTGTCGGGCCCGAATGGTTCGACATGATCGATCAGATCAAGGATGACTGCCCAGACCTGAAACATATTATCAGCCTGGAAGGTGAGCGTGAGGGCTGGCCCGAATACATTTCTTGGCGCGACAGTCAGGATGCCAGCGCACCAGACGTCAAAACGCATGATGATGATGACGTCATCCAGCTTTACACATCCGGAACCACGGGCCTGCCCAAAGGCGTGATGCTGACCAATGACAATTATCGCGGGTTCATGAGCCAAGCCGGAATGCTGGAATGGGCGAGTTATCCCGTTGGCGACACGGTCATGAATGCGATGCCGCTCTTCCATGTGGCCGGGGTGAATGTCGGAGTTCTCGCCACCGCTCAGGGCGCCCGCACGGTCGTGCTGCCGGAGATCAATCCCGCCGAAATACTCAATCTGATCGAGACCCAGAACATCAATCACGCTTTTTGGGTGCCCGCTGTGATCCTGATGCTGACGCAGATGCCAGACTTCCGGGAGCGCGATTATTCGCGGCTGAAGCAAGTCTTCTATGGCGCATCACCGATCACCGAGGACTTGTTGGTGACCGCAGTGGAGGTCATGGGTGCGCGCTTCACCCAGGTCTATGGCCTGACCGAGACGACCGGCGGCGGGACCTATTTGCCGCCAGAGGCGCACGAACCCAGTTGGGGCAAGCTGCGATCCTGCGGGGTGCCGTATCCGCGGACGATCATTCGCTGCGTCGACGATAAAGGCGAGTCGGTCCCGACCGGCGAGGTGGGCGAAATCGTGATCCAGTCAGACTTTGTCATGAAAGGCTATTGGAACCGCCCGGAAGCCACAGAAGACGCCATTCGGGATGGCTTCTTCTATACGGGCGATGCCGGCTATTTCGATGAGGATGGCTTCTTGTTTATCCATGACCGGGTCAAGGATATGATCGTGTCGGGCGGCGAGAACGTCTATCCAGCCGAAGTTGAGAACGCGATTTTTGGTCATCCGGATGTTGCCGATGTCGCGGTGATCGGTATCCCGGACGAAAAATGGGGCGAAGCGGTCAAAGCCATTGTCGTAGCCAAAGAGGGCACGGACCCGACCCCTGACAGCATCATTGCCTGGGCGCGCGAGCGTATTGCCGGTTATAAATGCCCGAAATCGGTCGACTATATCGCCGAGATGCCGCGCAATCCGTCCGGCAAGATCCTGCGCAAGGATTTGCGCGAGCCGTATTGGGAAGGTCAGGCGCGCCGGGTCGGCGGTTAATCAAGATGGTCGATGAGGCTCATGGCGTTCATGACTATGTTTATGACGCCCGAAACGCAGACATTCTCGTCTCGATCAATGGCGAGTTAAAGCATCGCGATGAGGCGACAGTCTCGGTCTTCGAGAGCGGCTATCTGCTTGGCGACGGCGTGTGGGAAGGCTTGCGGGTTCACCAGGGCGGCGTCGCTTTCTTGAACGAACATTTGAAGCGGCTTTATGCCGGGGCCAAGACCATCGATATGGAGATCGGTGTGACGCCGCAGGCCTTGGCGCAGCAATTGTTTGATTGCCTAAAAGCGCAAGACATGACCGATGGTGTCCATATTCGGCTGATGGTCACGCGCGGCATCAAGAAGACCCCGTATCAGGGGCCGCGCTTCACCATCACCCCGCCCACCATTGTTATTATCCCTGAATATAAATCCCCAGTGCCAGAGATACGGGCCAAGGGTGTGTCGCTGTTTACCGCTCATGTCCGCCGGACCGGGCCAGCCGAACAGGATCAAAAGCTCAACTCGCATTCCAAACTGAATTGCATTCTGGCCTGCATTCAAGCGGACAAGGCGGGCGCCGATGAAGCGCTGATGCTTGACCCGGATGGCTTTGTTGCGACCTGCAACTCCACTCATTTCTTCATCGTTCGCGATGGCGAGGTGTGGACCAGCCCGCCGGAATATTGTCTCGGCGGAATCACACGCGGCAATATTATTCGTGTTTGCCGAGAGAACGGCATTCCCGTGTTTGAGAAACGCTTCTCGCTGTTTGATGTCTATTCCGCAGACGAAGCCTTTATCACCGGGACCTTCGCTGGAACCACACCGGTGCGCGAAGTCGATGGCCGGGTGCTGGCAAATCTCGACGGGCCCATGACCCAGCGCTTGTCAGAGCTCTACAAGCAGCTGGTCGACGACAATCTGACCGCAATCTCATGACCGCAAACCCGCTTCGTATCGCCATGTGGTCTGGACCACGAAATATGTCGACGACGATGATGCGCAGCTTCGGGGCACGCGCCGACACGGTTTGCGTGGATGAACCGTTTTACGCTGCTTATCTCGATCTGACCGGTCTTCGCCATCCCATGTCGGATGAGATCTTCGCGGCCCAAAGCCGCGATCCCGCAGAAGTGGCCGCGGACATGATGGCCTGCCCGGATCCCGAGGCATCGGTCTTCTATCAAAAGCAGATGACCCATCATATGGTGGCGGGGGTGCCGCGCGATTGGATGGCCGCTTGCCGCAATGTGTTTTTGATCCGCCACCCCGCGCGGGTCATCCCGTCTTATGCGCGCAAGATGGAAACCGTCAGTCTAACCGCGATCGGGTTTCCGCAACAGCTCAGCCTGTTTGAACACGCGCAGTCCCTGGAAGGTCGTCCGCCCTTGGTCGTCGACAGCACCGATATTCTGCGCGATCCGGCGGGGATGATGCAGAAGCTGTGCGAAGCGCTGGGGCTTGAATGGATGGACGCCATGCTGTCCTGGCCCGCGGGTGCCAGTCCGGATGATGGGGTCTGGGCGCCGCATTGGTATGACGCCGTCTGGCGTTCAACCGGGTTTGGCCCGCCGCCGGGAGACCGCCCTGAGGTCGCGCCCGATTTGCAACCGATCTACAAGGATGCGCTGGAGATCTATGAAACGATTGCGCAGCACAAATTGACGCTGACCTAGCTTGCTTCCAATTGCCTTTGTTCATCAATCCAGGCCGGATCGACATTCAGCTTTTTCGCCATTTTGTCTTTGCTGGTGATCATTCGCCAGAACGGACTCACCTCTGAAACGGTTTTGCCATCGGCCAGGTCTTCCAGCGCTGCTTCTGCGACCATCCGAACAAATATCGAGGTCGACATCGGACACGTGCCGGAACAGGCTTGCTCAGCGGCGAGATCATCGCGCATTTCCGGGATGGTCTTGGTCGCGCCATGCGGAATCTCGCGAATATAGGCATCCACCATAAGCGGCGTTGCAACCAACATCGTGTCGCCGGGCTGGATTCCGGCCCACGCTTTGTCCATCACAACCTTCTTGATTTCTTTTTTTGCGGCGAGTTTTTCGCGAGCGGTTTTCTTAGCCATGCCTTCCTCCACAAATGGTCAACCTACAGTAACGTGGCCTGTTGGCAAAACCTGTCAGGAGGCGATGACCGGTCTATGCGGAATTTGGATAATTGTTTTTGATCGCTGCGACATGGTCGGTGACGGGCCTGCGCCCTATCTCTTCGATCAATATGGAGGCCAACATGTCTGAACTTTCAATCAAACGCGAAGATGGTCCCAATGGCGGGCGCTATGTGGTTGTCGTCAATGGCGACGAAGCCGAGATGACCTATTCTCGTGCGGGCACCTCTCGCATCATCATCGATCATACCGGAGTCCCGGATTCCATGCGGGGCATGGGCGTTGGGCGGCAATTGGTCGAAGCCGCCGTTAAGGACGCCCGGGCGGAAGGATTCAAGATCATTCCGCTCTGTCCGTTTGCCAAGGCGACCTTGGATAAAAACACCGACTGGCACGACGTCGTGCAATAAGCAGGCTTGATCTTCATGGCTTTTTCCCTGAGCCTGCGGGCTGAGGGAGAGAGCTATGAAATACCTATTTGCAGCCGCAGCGTCGCTGGCCGTTTTAACCGCGTGCAATGGCGCGCCGCCCGATGAGCAGATACTGACCGGGGCTTGTACGGATCTGTTTTCCGGCGATCCACGCTCCGAAGGCATGATTTCCGGTGATGCGGGCACCGATGTGGCGAGCTTCTGCGCTTGTTTTGCCGCGCAAAGCATGACCGATCCCGCGACCACGGCGCTGCATAAAGACATACTGGTGTCGATGACGGAGATTCAAAAAGCAGATGGTCTAAATGTCGAAGACACGGCAGACCGGATCGAATCTGCGATCGAAGACGGAACGATCGATACGTTCACCGAGGCGCAGTTCGATGAGTTGGGGGATTATTTTCAAGACCTGGCAGCCACCATGCAGGAAAATGGCGGCAGCTGCCCGATCGCTTGATCAGGTTTCGATATCGGGCTGAAACTCGAACGGTTTCAACTGTTCGACGATATCTTTGATCGGCCGCATGGGGCGTCCATCGGCATGGATCATGACCGCCGTGATGCGCGCGTCGGCGACCACTTCATCGCCGCGAAAACAGGTCTGGTTGAAGTACATCCGGGCGCCTTTGACGCCCATGCTGCGTGTGCGGATGGTGAGCAGGTCATCCACTTTCGCGGCGCGCTTATAGTCCACCTCCACATTGGTTAGCGTGAAGGCCGCAGGGTCATCGCGCGCCAGCAGACTCTGATGACTGACCCCAGCATCGCGGAGAAAATCAGAGCGGCCGCGTTCGAAGAAGCGCAAATAATTGGCGTGGTAGACCATGCCGGTGAAATCGGTGTCTTCGTAATAGACACGAATATCCAGAAAATGCTGGCCTTGCGCGTCGAATGGCGGGGGAAGCTTACTCATACATGCTCGCTAGCAGACCTGCGCGCATCCGCTAGTGCCGGAAGTGACGCATGCCGGTCAGCACCATGGCGAGGCCGGCCTCGTCTGCGGCGGCGATCACCTCATCGTCGCGGATCGATCCACCGGGCTGAATGATCGCACTCGCGCCGGCAGCGGCTGCCGCCAGCATCCCATCCGGGAATGGGAAGAAGGCGTCAGATGCCGCCACGCAACCTTTCGTTCGCAGCGTGTCGAATCCTTCTTTCTCTTTGGCATCTTCGGCTTTGCGCGCGGCGATGCGGGCGGAGTCAATTCGGCTCATTTGACCGGCCCCGATGCCGACTGTGGCGCGGTCCTTGGCATACACAATCGTGTTCGATTTGACGTGTTTGGCGACGCGCCAGGCAAATAACAGATCGTCAAGTTGCGCCTCTGTTGGCGCAATCTTGGTGACGACTTTCAGATCATCCTTGGAGATCCGCCCAAAGTCGCGATCCTGTACCAAAAGGCCGCCCGCAACTGTTTTGACGAAAGTGCCAGATGCGGCTGGATCAGGCAGGCCATCGGTGAGCAGCAAACGCAGGTTCTTTTTCTTCTGGAACACTTCAATCGCGGCGTCGTCGGCGCCGGGCGCGATCACCACTTCGGTGAAGATCGATGTGATTTCAGCTGCGGTGGCTTCATCCAGCGGACGGTTCAAGGCGACGATGCCGCCAAACGCCGATGTCGAGTCACAGGCCAGCGCCTCGCGATAGGCGTCGATAATCGTATCGCCAAGGGCGACCCCGCAGGGATTGGCATGTTTGATAATCGCCACGGCTGGGGTTTCATCGCCGAGTTCGCCGATCAATTCATAGGCCGCGTCAGTGTCATTGATATTGTTATAGGACAGCGCTTTGCCCTGAACCTGCTTCGCGGTCGCGACGCCGGGCCGGTTCTCGCCGGTGACATAGAAGGCCGCTTTTTGGTGCGGGTTTTCGCCATAACGCAGAGCTTCATTCAATTTGCCGCCAAAGCCGACCCAATCGGGTGCAGACTCGCCGAGCTGCCCCGCATACCAGCCTGAGATGGCGGCATCATAGGCCGCGGTTCGGGCATAGGTCTTCGCCGCCAGCTTGCGGCTGGTCTCGCGGCTGACCCGTCCGCCAGTGCTCGCCATCTCGGCCAGAACCGCGTCGAGATCACCGCCATCGGTACAGACCGAAACGAAATCGCCATTTTTTGCTGCCGCGCGCAGCATGGCGGGGCCGCCAATATCGATATTCTCGATACAATCCTCGAACCCGGCACCGGATGCGACCGTCGCCTCGAATGGATAGAGATTGATATAGACCAGGTCGATGGCCTCGATGCCATGCTTGTCGGCATCCGCCTTGTGGCTGTCATTGTCGCGCAAATAGAGCAGGCCGCCATGAACCGCCGGGTGGAGCGTTTTCACGCGGCCATCCATCATTTCAGGATACCCGGTCAGATCGGCGACATCTTTCACCTCCAGCCCGGCCTCTTTCAGGGCGCGGGACGTCCCCCCGGTCGAAACGAGTTCAACGCCAAATCCGACCAGAGCCTGCGCGCGTTCGACGAGCCCCTCTTTGTCGGAAACGGAAATCAGGGCGCGGCGAATTTTTGTCGATTGAGTCATTTTGCGGCTTTCAGGCTGGTCTCTGAACACGCTCGCCCGCCTATCACGAGTCCCTATGGCGTCAACAGGTTTGGCGCATTTAGGCGCTGCGGGCGGGTGGATCGTAAGCCGGGACCAATTTGGCCAGGGTCTGAAGGGCCTCAGACTGTTGGCGTTCGCCGGCAATGGCGAGCAGGCGTTCGAGCTGATCCTTAAACCCGTCCGGTTCACTCTTGCGGCTTTCCGGAGTGACCTTGTTCAGACCTTCAATTCCGGTGCTGATCAGGCGCTCATCTGCATAAGTCAGTTCTTCGTGCAGTTTCTCGCCCGGGCGCAATCCTGTCGTCCTGATCTTGATGTCATGGTCTGGGACCATGCCTTTCATCCGGATCATCGCTTCGGCCAAGGTGCGGATGCGGATCGGGTCTCCCATATCGAGCACATAAAGCGACGCTTCACCGGCTTTGCCATTATGGGCGGTGCCCTGCAAAACCAGAGACGACGCTTCCTCAACCGTCATGAAGTAGCGCGACACCTGATCATCGGTGAGCGTGACCGGGCCGCCCGCAGCGATCTGGCGTTCAAACAACGGCACAACCGATCCAGACGAGCCCAGCACATTGCCGAATCGTACCATCGAGACGGCGAGCGGGGTGCCTTTGGCGCGATAGGCGAGCGCGAGTTCGGCCAATCGTTTGGTTGCGCCCATGACATTGTCCGGGTCCACGGCCTTGTCGGTCGAGATGAACACGAACCGCTCGAGCCCGAATTCGATGGCCGCATCGACCGCATTCACCGCGCCGCCGACATTGGTCAGGATGGCCTCGCAGGCGTTCAGCTCCATCAATGGAACATGTTTGAGCGCGGCTGCATGGATCATCACTTCCGGCTTGGCCAGTTCCATCGTCTGGCGCAGCCTTGTCTTGTCGCGCACGTCGCCAATCTGGGTGAACAGATCAAGGTCCGGATAGCGCTCTCGAAGGGTGAGATCGATTTCGTAGAGATTATACTCTGACGCATCATAAAGGGTGAGCTGGGCAACCCCCATCGCGGCGCATTGCTGCGCGAGTTGCGAGCCAATCGTACCACCCGCGCCGGTGACAAAGACACGTTTGCCTTCGAGTAGATTGCGCACAGGCTCCGTATCCAATCGGCGCACCGGGCGCGTCAGCAGGTCGGCCGGGCGAACACGCTGCAGGTGCAGCCCTTCGCGGTCGAGGCCCAAAGCCATGACGCGCGACCCGTGCTTCGCGGCCGTCTCCAGGATCGCGTTCATGATCTCGCGTTCCCGAACCGCGCCCGCGACCGCGACCCAGGGGGTTCCGCCATAGCGAACAGCCAGTAGGTCCAGCATCTTGGGCATCTCGCTGAGCCCGCCCAGGACCGGAACGCCTCTGATCGCCCGGCCGGGTTCGGCGCCATCAGCTTCAATCAGGCCAAGGATTCGGACCGGCGCGCCGCCTTTTGTGGTTTGCAAATCTCGCAAAACATCGGCGGCTTCACTGGCATTGGCGATCAGAATCGCAGGCGGCGCATCCGCGCGGATGGACCGGAAAATTTGAAATGGGCGCCGGGTTGAACGCGATAGCGCGACCATGCGAGCAAGGAAGATGATCGACACCCAGATGATGACTGCGGCTGGCAGGCTCGATCGCGGGAACCCGACTAATCTGTTCCACAAGAACATAAGCGGTAGGAAAATCAGCGCGGTGAGCACCACGGCCTGGATAATCCGCCAAGCGTCCGGCCAGCCTGAATGTCGCCAGACCTGTCTGTGTACGCGCATGATGTAGAATGCGACGATCGCGGCAATCGCGAACGCGCCAGAAGCGATCAGGCCAGACATGGTTGCGTCGGGCGGCGCGCCGCCTGTGGTCGTCCACCGCAAATAGACTGCCAGCCCCATGGCGATGAAGGCGGCGACGGCGTCGAAGCCGAGGGTCAGCGCCATGGCGCGACGGGCTTCGAACTGCGGTCTCATCCAGTGGTCACCTTCAGGAACGCCCAACGAATACAATTCGGAGGTGTGGAACCATCACTGTCCGGGAGCGCCTTGCCGCTAAGCACGATCTGTTCGCTGCGTTCGATAATGCCTCTCCCGAGATAAATGGTCTCTTCCAGCAGCGCTTTGGTGTGACTGGTCTTGAATCGCCACTTCGTGCCGAGGTCACTATGCAACACAATTGAGTCCCCGGCCATCACCGCTGTCACTGTCGGATGCAAATGAAATCTCAGAGAATAAACGATTGGCGCCTCATCCTCCGTCGCTCCGGCCGAAACCGGGCGAGCGAGCGAGTCTTCACCGGTGAGCCTCGCGCCATCGCCCGACATGAATAAGCGCCGCCGATGCAGCAAGCCGAATCCCTGTTTGTAGCCGCCATGTTGGGCGTCCAGCCAGATCTCGTCTTCTTCCTCCAGACGCTTGGCGGAGATGCCCTCCGGCCCGACCGGATAGAGCAAGCGCGTGTCCTCATTGGTTTTGAACCGGGAGGAATCGGTTTCGCCAAGAACCAGTGTTGAATGCGCGTTCGTACTTCTGACCGCCGCGCGGAACGCGATATCGATTTCCGGGCTGCAGGCGCAGGAGGTGACGATTCGCGCGTCGCCATCATGCAGCTCAAACCCGAGCGCCCCAGCATGGGCTTTGTCGCCAAAAGGAGGTTCTGGCGCCGCGCCCGCATCGAGGACCAGCACCGTATTGTTCTTTTGAAGCTTGTGAAAACCGGACTTTGGCGCCACCGAGAATTTACGCGGCGGCGTTTCCATATGCGAGAGGACGGCGTCGACAGCCTCTGGCCATCGCTCGTCGCCATCATGAAAGGGCATTAGGCCGCCATCCGCCGCTTTGAAGAACGAAACCATGCCGCCAATTCGAGCGATCCAGCGGGTCAGGAATTCCGGGATCTCTCGTTCTGATCGATTGAGCAGATCATAGATCGTGATCAGATCGGCGAGACAGCGAAGGGCCCGCGCCGGAGACCTGGAGACATGTCCGCCATCCGGGAAGAATTGCGCCGTACACTCGCTCTCGAGGCGCATTTCAGCATCGTCCAGGCCTTTGCCCCGGCCCAGGCAAACAGCATGCGCCACGGCGAGGGTGCAGCCTCTCCACCGGGCCTGCGGTTCAAGTTCGGAATCGACCAAGGATAAGACATGCCGCGCCTGTCGCCCGAGCGCGTCGAGGCGTGTTTCGCAGGCTTCGGTTTCGCCGGTCTCGAACAAGGCAGCGCCGCAGCGCATCCAGTTCCACACGCGATCACCGGCGCACCCCATGCGCCAGGAGAAGCCGTCAAAGCGGCCATAATTCTCGATCCAGTCATCGACCACATAGCGGGCGCGATCTGCCCCCGCTTCGCCTTGCGTGAAGAGATCCGCCAACCAATCGAACCGGTGCAATCGGTTGGCGTAATGACGAGACGGCATTTGTACGCTCCACGGAGCAGTGCCGTCCTCCAGTTGAATACGGTCCATGCCGATGCGCCAGACACCGCGCATCAGCATTTCGCCGCGCAACTCATCTGGCGGAACGATCTGGCGCATGTGCAGACCAAATCCCTCAGGTGCAGATCCGGCGATGCGCAATCTCTGGACGGCCGAAACGCGAGCATCCTCCCCTGGGCGACCGGCAAAGCGTTCCCAGACAGCGGCATCCTCGGCGTCGCTGCGCTTGGCTTTGAGCGGTTCGGAAGACTTCGCTTCGCTCATGCCGGAACCCGGTCCTTAAATGCTTGCCCCCGCCCGCAGGGCGGAAATGTTAGCGGCGTACTTGTCCGCGCCACCCCGGAAAACGGCTGAACCGGCCACGATGGCGTTGACGCCGGCCGCAATTGCCCGCGGGGCTGTTTCAGGATTTAATCCGCCATCAACCTCAAGAATAATATCGCGCCCGCTGGCATCGATTTTCTGACGCAGGATTTCGATTTTCTGCAGCTGGCTTTCAATGAAACTTTGCCCGCCAAAACCCGGATTCACGGACATGACCAGAATGAGATCAATATCATCCATAACCGGATCAACGACCTCAGCAGGCGTGCCGGGATTCAGCGCGACGCCTGGCTTCATGCCGGCGGCACGAATGGCTTGCAGCGTTCGGTGCAGATGCGGTCCAGCTTCCGGGTGCACGGTCAAAATGTCAGCGCCGGCTTTGGCAAAATCGTCAATGTAAGGATCGACCGGAGCGATCATCAAATGCACATCGAATGGCTTATCGGAATGCGGTCGGAGTTTTTCAATGACAGGCGGGCCGAAAGTCAGATTCGGAACAAAGTGGCCGTCCATGACGTCGACATGGATCATGTCGGCTCCGGCCTCGTCAATACGGCGAATTTCAGCGCCGAGTTCAGCAAAGTCCGCCGAGAGAATCGACGGAGAAATCAGGACATCACTCATAAAAAAACGCCTAAAACGTAACCGCCGCCAGCACAAGGCTGACGGCGGGTTTGAACTCAGTACGTGAGAGCGGCTGATTAGTATCCGGGGGCGTACTGAACTGGCACCACATAAGCGCCGTCTTCGCGGAATTCGACGTTCACGGGTGTACCTGGTTGAATGTTGGCGTCGGCCGGTTGCACGAACGCTTTGACATTGCCGTCATTGAACTCAACCGTGACTGCGATGCCTTGTTTTGTGCCGGCGGCTGTGCCGACCATATTCCCGGCAATCCCGCCGAGAACCGCGCCGCCAATGGCGCCTGCGGTCTGGGCCTTGTCACCGCCGCCAAGCTCAGACCCGGCGAGTCCACCCAGGACGGCACCTGTTGCGGTACCAATAATGGAGCGATCTGGCTTGATCGTTACAGGGCGTACAGTGGTGACGACGCCTGGTTTGACGGTCATGGCATAACCAACAGAGCTCGAGCTCACAGTATTGGCGCCATAGGTGCTCTGACACCCGGCAATGGCGAGAGTCAGGGCGGCCAAAGCGCCGGCGAAGAGTTTGGTCGGTGCCCGTTGGGCGGTGATAGCTGTCGTCATAGTGATGTGCTCCTTATGCACGAAATTGACTGCGCCCTTTTTGGCGAATGGCAGGTGAACTCTCTATGAACCCGAAGCGGCGTGTTTGTGGCAAAAACGCCTGATTTCATGACAATTTCGTCATGACTCGCGTCGCAGGCGAGAAATGTAGAAGGCATCATGCCCGAACCGGCCATTGGGAAGGGTCAGGACATCGCCGCTATCCGTTACGCTCTGTGCGAAATTGGCACATTCCTCCGGTCCGATCGGGTCCCGCACCAGCCGAGAGTCCGCCAAAACGCGTGTCACCACGTCGATGCCCTCATGCGGCAAGGGGGAACAAACGCAATAGATGAGCGTGCCTCCCGGCTTCAACATCGCAATAGACGCGCGAAGCAAGCGTTCTTGAATATCTGGAAACCGCGCCACGTCCTCTTCCGACTTGATCCACGGTCCTTCCGGATGCCGACGCAGCGTGCCGAGCGCCGAGCAGGGGGCATCGAGCAGAATTTTGTCCACGAGGGTTTCGGGTTGCCATTGCGTCGCGTCGGCCTGAACGACCTCAACCTGTCCTTTGAAGCCGGTGCGCCAGAGATTTTGTTTCAATCGTTTGAGGCGTGGCTTTGACCGATCGAGCGCTGTGACCTGGGCGCCCGTGGCGGCCAGTTGCAGCGTCTTTCCGCCGGGCGCCGCGCAAATATCGAGAACAGTGTCGGCGTCGCCTGCATCCAACAGTCGCGCCGGTAAGGTCGCTGCCACATCCTGAACCCACCAATCGCCATCCTTATATCCGGGGATGGCATCGATCGCGCTCGCGTCCACTTTGACCGAAGAAACGTCGACGACTTCCCCGCCGACGCGGGTCGCCAGTGCGGAGGCGTCGCCGTCTTTCGGGGTCAGATAGGTGTCCGGTTCCTGCAGCTGGGCCTCTGCCAATGCCTTTGACGCTTCTTCGCCGAGCGTTTCTTTGACATGGGTTTGAAACCAGGTCGGCCAGATCGCTTCGATCGGCGCCGCGTCAAATTCTTCGCGATTGGTCGCAACCTTGCGCAAGACGGCGTTTAGAAAGCCTGTGGCTCTTTGCGCGCGGGGCCACATTTTTGCGGCGGCGACTGTCTCGCCCACCATAGCGTGATCCGGCGTTTCGAGCAGCCAGCTCTGCGCCGCGCCGATGCGCAACAAAGCGCGCGAGGGCGGGGGCGCGGTTTCAAGCGGTCGATCGAGGAAGGGCGCGAGGCCGATATCGATCCGGCCCAGATGCCTTAAAGCCGCGCTCGCCATGGCCCGGGCAAATCCCCGATCGGGACCTTTCAAAGACTCAAAACGATCGGTTGTCGCAAGCGCCTCATCCAAAGTGCGCTTTTCTTCCAGCACAGTCATCAAAAGCTGCGCCGCGGCGAGACGTGATCGTGCACCGCTCATTTGGTGAGGCCGTTGATCATATTGTCGGGTCTTTCTGGCTGACGACAGACGGGCTGTATCCCGCCGCTCTTTGGTCGGCGCAGTCGATCAGGTCAAGTAGAAGACTCGGTCGCTTAGCCCCAGGGGCCAGCGGCGCGGCGTGGCCGAACGCTATCTGGTTGCACGCCCATCTCTGCGGCGAGGCGATTAAGCGCTTCGATCCGGTTCTGAGTGGCCGGGTGCGTGGAGAACAGATTGTCCCCGCGCCGGCCAGCCAGCGGATTCATTATATACATATGCGCCATCGCAGGATTGGCTTCCGCGCGGCGATTAATCGTGGCCCGTGCGCCGCGATCTATTTTAGACAAGGCAGAGGCGAGCCAAAGCGGATTGCCGCAAATCTCTGCGCCGCGTTTGTCGGCTTCATATTCACGCGATCGACTGATGGCCATTTGCACCAGCGCGGCGGCCATTGGCGCGAAGATCATGATCAGCAGGCCTGAGATCATTCCGCCGCGCTCTCTGCTCGTAAAGAACAGCGCAAAATTTGCGAGCATGCCAATCGCGCCGGCAATCGTTGCCGTGACTGTCATGGTCAGCGTGTCGCGGTTTTGAACGTGCGCCAATTCGTGCGCCATGACGCCGGCCGTTTCTTCGCGCGACAGGATGCTGAGCAATCCGGTGGTGGCCGCGACGGCCGCGTTTTGAGGATTTCGACCGGTGGCAAAAGCATTGGGTTGCTGCGTGTCGATAATATAGATCTTCGGCTCTGGCATGCCTGCAGCTTCAGCCAAGGCTTTCGTATCCTGCACGAAGGTCCGAATGACGGGACTGCGTTCTGACTCATCGACTTGTCGCGCCCCTTGCATGCGCAAGACGATCTTGTCGGCATTCCAGTAGGAGAAAAGATTCATGCCGCCCGCAATGACAAAGGCGATGCCCATTCCCATCGGGCCGCCGACCAGATACCCTACCGCCATAAACAAAGCGGTGAGTGCGGCGAGAAGCATGAAAGTCTTGGCTGTGCCCATTTGTCAGGGGTCCTTGCGCGGTAAAGTTGAGGGCCTACGTCTTCGCTTAGAAGATATATGGATTGGTTAACAAAACCGGGAGTCTTGTTCATGTCAGATGAAAAAAACGTCACAAAGCCTGACCTGCCTCCTGCCGCGCAGCGTGCATTGGCGGAAGCGGCCAAACGCAGAGCGGAACAAGAGCGCAAAGAAGCGGCGCTGGAAACAGAACGCGCGCAAGAGAAAGGCGGCCCATCTGAAGAACGCGTTCGTTATGGCGACTGGGAGAAAGCCGGCCGCGCGGTCGATTTTTGACGCTAAGATTGAGACGTAGCGACAACAAACTTTCCGATTAATCCGCCTGATTTGGCTGGCTCAGACGGCATCACTTGACTCGTGTCTTAATATGTAATTAGGTAATTACATGATTACTAATGACGATATGGATCTGGTCTTTCATGCCTTGGCACACACAACGCGCCGACGCATTCTGGACCTGGTGCGCGATCAACCCGGCCAAGGCGTTGGCGAGTTGGCCAAGGCATTCGATGTCAGTCGCATCGCGATCATGAACCATCTCAAGGTCCTGGAAGAAGCCGGTTTGCTGGTCAGTCAGAAAGAAGGCCGTACCCGCCGCCTGTATCTGAATGCGATGCCGATTCAGGCGATCCATGAGCGCTGGATCGACACTTATAGTGGCTATTGGGCGGATCGTCTGAGTTTCATCAAACAAGCGGCTGAGGGAGTCGCGCAAGCGAACACAAAACAAACAAAGGATGGGAGCGATGACTGAACACCCAAAGTACGCAGAAAAGAGCATTCACAGAACACAGATCAATGCCCCGATTGAAACCGTGTGGTCGGTCTTGGTCGCGACCGACAAACCGCTGCCATTCTTTTTCGGGAGTATTTGCGACACTCAAGATGGCTTAAAGCCAGGCGCGCGGATGCGCATGGTCCACCCGAACCGCAAGATCGCCATGGTCGTAGGCGAGGTGCTCGCCTTTGAGCCGCCGCATCTTTACAGCCACACGTTCCAGATGACCAATCTCAAGGACGCGCCTTGCAAAGTGACGTATGAGCTGCGCGAGAAAGACGGCGGAACAGAATTTGACTTGATCATTGAAGACGCGATTGAAGGCAGCGATCTGCACAAGCAAATGATTGGGGGGCAAGCATTCATCGCCAAGAATCTCAAGAAAATTGCCGAAACCGGAAAGCCTGCCTTTAGCGGCACGATGGTCACCTTGATGTCGCCAGTCGTCGCATTGATGGCGAAGAAAGAACAACGGATCGAGCATTGGCCCCTGGAGCCAGAGACAGGATCCGCCAATATCTCGAAGGAGGGTTAGAACATGGCGAAATCACCAGAACAGCTTGCGCAAACCATGATCGATAATATGCCGGAAAAAACCGGTAAGTCTCTGAGTGAATGGCAAGCCTTGGTCGCCGCGAGTGGGGCGGGTAAGCATAGCGAGATCATGAAGCTACTCAAAGGCGAGCATGGCGTGACGCACGGGTTTGCGAATCTGATTGCGCAAAAATGTATTGGCAATCTTGATGTCAATTCCGAAGACTTAGTCGCCAATCAATATCAGGGCAAAGAAGGCTTAAAGCCGATCCACGACGCGATCATCGAGTTCGTCAAAACCTTTGGGCCTGAACTAGACATCGCGCCCAAGAAAACCAGCGTGAGTCTGCGCCGCAAAAAACAGTTTGCGCTGATACAACCCTCGACCAAAACGCGGATCGATCTTGGCATCAATTTAAAAGGCGAACCGGCGCAGGGCCGTCTTGAGACCATGTCAGGAATGTGCACGCATAAAGTGAAACTCACCAGCGTGGACGCGTTTGACGAAGAGGTGCGGGCTTGGGTGAAACTGGCTTTCGAACGCGCGGGCTGAGTGTTTGACTTGCGCCGCGAGACGGAAACTGAAGCAGAGCGTTCAAACTCGACCAAGCTGTCGCAAAATTGAAGGCGGCCATGATGGCCGTTCACACAATGCGCTATTGATCGAACGAGCGGCCACCGCCATTGGGGCGCGGGCGTTCGCCATTGGGCGACCCTTCAAGCGCTTGCGCGCCGCGCCCGCCTTCCCGGGGGCGCTCGAGGCGCGGCGCTTTAAGATCTGAAATGATGATCTCGCCGGACTCTTCATCTGCATAATCCTGGCCAAGATTGCTGATCACCAGTGTGAACTCTTCAAGGTCAACGCGGCGATCCAGGTTCGGATCAAACCGGAAAGGGTTGGCGAGGCTGTCATCGCGCGTCGGCAGGCTGCGGGCCCAGTCTTGTTGCTCAAGCGCTGTCAGATAGCCGTCCTCATTTCCGTCAGCATCTTCAAACGCCGCTGGGATGCCGACATTGATTTCGCTCTGGCTGATCCGTCCATTGCTGTCTTGATCAAATGTAATGAAAAGACCGGCGCCAGGTTTCAGGCGGTCAGCTCTTGTGCGTTCGCGGAGCGCGTCATCGCGGACTTCCCCCTGACCGGGCAGTCGCAAAAGCTCATCTTCATCCGCTTGCGCTTGCGCCGGAAATGTCAGGCAAACCGTGGCCAGTGCAGCCAAAGAGACGGATCTGATCATGAGAACTCCACGCTTGATCTTATTCAACATATAAACACTCGCGACATGAATACCACATGACGTTTCCGTCAGGCTTGCGACGAGTTTGTGGCAGAGTGTTCGAAAACACCAGTCCGTTTAGTCGTCACGAAAGCACTGCAAGATGAAGCAAAGCCTTGACCGCGCTGTCGAGTCCGGTTGGAGGTGTACATCCAACAGTTGAGTAGCTTGTTCAAACCCAAAGACCGCACGTATTTTGCGGTCTGATCCCACGGAGAAAGATGATGGGTAAACGTGACGATCTGATCGAAAAGTACGCGAAGGACCTGCAAGAGAAGTGTGGCATGAAGCCAGACATGAAACTTCTCACAGCAGTGACGATCGCGTGTGGTCCTTCGATCTACCGCAATGATGCGTCGACAGTATCCGCCACTCAGAAAGGTGAACTGGAGACCGTCAAGAAGAGCTTCCTGATCAAGAAGCTCGGCCTGAAAGATACGCCGAAACTGGATGAAGGCATTGCTGCCGTCATGGACACTTATGGCCGTTCAGTTCGCAAGAAGTATCGCGCGGTTGTCTACTACCTGCTGGTCAAGCATTTCCGCAAAGCCAGCATGTTCAAGTAAGAGCCGCCGGTTCAAAAAAAAATCGCGGAAGAGGCCAGGAGCGATCCTGGCCTCTTCTTTTTTTGACCGTCGATTTCTTAACGTGGATGCCAAGATTGTTAACTCGGACTTAACGCAAACGAAGCATTCGGTTAACCAGTGCATAGTGCGGTTTGGCGATTGATTCGCTGAGGCGGGAACGGAGTTTGCGATGCAGATCACAGCCGATCAGGTCCCATTGATCATCGCGGTTGGCGCCTTGGCGCTCGGTTTGGCTTTTATTCTCTGGGCGCTCAGAACGTCTGACGGCGCGCGCGGAGCCGCCAAGCGTTACAAGGACAAAGCCAATGAGGCGGAGTCCAGCGTTGCTGAGATGAAGTCAGTTTTGGGCGCACACCCAGGAGTCATTCTGGTTTGGCAGGGCGAGAATATTGATGTCGATGCCGATGAAATTACGCCGCCCGATATTCATGGCTCTCCGGTCGCGCTCGCCAGCCTTTTGCGGTTCACCGATGACGCTGTTTCGATCGACCCAGCGGTGCGCATTATTGAAGGCTTGGCAGACCTCGAAGCACGCGACGCCAGCGGCATTGATTCAACTCTGCGCATTCGCTTGCGCGAATTAGCCGAGCAAGGTCAGCCTTTCTCTCTCACCATCATCGGACAGAATGGCCGCTTCCTGGAAGCCGATGGCCGAACCGCTGGCGCGCGGGTCGTTGTCTGGATCACGGACTCTACGATTAAAGGATTGGAGGAAAGTTCTGCGCGGGGGCGTTTGGAAGAAGCCAGACAAGTCATTGCGCGTGATCCCACCGCCTTTCTCGACATGCTGGGCAAAGCGCCTTTCCCGGCCTGGCGGATTTCCGGTGTTGGGCGACTGCAATGGGCGAACCCGGCCTATGTCGATGTGGTGGATGGCGACAATCTCGACCGCGTGCTGGAACGCCAGGTCATGCTGGATGAGAAAGCCGTTGAGCAAGTTCGCAAAACGCTCACAGATGGCAAAGAGATTGACGAGACCCGCCACATTGCCATCAAGGGCGAACGTCGCGCCATGCGGGTTCTGTCCTTTCCGCTTTCCGGCGGGGTCGGCGCCATGGCGTTCGATGTCACCGAACAGGAACGCGCCCGGGACGAACTCGACAAGCATGTGCGCGCGCATGATGAAACGCTGAACCATGTGGCCGACGCCGTCGCCATTTTCAGCGCCGAACGGAAACTCACCTTTCACAATCGCGCCTTTGCCAAAATGTGGGACATGGATGAAGGCTTCCTGCTGGATATGCCAACGCATGGGCAATTGCTGGATCGCTTGCGTGAGCGGCGCAAACTTCCGGCCCAGGCCGAGTATGCAAAATGGCGGGCAGAGGAGCTTTCCTATTATCTCGACATTAGTGGCATCGAAGAAGACGAATGGCATTTGCCAGACAATCGAACTTTGAAAGTCACGCGGCAACGCCATCCCATGGGCGGACTGCTGATCTTGTTCAAAGACATTACCAGCGAGCTTGATCTGCGCACCAAGTATAATGCGATGATCAAGACACAGAGCAAGACACTGGACAGCTTGCATGAGGCGGTTGTGGTGTTCGGCTCCGATGGCCGTTTGAAATTGTCCAACAGCGCCTTTGCCGAACTTTGGGGCGTCGAAGAAGAATTGCTCAAGGACGAGCCGGACTATGACGATATCGCAGATTTCTGCGTGCCGCTTTTCCATGACCGCGACACGTGGAATGCGATCAAGGCCCATATTACCGATCCTGGCGCGCGGCATGAAACCACAGGTGAAATGCGTCGTTCGGATGGGTCGATCCTGACCTATGTCACCAAACCGCTGCCAGATGGAAACACGCTGATCGGTTTCGCCGATGTTTCGGCTCAGCGCTCGGTCGAGACCGCGCTGCGCGATCGTGCTGAAGCCTTCGAAACTGCTGACCGGCTCAAGACTGAATTTGTGAAGAATGTCAGCTATCAGTTGCGCTCGCCTTTGCAGACCATTCTTGGCTATGGCGAATTCCTACAAATGGAGCGGATCGGTGACCTCAATGACGCGCAACGCGATAAGGTGGATGCGATCTGCGAGGCGTCTAATCACCTGAACGATTTGATCGGTAACATTCTCGATCTCGCCATGATCGAGGCCGGGCGGATGGATCTCGACATTAGCGAGGTTGATTTGAAATCACTGATCCAGGAAGCGGTGACCATCGGCGTGACCAATGCGGCCGATACGGAAGTCGAAGTGCTGGCGGATATCTCTGATGAACTTGGCAAGATCGAAGCCGATGAAAAACGCATTCGCCAGATCCTGTTCAACCTGGTTTCCAATGCGCTGCGCTTCACCGACCCTGGCGGCAAAGTGACCATCTCTGCCGAGCGCATGGGTGACACTGCCAAGCTGACCGTCAAGGATAATGGTCGCGGGATCCCGGCTGAGGACCAGGCCACCAGTTTTGACAGTTTCACCTCCAGTGATCGGCGCGGGGCCGGCCTCGGTCTGTCCTTGGTCAAACATTTCGTGCAACTGCATGGCGGCAATGTCGGGATCAAGTCGCGCCCAGGCGGCGGCACCGAAGTTGTCTGCTGGATTCCCGTCGAAGCAACGCCCCAGGGTGGATCCAAGCGCCCGGAAAAACTCGCGGCTTAAAGACGGCGCTCTTTTCGGAACCCGGCGTTCCCTTGCCAGTCGAGGCTTGGCCCGGCATCCTGCGTCTCAGGCAAGATCTGCCTGAGTACACAAAGGGAGGCCAGAATGGCTGTAGCACGCGTAACCGAAATTATTTCCGGCTCGAAGAAGAGCTTTCAAGATGCCATCGAGAAGGGCATCGCCCGGGCAAACAAGACCCTGAAAAATGTCGAAGGCGCCTGGATCCAGGATCAGACCGTCGTCCTCGATAAGGGCGAGATCAAAGAATATCGGGTCGCCATGAAAGTGACCTTCATCGTCAAGTAAGCACCGGACGTTCGATCAGACCAAACCCCGCTTCCCAGTGAAGCGGGGTTTTTAATTCAGGCTGTGGTCCGCGAGAGGATTTTTATGCCCTGACCTTCGGCTGGGGTTTCGGGAATACGGTCTTGAATGTCGGCCTCTGCCAGCGCTTTCAGGTCGGCCAGCTGCGCATCTATCTCCTCTGGCGACAGATCTTTAAGTTGGTGACGCAGCACTTGCCCGGCTTCCTCAAAGTAGGCGCCTTTCAGAAATACGGGATCTGGAAACAAGGATTCCAGGTCTTCGGCATCGTAGCCATAGACAAAGTGGCCATGCGCCTCGAGCGCGCGTTTGCGTTTGTTCTCATTCGCATTGGTCTCTTTGTCGGCAAATGGGACGAGGCAATAGACAAACTTCTCTGCCGCTTCGCGCATCTTCGCTGCCGCAGACTTTGCGTCTTCAATATGTTCAAGAACTTCGGTCGAGCAGACCATGTCGAATCTTCGGTTCGAGGGTTCGAGCACATTCCAGACGCTGAACGCGACATTATTGATGCCCCACTTCCAGCAAATATCCATCGCCTTGTGATAGTTTGGATAGCCGGGCGCGATAATGTCGGTGAGGGTGAAATGGATGTGCGGGAATTCAATCGCCAGCGCGATCTCACTATAGCCATGGCCTGCGCCAACCACGCCCACTGATTCAATTTGATCGCCAACGGCCAGAAACGCTTCACGCAGATGGATGTAACGCAAGTATCGCCAGGTCCGACCATGCATCAGAGTTCGGCGAACTTTGTCGCGATATTTTGTGGTCATTTTGGTGTCCGGTTCGCAGTTTGTGTCGGCGTTGAAGTTGAGATTCATCGCGCGTGAAGCGATCTTAGCAAATGCGATTGCGTCACGGCTACTTAATATTCAGCGGGGCAGCCGTGTAAGACCTGTTCCACAATCGCTTCAAGCTTGGTTCCGAGAGATTTCTTTGAATAAGTCGTCGCAATGAACTTCCGGGCATCTTTTGCCTGCGCCAAATAGGTGTCGTAATTTTCGTACATGTCGCGCAAGGCGCCGATGGCGGCATCCATATCAACTTCATACATTTGATTACCGGGAATCCCGTAGCGCGCTTTCAGACTGTTCGCGAACGGATCGTCGATTTCTGAAATCACGCGCGGGACGGTTGGCACTTTGATGCAGGCTTCGTTCGGAAGGCATTCTCCCATCGCGGTCGAGTTTGGCGCAATGATGGGTCGTTCTGTCAGAAGCGCTTCGTGTAGCGGCATGCACCACCCTTCGCCGCGCGAAAAACTGACAATGCAATCATGTTGCTCATAAAGCCGCGACATCCATTGCGGTGAAACGGTGCCGCTGAAAACCGAAAAGGTAATATTGTCAGGCAACGCCCGAGAAAACGCGATAATGTCATTGATCGCACCGCGCTCTAGGCCGACAAAGCAATGCATCGACAAATTGACCTTCTGACCAGAGTCAAAGGCTTTGGGAAACGCCTCCATTAGAAGGTCGACCCCCTTGCGGTAGCCATAAGCCCCAACAAAAAGAAAACTGAATCGATCTGGGCCAAGCTCTCGAAATCGGCCGCGATTGCGAAATTGACGATCATCGACGAATTGATGGCAAATATGCACATTATCAAAGTGCTCGCGGAACACGCCGGCATCAAATTCGCTGGGGACGATGATTGCGTCTGCGCCCTGTAAATCCGTCACCCATTCGGGAATGAGTTTGGACAATGCATTCTGGGTGTAGAACAGCGCCGGTTTGGCTTCGCGGATCGGCTGCGGATGTGTGACCTGCAGGATGCAATCGAACTTGTCATAATCATAGCGTTCCCAAACAGGGATCCGATCTAGGATGTCTTTGTCTCTGATCGAATCGGGAACGGCTTCTTCTCTATAACGGACGCCGACTTCAATCTTTGGTCTGGCATCGAGCCCTGTAATGATGGCGCGCGCCAAATTGCCATATCCTGAGTGATGAATATGGCGAGAGCCATCATTGATGCATATACGCGTCATTTGGAGTCTACGTCCCGTACTCAAACCGCATCGATTCGATCGCGGCTTTACTGAACTGACCCCTATGCGTGATCAGAAAAAAAGCAACGTATGCGACATTAAAAAAGCCCGCCAATGGTGAGCGGGCTCTTTTGCGGTTTGGTTTTAGGTTGGATTTAGGCCGCGATTGGAAGGGCGGCCGCAATCAAAGAGGCCGCAGCCAACAGTCCCATGCCCCAGACGCAGACGGTTTTTGTGTATTTTGGCGCTTTCATGATTCATCCCCTGTCACGCAGTCTTTCTGAACAGAATCACTGCAATGCCTATGCCAGCGCAGCGGCTACGGGCTGACGCGCCGATTCGAAACAAAAATAAGCGGATTCACAAAACGCACGAAAGCTGTGCTATGGTTGGTAGATAACAACGCCAATAGCAGGGAGGTGGCCAATGCTGATCGACACGATTCTCAAAGACAAGGGCAACACGGTGGAGACGATTTCCGATTCGTTGACGCTGCTTGAGGCCGCCAAGATGTTGGATCAGAAGAGAATCGGCGCGATCGTGGCAGTGGACGATAGTGGCGAGTTATGCGGGGTCTTGTCGGAACGCGATATTGTTCGCCGGTTCGCGCGCAATGGCGAGAAGACGGTCGACATGACGGTGGCGCAAGCGATGACCCGCGGCGTGATCACCGCGGATCCCGCCGAAGATGTTGATACGTGTCTTGGTCGCATGACCGACCGGCGGATCCGACATTTGCCTGTGGTGGATGGCGGCAAGCTGATCGGCATCATCTCGATCGGCGATTTAGTGAAATATAAAATCGACTCCGTTCTGGCCGAAGCGGAGGCGATGGAAGCCTATATCCGCAGTGGCTAAAGGCCTGTCGCCAAAGGTGCTTAAAAGGTTAATCCAGAACCTGCAAAAATGTGCGTAACAGGCGAACTTTTTACTTGCCAAAACCCCCGAACAGATTCTATATGGGGGCTTGCTTCGTGAATGCCTCAAATCTGTGGGGCCGGTGAAACGGCTCAACGGCTTTGCGTCGCCAAAAATACGGAAAGTTGTTTTTGCAACCTTTCTGCAGTTTTGGTGATAATCGGTGTTGACGGGGTGAAGGCGGGTCTGTAGAGACCGCGGCTTCACGGAAATGCCTCACCAACTGGGGCCGGTCAAACGGCTCAGCGGGTGTCTTTTCGTCTCAAAACAGAGCTTTTTCGGTTCGCTGAACTTGCTCTGCAGAAAGTCGAAAAAAGGGTGTTGACGCAAAATTCGGTGGCTGTATAAGCCGCCACTTCCGGTCGACGGGGCGCCCTGCTCCAGACGCCGAAAACGGGCTCCGGCCCAGCTGTTTGACATCGCAGGAATTAGGAAGAGAAACGCAGGCGGCATAGGCGACTTGCGGTCCTTTTAGGACCACATATGACTATGACGATTTGCGTTTCAAAAAGAAAATTCTTATCGCGTCAGAACAGGTTCGCCTGATCTGACAATGTGACAAGGGTTTTCCGTCAATACGCAAACAAGCTTTACAGCTAGGCGTCGCTCCATTTTCCTGGAGCATATGACGCATCGTCAGAAGTCTTATTCTCAACCTGAGAGTTTGATTCTGGCTCAGAACGAACGCTGGCGGCAGGCTTAACACATGCAAGTCGAACGATATAGTGGCAGACGGGTGAGTAACGCGTGGAAACGTGCCTTTCACTACGGAAT
>Ga0207422_1001290_pt1 | contig 52445 bp, 53 predicted proteins | sample MarCyaLeptolynsp_FD_187757 | JGI IMG/M metagenome (GOLD analysis project Ga0207422, IMG submission 187757) | Marine cyanobacterial communities from Panama - species 1 Leptolyngbya sp. (SPAdes) | ecosystem: Environmental > Aquatic > Marine > Unclassified | place: Panama: Panama City | collected... | reverse complement strand
ATCATCACATGGTCACGAACTTCAACTGCAAACATTTTCAAGGTTCCTGAAATTTCTGGGCGAACGGTCGAACCGGCTGTCTAGCCGGACTGCTCCTCATAAACAACAAGGGCGGCCAGAACATCTGACGCCTTGTTCAACAATTCGGGAAGCCTGTCCGGCAGGCTTCGGAAGGGGATCCTGTGACTGATCAACCGGTCAAGCGCCGGATCCGTCAACAGCGAGAGTGCCGTCTCCAAGCGGCGCCTGTATGTCCAACGGGGCTGGCGCTCCAGGGGGATCGTTCCAACCTGACTTGAGATCAGCTTCAACCGACGGCAGTGAAAGTCGGCCCCAAGGGGAACTGCGACATTTTGCGCGCCATGCCAGCTCATTTCGACAATTGATGTCTCGTCGCCAGCGCATTTCAGCGCGGTTTCAAGCCCGGCCGGGCTCGCACTGGTGTGGAACACAAGGTCCTGATCTTGCGGTGCATCCTCGGGCAGCGAAAACGCAACTCCAAGTGCTTGCGCAGTTTCTGCGCGCTCAGGGTTTGTATCTATGACGGTTACAATTGATCCGGGCAATCTGCCGGCGACGTATGCGGTCAGGAGACCGACAACCCCGCCTCCGACCACGCAGATGTGATCCCCAGGTGATGGTTTTCCGTCCCATATAGCGTTAAGCGCTGTTTCCATATTGGCAGCAAGAACAGCACGTTCGGGCGAAACGCCATCGGGAACAGGCACGCAGGAACTGGATGGGAGCGTATAGACGCTTTGATGTGGGTAGAGCGAAAATACAGTGCGACCGACAAGGCCGGAGTCACCTTCCTGCACCGTTCCGACACTGCAATATCCGTATTTCACCGGAAACGGGAAGTCGCCTTCCTGGAAGGGCGCGCGCATGCGCAGCCATTCGCTCTCGGGCACCTCACCGCGAAAAACAAGACCTTCCGTACCCCGGCTAACGCAGCTATAGAGCGTGCGAACAAGCGCCTCTCCAGACTGCGGCCCCTTAACCGGAACCGTTTGAAGGCTGCAGCGCCCGCGTTCCGCGTACCACAAGGCCAGCGCATCGCCTGTGCCGCCCGTCACCACCTCGTTCTCAATCATTCCCGTAAAATTCCGCTTATTCGCCTAAACGCTGTCAATATTAGGACATTTTGACATGCGCACTATCGCCACGATTGCCCGGATTGGAAGTCAAAAATATGTTTCGAGTCTCTGACCCCTCCATTTCAGACAAAACAGCGACCAAAATGACGATCAGGCGACTGCTCTTTGCATTTCTGCTTGGAACGAGCTTCGTCGGGCTCACCGCCTTGATGGCCGTGACGCTTTCTCCGGGCGGCCTCAAGCCGCTCGATATCTTCATCTTGATCTGTTTCATGGTGACCCTGCCGTGGACGATTATCGGGTTCTGGAACGCGGTCATCGGACTGCTTGTGATGCGCCTTTCCCGCGATCCGGTCGCAGCGGTGTGTCCGATCAAGGTCGGTGACGCGGACAAGCCCTTGAAAAGTTCAACAGCGCTTTTGTCCTGCGTTCGCGACGAAGACGTGGAGAGCCTTGAGACCCACCTCAGCGCCATGGTCACAAACCTGATCCGCGCAGAACAGGGATCGCATTTCAAACTCTATGTCCTGAGCGACACTTCCCGCGACGATGTCGCCCTGCACGAGCAGGAGATGGCCGCGAGAATGTCCGAGCGCTTTAGCGGTCAGATGGAGATCGTTTATCGCCGCCGGGCGAAAAACACCGGCTTCAAGGCAGGCAACATCGAGGACTTCTGTGAGCGGTGGGGTGATGATCACGACTTCGCGCTGGTTCTGGACGCCGACAGCTACATGTCCGCAGACGCCATTGTCGAACTTGTGCGCCGGATGGAAGTCAATCCGAAACTCGGCATCCTTCAAAGCCTCGTCGTCGGCCTGCCGACGGACAGCGCCTTCGCGCGGGTCTTCCAGTTCGGCATGCGTCTCGGCATGCGTTCTTATACGATCGGCAGCGCCTGGTGGCAGGGCGATTGCGGTCCTTACTGGGGACACAACGCGATCCTGCGACTGAAGCCCTTCAAGGAACACTGCCGCCTTCCGGTTCTGCCGGGCAAAGGCCCGCTGGCGGGCACGATCCTGTCGCACGACCAGGTCGAAGCCGTCCTGATGCGCCGAGCCGGCTACCACGTTCGCGTCCTGCCCCTGGAAAGCGGCAGCTACGAAAACAATCCTCCGCATTTGCTTGAATTCATTCGCCGTGACCTGCGCTGGTGCCAGGGCAACCTGCAGTATCACCGGCTTCTCGGCATGAAGGGCCTCAAGCCGGTCAGCCGTGCACAGCTGTTTCTTGCGATCCTGATGTTCCTGGGCTCACCAGCCTGGATTGGTTTCATGGTCGGTGCAGCGGTCCTTGGAATGACGACGGACTATGCACCTTACCGCCCGGATACAGGACTTATCCTGTTTGCGACGGTGCTGACCATGGTGTTTGCGCCCAAACTCGCCACCGTTGCGGATGTTCTCGTGCGCAAGGATCTCAGGAGAGCCTTTGGAGGTCCCATCAGGGTTGTTGTCAGCGTTGCTGCGGAAATCCTCTATTCGGCCATGCTGGCGCCGATCCTGGCCGTTGCCCACACCATGTTCATGGGCGGTCTGGCATTCGGAAAAACCATCGGCTGGGGCGCGCAGGCACGCGGTGTCTCACGGTTGCCGGTGCCGCTTGCCGTGAGCAAACTTTGGCCGCAGACGCTCTTCGGCCTCGCAGGCCTCACCTGGATGTCAGCCCAGCCCATCGAACTCGTCTGGCCGGTGATACCGGTCGCCCTCGGCCCATTGCTCGCTGCCGTGATCGCTGTGTCGACATCGACCAAATTTCTTGGAACTCTCGGGATCAGGTCCACACTTTGGCGGATACCGGAAGAAACCGCACCTCCGGCCGAGCTTGCCGATCTTCACCTGCCCGCATTGTCAAAGGGCGCGCCTGCTGCAGTCGCTCAGGCAGGCCTTGTTCAGGGCGATCCCGAACCCGCCGAGATCTGATCCTGCCGTCTCTGCAGGCAGCACCAACGAAAAAGACCGGCAAAAGCCGGTCTTTTATTTTGTCGGGCAATCAGGGCATGCCATCGAAGTCTGCCTTAAGGGCTTTGACCTAAACCGATTAGGCAGCGTTGGAAGATGCCAGGGGTTGCGTCAGGTAACCGTAGATCTCTTCTGCATCCATCGACGATCGAATGCCTTGTGTGATCGTACCGTCACGCAACTGGCGGGCAATGCGTGCAAGTGCCTTGAGATGGTCTGCACCGGCTCCTTCCGGCGCCAACAGCAAAAACACGAGGTCGACCGGTTCGTCGTCCAGCGCGTCGAAATCAACCGGTTTGTCCAGCTTCGCAAACAGGCCCACAAGACGGTCAAGACGCGTCAGCTTGCCGTGCGGGATCGCAATCCCGTGCCCGACGCCAGTCGAACCAAGGCGCTCACGCTGAAGCAAGGTGTCGAAGATTTCGCGTTCCGAGAGACCGGTAAGTTCTGCCGCTCGGGCGGACAGTTCCTGTATTGCCTGTTTCTTGCTTTTGGCTTTCAGCCCGGCAACAACCGCAGCCTTACCCAGAAGATCGCTAAGATCCATTAGTTTGCCTACAAGTTTCGGAAGCCGGCCTCGGCATGGAAACCGGCTTCTTCCGCATCATTTTTATTCGGCGGCCTCTCCGGCCACCAACGCCGGGTCTATCCACCCTATATTGCCATCCGGCCTGCGATAAACAACGTTTACACCGCCATTTGCCGCATTTTTGAACATGACGACCGGGGCTTCGGTCAGGTCCAGCTCCATCACCGCCATGCCGACTGTCATGGTTTTCACCTTGGCAGACGTTTCGGCAATGACGAGCGGATTGAAATCCGCCGGGACTTCCTCGTCTTCGTCCGGTGACGCCAAAACGTAAGAAGCCGCTTCAAATGCCTCACGGCCGTTGCCGTTGTGGCTATGGTGATCCTTCAGCTTGCGCTTATAGCGGCGCAGCCGCTTTTCGATCTTGTCCGCAGCGGAATCGAAACTGTTGCGCGGATCCTGATCCTGCGCAGACACCTGTAGCACGATTCCGGTGTCCAAGTGCAGGCTGCATTCGGACTTGAAGCCGGTGCCCTCCCTGCTCAGCGTAACGTGGCCTGTGAATCCGCCCGTGAAATACTTCGACAGGGCATCATCGATTCGGTCGGTAATGTGCTCGCGCAGTGCATCGCCCACATCAACATTTTTACCCGAAATCCGCAAAGCCATGGGGACCTCTTCTTTTTCTAATGACCGATAAATCACCGGCACTTGCCGGTGTTGAGACGCGAAACGTCTCAGGCCCACAGAATGGACCAGTCAGCGCCTCGGCGCCATCCCCTGATTACGTCATGAGGGCGGTGCTATAATTGCGCTAACGCAAACTGTCAATTCTAAATAAATAGGTCAGCAACCGCTTGGGAAGAATGGTGGATAAGCAAGGAATTGTTTCCACTCAAAGCTCGAAACACTTCAACTCATAGTGTCACCAGACACGCGGTTTCATTGCCTGCACACCAGGGTCAGGACCCATTAATTTGGCTGAATTGGTAGGGATGAATTTGCTCGGATACGAGGCGCAAAGCTGCAGAAAACCGTCCGGTTTCCAAAGATTTGCAACGATGTTGCCGGGCAAATTCTCCCTATCGTGAAGGGACGCAAAAACGGCTTCGATCTGCGACGTTAAACCGCTCAACCGGGCAAAGAGCCCGCTTATCGCGCTTTTCCTGACAGCTCATCGCCGTTTGCTGCGCCAGTTCAGCCAAATTAATGGGTCCTGACCCTAAAGTTTTGCGTTTTTCTCACGCCTTCGCTGCACAGAAGAGCCGATTTTCATCGCTTCGCGATACTTCGCCACTGTTCTGCGCGCGATATCGACCCCGTCTCCCTTGAGAATTTTGACAATCGTGTCATCCGACAAGATTGCCTTGGGATCCTCGCCATCGATCATTTGCCGGATGCGGTGGCGCACCGACTCCGCCGAGTGCGCATCACCGTCTGCCGTCGCGGATATGGCGGAAGAGAAAAAATATTTCAGCTCGAAGATCCCGCGCGGTGTCGCCATGAACTTGTTGGACGTCACCCGGCTCACGGTCGATTCATGCATCCCGATGGCTTCGGCGACTGTTTTCAGGTTGAGCGGACGGAGATGTTCGATGCCATAGGTCAGAAAACCGTCCTGCTGGCGTACGATCTCCGTTGAAACCTTGAGAATGGTCTTAGCCCGCTGGTCCAGGCTTTTTGCGAGCCAGTTCGCCGTCTGAAGAGACTCCGTAAGATATTCCTTCTCGGTCTCATTGCGCGCCGTCTTGATCACCTTCGCGTAGTAGGTCTGGTTGACCAGAACCTTGGGCAAAGTGTCTGAATTCAGTTCTACCGCCCATGTGCCGTCATTGGCCGGACGCACAAAAACATCGGGCACCACCGGCTGTACGAGCGATGATCCAAATACACTGCCGGGTTTCGGATCGAGCGCCCGAATTTCGGCGATCATTTCCACCAGGTCTTCTTCATCAACACCACAGATCTTCTTGAGCGCCGGAAATTCGCGTTTGGCCAGCAGCTCGATGTTGTCGATGAGGGCTTCCATCGCCGGATCGAAGCGGTTTTTGTCGATCAACTGCAGCTTCAGGCACTCCGCCAGATTGCGGGCAAACACACCCGCCGGTTCGAAGGACTGCAGCACCTTAAGCACCTTTTCGACCCGCTCCAGGTCCACACCCAGCTGTTCGGCGGTTTCCTGCAGGTCGAGATAGAGGTAGCCGTTTTCATCAAGGGAATTTATCAGGTGACCGCCGATCAGCCGGTCCGCCTCGTCGCTCAGCGCAAGGTGCATCTGTTCTTCAAGCGACGTCCCGAGAGACGCTTCTTCGGCAACAAAGGCTTCGAGATTGTAGTCCTCCGAAGCACCACCGCTTGATACGTTCTTGTAGCTGTCCCCCGACTTCAGCAGCGCCGGTTCCGGAGACGCGGGAACGCCTGGTTCATCCGGGAACACGTTTCCAAGATCCGTATCCATGCGCGAGGCTATGGCTTCCGACCCGGTCTCCAGGTCGTTCTGCATCCAGTCTCCGGCATTCGGCTCGTCGCTTGACGCCTGTGACGTTTGGGCGCCTTCGGCAGCCTGTTCCGCAGCAACCGGCGCGGCCTCGCTGCCATTTGCTTCAACAACCTCGCCGTCGCCCTTTTCAAGCAGCGGATTGCGCTCCAGTTCGGTTTCCACATAGGAAACCAGATCCAGATTGGACATCTGGAGCAGCTTGATCGCCTGCATCAGCTGCGGCGTCATAACCAGCGACTGGCTTTGCCGCATCTCCAGCTTGGTTGAAATGGCCATCTAGTTCCCGGGCGCTTGTCAGCTTCTGTTGGTCTGCTTTTTGCTTATGTCTTGCAGACTCGCACTATACCCTAGCTGGCCATCGGTCATCAAAGCGTAAATTGTTCGCCGAGATAAAGCCTGCGCACATCAGGATTCGTGACAATCTCGTTGGGCAGCCCCTCGGTCAGCACTTCCCCGCTGGCGATAATATAGGCCCGGTCAATGAGACCCAGCGTTTCACGAACATTGTGATCCGTGATCAAAACGCCAATACCGCGCTGCGTCAGGTGGCGGACAAGTTGCTGAATGTCACCGACGGCAATCGGATCGATACCCGCGAAGGGTTCGTCCAGAAGCATGAAGGAGGGCCGGCTGGCAAGTGCACGTGCAATCTCGACGCGGCGGCGTTCACCGCCCGAGAGCGCGATACTTGGAGATTTGCGCAGGTGCGTGAGACCGAATTCCGCCAGGAGCGAATCGAGATCCTCGCGGCGCTTCTGCCGGTTTGGTTCTATCACTTCCAGAACAGCACGAATGTTTTCTTCAACCGTCAGCCCGCGGAAGATGGACGCTTCCTGCGGCAGATAGCCGATGCCCAGTCGCGCGCGGCGATACATCGGCATCCGGGTTATGTTGAACCCCTCGAGCAGGATCTGGCCCTGGTCAGGCCGGATCAGCCCGGTAATCATGTAAAATGTTGTGGTCTTGCCGGCACCGTTCGGCCCAAGGAGGCCGACAGACTCGCCGGGTTTGACGGTCAGACTGACATGTTTGACAACCTGTCGACGGCCGTAAGTCTTGCCTATTCCTTCGACGACCAGTGCGTGTGACAGATCCTCTTCAGACAAAGCAGGTCCCGGCATGTTTCCGTGCAATCCATTGTAATCTGAAGACGTTCTCTTCACTTATCAAAATTCCATCCAAAAATATGCCGAAGCCCCACATAAGGTTTGCACCGCACGCTGTCGAGTCACCGCCTTGCGAAATCACTCTTCCTGTACGCTGTTCGGCAGGATGCGAACCTTGACCCGTCCGCTGCTACCACCCGTATTCGCCGCCGTCAGATCGGCCTGACCGGTCTTCAAATTGACCGTCAGCTTGTTGCCGACAACGACATTCGGTCCCTGGCTAAGCACAACTTCACGCCCGGTCATGACCATGACCTCCCTGTTCATGTCGAAGCTTGCCTGATCGCCTTTTGCGGTCTGGTCCTTGGACGTTACGAACACGCCGCCTTCGGCTTCCAGACGGGAAATGCGCTGTTGTACGGCGCCTTCGCCTTCACTTGAGCTGGTGGAAGCCGATCCGGATCCTGCATAAAAGACCTTCAGCCGCTCGGTTTGCAGGCTGGTTTCACCCTGGACCACGACCACATCTCCAACAAATGTCGCGACGTTGTTGTTGTCCTCAACCCTGAGCTCACTTGCTTCAATCTCAATCGGCTCACCGTCGTTTGATCCGAAACCGGCAAAGGAATCTGAAAAAGTCTGGGCCTGGGCCGCCGTTGCAAAAACGGTCGCGAAAGAGGCAATCACGAAACGTTTGAAAAAAACCATCTGTTACTGTCCTTCCGCCGCCGGATTTAGGGTCATCTTCACGCCGTCCGAAAACCGGACGAGCCCCTTGGCCTTATCGTAAGAGAGCTTGCCAGCCACCACGTGACCCTGGTCTGAGCGAATGGTGACAGGCTCCGATGTGGTCATGCCGCCGTCTTTCAGATCGACATCCACTTCAACAAGGTCAACCTGATAGCCTTCGCTCCATTCAATCTGGATGCCTTCGAACAACCGCAAAGTCTCGGCAGCATTATTATAGGTGCCTTTAAGTGCAACGATCTGCGCATTTTCGTCCTTGCTGAGAACAATATCCGCCCGGATTGTTTCCAGATCGATAATCCGCGGGTCGCTCAGCCTTTGTATGGCCCGGCGTGCCGTTACCTTGTAAGAGCGATCGCCGTCATGTCCGGAGAGCTCCGGATGGTCCATGACCAGCCCCTCGCTGGTGAGCATCACGTTGGCGGCGCCAAAGCTGCTCAGCACATTGAACAGAACCACCAGTCCGACCATGCCGGCGAGGATCAGAAGACCTATTCCGGGAAACAACCAGCGCAGCACGCGCACCATGACGCTGTGCCGGTGCGCAGCCCGCTGAGCACGGCTGAACTTCTGGCTGGGGATGATGTTTCCCGGATGTTCGCTGATCACACTCAAACCTGTCTCCAACTACAGTGAGGCTCCCGATGCCGCTGATACACAGTCACATCAGGAATGCGCGAATATGTCGTTTTCTTCCCAGCCCTTGAGATCGAGCTCAGCGCGGGTCGGCAAGAACTCAAAACAAGCCTCAGCCATATGACTGCGCTCTTCCCTATGCAGCATGAATTCCAGCTTTTCCTTCAACGCATGCAAGTGCAGAACATCCGATGCGGCGTAAGCCAGTTGAGCGTCCGACAATTTGTCTGCAGCCCAGTCCGAGCTTTGCTGCTGTTTGGACAGTTCAACACCCAGGAGTTCGCGCGTGATATCCTTGAGACCGTGCCGATCCGTATAAGTGCGCACCAGTTTCGACGCGATCTTGGTGCACCAGACCGGCGTAACCTTGATGCCTAGATAGTGCCGCAGCACGGCAACATCAAACCTGGCGAAATGGAAAATCTTTGGCTTGGACGCGTCGGTGAACAGTCTAGCAAGGTTGGGTGCCTCGCTCTGGCCACGTGCAATTTGAACGACATCGGCCGTGCCATCACCTGGAGACAGTTGCACAACACACAGCCGGTCGCGGTGCGGATTGAGGCCAAGCGTTTCAGAATCGACCGCAACCGCATCCACCGCTTCGTAGGCCCGAAGATCGGGAAGGTCACCCTTGTGGTACCGGATGGTCATGTCGCGTTGTCTCCTGTTGCCTTGTCCGTGCAAAGTATTCACCGACGGCTGGTTTGACCGTCAGGTAAAACATGCTGCCGGTTGTGGCAAGCCGAATGCTGCATTGAACCGTTGACGACGCTGCGTAATTAGTCGAATGAGACTATTTTTTGATGCGAAATGCCTCATGACAGGCCTTGCAGGTCCCGGCCACATTGCCGAAAGCTGCAGCAATGTCCTTTTCACCCGCGCCTGCTTCGGCAAGATCGCTCAGTGCAACAGCTGATTCCTTCAAGGTTCCGGCAATCCTGGAAAACTCGGCCCAGTCCGCCCAGATTTCCGGACTCGCCTCTGACGGCGCATGCAGACTTCCTTCGGGAAACAGATCGGTGAGCGCTTGTCCGGCGTGCCCTGCAATTGCTTGTCCGGCAGCCGCGATCCTTTCCCGGTTGAAGGGGGCCTCGCCTTTCAGCATCTGGCCGACGGATTTGACGCTGTCGCCGATCTCCGTCATTGCGTCCATGCGTTCCTTGACGATGCCTGTGGCACCACTGTGCGCCCAGACGGCTCCCAATCCCAGCCCGCTTGCCAGAAGAACCGTTAATGTGAAGCCTGTCTTCATGGTCCTGACCGATCCCCTCAATAGATTCCGTTCGCCCGCTGAAGCGTGCGGACAAAGAAGATGATCTTTGCCACATCATCCTCGCTGACCCCTTCCACCGGCGGCATGTTGCCGAACGGCCAATGATGTGCGCGAACCCCTTGTGCCACCGCCAAATAAAAGGCGGCATCGCCGTGATGACCCGGCTCATAGATCTTGTGAACGAGCGGTGGTCCGAGGTCACTGCGGCCATCTGCGAGATCACCGTGGCACGCAGCGCAATTTGCCTCAAATACCTTTAGGCCCTGCTGCGCCAGCAGAGGGAGCTCAGGTACCTTCACCTGAACAAGAGCAGCTGGTGTGACGAAAACATCGTCAGCGGACTGCCGCGCTTGCCAAAACATCGTTCCGGCAACAACAACCACCACCAGGGCGGCAATGATCGATGCCGTTCGTATCGGAATCACTTTCTGCCTTGCCCCTCTGGTGCCGGATCTTGAGCAATCTTGCCGGCAAGGTCGTCAATAATCGGGCATTCGGGACGCTCATCACCGTGACAGGCCTCTGCCAGCGTTTCCAGGACCCGCTTCAATGACACGAGTTCTTCGATCTTGCGCTCCACTTCTGCAATCTTGGCACGCGTCAGTGCCTTGACGTCCGAACTCGCCCGATTGCGATCCTCATAAAGCGAGAGCAGGTCCCGGCATTCCTCGATTGAAAATCCAAGGCCGCGTGCACGCTGAAGGAACTTCAGCGTTTGAACATCCTGGTCCGTGAAATCCCGATATCCGTTGCTGCTCCGAGTCGGTTCGACAAGCCCGATTTCCTCGTAGTAGCGGATGGTTTTAACCGGCAGGTGGCTCAGTTCAGCGGCAGCAGAAATATTCATCACCTCGACCTCACAGTTTCAGGGTACGCAATCGCAACGCGTTGCTGATGACCGAAACAGAAGACAAGCTCATCGCTGCGGCGGCCAACATTGGAGACAGCAGAATTCCAAAAACCGGATAAAGTACACCTGCAGCAATCGGGACACCGACCCCGTTGTAAATGAAGGCAAAAAAGAGGTTCTGACGAATGTTGCGCACGGTCTCGCGTGCCAGTGTTCGTGCACGCAAGATCCCCTCCAGATCGCCTTTCAGCAAGGTCAGACCGGCGCTTTCAACGGCAACATCGGCGCCGGTTCCCATAGCCAGACCGACATCGGCCGCTGCAAGCGCGGGCGCATCATTCACACCGTCTCCCGCCATCGCAACCGTATGACCCGTGGATTTGAGGTTTTCGATCAGCGCTTGTTTACCTTCGGGAAGCACTCCGGACTTCACCTCGTCAATCCCGAGGGTTTTGGCAACAGCTTCGGCAGTCCTCGGCGCGTCACCGGTCGCCATAACAATACGGACACCGTCCTTGTGCAGGGCATCGATCGCCGCTTTCGCGTTCGGCTTGACCGGGTCGGCAACTGCTATCAACCCCTGTAGCAAGGCGGCGCCCTCATTGTCCGCAACGAGATACATGACCGTTTTGCCGAGCTCGGACAGCTCCTCTGCGCGTTGCTCAAGTTCGTCCAGAGACGCGCCGGTTTCCCGCGCGAATGCTGCGTTACCCAACGAAATCCGGCTGCCGTCCAGTTCTCCGGTCACGCCCTTGCCGGTTACAGCTTCAAACGCGTGAACAGCCGGGACGTCCAGTTGTTCGGCCTCAGCGGCGTCCAGAATTGCTTCCGCCAGCGGATGTTCAGATCCTTTTTCAAGGGCTGCCGCCAGCTTCAACACCCGGTCCTTCGAAACACCCGGTGACGGCACTATTTCGCTGACGGCCGGCCGGCCTTCCGTCAAGGTTCCGGTCTTGTCGACGACGATCGTATCGACCGCTGCAAGACGTTCCAGGCTTTCCGCCGTCTTGACGAGAACACCGGCCTGGGCGCCCCGTCCTGTCGCCGTCATGATCGACATCGGGGTTGCCAGCCCGAGGGCGCAGGGGCACGCGATGATCAGGACGGAAACCGCAGCCACGATGGCATGCACAACGGACGGGCTCGGTCCGAATATGGACCAGAGGCAAAACGCCAATATTGCGACGCCGACAACTGCCGGCACGAAGTAACTTGCAACACGATCGGCCAAACCCTGGATCGGTGCACGCGAGCGCTGCGCGGACGCGACCATGTCGACGATCTTGGCGAGCATGGTGTCTTCACCGACCAATCGCGCTTCCATCACGAAGGAACCGGTCTTGTTGAGCGTACCTCCGGTCACCTTGTCGCCCGGATTTTTTTCAACCGGAACAGGCTCGCCGGTCACAAGGCTTTCATCCACCGAGGAACCGCCTTCCAGGACGACCCCATCAACGGGGACTGCTTCGCCGGGCCGGACGCGCAGCCTGTCACCTGCCAGAATGTTCTCCAGCGGAGCATCGTATTCGTCACCTTCGGGTGTGATCCGGCGCGCAGTTTTCGGCGCCAGGTCAAGCAGGGCGCGAATGGCATCTCCGGTTCGCTCGCGAGCGTTCAGCTCAAGCACCTGACCGACAAAAACCAATGCCACAATAACAACGGACGCCTCGAAATAGACCGGCATGTGCCCGGTCGGTCCCCTGAGCGCTTCGGGAAACAGAAACGGCAAGAAAGCCGCAACCATCGAATAAAGATAGGCTGTTCCCACCCCGATCATGATCAGGGTCCACATGTTGAAATGCCGGGTGACAAGCGAGGTCCAGCCCCGTTGGAAAAACGGAAGGGCTGCCCATAAAACCACAGGTGTTGCCAGAAGTGCTTCCAGGTAGATCGCAACACCTTCCCCGATCCACTGGCGGATTGGCACCCCTACCATCGGCCCCATCGTCAGGATCAAGAGGGGAATAGCTGCAATAGCGCTAACCCACAGACGGCGGGTAAAATCAATCAGCTCGTGGTTAGGCTCATCTGAGATGCCGCTCATGGGCTCCAGTGCCATGCCGCAGATCGGGCAGGTTCCAGGACCTTCCTGAACGATCTCCGGATCCATCGGACAGGTGAAGAGCGTCCCGGAAGCAGACCGCTCGGCTTCCATTGCCTTTTTCTTTTGACTGTTGCCGGACAGGTAGAAGTACGGGTCCGAGTCGAACTTGTCGTGACATTTGGGGTTGCAGAAGTGGTATTCGCGGCCCTTGTAGCGCAGGCTCGGCTTGCCCTTGCCGAGCGTCACTGACATGCCGCATACCGGATCGGTCGCCTCGCCGGGCTCGGCAGATGTAATATGAGAGGTGACTGTTTCCTGCATGATAGAACGCTCTTTCAAGACGGGGTGCAGGTGTCAGTTAGGGCTTCCAGTAACTGGAAGGTCAATCTGAAAAACCACGTAGTTTGGGTCACAAGCGATCGTGGCACACCTCCGACTGCTGCGCTCACCTTCAGTCTGACTTGCTTTTCAGACTTGCCATCAGACTGTGGAATTTTTCACCCTGAACGGCGACGTGGTCCCTCAACGCATTCGCAGCTTCTTCGGGTAAACCCTTTGAGAGCGCGTCCATGATTGCCTCATGCTCGGACATGGATTGCGCCATACGGCCACGTAATCTCAGCTGTTGGCGGCGAAAGGGTTTGAGGCGCTTGTTGAGCTTGGCCGCTTCCTGCTCCAGGAAACCGTTGCCCGACTGACGATAAATGGTTTTATGGAATCGCTCGTTCTCAGCGTAGTAACCGTCCGGGTCCTGGGCATCAACGGCCTGGTGGCACTTGGCGTTGGCGTCCCTTAACTCTTCGAGCGCTTCTTCCGAAATCCGCATGGCTGCAAGGCGGCCGCACACGGCCTCAAGCTCGGCCATGACTTCGAACATTTCCATGAGTTCAATCGGCCCCGGCTGGCGAACGAATGCACCTCTGCGCGGAACCAGCTCGACAAGCCCCGATAGTGCCAGGCGCTGAAATGCCTCTCGAAGAGGGGTGCGCGAGACGCCGAACTGCTCCGCCAGTCTGACCTCGTCAAGACGGTCTCCGTCCAGAAAAGTCCCGCTGAAAATATGTTCTTCCAGCGCTTCGGCGATGTTGTCTGCACGGCGTTGTTCCATGGTTTCAACCTAACGCCGCCTCATTTGGAATGCAATAATCAAAGTCTTGTATACAAAAATATTGACTTGGAATACCAACTGCTGTCTTTTACGCCGCGAGCGGAAACGTTTGTGCTGCAGAAGACCAGAAAAGGTAATGCCGATGTCCAATCCCCTCTATGACAGCCTCTTTGGCGTTCATGCCGGAAAGACGACACCGTTTCTTCACCTGCTGGATGGCAGCACGATTACGCACCTGGAATTCCTGGAAACTGCAGCAAGGATTGCAAATTTTCTGACGCAAACAGGATTGGTGACCGGCGACCGTGTCGCTGTCCAGGTTCAAAAGTCGCCGGAAGCGCTCGCGCTCTACGCAGCTTGCGCACAGGCAGGGCTGGTGTTTCTGCCGCTAAACACGGCCTACACGGTCGATGAATTGACTTATTTCATCGACAACAGCGGTGCATCGCTGATCGTTTGCGACGAGAAAAGCAAGGACGAACTTGCGCCCGTTGCTCAAAGTCTGAATGCAAAACTGGAAACCTTGAACGCGGACGGCGGCGGCAGCCTGATGGACGGGTCAGCCGGGATGCCAACTGTCTTCGCCACGGTTGAACGAAGCGCCGACGATCTCGCCGCCTTTCTGTATACGTCTGGCACGACCGGCCGGTCCAAGGGCGCGATGCTCACGCAAGACAACCTGCTGTCGAACGCTGAGACCCTTGTCAAGGAATGGCGGTTTACCGACAAGGACGTGCTCCTGCACGCTCTTCCCATATTCCACACACACGGACTGTTCGTTGCGACCAACGTGACACTCGCCGCCGGCGGCAGCATGGTCTTCATGCCAAAATTCGACCTGGATGAGATCATCAAGCACATGCCGGACGCCACCTCCATGATGGGCGTGCCAACTTTCTACACCCGGCTGTTGGGCGACGAACGCTTCACGAAAGACCTGGCCGCCCATATGCGCCTGTTCGTTTCAGGCTCCGCGCCGCTGCTGGCTGAAACGCATGTGCAGTTCGAAAACCGGACCGGTCACCGGATTCTTGAGCGTTACGGCATGACCGAGACCAATATGAACACGTCAAACCCCTATGACGGTGAACGACGTGCGGGAACGGTTGGCTTTCCCTTGCCTGGCGTTGAATTGAAGATCACCAATCCGGAGACCGGCGAAACGTTGCCGCAGGGCGATGTCGGCCAGATCGAGGTGCGTGGACCGAATGTCTTCAAGGGCTACTGGCAAATGCCGGAAAAGACGGCGGCGGAACTGCGCGCCGACGGCTTTTTCATCACCGGTGATCTCGGCAAGATTGATGAAGACGGTTATGTCCATATTGTCGGACGCAACAAGGACCTCATCATTTCCGGCGGCTATAACATCTACCCGAAGGAAATCGAACTTGTGCTCGACGACCAGCCCGGCGTGCTGGAAAGCGCGGTAATCGGCGTTCCGCACCCGGATTTCGGCGAAACCGTACTTGGTGTTCTGGTGCCCGAAAAGGGAACAGAGCCCGATCTCGACGAGATCCACGAAGCGGTGAAGCACTCGCTCGCCCGGTTCAAGCACCCCAGAAAACTGATTTTACTCGACGAACTGCCGCGCAACACGATGGGCAAGGTTCAGAAGAACGTCCTGCGCGACGCATACAAGGACATGTTCACACAGGGGTGAATGTCACTCCTTCATCCGGCAATTCAAAAGAGCTGCCGGATTCTCACTACCTTACCGTTTCTTCTGTGAAAGATTGACTTGGGCGGCTCGGCCCAATAGCCTTCACAACAGTCCACACGAACCGAGGGAGGGTCACATGTCGTATTTCAGATTCCATGATCGAACCCGCGGTCCCGTTCAGGCCCTGCAAACGCGTTTGTAGGGCTGATCGAAGGACATTTTCAAAGTCACGACGATCTGCCCAGATGGCAGCCTTGAAGGCTGCAGCCCCGGTTTGAAAGTTGTGGCACATGTCCCTGATCAATCTTCGCAATCTCGGCGTCATTTTGACGTCTCCCCTGTTTGAAAACCTGAACCTCAATCTGGAAAAAGGCGACCGGATCGGCCTCGTTGCGGCCAACGGAACCGGCAAATCGACTCTGCTGTGCATCCTTGCCGGTGAAGCCGAAGCAAGCCACGGCGACATCACGAAAGCGCGTGGTCTTCGCGTGGGTTTGGTCACGCAAGATGTTCCGGAAATGCTGAAACAGGTTTCGCTCTATGATGCGGTTCTGTCCGCGCTTGACCCGGAGCAGGCTGAAAGCGAAAGCTGGCGGGTCGATATCGCACTGAACGATCTTGAGGTTCCGGAAAATCTTTGGCAACGCCCACTTGGCGAACTCTCGGGCGGTTGGCAACGGGTCACCCTTCTTGCCAGGGTCTGGGCCAACGAACCGGATGTTCTCCTGATGGACGAGCCGACCAACCACCTGGACCTTCAACGCATTGGCATTCTGCAAAGCTGGATTGGCACCATCGCGCACGGCACACCGCTCATCGTCGCCAGCCATGACCGGTCGTTTCTGGATGCGGTCTGCAACAGAACCCTCTTCCTTCGGCGCGAGCAGTCGCATGTCTTTCCCCTGCCTTACAGCAAGGCGAGGGAGGCGCTTGCGGAACAGGACAGCGCCACTGAGCGCCGGTTCCGGAACGATCTCGCGAAGGCCAATCAGCTCCGGCGGCAGGCTGCGAAGCTGAAGAATATCGGCGTCAATTCCGGGTCCGACCTGCTATTGAACAAGACAAAGCAGCTGAAGGAACGGGCGCAGAAAATCGAGGATGCTGCGCGGCCTGCGGAAAACCGGCGGTCCGCGGGCAAGATACGCCTGGATAATTCAGGAGCGCATGCAAAGGCTCTGGTAAGTCTTGCCGCGTCGAACGTAACCGTCCCGGACGGCCGCACTCTGTTCCGACTTCCTGCGCTCTGGATCAATCCGGGAGACCGTGTTGTCGTGCTTGGTGCGAACGGCGCAGGCAAATCACGGCTGTTGTCGCTTGTTATCGACGCACTTCAAAAGGACCTGCCTGATATCCGCGTCGCGCCCTCGGCCGTCCCTGGCGTCTCGGACCAGTCGCTTTCCCAGATTGACCGCTTCAAAAACCCGTTGGCGGCCGTTACAGAGTCCTCAGACGTCGGGGATAGGCGTGCCCGCGCGCTGTTGGCGGAAGCAGGCGTCCATATCGATCTTCAGCAAAAGGATGTTTCCGTCCTCTCGGGCGGTCAACGCAGCCGGCTTGCCATGCTCTTGCTGCGGTTGAGAAGCCCGAACCTGTACATTTTGGACGAACCGACAAACCATCTCGACATTGAGGGCCAGGAGGCACTTGAGCGTGAGTTGCTGGTACACGACGCGACCGCGCTGCTGGTCAGCCACGACCGCACGTTCGTGCGCAATGTCGGCACGCGTTTTTGGCAAATAGAGGGAAAGCAGCTGGTCGAAACCGGCAGCCCGGAAGCCTTCTTCGCCGACCAGCTCGGCTGAGTCACTGCAGCGTTACAGCACCACCACCTTCGTACCGAGCTCCACCCTGTCGTAGAGGTCGATAATGTCCTGGTGCCACATACGGATACAGCCACTGGAGGCGTTGGTGCCAATGCTGCCCGGCTGATTGGTGCTGTGGATGCGGTAGAGCGTGTCCTTGTTGCCCTGCCAGAGGTAAAGCCCGCGAGCACCGATCGGGTTGCTCGGCCCGCCCTCCTGGCCCTCACGGTATTTCTCAAGGCTGGGGTCACGCTCGATCATCTCGTCGGGCGGGAACCACTTCGGCCACTCCCGCTTGAAGCGGATAACGGCTTCACCGTTCCAGGCAAAGCCTGCGCGCCCGACGCCGATACCGTAGCGGATTGCGCGTCCGCCGGGCTGAACCAGATAAAGGAACTTCTTGTTCGGGTCGACCACGATCGTTCCGGCCGGGTAACGCGTTGGATAAAAGACTGTCTGTCGCAGATATTTCGGGTCGAACGCCTGGTAATCGATGCCGGGAAGCGAAAAGCCGCCGTCGCGGACGGGCGCGTAGGCGGAGGCATAGTTCGGCGTTCCATCGGCAAGCGGTGTCAGGCCGGCCTGAACGGTCGATTTCTGACTGCCCTGACAGGCGGCCAGAAGCAACGGCAAACCGGCAATGAAACTTCGACGATTCAAGATTGACGTCATTTCCAAGTCCTTCTCCGGCCGAGCCAGGCGCTGCACGCGCGCTGGAAAGTATTCACCGAGCCCTTTTTCCCAATGACCCGGCCCTCATCAGACAATCAACAATCAAGACGTGCCACATGACGCTGCATGGCAACATTATTATGGTAAACGGGGCCTTAACAAAGCAAATTGGCCACACTTTTCAAGCGCTGGATCCGTTTATTGGAACTCACACCTACGTGACCTGAAGCGATTTCGCAGCTGGTGCGCTTTTCTTGCAACGCGCGTAAAAGCGCAAAGTCCGACCCCTGAAATCCGATTCGATTTGCGCGGCCTGGCTGTCAGGTTGCGAAAAAAGAGAGCGCTCCATGCCCGTCAACCTGACCACGACCTATCTCATCCTATGCGCGGCTATCGTTGCCGAAGTTGTTGCGACCTCTGCCCTGGCAAGGGCGGAAAGCTTCACCCGGCTCGTGCCGTCGCTGATAACTGTTGTCGGCTACGCAGTTTCGTTCTGGCTGCTGTCCTACCCTATCCGTGTGCTGCCGACAGGGATCGTCTATGCGATCTGGTCGGGCGCCGGTATCGTTCTGATCACGCTGGTTGCCTGGCTTGCCTTCGGCCAGAGGCTGGATTTGCCGGCGATCCTCGGCCTTGGTCTGATCGTTGCCGGCGTGGTGATCATCAACGTCTTTTCCAAATCGCTAACGCATTGACGATCACCGAAGACGCCGCCCCTTTGCGAAAGAAGCCGATCGAACAGGTGTCGACCGGCTCCAATTGCGCTTTCCGGCCAGCATTCAGTCGACTTCATATTGGCGTTCAAGATCATCGTAGTAGGTTTTCTTGACCGCATTCTGACGCACTTCGAAGCTAGCGACCGGTCCGTTTTCGTCCATCCGCCCGTCAGCTTTCAGCATGGAGAGTGCGTCATCCATTCCCTTCAGCGCCCCCTGAAGAGCGACATTGGCGTAGAGCACAAGTCCAAATCCCATTTCGTCGAGCTCGGCAAAGTCGATGATCGGTGTCTTCCCGCCGACGACGAGGTTTATAAGCTGCGGGGTGCCGGCAAGTCGTTTGGGAATATCGCGAATGTTTTCCAGGCTCCTGGGCGCTTCAATGAACGTGACATCTGCGCCGTCCTCAATGAAGGCTTCCGCTCTTTCGATCGCGGCGTCAAATCCATCGGTCGCACAGGCATCCGTGCGGGCGACAATCAGGAAATTGGGGTCGATACGGGCGTCAGCCGCCGCCTTGATCCTGCTGCGCGCTTCGCCTAAGCCGACGACTTCCTTTCCGGAAAAGTGACCGCACCGCTTCGGATTGACCTGGTCTTCCAGCTGAATGGCGCTCGCTCCTGCGCGCTCGAGTGTGCGCACGGTGTGATGGACGTTCAGCGCGTTGCCGAAACCCGTGTCTGCATCAACGACAATGGGTAGCTCGGTGGTGTTTCGGATGGTCGCCGTGTGCTGGGCAATCTCCGGAAGAGAGACAAACCCGAGATCCGGCATGCCGAGATAGGTATTGGTGAGCCCGGCGCCCGAGATGTAGACCGCTTCAAAACCAAGCCCGTCAATGACCCTGGCGGCCAGCGCGTTGGCAGCACCCGGCATCAGGACGGCGCCACCCTTTTCGAGGCGCGCACGGAAGGCTTTGTTGATTTCGTGGTTCATCATCGATGCGCACTCCGGCTTTGAAAATCTCACCACTTGGCTAAGACGCGCCCAGGCTTTTGGCAAGTTCCGCGAACCGGCGTTCTATCAGATGAAACGCACCACTCAACCGGTCGTCAGGGTTTTGGCGAGGCTTTCAAGAAGAGGGATCGCATTTGCACGTGCTTCATCATCAAAGCGCGTTGCGAGCCCGGAAACCGTTAGGGCGCCGGCCAGTTCGCCATTGCTGCCAAAAACGGGCGTCGAGATGGAAGAGATATTGGGGTTGGTCTGGCCCATCGAACTAACAGTACCATTCTTGTTGAACTGGCTCAGGTCTCCGACATCCTCCCCGGAAAAGTGGCGCAGCACGAGGCCGGATGCTCCGGTCGAAAGCCGCAAACGCATGCCTTCCTCGACATGAAACCGCAGCAGGTTGGGAGAATTTTCCCTGTATAAACAAACACGTTCATTGCCGGCTCGCACGTAAAACGACGCTGTTTCGCCGGTTGCTTCGGCAAGGATCTTTAGAGATGGCGCAACATGTTCTCGCCTTGTGAAGTCACGCCGGAATATCAGACCGAGGCGCCAGACGCTGGGTCCGACGCTGAACCGTCCGTCCTCGTCGCGCTGTATGAAGCCGTAGATGCTCATGGAATTCGTCAGTCGCAGGATGGTGCTTTTGTGCAGTCCTGTTTCCTCAGCGATTTCGGCAAGGGTCATGACCGGCTTTTGCGTTGAAAAGGAACTAAGGATCGACATCGCGCGTTCGACGGATTCAGTTCGGTTGGTTGCCATCTTCGTTCTACCAGATGAAACGCCATCAGAAGCACCTTGCTGCATACCCCGTGGACTGTCTAGCCTTGCGTCAACTGTGGAGAGGCAAAGTGCGCTATCAACCAATTCTAAACTCGACATTTCTGGCTGCAGATTATCGCGGGCTCCTCGGCGAGCGCTACCGCAGTCTGCCCTATTCGTTGCGGCTTCTGGCCGAGAACGCGGCCCGCCATTCCGAAGGCGGCACGGCGGCGCAGGAGGTTCTCGCGCGCAACGGCGATGCTGTGCCCTTCCGGCCTGCACGCCTACTCTTGCATGACATGCTCGGGATCCCGGCGTTGATCGACATCATGGCGATGCGCAATCTCCTCGAGGAAGAAGGGGGCGATCCGCTTACCGTCGACATGAGCCTGCCGGTCGATCTGGTGATTGACCATTCCATGTCGATCAATCACTGGGCCGACAAATTTGCGCTTCAGAAGAACATGGATCGCGAATTCGAGGTCAATCGCGAGCGGTTTGCGTTTCTCAAGGCCTGCGAAACGCGCTTTCCGCGTCTTCGCGTCATCCCGCCGGGAGGCGGCATCTGCCATCAGGTCAATCTGGAGTATCTCGGACAGACGGTCCTGCCCGCCCAGGATAACGCCAACCTGCTCATTCCTGACAGCTGCCTTGGAACCGACAGCCATACGCCAATGATCAACGCGCTCGGCATCATGGGCTGGGGTGTTGGCGGCCTTGAAGCCGAAGCAGTTCTCTTTGGCGAGACGACGCCGGTCAACGTGCCACGGGTCATCGGGCTGGAAGTGACCGGTGCACCTGAAGATCACATACAGGCGAAAGACAAGGCGCTGGTGATCGCAGAGAAACTGCGCGCCATCGGTGTCGTCGACACGTTTGTCGAACTCTTCGGGCCGGGGTATCGCAACCTGAGCGTCGCAGACCGGGCCACTATTGCGAACATGGCGCCGGAATACGGGTCGACGATGGTGTACTGCCCGGTCGACGAAAGAACCATCGACTATCTCAATGATACGGGGCGCGGCAACAGCGCCGGTCTGACCGAGCTTTACTGCAAGGCGCAGGACCTGTGGGTGGATGGCACCGACCGGGCCGTGGAGTATGACGACGTTGTCGAACTCGACCTCAGCCGAATCGGGCGCTCTGTCTCCGGCCCGTCGCGCCCTGAACAGCGCATCGATCTGGCCGATGCGACGGAAAAGCTGAAGCTGGAGGGAGAAACCCCGCGCAGGGTCGAGGTCGACGGCGCATCCCATGATATCGGCGATGGCGACGTGATTATCGCGGCCATTACAAGCTGCACCAACACCGCGAACCCGCGCAGCATGGTGACTGCGGGTCTGATGGCGCGAAATGCGGTTGCACGAGGGTTGAAAATCCCCGGGCACGTGAAGACGTCGCTGGCGCCCGGTTCCAGAGTGGTGGCGAGCTACCTTGAAAAGAGCGGCCTGCAGTCTTCTCTCGATGCCCTCGGCTTTGAGGTCGTGGCGTTTTCCTGCTCCACCTGCAACGGCATGTCCGGCCCGCTCGACCCGGCGCATGAAGCTGCGATCAAGAAACACGACGTGAAGGGTATCGCGGTTCTGTCAGGGAACCGGAACTTTGCGGGTCGGATCCATCCACTCGCATCGCGCAACATGATCGCATCGCCGCCGCTGGTGGTCGGCTATGCGCTGATGGGCACGATCCTGAAGGACATCACGACCGAGCCGCTTGGAACCGATACGGACGGCAATCCCGTTTTGCTGACAGATCTCTGGCCAACGGCCGATGAGGTGGAGGAAATCATCAAGACATTCGTGACGCCGGAAGAATTCAGCAGGAATTATGGCGCAATCAGTGAAGTGAACACGCACTGGAATGATTTGGAAGCAAGCGCAGGCACCTATGAATGGGTTCCCTCCAACTACGTTTCCTTTCCGCCGTTCATCCGCTCGATCAAACCGGAAACGCCTCCCGTTGAACCTTTGAAGGGTCTGCGACCGCTCGCTATTCTGGGGGATAGCGTCACGACCGATCACATCTCTCCCTCCGGCATCATCACGCCAGAGTCCGAGGCAGGCCGGTATCTTCAGGAACAGGGAGTTGAGCCTCAGGACTTCAATTCCTTCGGCACGCGGCGCGGGTGTTCAGACGTGGTCGTCCGTTCGACATTCGCCAACTACAGGCTCCGCAATGAAATGACCCCGGACAAGGAGGGCTCCTGGACCCGTGTTGAGCCTGAAGGCGAGGTCACAACCATCTACAAGGCGATAGAGACCTACCTCGACAGGGACCAGAAGCTGGTCGTGATTGGCGGCAAGGAATACGGGTGCGGATCTTCGCGCGACACGGCGGCCAAAGCGCCCTGGCTTGCCGGTGTCCGGGCGGTGGTCGTGGAGAGTTTTGAACGCATTCACCGCTCGAACCTGGTCAATATGGGGATTGCTCCACTCTGCTTTCCCAAGGGCGTCACGCGGCAGACGCTACGCCTCGACGGCAGCGAGACCTTCGATATCGACTTTGACGAGGATCTGCGGGGCGCCATGCTGACCGTGCATCGCCGGGACGGCAGCTATGACATGACACCCCTGGACCTTAGACTTTACAATGACGGCGAGCGGGCGACATTTGCCGCCGGCGGTCTTCTGCCGCGCGCGTTCAGGAAATTTCTCGCAGGAGCGGCGTGATGCAGAACCGGCTACGGGCAGCCTTCTATCGCGGCGGGACGTCGAAGGCGGTGGTCTTCAACGGGGCAGATCTGCCGGCCGACCGCACCGTCTGCAACCGGATCTTTTTGCATGTCCTGGGCAGTCCGGATGCCTATGGCCGGCAGCTCAACGGCATGGGCGGTGGCTTGTCCTCGCTTTCCAAGGTCGTGATTGTCAAACCGTCTGAGCGCGAAGACGCTGACGTCGACTACACGTTTGTCCAGATCGCTGTTGACGAACCGATTGCCGACTACGGCTCGGCCTGCGGGAACATGTCTTCCTGCGTCGGCCCCTTTGCGGTCGAGGAAGGCATGATCAAACTGGCCCCGGATCAGCGCGAAGCGCTTGTACGTATCTATGACACCAACACCGACCGTCTCTACCATGCCCGATTTCCGGTCAAAGAGGGTAAAGCGGTGGAGGAAGGAGATGTTGCCATTCCAGGCGTTTCGGGGACTGGGGCGCCCGTCATCCTCGACTTTCTGGCGCCGGGTGGTGCGGCAACCGGAAAGCTGCTTCCGACAGGCAATGTAACGGACCGGCTGGTCGTTGACGGTGTCGGTGAGCTCGAAGTATCGCTGATCGATGCGGCCAATCCTGTTGTTTACCTGCGGGCTGCGGATCTTGGCAAATCCGCCACCGAGTTGCCCCAGGATCTCGACGGCGACCACGCCCTGATGAGTAAGCTTGAAGCCATTCGGCGTGCGGGGGCAGTCGCCATGGGTCTGGCAACGTCAGTTGATGACGTGAAACGCTCCAACCCCAAGGTCGCCATTGTCGGCGCTCCGCGACAGTTTGTATCCCTTGACGGTGAAACACATGGAGCAGTCACGCATGACCTGAACGTTCGCCTTGTGTCGATGGGCAACTTTCACCGGGCGATCACCCTCACAGGAGGCATGTGCACGGCCGTTGCCGCACAGGTTCAGGGGTCTCTTGTTCAGGAGATTGCGCGGCCCGAAGGCCACGACCTCAGAATAGGCACACCATCCGGCGTCTTGCAGGTTACCGCAGACGTGCGCACAGATCCCGATGGCCCGACCGCAATCACGGCCGGAACGTTTCGAACACAACGGCGGATCATGGAAGGCGCCGTTCTTTATCCCGCCGACTTCCTGGAGGATGCGTCTTGAGCGAAGACTTCAACAGTTTTTCCACCTGCGACCTGAACGATGCCCATCCCGACAAGGTCCGCCTCGTTCAACTTCCGTTTCGCGACTTCGGAGCCAGGCGCGCATTTTCGGGCAAGATCCGGACTGCTTTGATGGTCGAAGACACCAAGCTCGTGCAGGAAACGCTTTATTCGGAAAACGGTGAGGGGTCTGTCATCGTTTTGGATGGAGGTGGCTCCATGCGCACCGCGCTCCTGGGCGACATGATGGCAGAAAGGTTGATCAAAAACGGCTGGGCCGGGATCGTCATCAACGGCGCGGTCAGGGACTCACGGCTGCTTGCCGATCTCCAAATCGGCGTCAAGGCACTCGGAACCAGCCCAATCCGATCGGCAAAGGCAGGAACCGGGGCAATCGACATTCCGCTGGCGTTCGGCGGCGTGTTGATCGAACCGGGAAAGTTCATCTATTGCGATGAGGACGGCGTGCTTGTCACGGACGGGCCACTCGCGTCGTGAGCGTCAGGATACGGACCAAAAATGAAGTCGCATCCTAGGGCTGCACCATGGCATTGAGCCATGCCCGGATAAAGGTGCGGCGTTTCAGCTGATCAAGATAGACAAGCAGGCCCGGTCCCAGCCGGATCGGGCGGAAGGCGGCTTCGCGTTGCAGGACGCCAGGATCTATGGCGGGCAGCCCCGTCAGGTCTTCGATCAGATCACGGTTTTCTTCCGACACCAGAAAATCGACGAATTGTCCGGCGAGATCAGGGTCCGGAGCGGTTTTCGGTATCAGCACAGTGCGCAGCATAACGGTCGTGAAATCGTTGAACTGCAGAAGACCCAGATCCGGATTGTCGGCAAGATGGGCGGCCGCGTAACTGCCGAGCACGTTATAGGCCAAGGCGAGACGCCCCTCTGTCACATCCTTGATCATCTTGCTGGAACAGCAGTAGAGCTGCGCGTCGAGACGGCCCATGACCTCGGCCATCCGCCACAGGGACTCCGACTGGCGGGAGTCCTGCGTCGCAAACAGGTAGCCCGCTCCGCTTTCGCGGATGTCATAAGTCCCCACCCTTCCATCAAAGCGATCGGGATTTTCACGCATCAGCGCAATCAGCTCGTCCCGGTTCGTCGGTTGAGGCAGACCTTCGAAAGCGACCTTTGAGTAAACAAGCACTGCAGGTTCCTGGGTAAAGGCGTAGAGCCTGTCGCGCCACTTCGCCCATTCCGGCAAGGAACCGGTTTCCGTTGAAACATGCCGCTGCGCGAAGCCGTCATTGACGAGTTTGGTCTGAAGATCCATCGCGGACGAAATCGCAATGTCGAATTGGGCATCTTCCTCGTAAAGCGCCTTCATCAACTCGCTGCTGGATGCGGTCACATAACGCACTGCAATCGTGGGATTGCGAGCCTGGTAGGCTTCGACCAGTGGCGCGAAAATATTGAGATCGGCCGTCGACAGGATCGTGAGCTCCGCGGTTGGGTTGTCGATCTCAAAGAGGCGTTCTTCCTCGGCAACGAAGCCCTGGGCAGTTGTCACCAGGGCGAGGAACCAACCGATCAGGCCGAGGGCAAGGTAATGGATGCGCATGTTCCTCTGCTCTCAGGATTGTCTGTCAGCGCCAGGGACCCGCCATGGGCGCGTACAACCTCGTCCACAATTGTCAGTCCAAGGCCGGAACCGATCACGTCCCGTACGTTGTCGCCCCTGCCGAACCGTTCGGTCAAATGGGTTCGGTCGCCATCTCCCAGACCCCTGCCCTCATCGAGGACATCGATGCGGACACTCGAATCCGCCTCTGAAATCTCCACTTTTATCCGGCTGTCTTCGGGCGAATACTTGACGGCATTGTCCAGCAAGTTGCGAAGTGCGTTCTGCAACAGGATCGTGTCCCCCTCAACCGCGCTTGTGCGGTCCGAGCCGGAACAGGTAATGCGGATGTCCTTCAGGTCCGCCGTCGGGCTAATCGACCGGATCACGTCCTGGGCGAGATCCTTCATATTAAGCCGCTCCTTTTCGAGGTTGTCCGAGCGCAGTGCGACCATCGCGTGATCGAGAAGCTGACCCGCAGAACGCGAACTTTCATCCGCTGCCCGGATGACCTCGCGCAGGATCTGCTTGTTTTCCGGTTTTCTGACACTGCGCATGGCGATCTCAGACTGTGTCCGCACCGTCGCCAGCGGCGTTCTGACGTGATGGGCAGCTTCTGCGATGAAATCCTCCGTCCGTGCCAGGGATGCGCTGAGCCGTGCCATGAACATATTCAGCGACTGAAGCAGGGGTACCAACTCCGTCGGCGCAGATGTTTCGACCGGGCTGAGATCCTGAGGGCCGCGCCGTTCCACCGACTGGGCCAACCGGTTGAGCGGGCGCATGGCGTTGTTGGTCGCAAACCAGCTGAGGGCTCCGGACAAGAGGAAAAAGCCGACGCCGGCCGCAGCCGCGGCGATGGAGATCTGTAGCGAGACAGCGGCAAGCCCCAGCCGTGTCTGGGCGACCAGTACCGTCAGGATGACGGTCTCGTCGCCGACCGTAAGGCGCCGCGGAAGTGCGGCGATCCGAACCTCATCGCCCCTGTAAGTTGTTGTCGTGAACACCGGATTGCCGGTCTCTACCGCCGTGGTGGGCGCCGGAAGATCATCGTAACCGGTCACCGTCAGATCATCTGCCGTGACACGGTAAAAGACGCGTTCCTCGGCAATCGACCCCAGCATGGAAAGCGCAGAGTAGGGAACATCGACCAGGATCTGGCCGCGTTCAGCGCGAGCAGCCTCGGATATCGCCGTCGCCGATGCGATCAGGATGTTGTCCTGTGTGGTTTCGGCGGCCTGCTGGGCCAGGGCCCTTACGGTGAAATAAAGCGCGACCGACAGGATTGCGGCCACCATGAGCAGTTGAAGCAACAATCGCCTTCTTAAGGACCCACGCGCGCGGACAGGTGTCATGAGGCGGTCATCCGGTAGCCGACGCCACGCACGGTCTCGATCTTGACGCGCCCACCCTGCAGTTTCTTGCGAACCCGTCCGACATAGACCTCGATAGCGTTTTCCGAAACGTCCTCGTCATAGGAGAACAGCCGGTCGACGAGATGGGATTTGGAGAAGATCATGTCGGGCGCGGAAAAAAACACTTCAAGCAATCGCAGTTCCCGGTTTCTCAGATCGGACACGCTTCCTGCGACCTCGACCGTGCCGGCAAGCGGATCGAACACGACATCCTCGAATGTCTTTTGATTGCGTGCAGCGCCCTGGCGACGGCGAAGGACCGCCCGGCAGCGCGCTTCAAGTTCTGAAAAGTCAAAGGGTTTTGTGATGTAGTCGTCTGCCCCAAGGTCCAGCATGCGCACACGGTCCGACACCTCGGATCGGGCGGTCAGGACGATGACGGGCGTGTCGTTGTCACCGGTCCGGTGACGCTCCAGAAACGTGCGACCGTCGCCGTCCGGCAGCATGATATCGAGCAGAATGAGTTCGTATCCGGTACCGGCGAGGCAGTCCGCAGCGGTTTCCAGATCAGGAGCATGATCAACCACGTGCCCATCCAGCCCGAGGCGCTCGACAATGGCCTTTGCCAGTTTCTCATTGTCCTCAATCAGCAGGAAGCGCATGTTTTTCAGCCGTTTGCCAATGTTTTTGGTGACGTGACAGGTTCCTGTCAGCTTTCCCAATACTTTTAATGTTTGCAAGGGGCTCGTGAAGCCCCGGCGTGTCAGGGAGGAAAATATGACACTTATGAAGATGACCCGCCGGGTCGTTCTGGCGGCGGCTGCCGTCTCTTTTTCATTCGCAACACCGACATTTGCCGAAGAAGTCGTTGACAGCATTCACTTCCTGATTCCGGGCGGTGCTGGTGGCGGCTGGGACGGTACGGCCCGTGGGACGGGTGAAGCCCTGACCAAGGCCGGTCTCGTCGGCTCCGCGTCTTATGAGAACATGTCCGGCGGCGGTGGCGGCAAGGCCATCGGCTACCTGATTGAAAATGCCGACAGCAACCATGGCACGCTCATGGTCAACTCCACGCCGATCGTGATCCGTTCGCTGACTGGCGTGTTCCCGCAGAATTTCCGCGACCTGACGCTGGTGGCCGGAACGATCGGTGACTACGCGGCACTTGTCGTGCCCGCAGACAGCGATATCCAGGACGTCAATGGCCTGATCGAAGCCTTCAATGCGGATCCGGCCGGCACCGCCGTTGGTGGCGGCTCTGTCCCGGGCGGCATGGACCACCTCGTGGCCGCAATGGTCTTCCAGGCAGCCGGAGCTGATCCGGTCGCGCTGAAATACGTGCCTTATGACGGTGGCGGCAAGACCATGGCCGGTCTGCTTTCTGGCGAAGTCCAGGCTGTTTCCACCGGTTTCTCCGAAGCCGTTGAACTGGCCAAGGCAGGTGAAGTCCGCATCATCGGCGTAACTGCCCCTGAGCGTGTGGATGCCTATGCCGATGCACCGACCATGGTCGAGCAGGGCAATGACACCACCTTCGTCAACTGGCGCGGTTTCTTTGCCGCCCCGGGTCTGCCGGAAGACAAGCTGGCTGCCTATCAGGCTGCGATTGCCGCTATGTACGAGACCGCTGAGTGGGAAGAAGTCCGTGCACGAAACGGCTGGGTGAACATCCATAATCCCGGCGACGATTTCCGTTCCTTCCTGGAAGAGCAGGAGCAGGTGATCGGCGATCTGATGAAGCAACTCGGCTTCCTTTAAGCCACGCTCACACCTGACGTGGTGACAGATGCGTCCGGGTACACCCGGACGCATCAACCAATCCAAAAAAATCCTGGGGGGGAACGATGGCGCTCGACCGCTGGCTGGCCCTAGTCATCCTGCTGATCTGTCTGGCCTATGGCTATGCAGCCTTTTTTACCATGGACGCGCTTTTGCCGCCGATCATGAAACGCAGCCCGATCTGGCCATCGAGCTTTCCGAAGGTCCTGGTCATCGGGGCGATCCTGTTGTCCCTGAGCGTCCTGCTGGGCCTTGAGAAGTCTCCCGAAAAGAAAGACGCAACGGACATCAACCTGTCGCGCCTTCGGGAATACAAGGTCGGCCAGGCCATCCTGCTTCTGGCGCTGATGGTGGCCTACGCTCTTTTACTGCGCCCTCTCGGTTTCCTGGCATCAACCTTTTTGTTTTTGACCGTCGGCAGCTTCATTCTCGGAGAGCGCCGTTACGGGGTGATGATCCTTGTCGCGGCAATCGCCGCAGGCACGGTTTGGTATCTGGTGGACGTGGTTCTCGGGATCTTCCTGAGCCCATTCCCGATTTTCATGACTGGGGGCTGAGATGCTTGAGGGACTTCTGACCGGCCTCGCAACGGCCTTCACCTTTACCAACATCCTGATGGTTGTCGGCGGCTGCCTGATCGGCACATTCATCGGCATGCTTCCGGGCCTCGGCCCGATGTCGATCATCGCCATCATGATCCCGGTCGCAATCACGATCGGCGATCCGTCCGCCGCGCTGATCCTGCTGGCTGGCGTTTACTACGGTGCGGTCTTCGGCGGATCGACATCTTCTATACTCATCAATGCGCCGGGTGTTGCCTCTACCGTTGCCACGTCCTTTGACGGGTATCCGCTGGCAAGAAAGGGTCAGGCCGGCAAGGCACTGACAGTCGCCGCCATCTCGTCCTTCGCCGGGGGAACGATCGGCGCCGTCCTGTTGATGGTGTTTGCACCGGCTCTGGCCTCGGTCGCGCTGTTATTCCACTCCTCGGAATACTTCGCGCTGATGGTCGTGGGCCTGTCGGCCATTGCGGCCTTCGCCGGAACAGGACAGGTCGGCAAGGCACTGCTCATGACATTCCTCGGGCTGATGATGGCAACGGTTGGAGAGGGTGTGCTCTTCAACGCACCCCGCTTCACGATGGGGGTCATGGATCTTCAGTCCGGCTTCGGTTTCATCACACTTGCGATGGCCATGTTCGCGCTTCCCGAAGCAATCTTCCTCGTGCTTGATCCAAACCGCTCCAAGACCGGTGACGGCAGTGACGGCGGCAAGATCAAGAACCTGCGCATCTCCAAGGACGAAGCGCGCAAGATCACGCCCGTGATCGGACGGCAGTCGCTCCAGGGTTTCTTCATCGGCGTTCTGCCGGGCGCCGGGGCAACCATCGCTTCCTTCCTGGGCTATGCTGTTGAGCGCAACATCGCTTCGAAAGAAGAGCAGGACGAGTTCGGCAAGGGATCGGTCAAAGGCATTGCGGCGCCGGAAAGCGCCAACAACGCTGCCTGTACCGGGTCCTTCGTTCCGCTTCTCACCCTTGGCATTCCAGGCTCGGGCACCACAGCCATTCTGCTGGGTGCGCTGATTGCGCTTAACGTGAGCCCGGGTCCGCGCCTGATGGTGGATGAACCGCAGATCTTCTGGGCGGTCATCATTTCCATGTATCTCGGCAATCTGGTTCTGCTGATCCTGAACCTGCCCCTGATCCCCTATATCGCCAAGGTCCTGGCCGTTCCGCGCAACTACCTGATCCCGTTCATTTTGTTCTTCACGCTGATGGGGGCCTATATCGGGCAGAACAACGCAACAGAGCTCCTGATCCTGGTCGGGTTCGGCATTTGCGCAACCCTGTTCCGGTTCGCGGACTACCCGCTTGCGCCGCTGCTCATCGGGTTCATCCTTGGACCGCTGCTGGAGAACAATTTCTCCCGCGCCATGCAGCTTTATGACGGCATGGGCTTCGTCTGGGAGCGCCCGATGACGCTCGGCCTTTTGATCCTGGCCGTTGTCCTCGTGGTCCTGCCGGGATATCGGGCCCGTCGTGCGCGTCTGCGTGCGGAAGGCGTGGCCGACGGAGACTGAGCGAAAGCAGAAGAAGAGGTAGCGCCAGGTGTCGAAACCGCTTGAAGGCATTCGGGTCCTCGACCTGACCAATGTACTTGCCGGGCCGTTTTGCTGTCATCACCTGGCGCATCTCGGCGCGGAAGTAATCAAGGTCGAGGCCGCAGGCCGAGGTGACCTTGCGCGCAAACTCGGCGCCGACCCGGAGCTCAACGACAAGGGAATGGGCGTCTCGTTCCTTGCGCAAAATGCCGGCAAGAAATCGGTCACGGTCAACCTGAAGCATGCAAAGGGCAAGGCGCTCTTTCTCAAGCTGGTGAAAACCGCAGATGTGCTGGTCGAGAACTTTCGTCCCGGCGTGATGGACCGGCTCGGCGTCGGCTACGACGCGCTCAAGCAAGAGAACCCGCAGCTGATCTATTGTGCCATCTCCGGCTTCGGTCAGGACGGGCCCTGGGTGCACAGACCGGCTTACGATCAGATCATCCAGGGCGCATCCGGTGTCATGTCGATCACGGGTGACAGTGAGAGCGCGCCGCTCAGGGTCGGCTATCCGGTCGCCGATACCGTTGGCGGCATCACGGCCGCATTTGCCGTTGCCTCCGCGCTGAACGCCAAGCCAAGAGGCTGTTTCCTGGATGTCTCCATGCTTGAATCGGTTCTGGCGACAATGGGTTGGGTGGTTTCCAACTATCTCAACGCGGGCGTGGAACCGGCAGCCAACGGCAACGAAAACATCACATCAGCCCCCTCGGGGGCCTTTAAGGCTGGTCACGGACTTCTCAACATCGCCGCCAACAAGGACGAACAATGGGTTCTCTTGACCGATCACCTTGGCTTGAGCGCACTTCGCGATCGTCCGGAATATGCGACGCGTGAAGACAGGAAACGAAATCGCCTTGCTTTGAAAGCGGAGCTTGAAACCGTGCTCAAAACCCGTCCCGCGCGCGACTGGGCCAAGGAGCTCAACCGTCTCGGCGTTCCGTCCGGAGCCGTGCTGACAGTTCCGGAGGTGCTGGAGATGCCCCAGGTCGCGGACCGCGGTTTCCTGAACACGTTCCAGGACGCGCCCGGTGTTGGCCGGGACATTTCGGTAACAACCACCGGGATCAAGCTCGATGGGGAAGCACCGCGCGTGGATGATCCTCCGCCTCTCCTTGGCGAGCATAACGAAGAGATCTGGAGCGGTCTTGGCGTGAGCGAGGCGGAGTTGGCTGAATTGCAGAGTGACGGTGCGCTATGAGCAACGGAAACAGCGACGTCTCAGACTGGTGGTCGACAGACATCATAGACATGGCCCCCGGCAAGATCCGGTTTCGTGGCCATGCCATTGAGGACCTGATCGGTAACGTCTCCTTTCCCCAGATGATCTGGCTGATGACCCGGGGCGGCTTGCCGACGCCTGAGCAGGCGAAGCTGCTGGAATGCGCTTTGGTGGCCGCAGTCGACCATGGGCCGCAGGCGCCGTCGATCGCTGCCGCCCGCATGGCAGTGACCTGCGGTCTCAGCCTCAACGGTGCCCTGGCATCCGCGGTCAACATGCTTGATGACGTTCACGGCGGGGCTGGTGAACAAGCGGTGGAGCTTTATGGCTGGATCGACCAGGCGGTTGCGGGCGGGCTCGATCTTGAGGAGGCCGCCGCGCAAATGATCGATCGCTGGCAATCCGAACGCACGGCCTTCATACCCGGATTTGGCCACAGGTTTCACAAACCCGAAGACCCCCGCGCCCCTCGTCTGCTGGGTCTGGTCGATGAGGCCGCTCAAGAGGGTATTGTCAGCGGACGCTTTGCCGATATCGGCAGAGCAATTCAGACCATTCTGAATACCCGGAAGGGCAAACCGGTCCCGATGAACATCGATGGTGCGACCGCCGTCGTCTATGCGGAACTCGGGTTCGCAGGGCAGCTGGCACGCGGGCTCTTCTGCCTTTCCAGATCCGTCGGCGTGATCGCGCATGCCTGGGAGCAGATGAACCAGGGTGGCCGCAACAAGGGTCCGACACCCCCGTCCTATCGCTGGACCTATACCGGCCCCGGCCCCATCGGCAATGAAGACTGAGCAGTTTTAGCAAAGTTCCTCTTCGAAAGAGCCGTCCGCTCGAATTCACCTCGCAGCGCCGGGTGAGCACCCGTCGCATATCCTCGACGTCCAAAAATGTCAAAAACATGACCAAAAAAATTACGCCGCCGCATCAATTAAGCGGCACCCTGAAATGCAGTAAGGGAGAGCGAACGTCATGTCTTCAGTGTCGCAGATTTCAGCCGGCTACAGCACGGATCCGGCGCGGTCCAGTTCCTTGGTCGCCAACGCCTACACTGAGCCTGACTGGTTTCGCGAAGACCTCAAGTCGATCATCGGCAGGAACTGGCAGTGGGTTTGTCACGTCGAAAAGACGCGGGACCCGGGCTCCTATGTGACCGTGGAAATCGCCGGTCACCCAGTTGCAGTCGTCCGCGGAAGAGACGGGGTCCTCAGGGCTTTTTACAATGTCTGCAAACACCGCGCGCACGAACTCCTGAGCGGTGAAGGCACAACGACGCGGATCCTGTGTCCCTATCATGCCTGGGTCTATAAACTTGACGGCCAGCTGGCCCGGGCACCCCACACCGAAAACCTGCAAGATTTTCACGTTGGTGACATCTGCCTTGACCAGGTTCAGGTCGAAGAGTTCTGCGGTTTTGTCTTTGTGAACCTCGACACTGATGCGGCGTCGCTGTCCGCGCAATCCGGGGATCTGGAAACCGAAATCCGTCATTGGGCTCCGGACGTGGACAAGCTGACTTTCGGGCATCGGCTGACCTACGACATCAAGTCCAACTGGAAGAACGTCGTCGACAATTTCCTGGAGTGCTATCACTGTCCGACGGCGCACAAGGATTTCTGCGACCTCGTCGATATGGACACCTACAAGGTGACGACGCACGGCATCTATTCGAGCCACATGGCCGATGCCGGGCAATCTGCCAACACGGCCTACGATGTCTCCAACGCCACGGTTCGCACACATGCCGTCTGGTGGCTGTGGCCGACGACCTGCCTGATGCGCTATCCGGGCCGGTCGAGCATGATCGTTTTGAACATCATTCCCGTGGGCCCGGACCGGACCCTGGAGACATACGACTTCTTTCTGGAAACGCCGGAACCGAACGAGATGGAGCTGGATGCCATTCGCTATCTCGACGAGGTGCTACAGGTCGAGGACATCGGTCTCGTTGAAAGCGTGCAAAGGGGCATGAACACGCCGGCCTTCACGCAGGGGCGCATCGTCCACGATCCGGACGGGTCGGGCAAATCGGAGCATGCCGTACACCACTTCCACGGTCTGGTTCTCGACGCCTACGCACGAGGTGCCGCGTGAGACGCCCCAACATTGTCGTGGTGATGGCGGATCAACTGGCACCGCATTTTACCGGCGCCTACGGCCATCCGGTCGCCAAGACCCCGCATCTGGATGCGCTTGCAGCGCGCGGCATGCGTTTTGACGCGGCCTACTGCAATTCCCCGCTCTGCGCACCGTCGCGTTTTGCATTCATGTCCGGCCAGCTGATCAGCCGGATTGCCGCTTACGACAATGCATCGGAATTCAACGCGTCTATTCCAACCTTTGCCCATTACCTGAAGGCTCTGGGGTACCGCACCTGCCTGTCCGGCAAGATGCATTTCGTCGGTCCGGACCAGATGCACGGCTTTGAGAACCGGGTGACCACCGACATCTACCCTGCCGATTTCGCCTGGACGCCGGACTGGGAAGCGCCGGACGAGCGGATCGACAAGTGGTACCACAACATGCAGACCGTCAAGGAAAGCGGTATCGCCCAGGCCACGTTCCAGATCGACTACGACGAGGAAGTCGGCTTCGCAGCCCGGCGTTGGCTGTTCGATGTGGCGCGGGACAAGGCTCAGGGGCATGACAGTCCCTTCGCGCTGGTCGCCAGTTTCATCCACCCGCATGACCCTTATGTCGCGCGGCCGGAATGGTGGGACCTATACACCGACGCCGATATCGATCTTCCGAAATTCGTTCCCGCTCAGGACGATCAGGATCCATTCTCGCGCCGCCTGATGGACGGGATCGAAGCGTCCTATGTCCCCTTGACCGAGGAAGAGGTGCGAAGAGCCCGCCATGCTTATCTCGCGAACGTCAGTTACTTCGACAGCAAGGTGGGACTGCTGGTTCAAACGCTTCAGGAGATCGGCGAACTCGACAACACGATCATCATCGTGACCGCAGATCACGGCGACATGCTCGGAGAGCGTGGCCTTTGGTACAAGATGAATTTCTTCGAACACTCCGCACGCGTTCCCCTCGTCATGGCAGGACCCGGAGTGACGCACGGGATCGCTAAAAATGCCTGCTCTCTCGTCGACCTGCTGCCGACCTTCCTGGAAATCGGTGGCGGCGGACCGGACATGCTCGGCGTGCCTGTCGACGGCCGCAGCCTGATGCCGCTGGCGCGCGGTGAACACGATCCGGTTGATGAGGCAATTGGCGAATATTGCGCGGAAATGACCCCTTACCCCGTGGTGATGATCCGGCGGGGGCCGCTCAAATACATCCATTGCGACGCCGATCCGCCCCAGCTTTATGACCTCGGCAAGGATCCGCACGAGACCGTCAATCGGGCCACTGATCCAGACTATGCCGATGCTGCTGCCGAATTCGCCGCGGAAATTGATGCGCGTTGGAACGGTGAGGACCTTCGAATGAGGGTCATAGCAACCCAAAAGGCGCGGCGCGCATTACACGCGGCCATGGAAGCCGGTGCCGGCGCGCACTGGGACTACGATCCGCCGTCAGACGCCAGCCAGCAATATGTGCGCAATCACATGGACTGGACGGCCGCGGCCAGCCGGTATCGCTTCCCTCCAAACAAGGACTCCAATCGATGATGCTGAACGGCAAAACCGCTCTCGTCACGGGAGCGCGCGGCGGCATTGGACGCGCGATCGTCGCACGTTTCATCAAGGAAGGTGCGACTGTCTATGCAGCCGACCTGACTCCAGGCGGCTCCCTAGAAAGCGAGAGCGATGATGGCGGCTTGTTTATAAAGCTGGACGTCACACAGGAACAGGACGCCGTCGACGCGATGGAGACGGTACGCGCCTCGCACGGCAAGTTGGATATTCTTGTAAATGCCGCCGGGATCGAGATCGAAAAGACGATCGAGGACACCACCCTGGAGGAGTGGAACCGCAGCTTTGCCGTCAATGTCACCGGCACGTTCCTGACGTCCAAACATGCACTTCCGTTGATGCGCGAAGCCGCCAGATCGGGGACAAGTGCAAGCCTGATCAATTTCGGCTCCTATGACGGTTTCATCGCCGATCCGGGCCTTGCCGCCTATTGCGCCACAAAAGGCGCCGTGCACGCGCTGACGCGGGCGATGGCATGCGACCACGGTCCGGAGGGCATACGCGTCAACGCGATTTGTCCCGGCTATATCGACACGCCGATGCTGCAGAGCTTCTTCACCGGTGAGGGATCGGGCGGTGGCGGCGGCAACATTGAAACGCTGCAGCAGGCTGTCCGGGATGTGCACCCGATGCGCACCTATGGCACGCCGACTGATATCGCCAATTTGGTGACGTGGCTCGCTTCGGACGAGGCGCGTTACGCGTCGGGACAGCTGTGGGTGCTTGACGGAGGGCTGTCTGCACAGGTGCAGCAGATGAAGCTCTGATGCCGAAGTCCGTCATCATAACCTGTGCTCCGACAGGCGGTATCCATACCCCGTCGATGTCACCGCACCTGCCGATCACACCGGCTGAAATCGCAACGGCAAGCATAGAAGCTGCCGAGGCCGGCGCTTCGATCATCCATCTCCATGCGCGCAATCCGGAAACCGGCAAGCCGGACCCGAGACCAGAAATCTTCCGACAGTTTCTACCCGTCATAAAGCAGTCGACGGATGCTGTTGTGAATGTCTCCACCGGCGGCGGCCTGGGCATGTCGATGGACGAACGGCTCCTGGCAGCGACCAGCGCAAGTCCGGAAATGGCATCGCTCAACATGGGGTCTATGAATTTCGGCATCTTCCCGATGCTTCAGAAATACAGTGACTTCCAGTTCGACTGGGAACGCCCTTTCCTGGAAATGACGGAAGATTTTATCTTTCCGAACACGTTCAAAACGATCCGCTACGCGATCGAGAAACTCGGCGGCGACCACGGCACCCGGTTCGAGTTCGAGTGCTACGACCTCGGGCATCTTTACAACGTCAAATGGTTCGTGGACCAGGGTCTGATCAAACCGCCTTTCTTCATTCAGATGGTGTTCGGCATCCTGGGTGGCATGGGGGCCGATATCGACAATCTTGTTCATCTTCACAAGAAGGCGGACGAGCTCTTCGGCGCCGGCACCTACGAGTGGTCGGTTCTGGCGGCGGGCCGCCATCAAATGCCGTTTGCGACCCAGAGCGCTCTGCTCGGCGGCAATCTCCGCGTCGGCCTGGAAGACAGCCTCTTTATCGGCAAGGGCGAGCTTGCAACGTCGAATGCCCAACAGGTTCAACGCATTCGCACGATCATCGAAAATCTGGGACTGACAGTGGCGACCCCCGCCGAAGCCCGCCGGCGCCTTGCGCTGAAGGGAGCTGACCGAGTCGGGTTTTAGGCTACGGACGCACCCTAAGGAGGACAATCCATGCAGACGAAAATGTTGATAAACGGCGAACTGGTGAGTGGCGACGGCGCCGCACTGGATGTTCTTGACCCGGCAACCGGCAGCACAATCGCAACGGTGAACGAAGCGAGCCCGGAACAGATTGAGGCGGCGGTTAGAAGTTCCGCAGAAAGCTTCGCGACCATGTCGTCAACAACACCAGCGGAGCGATCTGCGCTTCTTCTGCAGATCGCGGAGATAATCGAGGAGAACAGTTTCGAGCTGGCGGAACTTGAAAGTCTTGATGTCGGCAAACCGTGGCCGTCCGCGCATGACGATGAAATGCCGCTGACCATTGACGTCTTCCGTTTCTTCGCGGGCGCGGCAAGAACGATGACCGGCTCGGCAACCGGCGAATATGTGGCCGGCCACACATCGATGATCCGGCGCGATCCGGTCGGGCCGGTCGCAGCCATCGCCCCGTGGAACTATCCCTTGATGATGGCGTCCTGGAAACTGGCGGCGCCGATTGCCGCCGGATGCCCCGTGGTTCTGAAGCCCTCGGAGCTGACGCCGCTGTCGACATTGAAGCTGGCTGAACTCATCAAGGATGCAGTTCCCGCAGGCCTCCTGAACATCGTGCATGGACGCGGCCCGACGATTGGGGATCAGTTGATCAACAGTCCGCAAATGGAAGCCATCAGCGTTACAGGATCACCGGCAACCGGGATGGCGGCAATGCGGGCAGCTTCCAACCAGATACGCCATGTTCATCTCGAGCTCGGCGGCAAGGCGCCAGTCATCGTCTTTGATGATGCCGATATTGATGCCGTTGCCGAAACCATTCGATACGGCAGCTATTTCAACGCCGGACAGGATTGCGCGCAGCCCTGCCGGGTGCTCGCCGCCGACGGCATTTACGACAAGCTTGTCGCCGCCATCGGAGACCAGGTTCGCCAAATCCAGATGGGCGCCCAAAAGGCGGAAGGCACCGAGATGGGGCCTCTTGTTTCGGCCGAGCACAGAAACCGCGTGGCAGCCTTCGTCGATCGCGCGCGTCCGTCGGGCGAGGTGATCACCGGCGGGGAAAGCGGAGACGGCAGCGGATTTTTCTACCAGCCGACCGTTGTCGCGAATGTCGACGGGAATGCCGAGATTGCGCGGAGCGAAGTATTCGGGCCCGTCGTGACAGTGTCGCGGTTTACCGATGCGGACGAGGCTTTGAAAACAGCGAACGCAGGGTCTTACGGACTGGCTTCTTCCGTCTGGACGCGGGACGTCGGGCGCGCGATGCAAATGACATCGAAGCTGCGCTGCGGCTTTACATGGGTCAACACGCATGGCGTCGCGACACCGGAAATGCCCTGGGCTGCGATGAAGGGATCGGGCACCGGATGTGACATGTCGGTCTATGCGCTGGATGCCTACACGTCGATCCGCCATGTCATGGTTGCGCACTGATGCGTCTTTCAGGCAAACGGGCTTTTGTCACCGGAGGACGGTCGGGCATCGGTCGCGGGATCGTCGACGCTTTTCTGAGAGAAGGCGCAGATGTCGTTGCGTGCGGCCGCGGGGAGCACCCTGACGAATTCAAAGCCGGCTGGATCAGCCTCGATGTCTCCGACCCGGTCGCTGTGACAAATACTGCAGAGCGCCTCGGTGCGTTTGACGTTGTCGTCAACAATGCGGGAGTTCAGGTCGAAAAAACCGTGGTCGAGAGTTCCGACGAGGATTGGGACCTGGTGATGGGCACCAACGCGAGGGGCGTCTTCAATGTTTGTCGCGCCTTCATACCGCGCATGCGCAAGGGCGGCTCGCTCATCAATATCGGCTCCATTTCCGGCAATGTCGCCGACCCGTCCATGGCGCTCTACAACGCGTCGAAGGCCTTCGTGCACGGGCTCACGCGGTCGATCGCGGTCGACCATGGTCCGGCGATCCGTTGCAATGCGATTTGCCCGGGCTGGATCGAAACGGGCATGCTGGAGGCCGGATTCCAGCTTGCCCAAGATCCGGACAAAGCGCAGTCCGATGCCGTGAAGCGGCACCCGGCCGGACGTTTTGGAAAACCCTCCGACATCGCCGCGATGGCCGTCTGGCTTGCCTCTGACGATGCCTCCTTCGCGACCGGGCAGTTATTCACTGTCGACGGCGGCATGACCGCCGCCTCACCCTTGAACCCGGGATTGTTCTGATGAAGCATATTTCGAACGTCGCTGTTCTGGGCGCCGGTGTCATAGGCGCCAGCTGGACGGCCCTCTTCCTGGCATCAGGGCGAAGCGTTTCCGTCTTCGATCCAGACCCGGAAACGCAAAACAAGGTCAAAGCGTATATTGTCGCGGCCTGGCCGGTGCTTGAAGAGCTTGGCCTGACAGAGCGGGCGACGCCGGACGCTTTGACGTTTTCGCAGTCAGCCGCATCCGCCGTGGAAGGCGCAGACTTCGTTCAGGAAAACGTGCCTGAGAGGCTTCCCATTAAACATGCGACCTATCGGGAAATCGAAGCGGTGCTGCCGCCCCACGCGGTCGTGTCGAGTTCGACGTCCGGATTGACGCTGGAGGCGCTGCAAGAGGGCTGGAAAGATCCCGCGCGCTTTGTTCTCGGGCACCCGTTCAATCCGCCACACTTGATCCCGCTGGTGGAACTGACGGCAAATTCGCGCACCGGTGCGGATGTTCTGAACGTGACCGAAGACTTTTATCACGACATTGGCAAGGTCACGATCCGCATCAAGAAAGGCATGGCGGGCCATGTTGCAAACCGCCTGCAGGCAGCCGTCTGGCGCGAAGCGGTCTACATGGCCATAGAGGGCGTTGCGAGCGTTGAAGACATTGACAAGGCGATGTGGGCCGGCCCCGGTCTGAGGTGGGCGTCGATGGGTCCAACGATGCTGTTTCATCTCGGCGCGGGCGAAGGTGGCCTCAAAGCGTTCTGCGACCATTTCAAGGATACTTTCAACGGCTGGTGGGACGACTTGGGCGATCCGCGGCTCGATGACGATGTCATTGAAAAGCTGGTCGCAGGCATGGCCGAGCAGGCGAGAGGACGCAGCCCTCAGGAACTCGCGCGCGACAGGGACCGAATGCTGGTGGCGATCCAGGCTGCGACGAAGCCGCTGCGCTAGCTTGACCTTGGACTATGCATCGGCCAGGCCCGGAACTCGAATGGGACACGGCCCTCGATGCGGTCCTTATTCGGTGCCAGGCCGAATTTCTGTTGGTAGCATCGGCTGAAATGAACCTGGCTGTTGAAGCCGGAGGCCGCCGCCACTTCGCTGAGTTTCATTTCTGTCTGCGTCACCAGGCCCCGGGCGCGGTCGAGCCGGATGTCGCGATAGTATTCGACCGGTGTCTTGTGAACATATTGGGTGAACAGGCGGCCCAGCTGCCGCTGTGAGATCGCAACGCGTTTACAGATTTCCGGGATCGGAATCGGATCTTCAAGATTTGCCTCCATCAGATCGATTGCTTTTCTGACGGTGCTGGGTGTCACGTGGCCCGTCGGCTCGACACGTTTCGGGTTCTGCGACCGGCCCGCGCCGCGAACATCATGGTGAAACACATAGCGCGCGGCCGCATTCGCAATGCTGGGGCCGGAAAACTCGCTGAGATAATGAAGCGCGGCATCGGAGGCCGCCGTGCCGCCGCAACAGGTGAACAGCCGGCCGTCAACGACAAACAGATCTTCGCAAACCGCCGTGTCTGCCGCCATTTCCATGAGCGCGTCTATATGCTCGTAGTGCGCCGTGGCCCGCTTGTTCTTCAACAGCCCGGCATTTGCCAGGACAAAGGCGCCGGTGTCTATCCCACCGACGATCGCCCCTTCCCGGGCCCATCGGTTGAGCGCACTCGTTGTGACGTCCGAATAGCTCTGCTCCGGCGTCCAGCTTGAACTGACGAGAACGAGATCTGCCTTTGCCGGTACGGTTTCCGTCAACGCAGCGGTTTCAATCGCCAGCCCGCTGCTCGACATCACCATTCCACCCTCGGCAGAAAGCACGTGCCATCGGAACGTTGTCGACCCGGTCAGGTAGTTTGCCGCCCGGAACGGATCGATGAAGGACATCGTTGCAGCCAGATTGAAGTAAGGCGTCACAAGGATAACCAGGTTCAAGGTAGCGGTCCGCTCGGGTATCAGGGTTGCCGGTTTCCGGACATAGCACAAATCCGGGGTCTATGTTTTTCTGACGAGGACTAACGCGCATTGCAGCTGGGTGTGGCCGGCTTACTTTCTGCGCGAAATCTCGCCTCCACCCTTGAAAGCACGACTGGCGGCTTGGTGGTTAGTTTGCTTACACTTTGAAAACATGCAGCGGCTCTATCCGTTTCGCCAGCAAGCTGAACGGTAGAAATTTCCGACGAAAACCCAACAAAAACAAAAACTAAAGAATTTGGCCCGCTTCCTGCAAAGCCCGCATGGAATTTGGCATCCAGCCAAAAACAACATGCGGAGGAGCGTGGGGTATGCACGAGACCTTTTACGATGTGATGCGCCGACAAGGCATCACCAGGCGAAGTTTCCTGAAATTCTGTTCGCTGACGGCAGCAGCGCTCGGTCTCGGACCGAGCTTTGCGCCGAAAATCGCCGAAGCCATGGAGACAAAGCCGCGCATTCCGGTGCTGTGGCTGCACGGGCTCGAGTGCACGTGTTGTTCGGAGAGTTTCATCCGCTCGGCGCACCCTCTCGCCAAGGACGTCATCCTGTCGATGATCTCGCTCGACTATGACGACACCATCATGGCGGCTGCCGGCCATCAGGCCGAGGCGATTATCCAGGAAACGATCGACAAATACGACGGCAACTACCTTCTTGCCTGTGAGGGTAACCCGCCGCTCAACCAGGAAGGCATGTCCTGCATCATCGCAGGCAAGCCTTATCTTGAGCAATTGCAGCATGCGGCAGCACACTGCAAGGCGATCATCTCCTGGGGCTCTTGTGCCTCCTGGGGCTGCGTCCAGGCAGCAAGGCCAAATCCGACTCAGGCGGTGCCGATCCACAAGGCACCGGGCATGCCGAACAACAAGCCGATCATCAAGGTCCCCGGCTGTCCGCCGATTGCAGAAGTGATGACCGCGGTGATCACCTATCTCGTTACCTTCGACCGGTTCCCGGAACTTGACCGTCAGGGCCGGCCGAAAATGTTCTATTCGCAGCGGATCCACGACAAGTGCTACCGGCGGCCGCACTTCGATGCGGGCCAGTTCGTCGAAAGCTTCGACGATGAGGGCGCACGCAAGGGCTATTGCCTCTACAAGGTCGGCTGCAAAGGCCCCACTACCTACAACGCCTGCTCGACCGTTCGCTGGAACGGCGGCCTGTCCTTCCCGATCCAGTCCGGCCATCCCTGCTTCGGCTGTTCGGAAGACGGGTTCTGGGACAAGGGCGGCTTCTATGACCGCCTGACCGACATCAAAGGGTTCGGCGTTGAGTCCAATGCGGACAAGATCGGCGGAGCGGCGGCCCTGGTCGTTGGCGCTGCCGCCGCGACCCACGCTGCCGCCAGCGCCGTCAAGCGCGCTCGCCACAAGGGAGGAGATGAGTGATGGCTACCTTGCGCACCCCGAACGGGTTTGATCTGGATACCTCCGGCAAGCGGGTCGTGGTTGATCCGGTCACACGGATCGAAGGCCACATGCGCTGCGAAGTGAATGTCGATGAGGACAACATCATTCGCAACGCGGTCTCTACCGGCACCATGTGGCGTGGACTTGAAGTGATCCTGAAAGGCCGCGATCCGCGTGATGCCTGGGCGTTCACCCAGCGGATCTGCGGCGTCTGCACCGGCACCCACGCGCTCACCTCCGTGCGCGCGGTGGAAGATGCACTCGGGATCGACATTCCCGAAAACGCCAACTCCATCCGCAACATCATGCAGCTGTCGCTGCAGGTTCACGACCATCTGGTTCACTTCTATCACCTTCATGCGCTGGACTGGGTGAACCCGGTCAACGCCTTGAAAGCGGACCCGAAGGCGACCTCCGCACTGCAGCAGCAGGTGTCCCCAAGACACGCCAAGTCTTCGCCCGGTTACTTCCGGGACATTCAGAACCGCTTGAAGAAATTCGTCGAATCCGGCCAGCTCGGACCGTTCAAAAACGGTTATTGGACCAACCCGGCCTACCTGTTGCCGCCGGAAGCCGATCTGATGGCGGTCACCCACTATCTGGAAGCGCTCGATTTCCAGAAGGAAATCATGACCACCCGCACGATCTTCGGTGGCAAGGATACCCATCCGAACTGGCTGGTGGGTGGTGTTCCCTGCGCGATCAACATCGATGGCGATCAGGCCGTCGGCGCGCCAATCACCATGGACCGGCTCAACTATGTCTCCAGCATCATCGACCGGTCCATCGAGTTCATCGAAAACGTCTATATTCCGGATCTGATTGCCATTGCCGGGTTCTACAAGAGCTGGCTCTATGGCGGTGGACTGTCGTCCCAGAGCCTGATGTCCTACGGCGACATCCCGGACCGGGCCAACGATTACTCGCCGGAAAACCTGATGATGCCGCGCGGCGCCATCGTCGATGGCAAGCTGACGGAAATCCACGAGATCGACCTCAGGGATCCGGACCAGATCCAGGAATTCGTGCCGCACTCCTGGTACGCTTATGCCGACGAGGCCAAGGGGCTGCACCCCTGGGACGGGGTCACGGAACCGAATTACGCGCTCGGCGACAACCTTATCGGCACGTCGACCAACATCGTCAACATCGATGAAAACGCCAAGTATTCCTGGATCAAGGCACCGCGCTGGCGTGGCCACGCGATGGAAGTCGGGCCGCTCGCCCGCTACGTCATCGGCTACATGCAAGGGCACGAGGAAATCAAGGACCAGGTCGACCGCACGCTGTCGGCGCTCGACGTGCCTATCGACGCCCTGTTCTCGACGCTTGGGCGCACGGCTGCAAGGGGACTTGAAGCCCAGTGGGCGGCGCAAAAGCAGCGCTACTTCATGGACAAGATGATCGCCAACATCAAAGCCGGCGATTCCACGACGGCCAATACGGAGAAATTCGACCCGTCGACCTGGCCGACGGAAGTGAAGGGCGTCGGCTTCACCGAAGCTCCGCGTGGCGCGCTCGCACACTGGATCAAGATCAAGGACACCAGGATCGACAATTACCAGTGCGTGGTGCCGACCACCTGGAACGGCAGCCCGCGCGACAATGACGGCAACATCGGAGCGTTCGAAGCCTCGCTTTTGAACACAAAGGTGGAACGCGCCGACGAGCCGGTCGAAATCCTGCGCACCCTGCACAGTTTCGACCCGTGCCTTGCCTGTTCGACCCATGTCATGGGTCCGGACGGCGAGGAACTGGCCGACATCAAGGTGCGCTGAGGGAGGAACATCATGAAAAAGCTTTTGAAACTGGCACTTGTCGGAGGTGGCCTGATCGCGGCCACCCCGGCCACGGCGCATACCGGACACGAGCTGACCGCCCTGACCGGATTTCTTCACCCCTTCCTTGGCATCGACCATCTCCTGGCGATGTTCGGTGTGGGGATCCTTGCCGCAGACCGTCGCGACGGCATTGCATGGACCCTTCCCACAGCCTTCGTTGCCGCATTGGTGATCGGTCTCTTGAGTGGTGTTGCCGGACTGACGCTTGCGGCTGCCGAGCCTGGCATTCTCGCGTCGCTCATTGTCTTCGGCCTTTTGATCGCCGCCGGATCAAATCTGGCGCTGCCGCTGATCCTGGCAGTGACAGCGGCGTTCGGGTTCCTGCATGGCACAGCTCACGGCGTCGAAGCAATCGGGGCGTCAGTCGTCTACCTGGCCGCGTTTGCCGCCGGGAGTGCCGCGCTTCATGCGGCGGGCTGGACGTTCGGCCGGTCTGTCCGGACATCCCTCATCGGTCGCCATGCGCCCGGTCTCGTCCTCGGTGCCACCGGTGTGGCGCTGCTCGCCGGATAAGGAGGATGCCATGACCATCGACGCAACCGGCCAGGAGGTTCCCGAAACCAGCGAAACGCTGGATCACGGGACCGCCTCCCACAAGGAAGAGGCCGTCTATATCTACGAGGCACCAGTCCGGATCTGGCATTGGGTCAATGCCCTTTGCATTCTCGTTCTCGGGATCACCGGTTACTTTATCGGCTCGCCACCGCCGTCTATCGGAGGAGAAGCTTCTTCCAGCTTCCTCTTCGGCTGGATCCGTTATCTGCATTTTGCAGCAGGCTACATCCTGACGGTGGCCTTCCTGTTCCGGATCTACTGGGCTTTCGTTGGCAACAAACACGCCAAGCAGATTTTCCTGCCGCCCGTCTGGCGGGGAAGCTTCTGGCGCGAGCTGTTCCACGAGGTTGAGTGGTACGCCATGATCGTCCGCGAGCCGCTGAAATACGCAGGCCACAACCCGCTGGCGACCCTGGTGATGCACGTGCTCTTCGTCTGGTGCATCGTCTTCATGATCCTGACCGGCTTCGCGCTCTACGGCGAAGGCACCGGCATGGGGTCCTGGCAGTATGAGATGTTCTCGAGCTGGATCATCCCGCTGTTCGGCCAGAGCCAGGATGTGCACACCTGGCACCACCTGGGACTTTGGGTGATCGTCTGCTTCGTGATCATTCACGTTTATGCGGCTGTGCGCGAGGACATCATGTCCCGGCAATCGATCATGTCATCGATGTTCTCGGGCTGGCGCACGTTCAGAGACGACAAGCCGGTGGCGGACGAGTAAGTCGTCGCGCGTACCCGATCGGCCAAGAATTTTGTCGACCCAGACCGGCGGGCCTTCCCCGCCGGTTTGCATTTGATCACAGGGTGTGTCCCTCCGAAAACCACACCTTAAGGTGCTCAGCATCGAGAAGCCTCGAAAGATGGGCGGCGGGACCTGTCCTACCGGTCTTCATTAAGGTGGCAGATTTCCATCCACCGGCAGCGTCCACGCCACCACTCCTATGGAAAGTTTTCTTCCAAACTGTCATTTCGGCGGATACTTTCCTTCCAAATACTATACTCCCTTTCATTAAAACCCTTTAAAAACAGCTTCTTACCCGAACTGTCTTTTTGGCACGTCACTTGCGAAAGCAATTCAGACACAAGGTACCGCCCGTCCTGAAACACGAATGCGGCGGGCAAGGGAGGAAAGCGCCATGGGAGAGGGTGCACCCGCCGTCCTGATTCTCGGAATCGGGAACCTGTTATGGGCGGATGAAGGTTTTGGTGTTCGGGCAGTGGAAGAGCTGCACCGCAGGCACTGTTTCGGTGACAATGTTGCGGTCATGGACGGGGGCACACAGGGTGTCTACCTGGTTCAGCATATCCGCGACGCAGATATCCTGATTGTTTTCGATGCCGTCGACTACGGCTTGCCGCCAGGAACCATGAAGCTCGTCCAGGGTGAAGAGGTACCGAAGTTTCTGGGCGCCAAGAAAATTTCTCTTCACCAGACCGGTTTTCAGGAAGTGCTGGCGATGGCCGAGATGCTGGGCGATTACCCCGAACATCTGCTGCTTGTCGGGGTCCAGCCGGTGGAACTCGAAGATTACGGCGGCAGCCTTCGGCCCGAGGTCAAGGCACAGATCGATCCGGCGATTGATCGTGCGCTGGCGTTTCTCAAGTCTCACGGGGTTGAGGCGTTTCCGAGGACGGAGCTGCTTGGTGAGGATCAGACGATCGCCAGCCTTGAAATGACGCTTGGCCGCTATGAAGGCGGCCGGCCGGAATCGCGCGACGCGTTCCGGCACGGCGACAGCCGCGTTCTCGCCGGGCAGGGATGGTCCGGTCCCACGGATTTCGATGCAGAGGTTGCAGCGCTCGTCGCCAAGCCGATGGAGCAGCGCTGATGTGCCTCGGAATTCCCATGCAGGTGATCTCGTCCGATTTCGGCTTCGCACGGTGCAGATCCAACGACGGCCAAGTGCACGACATCGATGTTCGCCTTGTTGGCGCTGTCGAGGAAGGCACGTGGGTCCTGACGTTTCTGGGCGCCGCGCGCGAGATCCTTGATGCGGACACGGCCGGGCGCATTTCCGACGCGCTGAAGGCCCTCGATCTCGTCATGCAGGGCGACACCAACATTGACCATCTGTTTGCCGACCTTATCGATCCGGATCGCGAAGACCCGGCAGCAATCCAACAACCCGCTGAATGAGAGACCTCACATGTTCTCACCCTTACTCACGTCCATCATCGCGCGCGAAGGCCTGAAGGTCGTCAACGAGGAGGCGCTCGACAAATCTGCCGCGGAAACCGTCTTCACCATGGTGTTCTTTCCGGGTGACGCCGAACGTCTGGCGGAAAGCAATGACGTTGCAGTGATCCTTCCCGAACTCAGCAAGGCGCTTCAGGGCTCCGTCACGCCGTTGATCGTTGACCGGTCTTGCGAGCGCGAACTGCAGCGGCGCTATCGATTCAACAGCTTTCCGAGCCTCGTCTTCTTGCGCTACGGCGCGTATCTCGGCGTGATTCAGGGTGTCCGTGACTGGACCGACTATCTGAACGAAATCTCCGAAATTCTCACACGTGAACCGACCGAACCGCCCGCATTCAGGTTTCCCGAAGGTTGCGGTGTCCAACCGGCCGCATTGAGCTGACGGCGCAGAAAGGTGACCCCATGAGTACTTCACATACCCCTTTCCCGGCACCGTTGAACGGCCCCCTGGTCGGCCCTGGCAGCCAGCCTGCCGACGAGGACGGCGGCGAACTGGAATATATGCAGATGCCGTCCGGCATGATGACCTTCGAAGCGCCGGACCTGCCGGAACCGGAGGATACGGAAGGTCTGGCAACGGGCCTGGCGGCACTGGAAGCCGTTCTGGATCTGCTCAAGGCCCACAAGACCAATGTCAGCGGATATCGCGTCGACCTGGACCAACTTGACGCCGCGAACATCGACCTCGTCAATCAGGTGCTTGGTGAAGGAGAGGTCTCCGTGATTGCCGGCTCTCATGTGCAAGCGCAGGAATCCGTTCTCGCCGGCGTTTGGCGCGTCCACCGCACGGCCGCCGCGGGGAATTCAAAAGCCAGCTATATCGAGGTCGGTGCGTTTCCGACCGAAGTTCTCGACCACGCCTTCACTGGCTCGAAACAGGTCGTCGCAATGCCGGAAGAGGTCGCTGCGGAAAACATCTTCAACGCACCGCCGCTCATTGCGGAAATCAACGAACACGTGGCCAAGAGCGAGCAGGCGTCCGGCCCGCATGTCATCAATCTGTCTCTGCTGCCGCATACCGAAGAGGACCTTACATTCCTTACCACGAGCCTAGGGCGCGGCGACGTGACGATCCTTTCCCGGGGCTACGGCAATTGCCGGATTTCGTCGACGGGCACGCACAACACCTGGTGGGTTCAGTTCTACAATTCGCAGGACAGCCTGATCCTGAATACGATCGAAATTATCGCGGTGCCGGAAGTTGCCTGTGCGGCCGCAGAAGACATCGACGATTCCGCCGCCCGTCTTGACGAGATCCTGGAGATCTACCGATGAGCGGCGGTTTCTTTGCGGGCTCCTACGGCGGTGACAACACGAAAATCGGTCCCGCGACCCGGCTTGAATGCAAAATCTGTTGGCATGTCTACGATCCTGCCGAGGGAGATGACTACTGGCAGATCCCACCGGGCACCCCGTTTGCCGCCTTGCCGGATCACTGGAGCTGCCCGGAATGTGACTCCGGCAAAGCCGGGTTCATGGTCATGGAGGAGAGCTGACATGCCGGATCCGGCACCAGTTGTTGACAGGATCGAAAGCTGTTTCCGGACAATCCGCGAGACGCGAATGGACGGTGTTCCGATCCTGAATGACGCCCTGGATGTCCGGCTCGTGAACCCCCAGCGCTGGGAAAACAACTGGTTGGCGATCCTGATCACCCCTTGGTTCATGAATCTCCTTCTGCTTCCGGACGCGGACGATGAGCAACCTGTTGCCACCGGGACAAAACGCCTGTTCCGTTTTCCGGCAGGGCCTTTCGAGTTCATTCGCGGCGATGAACCTGAAATCGGCACCTACTGGATGTGCTCGCTCTTTTCGCCGGTTCTTGAATTTGCCGATCAGGAAACCGCAGAAGCCTGCGCTGATGCAGCGCTCCAGTCCCTTTTCGAAGCCGAAGAAGCGCCGGGCCAGGCGGAACAGGACATGCAGGCGGTCTGGCGCGGCGAAATCGTGACCGTTGAAAAATCCGAGGAGTTGGATCCGGTTCAGGAAGCGGATGTGGAGGCCGACCCGGTTGCAGTGCCGGCTGCAGCACCAGAGGAATTGAGCCGCCGCGCCCTGCTGACCGGCGGGCTCTCCCGGGAGGTGCGGGATGGATCTTGAGGGACATGTCGAAATCCTTCTGCCGCGGGACCCTGGAGCATCGGTCGAGGTCACGCTGAAGGAACCCGCCGACGTGACGCGTCTTTTGTCCGGCCGCAAGCCGGCTGAAGTGATGCGCATGGTGCCGGCGCTCTATTCCCTTTGCGGGACCGCGCATGCCGCCGCATCTTCCTACGCCATGGAAACGGCTCGCGGGGACAGCGCGGACGCGGAAACCCGGAAGGTTCGCGAATGCCTCGTTCTGATGGAACGTGCGCGCGAGCATCTCCTGCGCATTGCGCTCGACTGGCCGAAGTTGAACCAGGAGCCGCCAGACACGGAAACGGCTCGTGCAGCGATGCCGATCCTGCCCGCATTGCGCGCCGCTCTTGATCCCGAGGAACAGGCGTTTTCCGGCCATATCGAGCTCACAAACCTAAAACGGGAAGCTTATGTGGCCGTCGAGACAGCAAGTTCGCTTGCCGAACAGTGGGTCTTTGGCGAAAGCCTGACACGCTGGTTGTCGCGGCGGAGCCAAGCGGAGCTTCAGGGCTGGATTAAACCGGGCCTGACGGGCGCCGCGCGCTTGATTGGTAACCTGGATAAACGGGTTGGCGACGATACAGCTGCCGTGAGCACAGTTTATCTTTCCGATGCCGGCCTCGTGCTGCCGCCGGAAAGTGACGATCTCGTCCCGGAGACCTCCTCGCTCGAACGTCACCGGGCCCACCCGCTTCTTGCGGCTGACATGCCCTCGCTGTCGACGCGCTATCTTGCACGTCTGGTCGATTTGGCGACAATACTGGTTGAGCTGAAAGATCTAAGAGACCGCAAAACGGATTTGCAGGTCACTCACGAAACAGCGCCCGCAGGCGTCGGTATTGCTGAAACCGCACGCGGCCGCTTGACCCACATCGCCGTCCTGCGAGACGGTAAGGTTGAGAGCTATCAGATCGTGTCGCCAACCAGATGGAATTTCGCAAAAAATGGGATCGCGCAGCGTTGCCTTGAAGCATTGCCCGACCGCTACAGCGAGGAACGGCTTGACCTCGCCAATCTTGTGTTGGGGGCAATCGATCCCTGTGTTTCGCATAGCGTGAGGATCCACTGATGCATGAAATGTCGCTGTGCGAGAGCATTCTCGGGATCCTGAAGGAACAGGCTGAACAACAGTCCTTCTCCAAGGTCGACAGGGTTTGCCTGGAAGTCGGGACATTGTCAGGCGTTGAGCTGGAAGCCCTCCGTTTTGGGTTTGACGTGGTTATGCGAGGGAGCCTCGCCGAAGGTGCAGCGCTGGAAATTACCTGTCCGCAAGCGCAAGCCTGGTGCCTGAATTGCGCTAAATCAGTGCCGATTGCCGAGCGATATGATCCTTGTCCTGAGTGCGGGTCACATCAGCTGCAGGTGACCGGCGGAGACGAGTTACGGATCAAGGAACTGGAGGTGTCGTGATGTGTACTGTCTGCGGATGTGGGCCCGGGGAAGTTCGCATTGAAGGTGCAAGTGATGCGAAGGGCGGCGCGGAACAGCATCGTCATGATCACACCCACGATCATCATCATGATCATGCGCACCATCACGATCAGCACCACCATCATTACGGTGAAGGTGAAGCAGGCGCGTCTGTGCCCGGTATGAGCCAGTCGCGGATGATCCAGCTGGAACAGGATATCCTGTCGAAGAACAATGCCTATGCGGATGCCAACCGGCGGTATTTTCAGGACCGGGCAATCTTCGTCCTCAATCTGGTCTCCAGCCCGGGATCCGGCAAAACGACCCTTCTGGTCGAGACACTCAAGCGATTGAGCAGCTCGCGCAAGTGCTACGTGATCGAAGGCGATCAGCAGACCACCAACGATGCCGACCGCATCCGGGAAACCGGTGTCGAAGCGCTGCAGATCAACACCGGAAAAGGGTGCCACCTGGACGGACATATGGTTGGACACGCAGTTGAGCATCTGTCACCGGCAGACGGTGGCTGCATCTTCATCGAAAATGTCGGCAATCTCGTCTGTCCGGCAGCGTTTGATCTCGGCGAAGCCCACAAGGTCGCAATTCTCTCCGTCACGGAAGGAGAGGACAAACCGCTCAAATATCCGGACATGTTCGCAGCTGCCGATCTCATGCTGCTGAACAAGTCCGACCTGCTGCCGCATCTCGATTTCGATGTTTCCGCCGCAATGGAAAACGCCCGGAAGGTCAATCCGAACATCAAGATCCTGACTGTCTCGGCGCGCACCGGTGAAGGTCTTGACCACTGGCTCCAGTGGATCGAGGCGGCCCGATTGATGAATCTCGCCGGGCATCCGGCTCTCAGTGCTGCGGAATAGGAGGCGGGCATGTGTTTGGCCATACCGGCTAAGGTCACCGAACTGTTGGCAGACGATATGGCGACCGTCGCACTCGACGGTGTCAAAAAGCAGATTTCCGTCGCTCTGGTCGAGGACCTTGCGGTCGATGACTACGTGCTCGTGCATGTGGGCTATGCGCTTCACAAGGTAAGCCCGGACGAGGCGAGCCGCACGCTTGCCATGATGGCGGAAGCCGGCCTCCTTCAGGAAGAACTGGAAGAGATCGCGGGGAGCGAGCAATGAAATATGT
>Ga0207422_1001287_pt1 | contig 52568 bp, 39 predicted proteins | sample MarCyaLeptolynsp_FD_187757 | JGI IMG/M metagenome (GOLD analysis project Ga0207422, IMG submission 187757) | Marine cyanobacterial communities from Panama - species 1 Leptolyngbya sp. (SPAdes) | ecosystem: Environmental > Aquatic > Marine > Unclassified | place: Panama: Panama City | collected... | reverse complement strand
CAGCAAATTCCATGCGGCCAGCGATGCTGACGGATTAATTCATAGCATTTCTCATTGTCAATCAGATTGGTTAATGTAATCATGTCTGCACCCGACTCAATGTCCTAAACTCTATAATGACGGATTAACGAGGCCATTGATCTAGACCTCCCTGAAACAGTTATTGAGCCTATCTTTTTATGGTTTATCAGCAGTGACAGGCGTTTGTTAACAGAGGTTCGAGACATAATTCGCGATCCGGATAACGAGATCTACTTGAGCGTTGTGTCTGTTTGGGAATCCATTGTCAAATATCAGTTGGGCAAGTTGCCATTGCCAGAGTCACCCGAAACGTATCTACCCAAACAACGGCAGCGTCATCAGATCGTCAGCCTCGATCTGGATGAAAGCAGCGTCGCGCAACTGACTAAATTGCCCCCCTTACATCGCGCTCCATTTGACAGGATGCTCTCTGTCAAGCCTTACAAAAGGGGCTAACAATTGCGACTGCAGACGCAGAAGTTCGTGCCTATCTAGTTAGCGTCATCTAGCATGGATGGAAATCGCAATCAAGCGTTATCGGGCGGGCAATGTTGCCGCAATCCCTTATCGCGCAGCGGTTGGGTGGGATCGAAGCGATCCGCTGTGTACCCGGATCTGGGTTGAATTGGGGAAGGGCTGACTCGCAGGCACGCTTGAGATCTTCGCTCCACTCCGCCCCAAGGGAATGGGCTACGAAGCACTTTTGGCGATCGTAGTCTCTATACTCAGGATGCAAATCCTTATATCTATTTCGTCTTTCCATGTTTGCCTAAAATGCCATTAGCGGTTCTACAATTAGCGTTAAATTTTGGTTTCGTCTTGCTATAATTCCCACCTTTTCACCTACTGATATTTCACAATTATCATCATTTAAAATGGCCTTCCAATAAACACCTTCAACTAAGACTTTACCTTCTATACCAGGTGCAATTCTAGTTACCGCTCTTCCAACTTTTAGAGGTCTAAAAAGTACTACATCTTCCAATGAAGCTTTACCATTTGATTCAAGTTGTCTCTCTAGCTCATTCGACGAAGTTTGAGAAACTTGAAATTCCTGCGATAAGTTCTCTATATCTTTTGCATTTTCTAACTGATCTTTTTCTGTTTGATTCTCATCTTCTGGATTCAGATGAATATTATCCCGATCTTCATCAACACTTTCTATTCTTTCAATTTGCCGTAAATTTAACACATCGTCTATTTTGCGAACCCGATCAAGAATCTCTTCTAAATGTGAATAATTGTAACTAGTAATGCTTAGTTCGATGAACGCTGTTTGACCAGAGTTTGTACGAATATCAGCCCTTTTAATATGTACATTTTCTTCATCGAATTGGGACAATATCTCCTTTACAATCCCAATGCGATCAATTACTTCTACTTCGAAATAAGCCAGATCATCTCTTCTGTTATCTTCGCTTGATTCAGCTGAAGCATTCCATGAAACAGAAATAATGCGATCGTCAGAGATCTGTTCAGTGTTTGAGCAGCCTTTTTGATGAATTGCAATACCACGGTCGCCTTCTTCGATAATTCCAATAATGGGTTTCCCAGGAACAGGTTTGCAACAATCTGCCAACTGATAATGCAGCCCTTCAACCCCTATAATTGGTGATTCATTATAAGGCAGTTCTTCAAAAAATTGATCTTTCTCCCGATCGGTATTTTTTTCTTGAATGTCAGCCGCTGGTAGTGGAGCTATTGATATTTCAGTGAATGGTAAAGGTCTTGGCTTCCAAGTGTGTTCTCGAAGTTTTTTAAGAATAGTTGGCATGAATTTCTTCAAGCAAGCTTTTCGTTCTTTGTCATTGCGGGCAGTAATGACCTCATAGCCGGATAGCAAGGAGGGAATAGTCTCTACGCTCTCGGCGATCAAGATTTTGGGGATTTTGCAGTCAAATTGCGTTTCCAGGGCGAGGCTGATGCCGATGGCGATGTAGGCTGCGGCTGGGGTATGGGGGGTGATGCGGTAGATGGCGAAGGGGGAGGAGCGAATGCTCTGGCAATGGCTGCAGAGGAGGAATTGATAGCCGTCTTGCAGGGATAGGGAATCCAGGTAGGTGTAGGTGACGTCGCTGAAGCGATCTAGCACATCTTCGATGACGCTGCGGAAGTCAGGGCGGCAGGGATCGGTGCCGTCGGCGATGGTGCAGTGCAGGTTTTGCTGGCCCAATTGGCTGGCGCTGGGATGGGCTTCGCGGTGAGGGCAGATTCGCCCGCCGAAGCTGCAGTAGCGGTTCCACCAGGCGGTGTCGGGGGCGGTGTCGATCCAGTCGGGAAGATGGGCTGCGAGGATTTTTTTTAAGGTGGTGGTGCCGCTGAATTCCAGGATCGGGTGGCTGAGGCTTTGCAAGCATTGGGGGAGGGGCAGGTCGCGGTTGCTGGCGTGGCGCAGTAGCAGCAGGGGCCGGTTTAAAGCGATGGCGATGCCGAGTTCGATGAAGACGTTGCGGGGCGGTTGCCAGGGGCTGCGGTCGTCCTGCCGCCAGCAGGAGAGGTCGTAAATGCCGTAGCGGGCGTTGGCGATCAGTTCCAGGGCTTTCTGGCGCAGGGGCACGTCGGCGGCAAAGTGCTTGCGGGCGTAGTCTACCTCCAGGTTGTAGGCGGGTTGGCTCAACAGGGCTTCGCAGGTGGCGAGCAGGTCCACCGACCAGGGGGCCTGTTCGCTGTAGGCCAGGAAGCACTTCTGGCGGGTGTAGGTCTGGTAGTGCGGCTGCAGGCCGCTGGGGCTGGGGTCAGTCATGGGCTGAAGCTCTGGGTAACTGCTGCAGATGGGTTTGGGTGAGCCGCTGCAGCTCTGGGCGGTGTTGGGTGAGGAAATCCTGGAAGAAGGCTGCTACTACTGTAGCTAATACGGCGCTGTAGGATTGGGTTGCGTCTGTGGTTTGTAGTTGCTGCTGAATGTGCCGATCCAGAGCCTGGGTTTGCATGGCCTGGGTGAAGTGCAAGTGCCGATCCAGCTCGCTTAACCAGTCTGGCATGACCAACTGTTGTCCGATGCCGTCCCACAGGTAGCTCAACAGAAATTGCTCGAACCGCTGGCTGATGTCTTGCCGGATATCGGCGGGCAGGGGCAAGAATTTGGCGGCAAGCTGCAAGCGTTCGAGTTGGGTTTGCACCCAGGCAAACAGTTCGTCTGGCATCATCGCCAGCAGCCGGGCGGGAACTTGGCTGGAGTCGGCGGTCAGGCCCTGGCTCAGATCCACGATGCGGCTGGCGTCCAGTTGCCGTTCGGCGAACTCGCGGCGCAGTTGCTTGACTCGCTCCAGGCTTGGACCGTCGCCGTTTCTCAACACCAGAATCGGCAGCTCGCTGCTGGCGGCGCACTGGAGCAAGGTGGCTTGGAGAGCCTCAATGCCGGATGTTGCCCGCAGCAGGGCCAGATCGAGGCGGCATAGCCAGCCATTGTCGAGGGCGACGGGTTCCAGTTCCGGCACCTGAATCCAGAGGAGCTTGCTGACATGGTTTTGGGTGAGGAGGGTCTGGGAGAGGTGGTCGACCGGGATGGAAAAGTGGCGGTTGGGATGGAGGGGCAGCACAATTGTTCCTGCAGCAGCACGAGCAACCCGCTGGTTGAGACGCTGGTTCTGGCTCTGGTATTGACTGAGGTAGGCGCTCAGGCGGGCGGCAGCGTCGGCGGTTTGCAACCAGTCGGCCAGGGCAGGATCCTGACTCAAGCGGCTGCGGAGTTTTTCCAGCAGTTGATCGACCGCGAAGCGTTCGTTTGCCTTTAGCTCGTTCAGGATGGCGTCCAATGCCTGAAAAATGGTGCGTTCGAGCTGCAGTTGCTGGTCTTCCTGGGCCTGGATGAAGGCACGCAGCAACCGATCGAGGGCCTCGCCGATCGCCTGTTTGAAGGGGAGGTGGTTAATCTCGGTTTTGCTGTACTCGCCGGGTTCGACGGTGGGACAGATCAGGTGCAGAAAGAAAACGACAGGCGCGTCTTCGTCAATGCCGTAGAGGTCGAGGAACTCGCGCAGACCGATGGCAGCGTTGTCGGGCTGGATCGGGGCGGTGAGGTGGCGACGCCGGAAGGGATCGTCGTAGGTGGGGGCGAAGTTGATGGCGGTGCAGATTGCTCGCGAGCCAGTTTTGAGGGGCGCGATCGCGCTCTCCAGCAAAAACGGAATGCTGGGATCCTTCCCTGAATCCCTGGCCAGGTGATAAAACACCTCGCCCTCCAACGGAAATACCTCGGACAGGATGGCGCGAATATGTTCCTCGCCCAGCTGCCCTAACTGCAGGGAATCAAAGGCAGGGGTGCGATCGCACATCAACCGATAGAGCCTGCGTGTCTCCTCAGACTCAAAGGCTGCAACCGCCAGACTGGACTGTCCAAACGCTTCAATTAGCTTGGTTGTCAATTGGGTTGTCAATGCTGAATTGTCCTCAGAGTCCTCGTCCGACCGGGAAAAGCCGCTAAACTGAGAACTGATTACGGCAACCGATAAGGGGGTGTTGACCGGGTCGTTGACCGGGTTGTCTAATGGGTTGTTTAAACTGTCGCTGGCTGGTTTGCAATTCTGCTGGCGATGGAGAGCACCGAGCAAATCCTGAAAGGCCGCGAGCGAGTACCAGTGGATTGGTGCGACGCCGCCAAACTTGGCGCACCAGTCCGGATTAGCAGCAGAGTCCGCAGACCAGTCTGCCTCGCCAACTTCCACCTGCCAGCGAAAGGCGACATGGGGATTGCAGAGACGATACTGGGCTGCCAATCGCTGTACTGCCGCCAGGGTGCGGGGATTTTCCTGCTCGAAATAGTCCAGGGCTATCCGTATTGTGGTGCCTGCGGTCTGACGATGGGGTTTCTCGGCGCAGGTAAACTGAATCGTTTGCTGGGTCGTATCCACCTGATAGGTGGGCAGGTATTCTTTACCATTACAGAGGATGGCCAGCGGTTTTTGATCGGGACGCCAATCGCCAGCAACGCGGTTGCGCAGGGCATAGGGAATACCCAACAGGGTTTTGAGGGCATTGCCCAGTGCTCCGCGAGTCAGCCCTTTAATGAAGGCTTTGCGCGAGGTGTACTGCTGGGTGGCAAAGATGTCAGGGATGAGATCGACTGGAAATGGGGAGCGGTTGCTGACCTGGACAAACAGTTGCTGGGCCGCATATTCAACCCGAATTTCTAAGATCGGGTGCTGCCGGGAATCGTCGCGCCAGAGGATTTCATCCGCATCCAGGGCATTGTCGATCAATTCTTTGAGAATGTAGAAGTCCCATTCATGGGCGGGACGACCGGTGGTGCGACAGAGCCGATCGAGTCGCACGAAGTCAAACTCCCGATTGAATGTGAATGCTTCTGTCATCTTTTGCCCTGTTGTGCCCGTCTACGATACACTTGCTGATTCTGTTTGCTGATTGCGATCGTTGATTGCGATCGCCTATTACGCTGGTCTATTGTGTCCAGCGATCGAAAAAATCCTGATGTCGGGGAATCAGATCCTGTTGTAAGGAGACAAAGTTGGGGAATTGATACATTCCTAGGCCGCGCAGATCGAGCGGCACCTCCCGATTGGCGCGGTGCAGCATCAAAAAGGGGCGATTCAAGCCAATGCTGATACCCAGAGCCAGGAACGTCGCGGGCGAGCCGGTTTCGTCAACCCGATAGATGGCAAAGCGAGCGGCCTGAATGGCGGCCACAAGTTGCTCCAGCATCCACCCGCTGTTAGCATTTTCCTGGGGTGGCTGGTTCAGGGATAACTGTTCCAGCTGAGGATAACGAGATCTCAGTGTCTCTTCGATGCTGCCGCCGAAGTCTTCATCTTCGATCGAGTCTCCGGCAGCAATCAGGTACCGGGGTTGACTGCCAGGTGGGGGCAAATTTTTGATGAAGCGAACAACGCCAAAATCATATTCCTCGATGTGTCCGGCCAGTTCCCGCCGCATGGTGCGGAAGAGGCCGCCTTTGACGTAGCGGCTTAATCCTTGCAAAATAGCTGGAATTTCTGCGTCGTAGTGTTGAATCAGGAAGAAGGGAGCACCGAGCGCGATCGCAACACCTAATTCCAGATAGACATTGCGATCCTGGGACGGCGGCAGCAAAAAGAGGCTGAACCGCGATGTATACAGCTGTTCGCAAAGGCCGCACAAGCGAAAGCCTCCCAGGAGACTATCGCCAGAAAAATAGGGCTGGAGCGGGGTGCATTCGTCACCAACAGGCGCTAATCCTGCCACCAAAGCCTGTCGCCAATCCGCTAACAGGTCTGGAGGAAAGCTGTGGGAAACAAAGTACTGGTTCGGTTTTGGCGATAATACACGTCCCTGGCACAATCCGGTTGAAAACAGATCTGGCGTTGGCTGCAGTCGTGCCTGGATTGCCTGCAGCGTTGGATCGGTTCCAGTTAGTGCAGTCGGGGTGGGCGGATTGATTTCGCTAGATAGCGCGATCGCAAGCTGTTGCTGACCTTCCTGATAAGCAGCATACAGGCGTTGGGGTGAGAGCGAGTCTGCCAAGGACTCAGCAATATAGTGCCGCAGTTGCTGCTCGCTAGCCCGCATTTCCGCCACAATTGTTTCCTTCAGATCCATCATTTCTGACAACACAACCATCTGCGGTAAGCTCAGTTGCTCTCGCAGCACCCGCCGATAGCAATCAATGAACTCCTTAACAATTTGCTCAGCGTCTAAATCCTGGGTTTGCAGCTGTTGCGTGTTGCTGTCATCCTTACCAAGATGCCGCTCAAAGGCTAACTGAATTCTGGCTTCATCAATGGGGTGACGTTCCAGAATATAATTCCCAATTTCCCGGCTTACGTCAGCATCCAGGAAGAAATTGTCTATTGCCCCCACATTTCGTTCTGGGTAAATATAGAAGTAAAGCTCCAGCGCCTTCCATAAAACATCGTGCAAGCGGTCATATATATTGGGTTCGATTAACCCTAATCCCTTCAAAATTTTTCCAACAAAGGTTCCTTCCAGGGATTGAGCATGGAATTCGAGAATATCAGTTGCAATGTTGGTCAGAATACCTGCAGTTACAGAGATAGGTGTGAAGAGTTCAGGGAAAGCCATCAAAAAATTACTCTAGAGCTGCTCAGACTGAGAGATTTTAGCTACATCATAGCTCAGCTGAGATTGAATCTATAGTTCTCGGTCCTAAGCACGCATGCAAAAATAACTTCACATTTTGGCCCTGTGTCAGCCTTGCAGAGGATTGAACTGCCATTGAAGCTAATCTTGCACATTCACTCAAAACTCAAAACTCAAAACTCATCCCAAAGAATGCACTTATTTCCGAACAGCCCCTAATCGCTGGTTTCCTCGTCTTCCTCTGCGGACGTCGCGGGCAAGACGCAGGTTAACGCAGCAATGGTTTCATCGCGATCGAGGGAGACGACGGGATCGCCAGTGCCGTCTTTGCCCCAGAAGTCCACGGCATCCGCATCCAGCTTGAAGATCTGGTTGGTGTTGGTGTGCAGGACAATGGTGGCATCGGCTGGAGCGGGAACCAGGCCAATCAAGCGATCGGTTTTGTTGGCAAAGCGCAGCATCTGGGTGCCGATTTCGCCGCGATAAGCCAGCCGCAGGGCGCTGACTGCCATGCGCTTGGCGTATCCCTGAGCCGTGACGATAAAGAAACTGTCGGCAACGCTGAGGACTGCGGCACCCACCAGATGTTCTTTTTTACCGACCCGAATGGCGGATTGGCCTTGGGCAGTGCGGCTCATGATAGGGAGTTGGGCGTCGTCGACAGTGAAACGCAGCAGACGACCGTTAGAAGTGGCAAGTACAATCTGCTCGTCGGCCTGGGCTAAATAGGCGCTGGCGAGATTATCCTCTGCTCTCAGCTTGATGGCCACCAGACCGCGACTGGTGATGTTGGTGAAGTCGGTTAGGGGCAGGCGCTTGATGCGACCGTGTTGGGTGAGCATGATGATGTCGAACAGTTCCAGATCGTCCGGCAGAATGAAGCTGGCGGCGACGGCGTCGGGATCGTCCTGAGCGGAGGAGGGTAATAAGCTAACGGCAGGAACGCCGCGGCTGGCGCGCCCGGTTGCGGGTTGAATATCGCGGATTGCGATCGCATAAGCCTTGCCGCTGCGAGTCAAGAGCAGCAGATCTTGCCTGGTGGTGGCGAATTGAGTTTGGATAGCCAGGTCATCATTCTCAGTAGCGGCAGCATTTTTCTTCCGGGCTCGACTTTGCCGTTCAAAGGCTTTGAGGGATAAACGCCGGACATAACCACGCTGGGTAAATTCCAATACGGTTTCTTCCTCTGGGGGTTCCAGATCGGGAATCGTGGGTTGGAGCTGGACAGCAGCATTGTTGGCCTCACCTTTAGTGGAGCGGGTTTGTTTTTTTGTTGGAGAGTTGGCCGTGGGTGCTTCTGAGACACTCGCTTGGGCGATGCGGGTACGGCGGGGATCGTTATGTTTGCGTTTGAGCGATCGCAATTCCTTTTTCAATGCCTTCAACAGTTCGCGGCGGTTGCTGAGCAGGCGCTGGAGTTGTTGAATGCGGTCGGTCAGACGATCGAATTCTTCTTGCAAGCCTTGTTGTTCCAGACTGGTGAGGCGTCGCAAAGGCATCGCTAGAATGGCATCGGCCTGACGTTCGCTACAGTCGAGTTGCTCCTGGAAGGTGAGTTTGGCAGTGCTGCCGTCAGGGGATTGTCTGAGAATATCAATCACAGTATCGAGGTTGTTCAAGGCAGTTAGCAAGCCCTCAACAATGTGGCGGCGATTTTCAGTTTGCTCTAATTCGTGGGTGTATTGCCGGGTGAGAGTTTGTTCCCGGAAATCGAGAAACTGTTGCAGCAGTTCCTTGAGGGAAAGCTGACGGGGTTGTCCATCGACCAGAGCCAGCAGGATCGCGCCAAAGTTAATTTGCAGGGGTGTTTGTTTGTACAAATGATAGAGCACAACCTGGGGATCGGTGTCTCGTTTTAGCTCGACCACAACCCGAATGCCTTCGCGATCGCTTTCATCGCGAATGTCGGTAATGCCCTGGATACGCCCCTGGTTGACCAGATCGGCCACTTTTTTGATCCAGCTTGCCTTGTTCACCTGATAGGGCAGCTCTGTCACAACAATGGCAGTGCGGCGACGGCGACCCTGGCCGCCTTGAATATCTTCGACCTGGCAAATGCCCCGCAAAGGGATGCTGCCCCGCCCACTTTTGTAAACTTCTTGCATGACATCCAGGTCAACAATCTGGCCACCCGTCGGAAAATCTGGGCCTGGAATGAAGTCCAGCAACTTTTCATCAGAGAGTGTTGGACGATCGATCAGGGCAATTGCGCCATCAATTACCTCACCTAAGTTATGAGGAGGAATGTTGGTAGCCATGCCCACAGCGATGCCAGAGCAGCCATTCAACAATAAGAATGGCAGTTGTGCCGGCAGGACAATCGGTTCTTGTTGAGAACTGTCGAAGTTGTCAATGAAGTCAACGGTTGCCTCACCAATTTCTGTGAGTAGGCCCTCATTGCCAATGGGGGCAAGGCGGGTCTCAGTGTAACGCATGGCTGCGGGCGGATCGTTGTCCACGGAGCCGAAGTTGCCGTGTCCTGCCAGCAAAGGATAGCGGCTGGAAAACTCTTGAACCATTCGGACCAGGGCATCATAGACAGCCTGATCGCCATGGGGATGATATTTTCCTAATACATCTCCAACTACGCGGGCACATTTACGGTAGGGGCGCTCGGGAGTGAGGCCCAGTTCGTGCATGGCATACAAAATCCGCCGATGAACGGGTTTGAGTCCATCCCGAACATCAGGGAGGGCACGTCCAACAATCACACTCATGGCATATTCAAGATAGGAGCGCTGCATTTCTGTATGCAGAGCTGTGGTAATAACCTGTCCGGGTTGGAGTAAAGTTAACTGTTGGGCCATAAGTGATATTCCTTTGTTGCTGACAGTACCTAACCTGACAATAAAAATGGATGGTGAATCTTAACCTTATCAAGTACAGTTCGGAGTAGTATTGAAGCGCAGGTTTAAAGGAGGCTCCAGCCTGGATCGAGATCGAGGGAGAGGGAAATGAAAACTGTTTTGATTGTGGAAGACGATCCGATTAACGCACGCGTCTTTTCCAAAATTTTGACTAAACGAGGAGGCTTGGGAGTCAAGCATACTGAAGATGTAGAAGAGGTGATGGAAATTGCCCAGGCTAAGGGGGCTGACATTATTCTGATGGATGTTTCTCTATCCAACAGTGTCTACCAGGGAAAATCAGTGGATGGGATCAAGATTACCCAAATGCTGAAGGCCGATCCTGAAACGGCTAATCTGCCGATTATTCTGGTGACTGCTCATGCGATGGAGGGCGACCGGGAAAACTTTCTGAAGCAAAGCGGCGCGGATGGCTATATTTCGAAGCCAGTCGTCGATCATCAGGAGTTTGTGGATAAAATTAAGGCGCTGTTGCCGGAAGATTGACCGTGCATTGGAGGAGGGTGAGGCGATCGCGATTGCTCTTCTGGCCAGTGTCCAGGTTGGGGATCGCGATCGCAACACATTACTTCCCAGAGGTAGCAGGGTGTAGTCCATCTCTGTCATGATTCGTGCTTGTAATCTCATCAAGTGTAGATCTGATTGCAATGGGTTTATATGTATTACTCTAATGCGTATTCAATTCAGATGGTAAAGATCGAGCGAATCACGGTCTATCCTATCCCTTGAACCCGACTCTGCAAAAGCTCGCAATTGAAAATTCTTCCCACAGACAGATTGTCAGAGTCATCATGAAATCTTTCTGTCAAGAGAAGTTTACAGTTTTCAACAAATTACTCAATTGTTGAAACAAAGCAAAATTGTTCCAAATGTGTGGAACCGCAATTCAGCATCTGAGTTGCGACCCAACAGCCAATAGAAGCGAACCACAAACAAGCCAGGTATAAAGAACACAACTTGAAGGTCATTTTGAAAGCCCTGCGAAGCAAGACTTTCAAAATAATCTATTTTTTGTACTGGCACGAAGAAATGCGGGTTATACCAATTTGCCTTGGAGATGCAATTGATGAAATTGGCAGAATTCGTGCCCAGTCAGCCTTTATTCCATCCAAAATCGGCAATCTAAAATCCAAAATGGTATTAGCGCGCCTATTAAGGAGTGAGGATTTAATAATTTGTCAATCTGTAGGGGGGTGCCCCTTATCGGTGCCCTGTCCTCTCGGGGCGATCGCAAGAGATTGCCCCTACAGGAGAATGGCGCTTACATCAGCAGAAATTTAGGCAATTGTAGGTTGGGTTGCAGCGCTAGCGGAAACCCAACGCAAAGTCCCCTGATGTTGGGTTCCGCTCTGCTCTACCCAACCTGCACCACGGGTTGAATCTTTCCTGAAGTAAGCGCCATTCGCCCCTACAGGATCCCACAGCTTATTTAATCCTTGTTCCTAGCGCGCCGATTAAGTGACAATAAACGTAGCACAAAAGCAACTGCTTCGACGGCCTTCCTGACGGCCTAGCTCCTCTCTCAATGTCCAACTTGCTCAGCAATGGCACAGGTAGCAATTTTCCTTGACCCCAAAAATTGACTGGTCAAAGATGCAAGGAAGGCAGAGCAAGTTTAGCAATCATGATACATTTGGACTTCTGAAGAAATTAGAACAGTTCAGAAGTTAAAAAAATAAATTCAGGATTCAAGCTCCGAAGTCTAAAATTGATAGAATTTTTCTGTCGGTAGAGTTTTGCTGTGCCATGGGGAGCGAGATCGACAAGTTGTAGATTGGCAAGAGCACGCAAAAGATCAGCAGGTTTGGGAGAATTCAATGCAGGGGATGAAGTGATGACCGCGAAAGTTCCGTTCGCATCTAGCCCATTTTCCACTCTGGAGGAAGCGCTGAAGCATTTTTGGGGCTATGAAGCCTTTCGGCCTGGACAACGGGAAATTATTGAGGCCGCATTGCAGGGACAGGATCTGTTAGTGGTGATGCCAACGGGGGGAGGTAAATCTTTGTGCTTTCAATTGCCTGCGTTGTTGCAGCGGGGAGTAACGGTGGTGGTTTCGCCGTTGATTGCCTTAATGCAAGATCAGGTAGAGGCGCTGCAAAAGAATGGCATTGGTGCCACATTTCTCAACAGTAGTGTCGGCGGAATGGAAGCGCGATCGCGTCAGCTTGCCCTCCTCAACGGTGAAATCAAGTTGCTCTACCTTGCTCCCGAACGTTTGCTAACCGAACACTTCCTGCCTTTCTTAGATCGGATCAGTGACGAAGTAGGACTTGCCGCCATTGCCATCGACGAAGCCCATTGCGTTTCAGCCTGGGGACACGACTTCCGACCCGAATATCGTCAGCTCAGTCAACTGCGACAGCGTTATCCCAGTGTGCCTGTATTTGCGCTAACTGCAACAGCGACAGAACGAGTTCGTCAGGACATTCTGCAGCAATTGACCCTGCGACAGCCGTTTGTACATATTGCCAGCTTCAATCGCCCCAATTTGTATTACGAAGTGCAACCGAAGCAAAAGCGTGCCTATTTTGCCTTACGTCAGGAAATTCGGCAGACTGAGGGATCGGGGATTGTCTATTGTCTCAGCCGCCGCCGCGTAGACGAGATTGCCCTGAAACTGCAGCAAGATGGAATTGCCGCTCTGCCTTATCATGCTGGTATGACGGACGTAAAGCGAGCAGAGAATCAGAGACGCTTCATCCGTGACGATGTTCAAGTTATTGTTGCGACCATTGCCTTTGGCATGGGAATTGACAAACCTGATGTGCGCTTTGTGATCCACTACGATCTACCGCGCAATCTCGAAGGCTATTATCAAGAAGCAGGACGGGCGGGACGAGATAGCGAGACAGCCCGCTGTATCCTCTTTTTTAGCTATGGCGATCTGGCCAAAGTAGAGTACCTGATCGATCAGAAGCCCGATCCCCAGGAACAACGCGTGGCGCGCCAGCAGCTCCGGCAAGTCGTCGATTATGCGGAAGGGACAGATTGTCGCCGTACGATCCAATTGCGTTACTTTGGCGAGGCATTTCCTGGCGATTGCGACAACTGCGACAATTGTCGCCATCCTCGCCCGCAAGAAGATTGGACGGTTGAGGCACAGAAGTTTCTCTCCTGTGTTGCCCGATGCAAGGAACGGTTTGGCATGGTTCACATCATTGATGTGCTGCGAGGATCTAAAAAGCAAAAGTTACTGCAATATGGTCATGACAAATTATCGACCTACGGCATTGGTAAAGACAAAACAGCAGATGCCTGGAAGCATTTGGGACGATCGTTGTTGCATCAGGGACTGGTTGCGGAAACGACGGATGGCTATCCGGTGCTGAAGCTGAATACCGGCAGTTGGGAAATCTTGCGCAAACAGCGAACGGTGTCCATTGCCGCCGCACCAGTGGCGACGGCGGGCGAACAGGAGAGCGCGGCGTCACCACAGCGATTGGATGCGGAGAGCCTGTTCCAGCGGCTGCGCGCTCTGCGCAAGCGTCTGGCGAACGAGCAATCGGTAGCTCCTTACATTATTTTTGGCGATTCTACTTTGAAGCTGATGGCACAGCAGCAACCCCAAACGCTGGAAGCGTTTGCCCAACTTTCGGGGGTGGGGGAGTATAAGTTGGCGAATTATGGTCAGCCGTTTGTTGAAGAAATCCAGGCCCATTGTCGGGAGTGGCAACAGGCAAACCTTTCTGATACTCAGGCATTAACCTTACAGTTGCACGAGCAGGGACTGGACATTGCTGCAATTGCTGAGAAACGGAGTCTCAGTCCTAAAACGATTTGCGACCATTTAGCGGAGCTGATTGAGAAACGACAATCGGTGGATCTCGATCGTCTAGTGTCAGTTGAAAGTCAGCAGTCAATTCGGGACGCGATCGCAACCGTTGGTGCTGCTACATTGAAACCCATTTACGAACATCTGGCAGAGCGCTACAGCTACGATGAAATCAAACTCGTACGTGCCCGGTGGCGGCAGCAGCAACAAGAAAACCAAGACCCAGAGGCAGAAAAAGAAGAGACAGAAAACGAGCAACAGACAACAAAAGACAAAAAATGACCAGCAGAAAAACAGCCTTGATATCGCCCATCGAACAGCGGCGAGCCCATTTTGTACAGATCAATACAGTCCTCTATACTTTTTGGTCCGATCCAAAGACAGTCAACCCGCTAAATGACGACCTGGTGTATCGCTCAATCTAAAGTACTGCCCATCCTATCATTTGCCAGTTGATAATTGTTCATCAAGATACAGTACTCTATACTTGGTAAATAAGCTAATTACTTTTCTTCCCAATGATTCAGGCCATCACTAAACCCAAAAAACTAACCTTTAAAGAATATTTGTCCTATGATGATGAGACAGATAATCGCTATGAATTGGTTGATGGGGAGTTAGTTGCATTGCCACCAGAATCAGGCGTGAATACTGCCATAGCGATTTACTTAGTCCTGGTGTTTGCAAAGTTGACAGATTTCAGACTCATCAAGGTCAATAGTTGCGAACTGCAAATGACAGGCAAGGTTGAGAATCGTTACCCTGATTTAGCAATCATCAGGCCCGAGCATATCGATTTAATCCAAAAACGGTCAACAATTACGCTCGATATGCCACCGCCTCAGCTTGTGGTCGAAGTCGTCTCCCCTGGCAAGTTAAACCGGCAACGCGATTATGTGGATAAGCGCCAACAATATGCCGCCAGGGGCATCCCAGAATACTGGATTGTGGATCCGCAAGCTGCAGTAGTTATCGTATTGAAGCTGGAATCAGGTCATTATGTTGAGGTGGGACAGTTTCAGCACCAGGATTGTATTGTTTCCCCCACCTTCCCGGCCCTGGAGCTGACTGCGGAGCAGGTATTGCCGACAGGATAAAGCCCAATCCTGTTTAGTTTAGCCTGTTGGTTGTAGACGCTTTGCAGCTTCCGCACCGAATGCGACACCCCTGCATCTTGTGGAATTTCGCTCCCTCCGCCTCTCCTGCTCCCTCTGCCTCCCCCACTGCCTCCATCTCAAAAAAATCGCACCAACCAATCCACCACCTGCTGCCAAGGCGACACCGACTCCCGCCCCCAAACCCGCTGCTCGCAGGCCCGCCGAGCACCTTTCGTCACTCTCAGATCGAAACTCTGCTCTCGCTGTTGCAATAAGGGATGGTCGCGCAGACGATTGCAAGCCAACTTAAACCACCCTTCCCATGATTGATACCACAGACGAATAGTACCATCACGACTACCACTGACGATGTGCTGGTCATCGGGGCTGAAAGCTACAGAATAGACTGGAGCTTCATGACGAAAGGGTTGACCAATCGGATTGCCCCGGATATCCCACAAGCGAATAGTGCCATCCCCACTGCCACTGACGATGCGCTGACCATCCGCACTAAAAGCCACCGACCAGACCACAGCCTCATGGTTAAAGGGTTGACCAATCAGATTGCCCCGGATATCCCACAGCCGAATGCTGCTGTCTTTACTGCTGCTGATAATGTACTGTTCGTCTGGACTAAAAGCCACCGACCAGACCTCATGCTCGTGCCCCTGGAAAGGGGAGCCAATCGGGTTACCCTGGGTATCCCACAACCGAATGCTGCCGTCCAGACTGCCACTGACGATATATTGCTGGCTCGGACTAAAGGCCACCGATGAGACCTCATGCTCGTGTCCCTGGAAAGGGGAGCCGATCGGGTTGCCCTGGGTATCCCATACGCGAATAGTGTTATCTCCATTACCGCTAACGATGCGTTGACCATCCGCACTAAAAGCCACCGCCAGGACTGCAGCATCAGTCCGGACAGGCAAGCCAATTGGGTTGCCCTGGGTATCCCACAGCCGAATCGTACCGTCCAGGCTGCCGCTAACAATGCGCCGACCATCAGGACTGAAAGCCGCCGACCAGACCGCCGCTTCATGGCCCTGAAAAGGCTGACCAATCGGGTTGCCGTGGATATCCCACAGTCGGACAGTGTTGTCACTACTACTGCTGATGATGCGCTGGCCATCGGGACTAAAAGCCACGAATGAGACTGCCGCTTCATGGCCTTGAAAGGGCTGGCCAATCGGGTAGCTCTCAGCATCCCACAGGCGAACGCTGCCGTCCTCACTACCGCTGACGATGCGCTGGCCATCAGGACTAAAGGCTACTGACCAAACTGTTGCCTCATGACCCTGAAAAGGTTGGCCAATGGGGTTACCCTGGGTATCCCACAAACGAATCGTATAGTCTCGGCTACCGCTGACGATACGCTGGCCATCGGCGCTAAAAGTGACTGCATAGCTCACGGCCTGATGCCCCCGAAAAGGCTGGCCAATGGGGTCGCCCTGAACATCCCACAGTCGGACACTGCCATCCTCACTGCTACTGACAATGCGCTGGCCATCAGGACTAAAGGCCACTGACCAGACCGCCGCTTGATGACCCTGGAAAGGCTTGCCAATGGGATTGCCCTGGATATCCCACAAACGAATGCTGTCGTCTTCGCCACCGCTGACGATACGCTGACCATCAGGACTAAAGGCCACTGACCAGACCGCCGCTTGATGGCCCTGGAAAGGCTGGCCAATGGGATTGCCCTGGATATCCCACAAACGAATGCTGCTGTTTTCACTGCCGCTGACGATGCGTTGACTATCTGGGCTAAAGGCCACCGAATAGACTGCTGACTGCTGACCTTGAAAAGGTTCGCCAATGGGATTGCCCTGGATATCCCACAAACGAATGCTGCCGTCTTCACTGCCACTGACGATACGTCGGCCATCAGGACTGAAGGCCACTACATAGACTATTGACTGACTCCCCTGGAAAGGTTGGCCAATGAGATTGCCCTGAGCGTCCCAGAGGCGAATGCTGCCATCTTCACTACTGCTGACGATACGCTGGCCATCGGGACTAAAGGCTACTGACCGAATTCCAGATCCATGACCAGGGAGCAAATTTTGCTCTTTGGCGTTGACTGCTGCGCTCAATAAGCTGGACTGTGCTGCTCCAGAGGCAGAAGGTGCTAGCTTCTGGCTGCGATCCATGGCATAAATTGCTAGTACCAGGCCCTGTGCTGCTTTGGGAGTCGGCAACCAGTTCAGCACCACAGCAGTTTGTTCTCTTACTTCGGCCACCCGCTGTTGCGAGAAGGCGTAGCGGGCTAGTGCAGCCATTGCAATTGATAAGACCGACAGGATCGCAATCAAGGGCATGGCAGGTTTGAGCTGCTCCCACCTATTTTCAGGCAAGTGATGCCGAATCCAACGACGGTTGAAGATGTGTCGGTAAATAGCGTTACGTAGTTTTAAATTGCGTCCGTCGCGCCGGACTATGCCTGACAGTTTCAGGTGAGCCTTGACGAGCGATTGTTCTTCATCGGGCACTGGACGGTGCCCCTGACGGATCTGGCGGTAGGTTTTCATCACAGCCAGAGGATTCGGGGCCTGCTTGGTCAGCATGTCTTGTACGAACTGCAGGTTGTTGTCCTGGTCGCTGTTCGTTCCTAAGAAGGTTTGATGAACCAGTTGCCCCACCGCTGCTTCAGTCCAGGGATGCTTGTTTGGGTCTGCTGCTGCATTGGAGACATCAGCGTTCTCAGCGATTTGGGCAACGAGTTCGGTACAGAGCCGCTGGGTCAGATAAGGATGACCGTTAGTCCATTTTATCACCCAGTGCAGCACTGACTCTGCTTGGTGGGGGGGCAGCCTCAGGCCAGCGGCGAAGGGTTGCGCTTCTGCCAGAGTGAAGTCGTCTAAATCGACTCGCTGACCAATATTGAAGGGGGTACGTCGCGGATCGCGGATCAGGTTGTCTGGGGTGGCGACGCCGATGAGCACGAAGGAGAGTCTTTCGAAGATCGTATTTCTGGCACGAGCGATGTAGAAGTAGCGGATGGCAATGAAGAAGTCGTCGGTGAAGCTGAGGCTCAAGGTGGTGTCGATCTCATCGACAAAGATGACGATGCGGTCTGAAATTTCTGCCAGGACAATCTGTTCGAAGAACTGGGTGAGCCTTTGAGTAACACCCAGGTGCTGGTGTTTACGCCACCATTGCACTAGTTGGGGGGTCAGTTTTAGTTGGCGGACAATCAGGGTGAGTACGCCCAGGTACCAGGCTTCTGCGGTGAGTTCGGTACCAATCTGGGTAAGATCGACGGTAACAGAGCGGATACCTTCTGCAGCAAGCTGAGTGGCGGTTTGCACCATCAGACTGGATTTACCCATCTGGCGAGGGGTCAGCAGGTAGGCAAATATTCCCCGACGGCAAAGTTCCAACAGTATCTCATCGGTGCGGCGACGAATATATAACCCGCCTCCAGCCTGAACGGTACCTCCAGCAACGTAGGCAATGGGTTCAGTCATGGAGGTGCTCCCGAAAATAGTCGGTATATATGGCACAGCGGGGCAGGACGTGTTGGCCCTGGCGACGTACCAGGCCAGCTCCTCGCAGACGGAAGAAGATGCGTTCGTCTGGGCAGCGCTGCTGGCGAAGGATCTGGAGCATGCCTTGCACTAATGGTTCCTGATCGTAGAGGCGGAACAGATGATAGCGTAGGTGGTCGCCGAAGGGACCGCGTTCGGCAGATGCAGTTTTGAATAGGCTGGTGACTGTTAGATTGCCGCTGGCAACCAGGTAGAGGGCGCGGCGTACCAGATAAGGATGCCCTTGTACCAGTTGCATCAATTGCTGCTGCTGGGGGGCGCTGAGGGGCGAGCCGTGGCGCTGGTTGAGGTCGGCGACCTGCTCGGGGGTGAAGTCTTCTAGTTCTACAACTTCACCAACATTGAAGGGAGATTGGTTGAGATCTTGAATAAGCTGGTAAGGCTCGGTGGAGGTGACCAGGGCCAGATCGAGCTGCTTCCAGATGGGTTCAGTGGCGCGGCTGTTGTGCCAGCTGCGTAACATGGCGAAAAATTCAGAGCGGAAGGGGGTGCTGAAGATGGATTCGACTTCGTCCATGGCAAGCACAACGGGATTGTCTGCTTCGGGTAGCAGGTAATCTTGTAAGTAAAAAGTGCAACAGAGGGGATTGCCCATTTGACCGTAGAGCTGCCACCAGTCTTCAACTCGATCGGACAGCCGCAGTTTCAGGGTGAGCCAGCGACAAAAGCGCTGGTAGAAGAGTTCATCGCGGACAAGGGCGGCTTTGTCGAACAGTTGAAAATCCAGGAAGAGATTACGTTTGTTTTGGGATCGGGCGGCCTGTAAAATGCGGTTGAGCAGCGAACTTTTGCCCATTTGCCGGGGACCTTTGATCGGGATGGTGACGCCTTGGCGCTGGATGGCGTTTAGGGATTTGGTGTCGCTGCGACGCTCTACATAGAAGCGAGATTCCAGATCCATGGTGCCTTCTGGCAGTTCCAGGGTCAGGGGTTGGGCTACAGGTGAAGGTGGAGAGAGCGATGGCGGAGTGGCCTGCGATGTCACTGGCAGTGAGGCTGGTAAAGGGGTTTGCAGGGTTGTTTGCAGCAGTTGTTGTTGTGAAGTGTCGGTGTCAATGGTTAGCTTACCGTTGAGAATGGCTTTTTGCAGGTTGGCGATCAGGGTGGGAGTGTCTTGGGGATCTCGCCATAGGACACAGCTAAGAGGAGTGAGGTATTCGTTTAGAGGATACTGGAAGGGTTGGGGGTAGGCGAGTCGTACGGGTAGAATCTGCGGTTGGCCCTGGTGTTGGGCGAGCTGGTGGGCGGTTTCGATTTCTAAACGGATCATTTCGCTTTGTACGGAGGTTTTGGAAAGTAGGACAACGAGAAAGTCGGAGCGGCGAATTTGGTCGTCGATCCATTCGACCCATTGGGTACCTGCGAGCATGGTTTGGTTGATGGCGATCGCGTGCCGCTCGCGCAGGGCGCGGGCGATTTCGAGGGCAAGGGGTTCGTCGGGAACTGTGTCGGGAGTGTAGCTGATGAAAATGCGTTTTTTTCTGGGGGGTGTTGCAGGTTCTGGCTGCCATCGGCGTGGTTGGAGCAGCATGAGTTTTAGGGTATCGTCGATTCCTTCCATTGCGATCGCAGCTTTGCCCCATTGATAAGCAAACTCGAAGCCCCGTCCAGCGCCCAGGGCATCGTAGAAGCTAATGGCAAATTTAATTGCTGTGCGATCGCCAATGGCCCGATCCATACCAATCACGGTGCCAATATGCTGGGCAATGGCCTCTGCCTGAATGGCCGAGTAGCAAGCATTCAGCAACACGCATTCTACTCGATCGGCCAGGAGGCTGAACAAGCTAGCCAGAGCAGTGCTGCTGACAGAACGCGCTTCGCCGCTGTCATCTTCTAGTACTAATCCCTCTATGCCTGCCCCATGACCGCAGAAATGGACGATTTGGGGGGCTTCGTCTAACATGGCACGCTGCATGTCTAGCGGGCGAGTAGCCCAGCATTGTTTTAGCTGAAATTGGTGCCGGTGTTGCGATCGCAATAGACCTGCCTCAATTTCCCGCACTTCCTCCGCTAACCGCAAAGGCGTTGTTCCATGAGGGTTTGCAGCCAGAATTAAGATAGTTTTGGGTGCAATAGAGGTGCTCATTGCAGCAACAAAATGGGTTGGACTGAAGGCAGTATAACTCCGGATATTTTTCAGGGGAACGAGGAACAGGGAATTAAGGAACTCCCTAAATTTTGAATTTTGAATTGAAACTTTTGAATTAAAACCGGTTTCTACCGCCAGCCTTGTGCGGCACGTTCCAATACATAAGCGGCGACTGCAGTGATTTCTGCTTCGCTTAATCGATCCCGATAGGCAGACATATTATTTTTGCCCGTTTTGACCAGGGTTGCGATCGCGTCCAAACTATCCATGCCATTTCGTCGTAAAGCACGCTGCTTCAAGTTTTTACCGCGCCGAATGATATTGTTCCCCTGAGGATGACACCCAACACAATGCACCTCAAAGAGCGCGGCACCTGTTCCAGGATCTGCCATCACTAGTGCAGGGAAAGGCAAACTCAGCAACAGCATTGCGAGGATTGAAAACAGGAAAATCAAGCAGGGTTTCAAAATCAATCTCCTGAATTGAAAGGAATCGCCATCTCTGGATATCAAAAAGCAGAACTCTCTCAATGTGACAATTGCTCGCCACACGAACAACCCTCACACAAACAACCATATTCGATTATGGATTTGTTATGTTAAGGGAAATGCAGTAGCGTAAAGCCTATGGCATCCAGGAAAAGCGTAGCCTGTCTAAAAGACAGCGTTTGTTAATCATACATGGGTTAGGACAGAACAAAAGGCTCCAAACCAGATGATGCAGTCAATCTTTCCCCTCCTGCCTTCTACTCTCTGCCTCCTGCCTTCTGCGATCTCTAAAATGGAGGCATGAATGCAGGGAAAAGTATGGTGCGATCGCTACCAGATGCAGCAACAGCTGGGCAAGAATGGCGGACGTCAAACCTTGCTAGCCCTCGATTTGCAAACCAACGAGCCCGTTGTCGTCAAGCTGCTGAGCTTCGATCCCGATTTGGAATGGGACGACTTGAAGTTATTCGAACGCGAAGTTGAAACCCTGAAAAGCCTTTCCCATCCTAATATCCCTCGCTATTTGGACTGCTTCGAGATCGACTCGCCCGACGAAAAACAAATTGTCCTGGTACAGAGCTACGTCAAAGGACGATCCCTCGAAGCCTGCCTGACGGCAGGACGTCGCTTCAGTCCTGCCGAAATTCGCCAGCTGGCCCGATCCTTACTCAATATTTTGCGCTATCTCCACGGACGACAGCCTCCTGTCATTCACCGCGACATCAAACCCAGCAATATTCTGTTAAGCGATTGCGACGACGACATCCTGAGTCAGGTCTATCTCGTCGATTTTGGTTCAGTTCAGACCCTGGCGGCCCAGCAAGGACGCACCATCACGGTGGTGGGAACCTATGGTTACATGCCCCCAGAACAGTTTGGTGGACGAGCAGTACCCGCCTCTGACCTGTACAGTGTTGGTGCCACCCTCATTGCCCTGGCAACAGGGCAACATCCTGCCGATTTGCCGCAGCGAGACCTGCAACTCCAGTTCGAAGCGGCAGCTTCTCTGCCACCTAATTTGACCCATTGGCTTCAGCAAATGACCTACCCCAGCCTGGAGAAACGGTTCACCTCCGTCCAGTCAGCGCTAGAGAGTCTGGAACCTCCTCTAACCCGCAATTTCCCTCCTCCCCTCCCCAGAAAAAAACTCTCTAATCACCAATTGCTGGCCAGCATCATCGCCCGGAGTATCATTATGGGAATTTTCACCTGTGGGACTTTTTATGCCATTTTGGGTATCCTACTTTTTCCCCACCACCACGAGCAGATTTTGGGTGTCATTTGGGGGGCAATTGGCGGGGCAATTGGGGGTGGGGGAATTGGCTTTATCTTAGGGACATTGAATGGTTTGCTGCTAGCTTTGATTACTCGTTCGCGCTTTCATCCCCTTTTGGATTTTCGACAGTATCGGCGAGTTATCCAGTGGGTTAGCAGTCTCTTTGCAGCAGCAGGGAATAGTACTATCGTATTTTGCCTTGCTATTTTATTTGGTGCGTATGGGGGCTGGTCGCTATATCTCTTTATCATGGCATTGTCTGCAATTGTTGCTGGGTTAGCCGGTCGAATCGTTGGCAGAGATATTGTTCGCTGGTACGAGCAGGCAACTCGACCCGAAGAACAGTAGAGCGTACCATGAACCCTATTGCTGATTTTCCGTAGAAGTACCGTAGAAGTACATGGACAAGCCCTTTCCAATGCCCCTGGCAAACCGCTATGTCCTCCAGCATTTGTTGGGGAAACAGGTCGGTCGACAGACCTGGTTGGCAGAGGACTTGCATACCCAGCAATCCGTCGTTGTGAAAATACTGTTTCTCGGTCGAGACTTTCAATGGCAAGATCTAAAGCTGTTTGAGCGCGAGGCCCAAACTCTGCAACAGCTCTCCCATCCTGCGATTCCCCAATATCTGGATTACCTGGAACTGACCTCTCCACAACGTCAGGGCTTTGCCCTGGTGCAGAGCTATGTGGAAGGGAAGTCGCTGGAAACGCAGTTGAGAGCAGGACGCACGTTTAGCGAAGAAGACGCGAAACAACTGGCGAAATCGTTGTTGAACATTCTGGTTTATCTCCACGGTCGTTCTCCCCCAATTATCCACCGCGACATCAAACCCAGCAATATCTTGCTGGCTAATCGGTCTGGCAACAGCGTTGGACAGATGCATCTGGTAGACTTCGGTGCCGTGCAAACTCTGGTGGCGCGTCAGGGCAGCACGATCACTGTGGCAGGCACCTATGGTTATATGCCACCCGAGCAATTTGGCGGACGGGCGGTGCCTGCATCCGATCTCTATAGCCTGGGCGCAACGCTGATCTTTCTTTCAACAGGTCGTCATCCTGCAGAATTGCCTCAGCAGGAGTTCCGTTTGCAGTTTCGTTCCCTGGCTCGTATCAGTGCTCCTTGGGCAGATTGGTTGACCTGGATGACTGAACCCAGTCTGGATCGTCGTTTGTCTTCTGCAACAGCAGCGCTGTCAGTATTAGAAAATCTCTCTATGAAGATATCGGCAAAGCAGCACAGTCAACCCAAAGCCAATACAATCGGGTTGCCAAAGCGCCCTGCCGATAGCGATATTAGGCTGACCCACACGGCTGATGTTCTAGAAGCGATCGTTCCTCCAAAAGGGTTTGGGTTTGGATTAACTGCCTTGATTGTGTTTGTCGTTTTTCTATGGTTGTTCCGAATGCTGGGGTTTACTTATCTTTACAATAGTAGGGATGTTACGCTGCTCCTGATATGCGGAGTTGCGATCGCATCTGTTGCTATTCTCGCCGTGATGTTCATGCGATCGGTATTCAGAAAAATTCGTCTGCAGATCGATTCAGAAAAGATTGTGCTGACTTGGGAACTGTTTGGGAGAGTGTACTGGTCTCGTTCCTGGTCGTGCCAAACCTTCGATCGCATAGAAATTATTTTGTTTCTGTCCTATAGAGAGGAAACAGCCCTTGTTCTTGGAAGGGGGAAAAAAGCCTATACCTTCAGTCAAAACATCCTCAGTCCGGCAGAAATGGAGTGGTTGGCTAATGAACTGGGCAATTATCTAGATATATCCGTAAAGCGAACGGATAACAGATACTAATCACCTCTCCTGCCTGGTGGACATTATAGAGTCGAGCGCAATGTTTTCCGACTCGATCGATCGTCACGCAAAAGGGGTAATAATATTCAGTTCAAAATTAAGTAATCCACACAACTTGGACGGTTAGGGATCCCGAAAAGGGCGCTAACCCTTGTTCCTTCGTGCCAGCACTAAAAAATCAGGTTATTTTGAAAGCCTTGTTTCGCAAGGCTTTCAAAATAACCTGCCAAGTCGTGCAAGCCAAAAGTTAAATGATTCTGAAATTGCGTTAATTTACGGAAAAATGAGTTGATACCAGCCACAATTGGCGGCATAGTCTAAACCAGATATCAAAACAGCATTAGAGTCAGGGTAATCTGATGAAACGGGTGCAACGATCGCTGCTTGTTGTTACATCAACTGGAAAATTTCTTCCATTTTCTCTCAACGGCAATCTAGCAATTCCAATTGCCACCTTAAAAAAACACGCAAGGTAACATGCAAATAACCATTCAGGAAACAGCGTTTAAGTATGAGAATAGCCAGGAGATGCAATTTTTCTCCGTTGCTCCTCATGCCCATTTGGGAGTGGCAAACCAGAATTGTTGAGCGTACGGGTGGAACCTGTGCGCTCAACAATCCATGTCAATTTAGACTGGACTTTGGACAAAACAAAAACTTACTCTATATGTAGAGTGTCACCTGCTAAAATCGAGCACATAAAACCCCATATACAATATCTGTCTAAAGCCCAATTATAAGAACTACTTTTTCTATGTTGTTGTTCTGGGAATTAATTAGGGTATGACCTGCTGAGCCTCGTCTAGCTTCAAGTCCAGAATTTTCATGCTAGAAGGACGCAAAAGCCGATAATCTGGAGTCAAAGAAGGTTGAGTTGATGAATTTCATTCATTACGAACGTTGGTGTGTGAGGAGTAACATGTTTCGAGATAATGCTGTTTCCTTGTCAGGCGCTGTCCTGTTGGCGAGCTTGTTGCCTGGGCACGCGGCGGGTGCTGTTCCCCCTAGTGCAGCGAAAATTCCTGTTGCGGCTGCTCCCTCAACAGCGCAACCGATCGATTTAATCGCGGAATTGACTCAGCCCCCCTATGATACGGTTGCCTGGCCCGCCGCTCAACCACCAGCGCAGTTAGGTCAGGAACGCTCGCTGCAAGTTTCCCTGGAACCGATTGTTCAACCCCTTGACGTGGATGAGACTTTATCGCCTGACTCCTTGCCTCATCCACAAGCTACATTAGCAAAGCCTCCCGTGCAGGGGATTGCGCAGTCCTTCGATCCCCAACGGCAGCAGGATTTGCAACTGTTGCCTGAGCAACTGTTGCCTGAATGGATTGCGAGTCGGGCCGAAGCCGTAACTTTCTCAGTTCAACCCCAGCCTCAACCCCCTCAAGGGGATGACATTGGTGAATTGCTGTCTCAGGTAAACACTCGTCCGTCCGATCCCAGACAGGATCGTTTCCTGCAACCTCAATTGGACTTGCCACCTCGCGAAAAACCGGATGCAGATAACCCTGTCCAGGTTGAAGAAGGAGAGACTCCCACTCCGACTGACCCCACTCCCTCCGATCCGAATGCGCTGCGTTTTCCGGTTAGTAAAATTCTCGTGAATGGTAGCACCGTTTTCGGTGCTGAAGATTTTGCTCCCATTGCTCAGGAGGTAGAAGGCAAAGAAGTTACTGTCGAAGATTTGAGACGAGTTGCCGACAAAATTACTCAGCTTTATCTGGACAAGGGCTATATCACGTCCAGGGCTGTATTGGTGGATCAACCGATTGCAGACGGCACCGTGCAGATTCAGGCCATTGAAGGCCGTCTTTCTGAGATTAAAGTCGAAGGCAATCGCCGCCTCAGCAGTGGTTATATCCGTCGACGGGTGCGATTGGGAGCGAGCCCGCCGCTACGAGCAGATCGATTAGAAGACCAACTCCGCTTGTTGCGGGCCGATCCATTGTTCAAAAATGTGGAGGCCAGCCTGCGTTCAGGTGGCAGGATTGGTGAAAGTATTCTGATTGTCAGGGTCACAGAGGCTCGGCCTTTTGTCGGCAGCATTGGGGTTGATAACTATTCCCCTCCCAGTGTTGGTCCCGATCGGTTGGTTGTAGCTGCTGCTGTACGTAACCTGACAGGCATTGGCGATACATTTGATGTCTCCCATAAGCGTTCAACCACCGGGGGATCGATCATTTATGACATTAGCTATCGCACCCCAGTCAACCCGATGAACGGCACCTTGCAACTGCGGGCTATCATCGATCGCAACCGGGTCACTCAGGAACCGTTCGATATTCTGAATATCCGGGGAGAAACGGAACGATATGAGATCAGTTTTCGTCAGCCTCTGGTTCGGACGCCCCGCGAAGAATTTGCCCTCTCAGCTGGGTTCAGTTTTAAGGATGGCCAAACGTTTATCTTTGACGATCCGATCCCGACACCCTTTGGCATTGGTCCCGATTCAGAGGGTGTGAGTCGTACGAGTGTATTCAGGTTTGGTCAGGATTATGTCAAACGAGATTCCCAGGGTGCTTGGGCGCTGCGATCGCAGCTCAACTTCGGTGTCGGTCTGCTCGATGCCACCATTAACGAAGCCCCTATTCCTGACAGTCGCTTCTTTAGCTGGCTGGGTCAGGTCCAGCGCGTCCAGCGCATTGACAGCAGTCAACTGCTGATTATTCAAGCTGACGTCCAGCTCACCCCCCATACCCTATTACCTTCGGAGCAGTTCGTGATTGGTGGCGGCCAATCTCTGCGGGGCTATCGTCAAAACGCCCGCTCCGCTGACAATGGCTTCCGTTTCTCAGTCGAAGACCGTATTACTCTGGAACGAAATGAGGCCGGGGCCTCAATCTTGCAGCTTGCTCCCTTCTTCGACATGGGATCGGTCTGGAACCACCCCGACAACCCCAATACGGTCGCCGATCAGCGATTTCTGGCCAGTATTGGCCTGGGATTGTTATGGGAACCTATCCCCAACCTGAATCTCCGACTTGATTACGCCATCCCCTTCATCGATCTGGACGATCGGGGGGAGAACGCTCAAGACGACGGCTTCAATTTCAGTGCCAGCTATCGGTTTTGAAAACCGGGTTGGGTTGATTGTTGGTTGTTGATTGTTAATTGTTCAGAGCGTTGTAGAGGGGCGATCTACACAACTTAGAAGGTTAGCGCCGCCTGCGCGGTTGCTAACCTCTATTTCTCTGTACTAGAGATGCAAAACAGGTTATTTTGAAAGCCTCGCTAAGCGAGGCTTTCAAAATAACCTTCCAAGTTGCGTCTCGCAGATAAAATCTTCCCTCTAACCCCGATTTTCTCCTTCTCTCCGCAGCAGATAGTCCAGGGTTCTGCGGAACTCTGCCAGGTTCTGGTCAAATCGCAGCATGGTTCGATCGATGCGATCGAGGGCAGCATTTGTATTGCGACGGAACTCAGCGTTAAGATCCCGTTGCTCCACTAGAACCTGGGTGAGTAGTGCCTGCCCCTCGCGCAGTTCGTTAAATCCAGCTCGTAGATCGCTAAATCCAGCCCGAAAATCTGCTGCTTCATCTCTCAACTGACCAATAGACCTGGCATTGGCTTCCACAATCGCTTCGACCTCTCTCAGGTTGCCAATAGATCTGGCATTAGCTTCCACAATCGCTTCGACCCGGGTCAGCCGATCCTCATAGGCTTCATTCGCATTTGCATGGGGTGTGGTAGTCATAAGCATCAAACTTGCGATAGTTGAACATCCGCCACTTTTCCCTTTTAACAGTCTAGAATCTGCCTGCGCGCCTGGCTATTGCTATGTTGCTGAACACACGACTTGGAAGGTTATTTTTGGGTAGTGGTAAACAAGTAATGATTTTTGAGCGTGCGGGTAGAACCCGCACGCTCAAAAATCATTACACCCAAGTAGGACTACCTATTTTTTAGTGCTAGCACGAAGAAATAAGGGTTAGCGCCCCCGAAGGGAGCGCTAACCTTCCAAGTCGTGCGAACATGCAGAAAACGGGGGAGTAGTCCTCCAGATGTCAAGATTTGTTTACCCCCCTACCAATGGGGAGATGGGTGGCAAGACTTGGCAGATTGCTGGAGCTGTTCATTCTTCAGGGTGAATCCAGGTAGGGAAACATCAAGGAAACGAGCAAAACTGATGTTGCCTGTCGGAGGGGTCTCATTAAGGGCTACTATGATCGTGCTTTCGATCTGGAATACCAGCACTCAGCTAGGAACTTTAATTGCCGAGCCGCTAAACCATGCGACCCACCAAAGTTGAACGAATCCGGGGTGTCAATGATGTCTTGCCTGATGATTGCGCGATCGCAAGACAGCTCGAAGCTGCACTGATCCAGCACTTCGAATCCTTTGGCTATCGCCCCATCGATCTGCCCCTACTCGAATACACCGAACTTTATCTGAAGAAAGCGGGCGAGGAAATTGCCGGACGTCTTTATGACTTTACCTACCGTAACCGCCGTCTCTGCCTGCGGCCTGAAATTACAGCCTCTGCTATCCGGGCCTATATCGACCACCTGAAAGCCGAGCCCCTGCCTGTCCGGCTCCATTATTCAGGCCCAGCCTTCCGCTACGAACGTCCCCAAAGAGGCAGATCCCGCCAGTTTACCCAAATGGGAATCGAACTGATTGGAGCCAGAGGAGTCATGGCCGATGCTGAAGCGATAGCAGTTGCCTGTCAGGGATTAGATCGGATTGGCTTGAGTCACTATCGAGTTGCTATCGGTCACATTGGCGTACTGGCCAAATTTCTCAATCATCTTCAGCTAGAGAACCGTTTGCAAAGCTTCCTCCTGGCCAACATGGAAACCCTGAGAAAAGACAGCAGGGCAGTGGTTGAAGCGCGTTTGGGAGAAATTTATCCCAGCTTCAATCAGAATCATTCTCATTCCCAAGAAACTTCTCCTGCCTCCGAAGCTTCAAATCTAGCAAAAAACGGCCGATCGGAGCGGTTCATCGATTTGTTTCAAGAAATGGACGAAGCAGGAGCCAGAACAGTCATGCTAGATCTCCTGGACAACATGAACATTGGTCTGGACGGCACCCGCGAACCAGCTGAAATTGTCGATCGGCTGTTGATGAAGATGAATCGCCAGGACCGAACTGTGCAGATCGAACAGGCGCTGGCCTTCATGAGCGAGTTAGGACAACTGGTTGGCGATCCCCCCACTGTTCTTGCTGAAGCCGAAAAGCTCCTTTCTGCTTATGACATTGAGCAATCAGGATTAGAGCAACTCCGCAATATTATCAACACCCTGGAATTCTACCCGCTAGATTTGGCAAACGTTTGTCTCGATCTGGGCTTGAGTCGAGGATTGCAATACTACACTGGCACGGTATTTGAAATTCACCACGGGTTGCAGAATGACGAATTACAGATCTGCGGCGGCGGTCGCTATGACGATTTGATATTTGCATTTGGAGGCAAAGAGCAAACCTCTGCAACTGGCTTTTCTTACGGTATGGAGCGCCTGCGCCTGGCCCTCGAACGAGAAGGAAAGTGCAAGACCAAGTTCCAACCCGTTGATATTCTAATCGTTCCAGTGAGTCAGGCTGACTATGGCTACGCCATCCGCGTTGCTGAGACTCTGAGACAAGCAGGATTGCAAGTTGAGCTTGATGTTCGAGGCAGAACGGTCTCCAGTAACTTTCAATATGCCAGCAAACAGAATATTCCGTTTGCAGTTGTTGTTGGCCCAGAGGAAAGGGCCACTTCAGAAGTGGTCTTGAAAAATATGCAAGACCGAGAGCAGCAGCGTCTACCCTTTGATGAGGTCGCTAGCCAGCTGAATGCCTTGAAGGAGAACCAGGCAATTAACGAAACCAGCACGCCACTGAATGCCTTGAAGGAGAACCATGCAGTCTAACGGAACCAGCACGCCACTTCGACTAGCCCTGCCCAGCAAAGGGGCACTAGAGAAACCAACGTTGAACTTGCTGAGTGCCTGCGGTCTCAGTGTTTTTCGGCCCAATGACAGGCAATATGTTGCGTCTATCCCGGCCTTACCCGATCTGACAGTCTTGTTTCAACGAGCAGCAGATATTTTTACCAAGGTAGAGGAAGGCAGCGCCGATCTAGGCATTACGGGCTACGATGTCGTTTGCGAGAAGATTGCAGGTCATGACAATGTAGTGGTGATTTGGGAACGATTGGGCTATGGGGGGTGTCGATTAGTCCTGGCAGTTCCGGAAAACTGGGTGGATGTCTCCTCTGTTGAAGATCTGGCAGAGCTGACACTCTTGTTCAGAGAGAAAGGGAGAACGCTGCGGATCGCAACCAAATATCCAAATCTGACCAAAAATTGGCTCTATGCCAAGCGAGTGGTTCATTTTTCTCTGGTTGAGGTTCAAGGTGCCATGGAAGCTGCTCCCAGTATGGGATACGCTGATATGATTGCTGATGTTACTAGTACTGGAACAACGCTACGGGAAAATCGCCTGAAACAGCTGTCTGGGGGAACACTCCTGAGTTCAGAAGCGTGTCTGATTGGGCATAAAAGACTACTGCAAGAGGATGAAACGAAACTACGCACCACGCAAACGATTCTGGAATTATTTGAGGCGCATTTGGAGGCAAAAAAATATCTTTCGGTTACAGCTAATGTGTGGGGTCAATCGGCTGATGAGGTTGGAAAACGGTTGATGCTCAATACCGATTTGCACGGTCTGGCAGGGCGGCGCGGGCCAACAGTTGCCAGAGTCTATTCGGGGGAGCGGGAGGAAGAGTGGTATGCTGTGACGATTGTGGTAGCAAAGAAGATGTTGCTGCCGGCGGTTAACCATCTGAGAAATGCAGGAGGAACCGATATTACAGTGCTGTCACCCGATTATGTGTTTGACTCTCAGTCTCGCAACTATCAAGTTTTCCTGGACAGGCTGCAACAAGAATTCTCCTAGTTGATAAGGGAACGGGGAACAGGGAATAGGGAATAGGGGGGAAGAGAGTTCATTGTTTGTTGTTCATTGTTGATGGCTAAATGCTGTTCCCCGTTCCCCGTTCCCTGTTCCCCTTGCTGAGATTGTGTTAATGCTAGATGCGATCGCACCTGCTAGGCTATAAGCTAGTTTTTTATTCAGTCCCACCTTAGCGATTGTTCAGAGAGAGAAGATTGTGGCCCATACCATTGTTACTGATATTTGCGAAGGCGTTGCCGATTGCGTTGGGGCCTGTCCGGTGGCCTGCATTCACGAGGGTCCTGGTAAAAATACCAAAGGAACGGATTGGTATTGGATTGACTTCTCCACTTGCATTGACTGCGGCATCTGCTTGCAGGTTTGCCCTGTAGAGGGAGCGATTCTGGGAGATGAGAATCCAGAATTGCAGCGAATTCCCCAGAAACTTGAAACTCCAACATCCAAAACCCAGGAGAAACCTGAGCCTCCAAAATCCACAATTCAAGAGAATGAGGATGAAGAGCCTGAATTGCAGCAAATTCCTCAATAGCAATTAGCTTTTAGCTTTTTTGGCTTTTAGCTTTTAGCGAATAGCCAACCGCCATCCGCTAACCACTAACCGCCATCCGCCACCGCGCACCCCTGTTGCCTATTCCCCGTTCCCTGTTCCCTTCCCCTCCATCCGCCACCCGCACCCCTGTTGCCTATTCCCCATTCCCTGTTCCCTTCCCCTCCATCCGCCATCCGCACTCCTGTTGCCTATTCCCCGTTCCCTGTTCCCTTCCAAACCATGAATGATGTTTCTCCCTTGCTTGAAGTCGTAGATGTTTATGCAGGCTATGTCAAAGACCTGGATATTTTGCAAGGGATTAATTTCAAGGTTAATCCGGGCGAACTGGTGGTTGTCATTGGTCCGAATGGAGCCGGTAAATCCACCCTGGCAAAAACCATTTTTGGCCTTTTGTCGCCTCATCAGGGTCGTATTTGTTTTCAGGGCGAAAATATTGCTGGGTTGAAGTCCGATCGCATTGTTTTGCGAGGGATGTGTTATGTGCCCCAGATCTCCAATGTTTTTCCCTCGTTGACGGTAGAGGAGAATCTGGAAATGGGTGCATTTGTGCGCAATGTGCCGCTTGCTCCTTTAAAGAACAAGATTTTTGAGACGTTTCCTGTGCTAGCGAAGCGTCGTCGTCAGCGGGCAGGGACGTTATCGGGGGGAGAGCGGCAGATGCTGGCGATGGGGCGGGGATTGATGTTGGAGCCGACGCTGTTGCTGTTGGATGAGCCGTCTGCAGCCCTATCTCCCATTCTCGTGAGCAGCGTGTTCGAGCAGATTCAACAGATTAATCAGCAGGGTACGGCAATTGTGCTGGTGGAGCAGAATGCGCAGAAGGCTCTGGCAATGGCAGATCGAGGCTATGTGTTGGATAATGGCCGCGATCGCATCGAAGGCACTGGCCCAGAACTGCTCAACAATCCCAAAGTGGGCGAACTCTACCTGGGTGCAAGCAAAACGGAATCATGATGCCTGCTCGTGTTGAAGTTGGAGCCATTGTTGCTCAAAGCACTTGGCGTTTGATGCTTCAGCGTCTATGTTGGCCTCAATTTCAGTTTGGTTGGCGCGATCCTACGTTAGGGCTGCATAGATTTGGGCCAGTGTCAGGGTTGGATGGCCAATGCGATCGCGGATTTCTTCCGGCGTTAAGCCCAACTTGTACCACCCCAAAATCCGGCGCACCGTCATTCCTGTCCCTGCAATAATCGGTCGTCCGCCGCGAATGTCAGGATTGCGTACGATTAAACTGCCAATATCAACACTTGTAATTGTCATGTTAGGAATACTCAAGATCGTCAAGAGGGTTTACTAAATTCCGAAGATCGCAGGTTCCACACGGCAGGCAATCCTTGCCCGAAACCGATCCGGGATTGTATTTGGATGACGAGAAACGTTAGGCATCTTTCTTTTCGCGATCGTTCTATATCCATAGTTGCACAGTAGAGCAGTGGATTAGTAGACCATATCATACTGTGATAAGTTAAAGCCTAACTTTTGATTTTCCCTACAGAGCATCCCTCTCAAGAGTTTATCCAAGACATTGTTCCGTAACATTTGATGTCAGATCATCTATGAACTCGTCACCCACTACAGAGAGTAAAAGATCGCTACCCGGTATTAGTCTAACAGCCCGTTTCAAAAGATAACTGGTGGCACCGGGCCCCTTATCTCTAAGTATCTGGAGAAGGGTAGGATCTTGTTCTTGAAGATTTTGACAAATTTTGCTAACAGTTTCAAAAAGATTGCCACGGCGGATTGACTCAAGGTCTGGGAAAATTCTGGAAATTCTCTCTACTAGGTCATCATCACCAGGCATAGAAATATATTCAGCACTGACCCAACCTTGGGGAATACGATGCCATCCTTCCTGCGACAACAGAATTTCAACCCGTGTGCCTTTCGCTAATTGTCCGAGTCTGGCATACTGCAACCCTGGTCCTGACCGGATATTTAAGGGACTGTATTGAGTAGCAACATAAGGCTTGTTGGCATCAATGCCATCGTCACGCAGGGTCTGCAACGTCTCAGAGTTAACTACGCCGATGGTCTGCAAATTTTGTTTTCCGTCCTGGTACTGTAAGACAGCTGTCTCTGTTCGCAGATCGAAATATCCTCGTCCTGCCCGACCCGTCTCGTAGGCAATGACGTAGCCGCGTTCGTTCAATAAGTTCTGCACCTCAGCAACGTCGCTGCCGCTCATCCCTCGACTCAGCATCCGCTGCATAACGACCTCATCTCCTAGGAGCTTGGTCATCGTTTGCGGCCCCACGACTCCATCGACGACCAATTTATTCTTCGCCTGGAATCTCCTCACCTGGGCCTCAGTTTGCGGCCCAAATTTCCCCTTGCCGCCCCCCGTTGCGCCGTAGTAAATGTAGTATCCTTGCTCGTTCAGCAAATCCTGAATGGCGACGACATCGGGGCCAACCATCCCCTGTCTGAGAACGCGGGCCGAAACGGTACTGATGAGGTTTGCCCAAAGCAAAATCGCACTGCAAACCAATGCAGACAGCAGTCGCAGCCAGCTCGCATTCGGAGACATTTGCCAGATTGGGCGGTTCAGCCAGCCGATTTCGTCAGGAAGGAAGTCTTCGGTTGCTTCGCGAGCTAGACAGCAATGAAGATAAGCCAGTGTTTCCATTGAGTTTACTGATTGTGGGTGGATAAAACAGACAAAAGCGCCAGCAAGCAGACACTTCCCCGTTTGAGCATTGACCACCGATAGCGTTACTCTGAACTTCCCCGCAACATGTAAGCTGCTTTAGCGCTGCATTTCTAACAATGTAGCAATTCCAGATGCTGATATATTTTTACCACTGAATTGGCAATTGTTGGAACTATCCATACTGCTTACCCTAAAAAGGGTTACGCAACAGGCTCCTGAAATAATACATCTCAGGGTCGCGATCGAATTTTACAATGGCATTTTCAAAAGCTCAAAGTTCTACATCAATACGAAGTGTCAGCGCAATCTCCAAATTGCTTACAGAGAAAGCTTTTTCAACCCAGTGTATATATTTATTTCGAGAGCAGTTCAGGAACTCATTTGTAAGTGAGATAGAACATTATTCTAGCGATCGCGAAGAGATTGTTGTGCAGCAGGACGAACATGGAGGATGCGAATGGTGCCGGTTTCTTCTCCATCTTGTTCGTCCGCAATGGTGAAGAGAACCCGGTAAGCATTGCGACCTTTACCGTAAAGAAGTTGCCGAATCTCGACATCAAAATGCTCGCTTGCCCGCGATCGCGGGCAACGCTTTGGCATCTCTGCTAAGATTCAATCGCATCCAACAGCCCTGCATACCAATGCTTAGTCTGTTCCAGAGAAACTTGCGTCAGCATCCAGAGATAAGCCGCATTGATTTCTACCTCTGCGATATCCGAGAGAACGATGCGATAGCTCATGAATCAGGCAGCTGATACTTGAGACGTTGCTCTTGGGCAAAGGCATGAAAAGAACGACAACGCCCTGCTTCGAAGGCATCCAGCCCCCGTTGAATGCCTTCAACTGCATCCCGATCGTCCCAAGCTTCCCACTCCAGCGCTTTACTCAAAACTGCAGCCGCCACCGTCTCAGCCGCTTCCCCCTGTCGGGCAGCCTGCTCGCGCAGCCGGGTTTCTGCTTCTGGACTGAGGGTTACTGTAATTTGCATCGTGTCCTATCTCCCACAAAGGCCAAGCTAAACCTGCTTCATTCGTTATTATAGTTGGCTGATGGAAGGTTTCAGGTTTCAGGTTTCAGGTGTGAGATAGGGATTGTTCCATACAATTGGATTTGGCACAATGGGGGAAGTTGTCGGTTGTCATTGGCAGGTGTAGGCAAACCATGGTTCAAACTCCCTCGACACTGCTCAGTCTCGACGCATTTCTGCAACGGCCAGAAACCAAGCCAGCTAGCGAATTTATTCAGGGCAAAATTGTTCAAAAGCCCATGCCCAAAGGAAAACACAGCCGCACTCAACAAAAACTGACCGCGAAGATCGATATTGTCCTGGAGGATCCGCAGATCGCGCTGGCCTTTCCGGAACTGCGCTGTACCTTTGGCGGACGCTCTCTAGTACCGGATATTGCTGTATTTACCCGGGATCGCATTCCCACTCAATCAGATGGCAACATTGCCAATCAATTTGATGTCACCCCCGATTGGGCGATCGAGATCCTCAGTCCCAACCAATCTTCTACCAGAGTTATCAGCAACATTCTGCACTGTTTGAGCCATGGTACGCAATTGGGCTGGCTGATCGATCCAGAAACTGAGATGATGCTGATTTACTTTCCCAACCAACAGACAATTTCCCTTTACAATCTGGACGATCGTTTGCCTGTGCCTGCCTTTGCAGCTGAAATCCACCTGACGTTAGGGCAAGTCTTTGGCTGGTTGAAGTTGCGTTGATGCCCTCTCTACTCGATAGTGACGACTGCATTCAACTCGCACGAATAGCGCGATCGCACCCTCCCTGAATCCTGCTCTCAACTCATAGCAAAAGGCTCAGAGGCAATCCGCGATCGCGCCAATCGCTATCTTTAACGACCCAAATCGCTCCACAACGAAGCTTCGTGGGGAATGACACTCGCTTCCGGCAGGGTCGCTTGACCTGCCGGTTGGTTAAGATAAACGCGCGTGGCAGTATAGCCCACCACGAACATCGAAAAAGCTGCCAGAGAAGCCGCCAAAACCCGATCTAAAGAAGAAGTTTGTGTAGAAACCCGAGATTGCATGAGTAAAACCTTCAAATATCGTTTCACTCCCATAATCCCAGTTTTTTTTGTATCGGGAGATACTCTTTATGAAAGTTTAGTTTTGCAGAGACTGCCCCAGAGCAATGGGCGGTAGAAATTGTTCAGTCAAAGATACGGGAAGTCCGGCATGATGGGAAAGAACTCCATGACCTACACCGGCCACCAGGCCAAGGATTGCTGGAAATATTAAAGAAGCAAATCTATTCATCTTTTTGTCGCAGGGAGGCATCGATTATTGCTGGTAATGATTGTTAAGAATCGCAAGTTGCTGGATTAAATTCTGTAACGACACTTACCATTTCGGGGCAACGGGTCTCGATAAATGCAATAGGTGCATAATTCAAATGCGATTACCGCAATTCCAAAAATGGCAAACAAAACAGGATACGAGCAGGATTTTCATCCCTCTCAATAGACTTGTCCGAGAACTGGAGTGGAAGCCGGCTTCCACTCCAATTTCCGAATGAGTCTAATGACCAACGCCTCGAAATTCTGGAGGTGGATTGGGTTAAACTCCATTCAGTACTATCCAAATGACAACTGCATTCTCTGGCGTATGACAGCCAATCTCTCTGAACCGTTGAAGCAATAAGCATACGGGAAACTTTCATGCCACAACTAGACATTGCCTTCGCCGCCGGAACGTTAACCTTTCACGAATTCATCATGGCTGAATCGTTGCCCCTTGCCACACTTCAACAAACTGTACTGGAATTTTTGCAAGGGCGGAATGATGTGGTTCTGTTTGGCGCTCAGGCGGTCAATGCCTATGTTGCTGAATCTCGCATGACCCAGGATATTGACTTGCTGGCCCTCCATGCCTCAACCCTGGCGCAAGAACTGCGCCATTTTCTCAGCCAAAAGTTCCATATCGCCGTTCAAGTCCGAGAAGTTCCCTCAGGCAAAGGATTTCGCCTGTATTAAGTGAGGAAAGCAGGCAATCGGCATCTGGTGGATGTGAGAGCGGTTGAAACCTTACCGGCGGCGCAACGCATTGAGCAAATTTTGGTGATGGCTCCGGTGGAATTGATTGCCAGTAAGGTTGTTGCTTATCAACAGCGGCAGGGAAAACCCAAGGCAGGAACGGACTGGCGCGATCTGGCGATGCTGTTGCTGGCGTTTCCCGAACTCAAGTCAGAGTTTGGCCCGGTACGAAATTCTTTGCAGACCATGACACCGGATCGAGCAGCGTTGGTGCTGTGGCAGGATATCGTCGCTCAAACGATTCAGCCTGCAGATGAAGACGAGGATTTTTGAGCAATACTGTCCGATCGCGACCTGGTACACTGATGGTGCTGCTTGAAGAATAAGTGAAACCGCTATGTATGATGTGGCGCTGATTGGCGGAGGTATTGTGGGACTGTCGGCGACGATGGCGCTGCAGCAGCGTTCCCCAAAACTAAAGATTGTCGTTATAGAAAAGGAAGACAGTTGGGCGTCGCATCAGACAGGGCATAACAGTGGTGTGATCCACTCAGGAATTTATTATCGTCCTGGTAGTTTTAAGGCCCAGTTTTGTCGGCGGGGCAATCGTTCGATGGTGGCGTTCTGTCGGGCGCACGGAATCGACCATGAGGTTTGCGGCAAAGTTATCGTGGCGACTGAGTCGGAGGAGTTGCCACTGCTGGAAAAATTGTATCAGCGGGGCTTGGAGAATGACATTGAGGTGGCTAAGTTGGTTCCTGAGCAGGTGCAGGAGATCGAACCCCATGTTCGCTGTCTGGCTGGAATTCAGGTTGCTTCGACGGGAATTGCTAACTATCGGCAGGTGGCGCTCAAGTATGCTGAACTGGCGGGTGCCGGAGGAGCCGACTTGCGGTTGAACACTCGGGTCGATGCCATCCAGGAGACTAGTCAGGGGCAGGTGCTGGAAACGACGAATGGCGCGATCGCAACTCGGTTTACGGTCAACTGTGCAGGTTTGTATTGCGATCGCATTGCCCAATTAACCGATATCGCTCCCCCCGCAAAGATTGTCCCTTTCCGAGGCGAATATTACGAGCTAATTCCAGAGAAACGCTATCTGGTCAAGCACCTGATTTATCCCGTCCCCAACCCCAACTTTCCCTTCCTGGGCGTTCACTTTACCCGCATGACCGATGGCAGTATCCACGCCGGGCCGAACGCAGTACTCAGCCTTAAGCGAGAAGGGTACAAAAAGACCGACTTCGATCTGCGGGACTTCGTCGACGCCATGACCTATCCTGGCTTTTGGCGATTGGCGAGCAAACACGGCGTTACGGGATTGCAGGAGATTGTCCGTTCCTTCAGCAAAGTGGCCTTTGTCCGCAGCCTGCAGCGGCTGATTCCCGCAGTCCAGGCTCAAGATCTGGTACCCGCTCCGGCTGGCGTTCGGGCCCAGGCGCTGCGTCCGAACGGTCAGCTCGTAGATGATTTCTTAATGGTGCCGGGTCGTAATACCTTGCACGTTTGCAATGCGCCGTCCCCGGCGGCAACGGCGTCGCTGGAGATTGGGAGCGCGATCGCAGCTCAAATTCCGCTTCGATCCGGTTAACCTTCAATCCAGTTAAAATGACAAGCAAGCCCTCTACTGAGCATCAAGTCCCTTTCCCTAAGATGTCCCGCCTACGGTTGACAATCGAGTACTCCAGAATACCGATGGTGGCATACTCCTGATATTTTGCTCCGTAATCATCTTTCCCATTTGTACTGGTCACCTCCACCAGCAGCAGCGGACTGCAGGCGCTAAAGCGCGTCAATCTTCTCTAGACTCAATCCTGTAAATTTGGCGATATCTTCCGCAGACATTCCGGCTGCCTTCATCGACTTAGCAATCTCTTGTTTTTCCACTTGCCGTCCTTCTTGCCGTCCTTCTTGCCGTCCTTCTTGCCATCCTTCTTGCCGGGAGGTAGCGACAACATTTTGGAGATCGCGATAGTGTTTGAGGCTATTGTGGTAGCTCTCTCGCTCCGTGGGGGAGAAATTGGCAATGCGGGCAGTTTCAAACAGTTGCTCAAAAACGTCTTCCTGGAGCTGTGGGGGGCGATCCTCCAGTTCTGGTAATCGCTTCAACAGAAACACCCATTTTTCAAACTGAGAGGTCAGCTCGTCCAGGGATTTCTTGAATTTGGGCAGCTCAAGGTAAACAAATTTAAGTTTGTCGTAAAAGACTTGACAGCGTTGATTTTTCAGTTCAATGATGTGGAGAAAGTCTGACTCTTTTTTACGATCGTCGAAGATAAAATCGAGCACGCCAACGGTATACACGGCTTGCAACTTAAAGTCCCACTCCCCGGTGGTTGCTTGTTCCTGAATGGGAAAACTGGCGTAGTAGACGCTCCGATCTTTGAAGTAGTTTTGTTTAGCTTTTTGGATCTCGACAATAAAGTGTTCCCCAGTTTCGGTCTGACAGTAGACATCAAAAATAGCTTTGCGATCGACGGGAGTGCTGCCTAATTTTTCAGTATTTTTAAAGGTCAGGTCTTGAATTTGGTGCTGTTGGGGCAGGAGGGTGTTGAGGAAGTCCATCAGCAAGCCTTTGTTCGGCTCAGTGCCAAAGATGCGTTTGAAGCCAAAGTCGGTGAGTAAGTTGATATATTTTTCTGGGAATGTGTACATCATCGGTCTGACTGTCTCTATTTTGCTTGCTAGCCAGGTTGGCTGTCTGCATAATTTCATCATAGGTCAGCCATTGAGGGTTGGGGTTGACCCTCAAAGCCAATCGACAGGCATTCGGATGAAAAATTCATCTTCACCCCAATTGAGCTGAGCCGTTAAGGAACAGCTGACCTTGAATTTCCGATTGTTCCACCCCTTTGCCTCTAAAATAGAAGCTAGATAGACTGAGGTCGCAAACCCCAAAGACAGGAGAGTCCGGCAAAATTCATGAGTACCCGGATTACCATCACCTTATCCGACGAAGTCTATCAGCGAGCAGAATGCTTTGTCCGCATGGCGAATCGCGATCTGGAAACGGTTCTGGCAAACGCGATCGCGCTCTCTATCCCGCCCCCCACCCCGCAAACTAAGTCCCTCACCCTGACGCCGAACTGCCTGACACGGACGTCCTGTCGCTAACCGAGCTGCAACTGCCACCAGCCCAGGATCGACGGCTGAGCCACCGCAAAATCAAGCTGTTTAATCCTCGCCGACAAAAATGGTCGCGCCATTTTATCTGGAACGAGGAAAATATTTATACCAATTTAATTGATTTGTGCTACAGATAGAACATGTCGTATATAGTCCCAACCGGTCAGAGATAAAACGACTTCATTGGGCAGTTGCTTCAGTAAGGACTTGACGCGATCGCGCAGTTGCTCCAGAGTCGAGAACACCTGCCAACGTAAGTCTCGCTTGAGATGCCGCCACAGACGCTCAATCGGATTGAGTTCAGGGGAATAGGGAGGTTGGAAGAGCAAAAGAATGTTCTCAGGAATCTCCAGTTTCTTCGCCGTGTGAGAGCGTCCGCGATCCAAATGGATAATATGGAACTCATCTGGGTAGCGAGCGGAGAGTTCTTCTAAGAAGCGTTGAAAGCAAGCCGTGTCAGCATGAGAGAACTCTAAAATGAAGTGCTCTCCACTCCAGGGATCCACTGCCCCATACAGCCAAAACGCCTCGAATTTCCATTGCCACGGCCCTACTGGTTTGACCCCAAAACCCGTAATCGTCCATCCACCGAGGGTGTGCAATCCCAAGCGACTTTCGTCCTCCTTGGCTGGATCGCTATACGGCTTATCTGCAATCGTATCGTCTGTACTGAGTGTCCCTCCAGTCAGGTTGAGATGGGGTTTCACTTCGTCAAACAGATCTTTGGGGGTATAGCGCTCTCGCAACAGAAAGCGGTTGACGCTATCGTGAGAGAGGTCTTCTAGAATTTCTGCCAAGCGGCAGCAACCCGCGTATTTGGGTTCTGCGAGCAGAAATAAGGTATAGGTTTCGAGAACCCACTTTGCGGTTGAGGTTTTGGTTGGGATCCTAATGACTTTATACCTGGCTAGAGGACACTTAACCAGACAGATCGCAGTTCAGCGTCCTTGTCAATGCGTAACTTCTACCTCCTTTTGCTGCTGCGATCGCATCGCCACAGAACGAGCAGTGCAACCGCATAGAGCTAAAATCGCAGCTCGTACTCAACAACAGCGCGGGTGTCGTCGCTGAAGTCCGTTGAGGTACGGAGCTGAATTTCGTCGTTGACGCGGTAGCGGACATTAAAACGGGTCGGTTGGTTGGCACTGGTCAAAATACGCAGCACGGAAACGGAAAGGTCGCGGGTGATGTTGAAGCCCAATTCTGCTCCCAGGCCCAGGGTTTCCCGCTCGCCCGTCTCGTCAGTATCGCCTTCCAGAATCGTGGCCGGGAAGAGACGGAAGTCGGTGACGCCGAGGGCATCGCCAATGAAATTCTGGATGTTGGTCAGCAGCACAGAACCGGCCAGATTGGCCAGCCCCAGGGTAGTGTCGCCGCGCCCGAAGGTGTCGATGAAACTGCCGCCCAGAAGGGCAACGATTTCAGTCTCGTTGCGGGCCGGGGTACTGGTCAGTTGCAGCTCGTCGAACAGACGGCTGGCATGTCCCTCCACTTTGGCTTCAATCAGAATTGTCCGGGCTGACCCCAGGCCATCATCGAAAATGCTCTCACTAATTTCGGTGTCGAAAACATCTTTGTTGTTGGTGGCGGGACGATTGACTTCAGTAACAGTCGTATTCATACGGACATCCAATCTCGGATCGAGACTCCCCTCGAATATGGCTTTATGGTCGTGGCCGCGGGAAAGGGTGAACTGGGTAGTAAAGAGATTGACCTGACCGCTGTTCAGGTCAATCTCGCCTTCAGGCTTAAGGTTATTGAAGAAGCCGTTGACTGTGAGGTTGCCGCTGGCACGGAAGTTCAGAATTGGCGGACGGACGATCAAGATTCTTTTGCCGAGGGTAAGGTTCAAGTTTTCGAGTCTGGGTTGCCCCCAACTACGGCCAGCAGAAAATTCAGCAGCGGCGATCGCAGGATCGGGTACGGTGCCCGCTGTACCGGCTGTTTCTGGCAGGAAGACCTGGCCTCCACTGAGGACAACGTCGCCACCAATCTGGGGGGCGATGGCAGTACCGCTAATGATAAGGTCGCCGTTGACGCCGCCGCGATAGATCCCCTTAAGGTTCATGGCGAGCTTGTCCAGGGTAATGGTGAGGGGATTGTCTAGATCGGGATCGGGCTTGTCTGAATCGGGACCTGTGGCGGATAAGGGCAAAAGGAGTGGGAGGACGCCCTGGGCGGTTATTTGTCCCTTACTAAACTGCCCCTTGAGATCGTTGACTCGCAGGCGATCGCCCTCAAAGGTGACAGTGCCGTTGACTGCAGTTAGGGGATCGGGGAGGAGGGAACTGCTGAAGGTGGCATTGGTGAGACTGACTTTGCCCGTAATTTTGGAGCGTAAGATACTCTGGCCGCGTACCTTTAGCTTGACTTCGCCGCTGCCGCTTTCCCAGGCAATCTGGTCGTTGAAGAGATTGAGCAGGGATAGGGCTTTGTCTTTGATGTCGATGTCTAGTTCAATTTCGTCGCTGTCGGCGTAGACGTTGGCAAAGGGAAGCGTGTAGGGAATGCTGCCACTGATTTCGAAGGGTTGGGGTTCGGTGACGACGATGGTGCTGCCGAAGTCGAGACGACCGTTGTTGTAGCTGAAGCTGCCGAGGGCGGAGTCGATCGGTTCCTGGCTGAGGGTGCCGTCGATCAATTCAATCTGGCCCCTGGCCTGGGGATTTTGGGGGGTTCCGGCCAGGGTGGCGGTGGCGTTGAGGTTGCCGGTGATGTCGATGGGCAGGGTGGCGAAGTCTCGAATCGCTTCGACGGGGACGTTTTCGGCTTTGAGCTGACCGGATTGGGATTCGCCGCCAATCTGACCAGCAAAGGTGAAGAGGGTTTTGTCTGCTTCTAAGCGGAGGGGCAAGAGGGTGAGAATATTGTCCTCGAAGCCGCCGTTAAGGATGACGGTGTTGGCTTTGTATTTGCCCCATTGCCAGTCCTGCCCTTTGAGTTTGAAGTCCAGCATGATGCCGTCTTGCAGGGAACCGCCGAAGGCAATGTTGCCGTCGAAGTTGCCTTCTATTTCTTTGAAGGGGGGGAGAGGAGAAGCTTTTTCGCGTTTTTCCTGTTGTTGTTCTAACAGGGCCCGGATTTCAGCCAGACGGCGCAGTTGTTTCATCAGGGGAGCATTGGGATCGCCAACGGATTCGAGGGCGAGGGCGGCGGCGGTGTCGTAGGTGGGAGCTTTGACGCCGCGGGCAAGGTCGGATAGGTCGAACCATTGCAGGGCTTTGAGGACATCTTGCAGGTTGCCACGGGCGACCTGGATGTTGCCGTCGAATTTGGGTTCGGGGTTGGGGATGAAATTGGCGGCGATCAGGTATTCGCTGTCGCTTTGGGTGAGTTTGCCGTCGGTGAGACTGGCGGCACCGTTGGCGTAGCGGATGTTGCCGGTGAAGCGGTCGGCGGCAATGTGGCCGAGGCTTGGTTTTGCGATCGCAAAATCCCCCACAGCAGCCATCTGAGCCAGATTGACATCAAAGTTGCCAGAGAATTTCCCCGTCAAGGGGCCTAAACCCTGGTCAGCAGCAGGAGCCAGGTTCAACATGGCGATCGGGAAATGCTGCACCTCAACCCCCAGGCGCTGTTTGCCCAGGGATCTGCCTCTGGCAATGGCTTCATCGCGCTTGACCTCGAACGAAACGGGCTGATAGTTTTGATCTAATACTGCAGCAATGCGGTCTTCATTCCCTGCCAGCTGCAGGCTAGCCCCCTGACCGAGGCCAAACCGTACTCCTCCCTGCAGGATCGGTTCGAAGGCGACCTGGTTCAGGGCCAGGTGTTGCAATCGCAGGTTGCCCATCACCCTTGCCGTTTCCAGCGTACCCGTCACCTGACCGGCAAAGTCGACTGCCCCTCTCAGTTTGACAATATCCGGTAGGGATGCGGCCAGAGATCGAAGGTTAAAATTACTGAGCTTGACATTGAGGTTGATGCGGGAACGACCGAAGGCATTTGCCCCAACAAGCTGGGGAATAAAGACCCCGCTGGCAATCAGCCCTGGAGCAGTGGCGCGGTCGATTTGTACCCGTTGCCCATCCCAACGCACCTGGGCGGCTAAAGGTCGATCTTCCAGCGAGATGCCCTGGGGCAGGCTCACCTGAGCAAGGCGGATCTGACCAGCAGCGCGGACGGTCTCAAGGCTGAAGGCGTCCAGCGGCGCTGAAACATTGAAAGCAGCGCTAGCCTGACCTTTAATGTCTCTAGATAACAGATCCAGCGGCAGGCGATCGGCTTCTATGCGAGCCTGCACGCTCCCTGCTCTGAGACGTCCAGCAGCTCTGATGGTTCCCCCAGCCAACTGGGCAGTGGCGTTACGCAAAACGATGTCGCTGCCTGCGATCGCGATCTGTCCCTGGGCCGGGATCGCCTGTCCCTGGACGGGCAGGAAAATATCGGGGGCTTGCCAGTCGATTAAGGCTTGCCAGTTGTTCAGGGGGCCAAAGACCTGCCCCTGGGCGAACAGGTTGCCGATGAGGTAATTGGCATTGGGCGGAACACCATAGAGTTCTGCGATCGCATCCCCTGGCAAATTCTGGGCCTGGAAATCCACCACCACGCCACCATTGTCTCCCAGCTTTAATTCGCCCTGGCCGGTTACCTGACCGCCCACTGCCGGAATTGCCACCACATCCGTTAACTGCAGATTGGGCGGAGCCAGAGAAAAACCAGCACTCACCCGGCGCAGATCGAGACGATCGAGGCGAGCGGGTCCCAGGGTCATCACCTGACCCGACAGCACCGGCTGATCGAATTTCCCCGTGACCTGCAGGTCAACCCTAACCTCCCCATTTACAGGAACGGGTAATTGCACCTGCAGAGTTTCCAGACCCTGTTCCAGGCTCACAGAGTCCACCCAGGCCGTAATATCAAAGCCTTTTTTCAGATCGATCGACCCTTTTGCTTTAACCGGAACCTGGCCATAGTTGGTACTGGCCTCCTCCAACTGAGCGCTCTGACCGCTGAACCGCAAGCGCCCTTCTGCGTTGTTGAAGGATTGCGGTACCTGGTCAATTTGAGCTGTTAGTCCTTTGACACGCAAATCACCCAGTAAATCAGGCAGTTGATCGACACCGTGTTGATAGGTTGCAGTGAGATTGCAATCCAGCAAACCCGCCTTCAGGTCAACGGGGAGCGGTATTGTGGATTGCACCAGCCGCCCCAGATCCGGAATCCGCAGTTTCTCGGCCTGGAGCATGATGTTGGCTTTCTTTTCCGCCAGCAATACATTGCCCTTAAGGTCAAAGCTACCGCCCCGAGTCGGTTTGCCGCTCAATTGCAACCGCAGTTTCTGGTTGCGATCCAGCAGGTTGACCGCGCCCTGGATCTGATTGACCTCAAAGGGTTGCCGCTTTTCTCCCTCTGCAGGGGCTGGGGAAAGGACAACATCAGCATCGCGGAGGCGCAGGGCAGAAAACTCAAACTCAATCGGCGCCTTCCCTTCCAGGTTCAGGGTAGTGTCGAGCCAATTCCCCTCTTTGTCTTGTTCGAGATAAACATCAGGTGCGATCGCAACCAATTCAAGCCGGAGGGTGCGCGTTCTCAACAGATGCAGCAGATCGAAACCCACTTCCACCGCTTGAACCGAGGCAGTATCAGGATCGTTTGCTGTGGCTGGAATTTCTGAGGGGCCAATCCGCAAACCATTGAGGGTAAAGCGTTCGACCTTGCCCACTTGAACCGGCCGATTGAGAATATTAGTCAATGCCTCTTGAATTCGTGGAGAAAGCTGGCGATTGACAAATATCCAGATGCCAATAACTCCAGCAATACCGCCAAGAAAAATCAGCATTGCCAGAGCAATGCCGCCGCGTCTGAGTATAAGGAGCCACAAACGCCGATTTGGACGAGACTCAGGCCCCTCATTTGGGGAGTTTGTCATCTCCGCCATCCTCCTCACAATCCATGTCCTGTTTTAAGTCAAATCGCAATCCGTTTCAACTCCCGGACATAACCATTCAACACTATCGAAGTCTATCGAAAAAACGAATGATCAACGCTAGAATTGTCAACGCTATATTATACGCACTACAGCAAAATGAACAACGCACAATAAACCATCAACCCTTAATATGAAGAATGGTGGTTCAGAGAGTCTGCAAAATAGATCTATGCGTGTCTTTGTTTTGCTCTTCAATGCCCGGACTGAAAATGAGGGCATCCATAGCGTCAGAATTGGCGATCGCGAAACCGTCCTGATGTTTGCCTCAGAGGATGATGCAACTCGCTTTGGCCTGATGCTAGAAGCACAGGATTTTCCCTTGCCGAGTGTAGAAGCAATGGAGGAAGAAGAAATTGAAGAATTCTGCAGCAGCGCTGGCTATGGGGTGAAATTGATCCCTGAGGGAGCGCTGGCAGTGCCGCCAGAAAAGAACCTTGGCGAAACAACCTGGCAAGCAGATGCAAAGCCCTCAAACCGGACAATGGATCCCGGCTCGAAGGCACCCGATGCTCTCGAAGCGGAGAGCGAGTCAACGATGTCAGAGGCCGAAATGGATCGAATTCGTCGTCAGTTGGAAAAATTATTGTGAGCGATCGATTAGATGGAGTCGATGCGGCCGCTCCGCCCCAGGAACTGCCCACCGTACAACGGGGACATCTGCTAACAGAGCAGATTAATCCCAACAGTCAAAATTTAGACCGGCTGACGGCCCTGGAGCTGGTCGCTTTATTTAATCAAGAAGATGCCCGAGCCGTGGCTGCGATCGCAGCCGCCCAAGCCGCCCTGGCCGAAGCCATCGAGCGCACAGCCACCGCGCTGCGCCAGGGAGGACGGCTCTTCTATATCGGTGCAGGCACAAGCGGTCGCCTGGGTGTGTTAGATGCGGCAGAATGTCCGCCCACCTTTTGCACGCCCCCAGAATTGGTACAAGGCATTATCGCCGGGGGGGCTGGAGCCATGGTACGCAGCTCCGAAGGGTTAGAAGATCGGCCCGAAGATGGCGCAGCTGCGATCGCCCACCATCACATTACCAACCTTGATGTTGTACTAGGTATCACTGCAGGCGGCACCACCCCCTTTGTACATGGAGCCTTACAAGCTGCCCGCCAGCGCGGTGCCACCACCATCTTCCTCGCCTGCGTTCCCCAAGAACAAGTCCAGGCCGAAGCCGACCTCGACATTCGTCTCATCGTCGGCCCAGAAATTCTCGCCGGTTCCACCCGCCTCAAAGCCGGCACCGTCACTAAACTAGCACTGAACATCCTCTCCACCAGCGTCATGGTCAAGCTGGGCAAAGTCTACGGCAACCGCATGGTCGATGTCGCCGTTACCAACCAGAAGCTCTACGACCGCGCCCTGCGCATCCTCGGCGACCTGACCGACCTCTCCCGCGAAGAAGCGGCCGTCCTCCTGGAGCGTAGCGGGCGTCAAGTCAAACTGGCACTGCTAATGCATTGGACTGGTCTCGATCGGGAACGAGGAACCCGTCTGCTAGAAACCCATCAAGGACGACTGCGAGAAACCCTGGACGCTTATCAGCAAGCGGATACTGGTTGATGGTTCATTGTTCATTTGTAGGATCGATCGTCCGACCCAAAAATAAGATACTGCCCGTAAGCTTCTCTCGAATCAGGAAAATGAATGGACGATCTGCACGGAAAGACACTGGTGGTGGAGACGGGCACCTTACCCTCATAACAACTGCTGTTGCTGCCGCTGCCTCGGATCCTTCCTCATTGAGATCGATAAAGGCTTGATGAATCACATCACTGATGTACAACCAATTTTTCTTGCCGTCCATGGCAGAGAAATTAGCCGTATCAGCATCAAATGCCTCCTTCATTCCCAGCGATTTTAGCGTATCGTTGAGTCTGAACTGAGCGTTCAGCTTGAATCTGGGTAAAAAGACTGAGACTTCTCGCCGCCACAATCGGCTTATCCATTGGTTCAGATTGTCTTCGCTCAGATCAGTCTCAATTTCCTTAAGTCCGTTAATTTTTTTGGGCAAAAGAATTAGAAAGGATAGATCCGCTCCCATATAGGGCAGCTCAAGCATCTGCAAGATATCCGTTTCTGCATATCTATATTTTCGCTTCTGCGTCATCATGAGGACGGGAACAGTTTTCTCCGGCGTCACCCAGAAAGGCATCTCTTCTGTCAAGGATGGATCGAACTGATGCAACCATTGCCCTTTAAAGTAAACTGCATTCGTTAAGACCAGACGTGTCAGATCGTTCAGGATACCGGGTGCGATTAAATTCTTAATTTTTCGCGCTGTCTTTTTTTGAACCCAGGTGTTGATTTGCTGTCGAGCCGTCTCTGTATCCTGGTAATCCACCGGAACGGTCGAAACGCCGTAATGCTGCTGAACCAGAGCCAGGAATATTTCAAGAAAGGGGTAGTCTTTCTGGGGCCAGAGGGAATTGGCAATCCGGAGTTGAACATCGTCGCTGGCTTGCACTGCATTCAGCCTTGATGCCAGGGATGCGAACCCAACGTGCAGTCGTTCTTGCGGCAAAGTGAAGTGGAGAACAGCAGCCATCTCTGACTCAGTCCTTGCCCGCGCCCCAGCATACGTCATCGCCAGGGCGGTAGAGATGCCGTACGGTGAAAAGAATACGTTCTCTCCGACGGTGCTGAGTGCTTGATAGAGATCGAGGGCAAAAGCAGTATTCCCCTTCACGACTGCTTGAGTCTCTGCCTCGTGAGGATTTTTCTTTTTTTTAGCACTTATTTTAAAATTTTTCTTTTTTGTACCTGCTTTCCGAGACACCGTTTTCCTCCCTGCAACACTTTGCCTCTTAGTCAGAGCGAACAGCTGATAACAATTTGACTTGGAAATGCATTGGAAATGCAATTGATGAAATTGGCAGAATGCATGTCCAGTAAGACTTCCTTCGAACCAAAATTGTGAATCTAAAATCCAAAATGGTATGAGCTCAGCCGATCGCCCCCTTCTAGCAGTTTAACGAAAGAGAAAAATGGCAACAATTGTCAGTGGGGGTGAACACCGATGAAGCTTGACATTGCTAAGGACTGTAAGGAAGCGCCCTCCCCCCAAATATTTTCCCGATCGTGATATAGTACATATGAATATGTTTAAGCTGAATCAATCCAGCCCCTCTGCATCTTCATCCAGGCGTAACCCGCACCCCAATGACCCGATTTATCCACGACCAATTTGCCAAAGACTATCTCGAAGACCTGTTATCGCTCTTTGGTGAGGTCACAGCACCCCGCCGCGTTTCCGGAGAGAGACAAGAAATCGACGTCTGGTTTGCGCCCCACACCAATCCTCCCCCCAATCTAAAGACACTAGGATTGCTAGGACGCTTAGCCCAAACCCCCACCCTATTCGAACCCTTTCGCAACCCTGCCACCACCACCGACATCTGCAATTGCCTGCTGAAGCTACTTATCCTGCGAGGGAAATACCTGCGCGAAGCCAGACGCAAAAAAGAGACGCTACCCGAAGATCGCCTGCCGCGACTCTGGATCCTGTCACCTACCGCATCTGCCAAGCTCCTAGACAGTTTCCGGGCTAAAATTGAAGCATCCTGGGGGCAGGGCATTTATGTATTCGGCACCGCCTACCGCACAGGCATTGTTGCCATACACCAACTGCCCCCCACGCCAGACACGCTCTGGATCCGGCTGCTGGGGAGGGACCGAGTGCAAGACCAGGCTCTGAACGAGCTAACAAAACTGCCGCCCGCCCATCCCCTGCGTTCCAGCACGTTCAAATTTCTCACCAACCTGACAGCCGAATTACAAGATAAAAAAGAGTTAAATTCCGAGGAGCAAGACTTCATCATGAAACTATCGCCGCTGTACGTGCAATGGGAAAAAGAAGCAATCCAACGAGGCATACAACAGGGAATGCAACAAGGAATGCAACAAGGAATGCAACAAGGAATGCAACAAGGAATGCAACAAGGAATGCAACAAGGAATGCAACAGGGAATGCAACAAGGACAACGCACCATGATTGAGAGCATGCTGGAAGCAAAATTTGGTTCAATGGATACAGCATTGGCGGCCCTGATAGAACCCTTGAATCAGCTACCTGCAAAAGAAGCGGCGCGGGCCATCTTGCAGCTCTCCCGCGAGGAACTCCTCTCTCGTTTTGGGGCGACCGACCCGCATTCGTAATGGGGGCTTCAGCCCTTCCCGAATATCGTTTTGGAGCGACCGATCTACCCTCGTAGTCAGGACTCAAGCCCTTCCCGAATATCGCCCTGCCGCAGTGGACTAAGACATCACAAAACGCTCAAAGCGAGATAGCATCAACCTTTTCCCCTCTGCCCTCTGCCTCCTGCTATAGCAACTATCCTGACAATCGAGCCGTCCAAATTGGATTGTACGCCAATAGCTGACAGTGTGTTATAGATCGTGCCTAAAGTACCTTACTAGTCTGACGCAACTAATGGGGTGCTTTAGCACTGGGTTGATAAAAAGCTGTAACGCTTATCTGATAGACTCTGCAGCACTAAAGTGCTAACTACGAACTTGCCCAATTTTAGCGGTGTCAAAGCAGTACCAGATCTGCGCAAACTTCCTATTCTACACCAGAGTTTCCCCCTCTAGCGGCAACCCCAACGCCGAACGTAATTCTTTACTGTAGCAGGCATATTCCCAGCCCTTAGCTACTTTCACCTGTTTTGACGTCAGTCCCCTAACCTGACAAAGATTGGCAGACAAAACAGCACCGCATGCTTCACAGGTTTTCATCCCCTGCAGATTGTTATGGGTGTATTTTGAACAGATGGATGAATAGAGGTTGGTACCGCTGAGGTCAGCACCGCTGAGGTTGGCACCGCTGAGGTCAGCACTGCTGAGGTCGGTAAAGCTAAGGTCAGCATCTCTGCAATTCGCTTCAACAAGGACAGCAAAGCTGAGGTCAGCAAAGCTAAGATTCGCTTCGATCAGGACGGCAGAGCTGAGGTTGGTGTTACTCAGGTTGGTGTTGTTGAGAACAGCCTCGATCAGGATAGTATTGCTGAGGTTAGCGGAGCTGAGGTTTGCTTCGATCAGGATAGCATTGCTGAGGTTTGCGGAGCTGAGGTTTGCGGAGCCGAGGTTTGCGGAGCTGAGGTTTGCGGAGCTGAGATCGGCGTTTCTAAAATTGGCGTTTCTGAGAACAGCGTTTCTGAGGACAGCGTAGCGAAGGTTGGCTTCGATCAGGACGGCTTTGCTAAGGACGGCTTTGCTGAGTTTGGCGTAGCGGAGGTCGGCGTAGCGGAGATTGGCTTTGCTGAGGTCGGCATAGTTGAGGACGGCGTCGCAGAGTTTGGCGTAGCGGAGGTCGGCGTAGCGGAGGTTGGCTTGAATGAAATCTTTGACGATCAAGCAGCAGTGTTGCAGGTTTAAATAGCTTAGGCATTTGAACACCAGGCTAGTTTTATAACTGCTGGGGCGCTGACCAACCAGTTTGGCCAACCAGTTGCTCAATGCTTCTGGGTTCGGCCATGCTACTGTAGAGACGATTTTGGTGACGCGAGCGCAGGCATTCAGGACAGCTAGCAGCGCGGTTTCGGCATTGCAAGACTGACAAACAGCCTGATGGAAGGTTAAGGGAAGCTTTTCCATAGGCATGCTGCTGTGGAGAACGACTTCGATCAAATGACGAATCGTTTGTTGGCATTGGGCGACGCGAGCGATTGGCCACAACTCTAGTTCCGCTCCAATAAACTGCAACCGATACTGATCTATTGTGGTAGGGCCGCAGAGTCGGGCCCAGCGTTCTAGGGCACGGGAATCGTCCCAACCGCGATCGCGATCGCGCCGATGTCGTGCCAATTCCTCATCAATCAAATCGATCTCCCGAACGATACGTCGAGCCGTCAGATACTCGCCAAAGCTTTTGTGGGTAAATTCAAAAGTTTTCTCTCCGGCAGCAACGCTGCTCTGGCGAAAGTAGAAGGCAGTCAGCAAGCGCGTAATCCCCTGCTTAGCCCCAACTTGAAACGCAGCCAAAAGATCTGCTAAACCACTGCGGCTGCAGCGTTCCTCAATCGCTTTCAAACTAGCGGTGCGTCCATCTCTATGCCAGATTGCCAGGGCAACTTCTTCCAGAATGCGGACGAAGTCCTCCAGTTCAATGCCTTGTAAACTGGGGTGTTGTGCCTGGGCCCAGCCCCGGTCGTAAACTCCCTCAATTAAATCAGCATAAATGGCATTGAGGTTGTGGGTCTTGGCAAAGTCCAATTTGCCACGGGCAAAACTCAAGGCTACCAAGTAATTGAGCAAGGGCTGAGCAGTAATTTCAATCAAACTTTTTCGCGCTAAGGAATGAGGATTTATTAATTTACTAAAGTCAAGTTTGCTGTAGTTTGGCTGTGTAGTTCCATTGTGGAAGAGTCTTATCGAAGACAATTTTCATTGTTTTCTTGAAGTCGTCAGCAACTTTCTTAC
>Ga0207422_1001285_pt1 | contig 52723 bp, 44 predicted proteins | sample MarCyaLeptolynsp_FD_187757 | JGI IMG/M metagenome (GOLD analysis project Ga0207422, IMG submission 187757) | Marine cyanobacterial communities from Panama - species 1 Leptolyngbya sp. (SPAdes) | ecosystem: Environmental > Aquatic > Marine > Unclassified | place: Panama: Panama City | collected... | reverse complement strand
TGTTAAACCCTTAATGTATCTCATTCTTGTCCTGTTCTTTTTGAGTAAGCGCTAACCTTATTTTCTCTCAAAATTATGATACAATAGTTAATCTCAAAATATACAATTAATTTTGTCAGACTACTTAAATGGCAGTTTGACAATAAATGTTGTGCCGACATCAACTGCTGTTTCAAAGCTGATTTCTCCGTGATGTAAGTCCACACAGTTTTTAGCGATCGCTAATCCTAAGCCTGTACCTGGTAAGGTAGCAACATTGCTAGCTCTATGGAAGGACTCAAACAGCCTTGGTCGATCTTCAGGAGGGATACCAACTCCGTGATCTTGAACCCTAAATATCGCTTCGTTTTGGCGACAGGTGAGCTGGAAGAGAACTGTGCTGCCTTCTGAGGAATACTTGATTGCATTAGAGAGTAAATTAGTCAAGATATGCCTTAGTAATTTTTTATCTAGATAGGCATCAACCTCAGAACCTTGATAGATAAACAGAATGCTTTGTCCTTGGTTGACAAGAATTTGAAAGTCATTCACCAGTTGGCGACAAAATCCTGCCAAATCTAGTTTACAGGGGTTGAATTCCATCTCCCCCGCTTCTACTTGATTCATAAGCAACACATCATCAACTAGACTTGCTAGGTGTTGAGTCGCGTTGCGAATCTTCTGCAAGCAGTTGAATCTTTGTTCATTATTCAATCTCGAATACTGTTTTGTCAGGGACTCAGCGGCTAAGGAGATAATCGTTAGAGGGGTGCGATACTCATGAGCAATCGTGCGGATTACACGAGATTTCAGCTCGTTTAGTTCCCTCTCCTTTCCCAGCGCTTGGCGAATTTTTTCGTTCTCCAGCTGAGATTGCTCTGCTGCAAGTAATAAGCGCAACTGCTGAACAGAGATAGAGGCTTGGTTTGCGATCGCATAGAGAAGACGGAGATGAGCTTCAGTGAGCATTTCCTCTTGTTCTGTACCCACAAATAGAAGTCCCACAATCTTTTTGTCTTGGTCTGGATCAGCTATAATGGGGACGAGAAAGTAAGAGCCTATCTGCTCAATGGGCAACTGGGTTGGTTCTGTTAAGTGTGAGTCCAACTGATGCAAGCAAAGTAGTTCGTTAGTCACGTCTGAACCGTTGACTTTGGCGATACTATCGAGTAGAAGTTGCTGAATCTCTGCTTGAGCTCTGGGAGATAGGGTACGATTAGTTTTGAGAAATAAGTTGCAGTTTCGACCTTCTAGGAGAATACCTCCAGTAACATCACAGGGAACAACCAAGTGAAGATTTTCCAGCATGGAACGGAATAGCTCTTCATAGTTGAGGGTATAACCAATCCGTTGGGAAAGGTTATGCAATAGTTGGAGTTCCAGGGTGCGTTGGCTGACTGTTTTTTCCAACTGTTCATTAAATTCTCTCTTGAGAGCACGGAGTTCTTGTTGAGTTTCCTCTAGTGCCGTTTTTAACCTTTGACTTTTCGCCCTTTCCAACTGGAGTTGTTTTTGAACCAAGCCCAGTTGCTCCTGGCACTGCTCAACTTTCAGTTCTGGTTGTGGATATAACGGTTCCAAAGTTACTGCTGTATAGTTGCTATCAGCGAAGGCTGTTAGCTCGATTGCTACTTGGGCGTTCTCTGCTAGTCTTTCCTGAATCGGCTTAGCATTAACCATTAGAATTGAGAGTCTGTGGCTCAGAATAGTTTGCTTAGCTGACTTAACTTGTCTCTCACAGATAGCTAATACACACTTTTTAACAAAAGTAGGTTTTATTAATTATATTTTAAAGGTTTGCGTACTGGATCAATGATAGGATTCATATATTTAACAAAACTTAATAAAAAACTTCGAGAAGGTGAGCTAACCACAAAACTTCAAGTATCGGAGCTTTCAAACATCATGAATAGATAATGCAAAAAATAAAGCTTATGTCAACCGGAATTCCTAACCTAGACACGGTACTAGGAGGGGGGATTCCGGTCTACTCACTGAATATCCTTGCTGGGGTACCAGGAAGCGGTAAAACTATCCTGGTGCAGCAAATGATGTTTAGCTACATCCAGGTTCACAAGGCAGCTAAAACTCTATATCTGAGTACCCTCTCAGAGCCAAGTATTAAAGTCGTGCGTTACATGCAGCGGTTTCATTTTTTCGATGCAGAAGCCTTCGGAGAACGGGTAATTTACGGTGATCTTGGGGGGTTTGTGGTGGAAAACTCCCTATCGTTGCTATCTAATCGGATTATGGAGTTGGTCGATCAATATAACCCTGATTTGGTCGTCATTGATTCGTTTCGAGCAATCCGTGATTTGAGCCACAATTCAACAGAGTTTCGTTGTTTATGCTACGACCTTTCAGTACTTCTGGCTAGCGCTCGCTGTACAACCTTTTTGGTGAGTGAATGTGGACGGGAGCAGATGGTCAATGGAGCTGAATTTGCGATCGCTGATGGCATTTTCTACCTGGATCTTACCCTTAACCAGGGGGAAGTCAATCGCTCGTTTCAAGTTTGCAAACTCCGTGGTCAATCTGCACTGATGAATACTTTTCCCTTTACGATTTCTCATAAGGGGATGCGTATTCTCAGCCCGACTTTAAGCTTGAGGCAAGCACAAGTCAATCAGGAAACAGAAATTAAACTGATGACTACAGGTATTCCTGGACTAGATGTACTGTTGCGAGGGGGGATTCTTTCGGGACGCTCACTGATTATCTCAGGAGTTTCTGGCACAGGCAAGACTACCTTTGCTCTCCAGTTTTTGGTGCAGGGAGCTCGAGTTGGGGAAAAAGGACTCTTCATTTCCTTTGAAGAATCTACTGAGCGCTTGCACCAAGCTGCCGCAGGTTTTGGCTGGCAGCTTCAGGAACTAGAGGAGCTTGGACTCTTGCAGATGATCTTTGTCCCTCAAATCCAAATTCGAGTTGAAGAACAGCTCGAGCAAATTATTGCCGCAACTGCCACCTTTAAACCCCGTCGCTTAGTTATTGATTCCCTATCAGTTTTTTTGTACAAAGTGCAAAATCGCGCAACTCAACGGGAGAAACTGGTTCAACTGACTACCTTAGTGCAATGTTTTGGAGCAGTGGGACTATTTATTTCCGATGTTCCTGCCACTATACCTGATAGCCTCTCCCATTTTGGTGTAGAAGAAACTGTCGTCGATGGTACTATTGTTCTTTCTACAGAAAGAATTAACCATCAACTTGGTGGTCAAGGTTTTCGCAGATATCGTTACCTAGAAGTATATAAAATGCGCGGTACTGATCATGTTACAGGTCGTCACCGCATGGAAATTACTCCTCAGGGTATTGAAGTATTATCTACTGCTTTGGTTTCACGCCAGGAAATTAGGGAGCAGATGGAAGGAGAAGAAGCTTCTGAACCCCCACAACTAGTATTTGCCGCACTCAAAGGGTTGATTCAAGGTAACCTGCGTTATGCTTCTGCTTGGTTAGTGCAGGGAGAACCGGGGGTGGGAAAAAGTACTCTGGCTTATCAATTTGCGATCGAAGGTTTGCTGCGCAAAGAATCTGTCCTCTATATTACTGCTGATGCACCGAAAGAAAAGGTCTGCCAATCCTTACAAAATTTGGGCTTTTTACCTGATCCTTATCTAGAATCAGGACAATTGATCATTTTAGACGCTTTTAGTCCAGGGAATGATAATCTCGATTTGAGCGATCCAGAAACTCTGATGTTTACGATCGCACGCCAGTTAAATCGTCTCTCTCGTCCTTGCCGCAAAATCTTTGATTCCCTTGCTCCTCTCGCAGCAATGTGTACTCCTAGGGAATTTATCAGCTTAGTTTATCGCAAGAATCGGCTGCTACGTCAACCGGATGTAGCCATGTTTAATACTTTTCCCCAACTAGCGATGGAAGATAGCGATCGCTATAGTTTGCTCAATGCCTATGATGTGGTACTAAATCTTTATACTCCAGACTGGGGGGAAATGAATCAACAGGGTAAGATTGGCAACCATGCGCTAAAAATTGGCAAAATCCGAGGAGCAAGGGCAGATTTACGACCTTATCCTTACACTATCTCTCTGCATGAGGGCATTTTGTTGCAACAGAAATATTATCAGTGGGGTACTCATGGCTCGTGACAACCAGCGCTCGTCTGTAAATAGCCAATTAATAGCACGGGAGCGGTTGATTAGGAACATCGCTCAACAAATTCACAATGCCACTCACCTGCCAGAAATCCTCAACACCGCTGTGACTCAAGTGCAACAGTTTCTCCAAACTGACAGAGTGGTAATTTACCGTTTCAACCCAGATTGGAGTGGAGTGGTGGTAGCGGAAGCAGTTAGTCAGCCTTGGATTCCTATTTTAGATTCAACTATTACTGACCCTTGTTTAGAAAAAAACTGGGTTGAAATTTACCAAAGAGGTGAAGTTAAAGCGATCGCTAATATTTATACTTCTAACCTTGAGCCTTGTCACATTGAACTGCTAGAGCAATATCAGGTGCAGGCAAATATGGTAATGCCAATTATTTTTAACTCTCACCAGCCAGAGGCAAGTAGTTTATGGGGTTTACTCATTGCTCATCATTGTTCAGCTCCGAGGGAGTGGGATTTCCTCGAAATTGAATTACTCCCCTCTTTAACCGTCCAAATTGCGATCGCCATCCACCAAGCTCAACAATATCAGCAACTCCAAACTGAACTACAAGAGCGTACCTCAGCAGAATTAGCTCTTCGAGAAAGCGAACATCGCTATTTTACCCTAGCTAAAGAACTAGAAGTCCGAGTGGAAGAGCGCACAGCCGATTTAGAGCGCACTAATGAGACATTACAAGCAGAAATTAGCCAAAGGCAACAGGCACAAGAACAACTCAAACTAACACGCATTTCCCGTTTCTTGTTGGGGGAAATGTTGCGGGATTTACAAGAGATTGGCAACCTCTCAGAGGCTACCATGTTCCGCGCTGGTCAAGAACTTAGCACTCGTGCTCAGTCTCCCAGTTTAGGGGAATTCCTAGAAGCATTTACACTGATGGGACTCGGCACTCTCACCTTAACAGAAGAAACCCCAACCCGCTGGCAATTTGCAGGAGATAGGTTAGTGGAAGTGAAACAGGGTAGTGATTGTCCCACCTGCAATTATGCTCGAGGCTATCTTTGTGGTGCGGTAGCTCACCAAAAATCAGTAAAAGTTGCTGCTGTGGAAATGGCTTGTCAGTCTATGGGTGATGAGCAGTGTAAGTTTGTGGTGCAAGTTGTTAAGTGTTAGGTATAAGTTTTTATTCCTTTCTTCTTCGACTTCTTTGCCACTCCCGCACAACCCCCCAAGCATGTATTCCACAGAAGATGAGCCCACAGAGAAAATAGAGTCCTGTTCCCAAAATTAACAGGGAATCGGAAAAAGGTAGGGTTTCGGGATCGATATTGTCCAAACCCTGGGCTTGTAGTTGAGCTGAACCCAACCCAGTAATGAGGAGAATCGGTAGCGATAGTAATCCATTGTGAAATCCATGGGCTAGCACTGCCCAGCCAAAACCATAGCGTAGGCGAATAAATCCTAGCCATAACCCCACCACCACCTGGGGTAATACCAACAGGGGTAGCAAAGGCAACATCTGGGGCTCATAGTTGGTAATATGAATAGCACCAAACAAAAGGGTTAATCCATAGAAAATAAGGCGGGGATATCGAGCATAGACTGCTTGAAGGCGCACTGGAAATTGAGGCTGGACAAACCAGAGGTAGACGTTTAAGCCTGCCAGCATCCCCCCAATGCCAATCACCAGGGCTCGATTGAGGGGGCTAAACCCAATTATCCCAAGCAATACCACTAGAGAAATAGATAGGGTCAGATTAAATACAGATCCCCGTAGCGGTAGCCGAAAAATACTTTCCTCAATCAACGGAGCAGCGATAACTGCTATACTGAACCAGAACCAAGCAGGGGCCTCAGCAAAGAACTCCAGCAAAAAGTTATCCTGCGGGTTAATCACTTGACCGATGACAATAGCGATCGCAATCATGACTAGCAGGTGCAGACTATACAGCCGCAGCACCTGGTTTCGAGTCTGTCTCACTGGGAGTGATTCAGGAGTAGTCGTCAGGTTAGGCGATCGCAGAAATTGACCGTAAATCCCGAGTAGGACACGGGGCATCGGAGGCTGAGGATTGAGGTTCTTCTCCATCTAAGCAATCATACAACTGCATTACCACTTTAATACTTTGAAGAAACAAGGCAATAGGCAATAGGATGTAGGGTGTAGGGTATCGATTAGTGGAACTGGCATCTTGCCAGTTACCCTCTCGTTAGCTTGACGGGGGAGTGTCAACCTCCTGAAGGATAACTAGCATTTTTGAGAGAAGGTTTTACCCCTTCACGAACAAAATCTAAATGCTCTCCTGATTTAGTACGTAGCTCATCCAGGGAACCTGCGATTTTTACCTGACCCTCATCAAGTACAACAATCCAATCTGCTCGATTAATGGCACTGGGGCGATGACTAATAATAATAGTAGTTTTACCACGACGAGCCCACAAAAGTCGATCAAGTAGTTGACCCTCACTTACTGGATCAAGACCTGCTGTTGATTCATCTAAAATTAAGATGGGTGGATCAGTCAAAATCCCTCTAGCGATCGCTAATCTTTGCCGTTGTCCTCCAGAAAGGTTAGAACCGAATTCACCTAGAACTGTCTGATACTTGTCAGGGAGTTTGCTAATAAACTCATCAGCACCAACAATCTGACAAGCTTGAACAATTTCACCAAAGGTAGCTTGAGGATGACCTAAGCGGAAATTATCGAGAATTGAGCGACTCCAAAAGTGGGCTTCTTGGGGTACTAGCACCACCTGCTGCCGGAGACAATCCAAGGAAATGTCTTCAATATTATAGATGCCAGTACGAATATTACCAGACTGCAAACTATAGAGTCCAGCAATTAGTTTAGCCAGAGTACTTTTGCCGCAGCCAGATTTACCAATTAGGGCAGTAACTTGTCCACCAGGAATAGTTAGAGATAAGTCTTGGAGTTGGTCAAGCCTACCGGGATAATGAAAATTCAAATTCTCACAAGTAATTTCCGCATTATGAGCAATTTCGGCATCAGGCTTTTTAGTATCACCTGAGTTCTCTGGTGTCGCATCAATTACTTCTGTCAAACGTTCCGTAGCAGTTTTAACATGGGCAAATTCATCAACAAAGCCGATAGAGGAACGAATAAAAGAGACCAAATTACCGTTCATTGTATGGAAAGCTAACAGCTGACCAATACTCAACTCTTGTTGAATTACCAAGTTACTACCAATCCAGAGTAAGCTGATACTACCAATACCAGAAACTAATTCTGAGAAACTACTATTGATAATGCCAATCTGAGTTGTGCGAAAATTGAGGTTAGCTAGACGACTAAAGCGACTCTGAAATTCTTCCCAAAATTGAGGAGCAGCGGTGGTCATTTTCAGAGTTAACGCTCCTTTGAAGGTTTCTACTAAGACGCCTTGATTTTCCGCTTCCAAGACTAAAGAACTACGAGTCTTTTTCTGTAAGGCTGGTAACAAAACGACTGTAGATAGGGTCATTACTAGGGCAATTAAGACACCAGCAATCGTCAGTTTCCAGCTATAAAACAGCATGAAACACAAAGAAACAGCCGCTACAAATAACTGTCCAGGTAAACTAACCACTACCTGGGAAACCAACTGATTAATAGATTGAATATCTTGCAGTCGGCTAACTATTTCTCCACTACGACGGGATTCATAGTAATTGAGGGGCAAACGCAAAATTTGCCGCCCAAATTCCATCACCAGTCCTAACTCTAGACGTTGAGCAAAGTGAGCAATTAAAGTAGACTGTATTAATCCTAGGCTACTGCTGAAAATAGTCATTACCACTACCGCAATTACTACGGCATTCAGCAGTCCCAAATCCTGACGCACCAATACATCATCTGTCAGGATTTGGATCAAAAATGGAGTGGCTAAAGAGAGTAAACCTAAAACTAAGTTAATCAGAAATGCCTGAGTTAAAACTGAGCGATAAGCCCAAGCACGCTTAAAAAATCTACCTACACTAGCAACTTGATCATTAGGTTGGGACCAAAAACGGACAGGATCTGGTTCCAAAATGAGCATTGCCCAGTCTGTCCAACCTTGGGTTAACTCTTTCGTAGTAAGGTAGCGCAGACCTACAGCTGGATCACCAATAACAAATTGCTTGCCCTGTTGCCCATACAGGATAACCCAATGATTTCCCTTCCAATGAATAATAGTTGGTAAGGGTACTTCACTAAGTCGGTCTAGTACTGCTGGTGAAGCTTTCACTGTGCGAGCGTTAAAACCCAGAGCCTCTGCTCCCCGCTTGAGTCCGAGTAGGGTAGTACCCTGTTGTCCTGTACCGACAGCTTCCCGAATCCTGCTAATGGTAAAAGTGGCACCATGGTATTTGGCAATCGCTGCAAAGCAAGCTGCACCGCAATCTTCTTCACTATGTTGCCGTACCACTGGATATTTTCTGCGTAGGAAAGCTGGTAGTTGCATGATTAGTTAGTTTATCTCAAGCAGGCTCAATACTTACTACTTCCTACAATCTGAGCACAAATCCGAAAAGAATTGGTCATTGGTCATTGGTCATTGGTCATTAGTACATAGTACAATGTAAGTGGATAAGTTTTGGAATAGCAATTAATTATAGATAAAATAATTAGCCTGGGCGTTTAGCTCAGGCTAGGAAGTACTTTTGGTACTGAAGACTAAAACAATACTTCCGGGTTCTAGACAACCATTCTCTTAAATGACTATGTTCATATAGAGTTTACAACCGACTATTCAGTTCAAGTGTTATGCTCCCTCACTAATTGTTCATAGTCATTTAGTTTTTTGGTAGCTTATTTTAACGAGTTTGTGCAATTAGTGGTTTCTCTGACTTAACTTTTACAATTCCACTAATCATCTTCTGCTCTACACCATGGAATGAAAAAATTTTGCGTGGAATTTCAATTCTCCGCGTCCCCGCGTCTCCGCGTCTCCGCGTCTGGTTATTTTTCTCCCGCACCTTTTTTCGCTTACCCTATACCATGCTACCAATCCTTTTCCTTCTTCTTCTTGGTAATGACAATTATTGGTTGATAATTCTCACTGACTTGACCTGATTGCTGGAGCTCCTCAACAACATACTCTATCTTCTTGAAGATTTTCCCTTCGCCATATCTGAGATCATCAATATCATCCTTCTTAAATTTACCCATGCGCAGGATGATCGTGTTTTGTTTTTGTAGTGTTGCCATTAGCTTAAATCTCCATTTAACATTTTACTCAACTTTATCTCTATCTCTCCCATTCCTTCGGTAGGATGAGAGGGCATTTTACCAACCACTACTTCCACTTTTTTTCTCAACAACGAAAATTACCGGCTGCGCCTCCGGATCAACTTCACCTGCATCCTTGAGCCGCTCAACAGCACTAGCTATTTTTTTAAAGAGCTTTCCTTCACCATATTGCAGATCCTTGAGGTCATCTTTACTAGAGCCTGACACTTCAAGTATGATTGTATTCGCCTTTTGCGCTATTGCCATTAGCTTAGATCTCCATCTTAGGTCTTGACTAAGAGTTTACCGCATAAATCTAGATATTTGTCTGTTTTAGTAGCTAAAGTTTCCTCATTTTTTGTCATTCTTTAAGGTACAAGAGGGCAAAACAGTCAACATACAGGCAATTGAGCTGTTATTAATTTACATGATAGGCACCTCTAAAAGTTATCTAAATCACACCAAAAAAGTCAATGAGGCTGAGCTAGGCAAATATCAAGAAATTTTAACTAATAGATAGGACCAAAATAAGGCTGCTATGGTAGGATAAAAAGGTAAGCTCAAGCAACAGATACTACAAATAGGAGAAAAATTACCTATGGCTAGTAAGGAAGATGTGCAGAGCGCAACAGTTTTGCGCAGTGAAGAATCTTTCGGTGGTACGCCTGATGTCCTCGTCGGTTCGAGTGGACGGAGAAAGAAAAAGAAACGGAAAAAGCAAGCGGCAGCTTTGAAGCCTTTTGAAAAGGCAGTCTTTAAAGCGGCTGAAAAGTACGACAAAGCGACTAAAGAATACAGGGATCGCCACTCAAGATCCAATAAGAAGAAGAAGAACGGCTGGATTAAAGATTTACCTAAAAACTACGGCAAAGCAATGTCCAAGCTGATGAAATTTTAGTCTATGAGGATTTTGGTGAACTACCAACATCCTCACTTCCTCTATATAGCATCAGTTCGATACAAAAATCGAGACGCGACATGTGGCGTCTCGATTTTTAATAGGGTTTAAAATCTCTTAACGAAAGGCATGGGAACAGGGAAGTAAAGGGTGTGGTGAGATGGGAGGAAGAGGAAAAGGAAGATTATAATTTTTTGTGTAATTAGTTACAAATGCCACCGAAAACTTCACCTCATCTGGGACTAAAGCACACAGATAGAGTCACAAATGAGATAATTTATTTCTTGGAGTCGTCCAATAGACTCTACTCATAAAAATAGGAGGTAAAACAACTATGAGTATTAATAATAATGATGATGTCGATAGTGCTACAATCTCCGAAAGCGATGATTCGTCTGATGCTCAACCTGATGTCACCAAAGAAGACGATGCTACTCAGGATGATGTAGAAAGCGTTATACACGTCAGCAGTGATGCTAAAACTGATGCGACCCAAGACGAGGATACTACTAAGGGTGATGTCAAGAATGCTATACAGGTCAGCAGTAAGAGCAAAATCAATGTGCTCCAAGTTAAAGATACTACTAAGGGTAACGTAGAGAGTGCCACAGTGTTGCGCTCTGACAATTCCTTTGGTGGGAAACCTGATGTGCTTCTCGGTTCGAGTTCAAAAAGAAGGAAGAAAAAGAAACGCAAAAAACAATCAGCAGCTTTGAAGCCTTACGAAAAGGTAGTCTTTAAATTAGCTGAAAGGTACAACAAAGCGACTAAAGAATACAGGGATCGCCATTCAAGATCCAATAAGAAGAAGAAAAACGGCTGGATTAAAGATTTTCCGAAAAACTATAGTAAAGCTCTGTCTAAGCTGATGAAGTTTTAGTCGAATGGCAAGCTTATTAAAGCTCACACTCTTGTGAGATAGTTATCTTGCCTGTCCTTGTCTACCTGACTCATCATAAATGTGCTGTATCATCAAACGATGACAAAAAAATAGACACTACCGATAGAAATAAAAGGGAAAACAACTATGGGTAATATTGATGACGTAGAGAACACTAAAGATTTGGACAGTGATAATTCCTTGGGTGGTAAGCCTAAAGTACCCCAAGGAAAGGATACTACTAAGCACAAGGTAAAGAGTGCTATAGTGCTCGAAAGCGATGATTCTTTTGGTGGTACACCTAAGGTACTCCAGGGTAAGGATCCTAAAGTGAAGAGCACTACAGTATTGCGCAGCGATAATTCCCTTGATTGTACACATGATGTACTTCAGGGTAAGAATAGTGGCAGCAAGAAGAAACAGAAACAGAAACAGAAACGGAAAAAGCAGGCAGCAGCTTTGAAGGCTCTAGAAGAGAGTATCTTGAAAATTGCTGAAGGGAATGATAAAGCAACTAAAAAAGGTAAGGATGGTAAGTCAAAATCTAAGAACAACAAGAAGAAGGAGAACAACCGCTGGATTAAAGATTTACCGAAAGACTATAGGCAAGCTCTCTCTAAGTTGCTCAAGTCTTAGCTAATAAATGATTTGGGGAGCTATAATTCGTCGGTTAATTCATAGCGCAGTGTTTCCTCAAGTCTCGGAAGATTTTTGCCAAAAGTCTATTTAAAACGGCAAGATATACTAGGAGGTACACCCAGCTTAATATCAATCACTAAATCCTTCAAAACCGAGATATAAGCTCCTTCAAGTCGTTCATGAATACCTTTGGCCATCAGAATAGCCTTGAGTACTGCTATCAGTAATTTATTATTTTCATTTTCGGCAATAATCCGTTCGACTGCTTCGTTTTCAATATTATCAATTGAACCAACTAGAGAAGTTTTTATTTGTGGTAATAACCCTGCCTCTATATCGAAACTAGCAATACTCAATCCTAGCTCTTCAGCAAGAGGCATAAACCTATTGAATTCGTCTATAATTTCGTCAATTTTGTCTTCAGCAGCAGCAGAAACTTCTGCCGCTTTTTCTTTGGCTTGGTTGGTTATTTTGTTGAAAACCATAATTGTAAAATCCTGAGATTTATGATCGCTAAAAATAACATGTAAATTAATAAAAAGTCAAGTAGTAGTTCATCTTTGTTGTAGGGTAATACTAAATCTGACGCTATTAGACCTCTCAGAAAATACTCAATACGCCTATGTAACTGGCTTTCAATCTTACAATCGCCAATTTCAATTAGAGCCAATTTCTACGCAAAAATGGGTAATTGAGCTAATTACTGTTAATAACTTATCATTTTATTATCTATTTTTGATTATTTTTATTCATCAATAATAAACATTATAATTAATTATAATGGTAGTATTAATGCACCAATCCTTAATCTCACTAACCCACAAATTATGCCAATTATCTGTTCATATTTTCTGGTATTTAATCGAAATCTCTCTTGAGCTACTCTAAATATCTTAACTAGACGAATTACATGTTCTACTATCACTCTTTCAACTGCTAGTTCTTGATTTTTCTTTTTTTGCTCTGGAGTTAATTATAAGTCAAAATCTCCATAAATGCTCTAAAGGAATGTTTCTCCAACCTTGGCGGTATTCATTTCCATTAATAATTATATCTGAGCAATTATAGACTCTCGGTCTCGCCGGGTCATTACCGGTATGATGGCCATGAAATCTCAATGCGTCGCTTAGAATAGCTTGATAGCATAAACTGGAGCAATCGCCATCGGGATTATTTCGCGCCAATTCCCGACCATGTCTCTGGTTAAAAGTATCTTCTTCATAACTATTGTGACCCCAAACTCCAAAAGTGAGATATTTCATTACCTCTCTAAATATTTCACGCGATTCTCCAAAGGCTCTGGTTGCTTCCTCCCCACAGGTCTTAGCCCCTTGGCATGCGATCCAGCAGTGACCAAATGCATCAGCCCGATCTTCTGGTATATATCTCAGCCCTGATAGAGATGTTAAATAGTTACCATCACTACACGCTGTTCTTAAATACCACCTTGTCTGTCTAGACATTTCATCAATCAACGAATTTAGGCAAGCTAATTGACTCGTTATTACTGGCCAAGATAGTGATGGACCAACGGGTGTGATGACTTGTCGTTGTATCTTATTAGATAATTGATGGGCATGGGTTGTTTGCTGTATTACATGGGTCAACTCATGAGCAGTCAATGCATCCTTACCAGGGAAATTCCCGGCTCCAAATACTATGTGAGACCCAGCAGTGTATGCAGCCGCGTTGATTATCCGTGCTGACTCTGCAGCTTTGCTATCTACATGGACCCGAACCCGACCGAAGTCATGCCCGAAAAGTGGTTCAAAATACGCTTTGGTAGCTGAGTCCAGCGGCTGGCCAGGAGACCGCAACACGTCATAAACCATAGGAGATGCTGTAGTTTCCCCACCGTCGTTTTCGCGAACACGCAACTTTTGCAAGAGCTGGGGTTGATGACTCACTTGTTCCGCTTCGCACTTGGGGCACCCTCCGCCGCAGGCGCAAACCCGCTGTTGCTGCAAGGAAGGCATGCTCATCAATTGGTTCGCGACATGATCCGCTTCCTGTTCGTGTATGTCTCCCGGAGTACTGATCGTCAGTTTTGGTTGATTCTTAGGACGGAATTTCGCATGCAACGGCATCTGGCTAAAATCGTGCGCAAAGCGAGGTGATGCTGTGCTTACCAAACCGACTTCCCGCTCGTCAGCGTTAGTCTGCAGCAATCGCTTTACTATCTGATTTCCGATGGTACGCTGTAAGTTCCATCCCTCACTTACAGCGCGACTTTGACCTAAAAATACTCGATTGGGCTTCGTAGATTTGGTAGGCTTGGTTTGCTGGGTCGCTTTCGGTTTCTGTGCGAATGTATGCATAATTAATCTCTTTTTGTTTGATTATCAGCAGCCTAACTTAAATTATCTCTGATGAAGTCAGACAATTCCGAGTACTTGAATATGGCTTATGTTGGGTTCATGCCGAAGGTCTGATTAACAAATTAATTCCCTTCATTGAAGCCCAAAGACTGGCGATTCCTGTTAACTCAGTTAAAGCTTGGTTGCGATCGCACCTCAGATACCCCCGACTTTTCCGACTGACAAAGCTGGTAAAATAAATCAATAAGGTAACCTTGGTGCTAACAAATGTCCCGAATCAAACCAGTCCACGACACAAAAAAGAATTGCAGCTCTAGGGAAACATTTTGGCAGCAATCTCAAGATTCATGAAAACGGATTGGGTGGAGCAGCGTTACTAAATGCTAATCAACAAACCAGTCCTCTAAAATTAGATATTTGGATAAGCTCAAAGATCTCTGTAGAAGAAAATCAAACAGAATATGTAAATAATACAGAAGTAGCAAAGAAAGGCTCACAAGATGCGTCATTGTTACCGATGGATGGTTCAGGCAACATAACGGAATGCCAATCATATTTTCAGTAGGTTTCTATACCAAGGACTCAAGCTTCTGTTAGGCTTTTTCGACAGGCGATCGCACATGCTGGATGTGAGCTTAAAGCAATGGGTAACGAGCTAATACCTCATCAGTTAAAGTGTCCAAGTATTCAAAAGTATGTTGTAGTTCAAAAGCGTTGTCATCACCCTTTTCTTTATTACATCGCCAACACATGATTTGCAAGTTGTTATAATCAAACATTTTTTCAGGGCATCGAGCCTTGTTTATCTTGTGGTCTACGGTGACATAGTTTGGGTGAAAATAAATTTTATTAGCGGTGTTTATGACTTTCCTGCCTCTTTTGTTCAGATACTCGTAACCCCGTTTGATAGCTTCTTGTTTTGACGATGTGCTATGAAAGTCTTGACCATGAACCATTTTACATCCACAATATTGGCAAGGTCTTCCCTTATACATTGCCCGATATTTATTGGGACTAATTGAGCCATGCTGAGGGTGAACAATCACGGACATATTTTGGCTCGCATTCCAGACTTCAGCAATCTCCCTTGCTTGATATAAAGCCCTAAGCTGTGATTTATTTATTTCCGTCATAAGAGTGTATAGTTCGTCAATGCTTCATCTGCTATCTTTGTAAGTCTTTTTTCGTTTGCTTCAAGAGCACTGACAGCTTTTTGAGCTATTCCTTTTGTATGTGCTGCATCCATTAGTGATAATTCAATCGCACCAACTAGATCGCCTTTATTAAGTTTGTGTTCAAATAAACTGGTGATATTATCGGTAAATTTGCCAAGAATTTTCCAAGAGTTCTTTACTTTATCCCATCCAATATTATAGTAACCCTGGTTACGAGCTTGTTGTTGCTGAAGTTTAGTTAGCGAACGAAAATGTTTTGTATTTCGTTTCTGCCATTCTCGATAATTCATTTTGTTACCTATGTCTATCGTTTTGGATAAGTTTGGCTATATTCTGCCACTGCTTAAAACCATAGTTATTAATTATATAAGTTTGGACGAAACTCAATTGTTCTCTCAAAGAATCAACTCTATTTTCTAGAGAACTAATTTTGCTTTTTGCTTCTGAAGTTTGTTGTCTGACACCATCTTTTTGTGTTTCGATTGTATCTCTTAAGTTGTTAACGGTATCGTTATAATCATTTTTGTGAATTAAGTCTTTTTCTAATAAGCTTTGCTTTCGGTCTTGCCCAACCTTTGATAAGCTACTAATCAACCAAAACCCTGCTTTATAGATTTCAGAGTTCTTAGGGTCAAGAAACTGTTTTAGTTTAGCATTGGCTTCTGCCGTTTTTTGAGACTGGCAATAGCGGTTGTAATTATTGGCTTCTTTGATAAGTGTCAATACTTCTAAGTTATTAGTTGCCTCAACTACATACTCATCAGTCATTTTGGCTTCTAACGCATACTTTGCAATACCAGATGCCCTACTAATTTTGGAAATTAACTTATTGCGCTCTTTTTTGCTTAGTTCCATCTTTCCGTCTGGCTTTGGTTAGAGTTTACTGGTTTTTGTGAACCTCTCTTACCAGTTTGCCTACTCCTCCGGTAAAGAAATTTTTTCTTTACAAACTCTTTGCATAGGACAGTTTTACCGAATGGGTTGAAGTGCGATCGCGAAGAGATCTGCTTCGCAGTGCGCAGTTAAACAAGTTAAGCTGGTAGCACTAGCTGACAGTGGGCAAAGGAACTGAGGTAGTGGGAACACTTAGACGGGTTTGGAAACTTCTGAACACCGATATCCGAGAGTTGGGTACGGTTGGAGATGTTACAGTCACTGGAGCAGAGGTTTCTAACGGGACTTTGACAAAAAATGGGGCTAAAAAGGGCTGAAAGCCTTATATATCAGTATTATTAGCTCGAAAACACCTAAACCCAGTCATAGTCAGGGTTTGGGGCTCAGCCCTTTTGCCAGGAAAAAATTGTCAAAGTCCCACTTAATAAAGTTCCTCCTGAGAGTAATGAAGCGATCGGATTAGGAGTAAGCCTGTTCCGAGTGCTGTATGGTCGAGAGTCTTTTGAAGATTCGAGCCATCCGCAGCAGAAGCGTTTTTTGCAATGAGTCTGGATTTGCGCTCATGAGGAAGTCCTGATTAACTTTGCCAAATCAAAAAAGCACTGTCGTGCCTTTGAGCGCTACAAACCCTATGGCGTCATGGCACTACTTAGTTCGGCGGCTGCCCTATCCCTTACCTTGGGTATTCGTCTTCCTACTTCCCTAAAAGCCATCATAGATGAGCGGTTTCTCCGCTCTGCTTTGTAGCACCTGATCGCAGCACCTTGTAAGGATATTACTAAGCTTTCTGCGAACAGGTGAATTCTGAAAAACCCTCTTACTTAGTAATTCTTGGTCCCATACCTACCTTCGCTGCATATATGGCGCGATCGCTTAATTCATCCTCAATCCGCAACAATCGGTTGTACTTAGCTACCCGTTCGCTGCGACATAAAGAACCAGTTTTAATTTGTCCTGCACGAGTTGCTACTGCTAAATCGGCAATGGTGGTATCTTCAGTTTCCCCAGAACGGTGAGAGATAACTGAACGAAAACCATTACGGGTGGCTAAATCAATGGTTTCCAGAGTTTCCGTCAAAGAACCGATTTGATTGAGCTTAATCAGAATCGAATTACCAGCACCCAAGTCAATACCTTTTTGCAACCTAGTAGGGTTAGTAACAAACAAATCATCACCAACTAACTGAATGCGATCACCAATTTTTTGACTTAGTAACTTCCAACTGTTCCAGTCTTCTTCATGTAGTCCATCTTCAATGGAAACAATGGGATACTGTCCCACTAAGCTAGCCAGATAATCAACAAACTCCTCTGGGGAATGAGATGCACCATCATAAATATACTGCCCTTCTTGGTAAAATTCACTAGCAGCCACATCCATTGCTAAGGCAACCTGCTCTCCTGGCTGATATCCAGCTTTTTCAATCGCTGCAATCAGCAATTCTAAAGCCGCTTGATTGGACTCCAAGTTAGGAGCAAAGCCACCTTCATCTCCCACACCTGTGAGTAAATTTTTCTCCTTGAGAACCTTAGCTAAAGCAGCAAATACCTCTGCACCCCACCTCAGTGCCTCTCGGAAGGAATCTGCACCTACTGGTACAATCATGAACTCCTGAAAATCGACATTATTATCCGCATGAGCACCACCGTTAATCACATTCATTAACGGTACTGGCAGCAAGTTGGCAAGGGGGCCCCCAAGATAACGATATAGAGGAACAACCAACTCAGCAGCAGCAGCTTTAGCAGTTGCCAAAGAGACAGCGAGGATCGCATTAGCTCCCAAATTCTTTTTATTCGGTGAGCCATCCCGGTCTATCATTTTTAGGTCAACGGATGCTTGGTCAAGAGCGTCCATTTGTAATAGCTCAGGAGTAATTTTCTCCTTAATGTTCCGTACAGCCATCAATACCCCTTTACCACCGTAGCGGTTGGGGTCATCATCCCGCAGTTCGTGAGCTTCAAAAGTACCAGTCGAAGCTCCACTGGGTACTTGAGCGATGCCCACAGCACCAGTCTCAAGACGGACTTCAGCTTCAACTGTGGGACGTCCACGAGAATCTAAAATCTCCCTGGCGTCAATTGCTTCAATTGCGGTTACTGACTTATCTAACATTTATCCTCCTTTAGTTAGCGCCGATGTGAAGATGAGGGGGAGAAATTATACTCAGTTCCAGACACCCTACAAGCAGATCGTTTCCCGGTTTAGAATAAGTCCTTTACTAAGGACCGAGAATTATCCTTAAGAATGTTTATCGATCCCCAATCCGATACTGCTTCGCTATTCCCTACTCGCTACACCCTTATTTATCGAGGGATAATAAGTAAAGAAAAACAGACTAAGGAGTCAAGATAAGCTCATGCGCATGTTACATACGATGTTGCGAGTCGCCAATCTCGAAGAATCCCTCAAGTTTTACTGCGATGTTTTAGGTATGAAGCTGCTGCGGCAAAAGGACTATCCTGGCGGCAAGTTTACCTTAGCTTTTGTTGGTTATGGAGATGAATCAGATCACACAGTCTTGGAATTAACTTATAACTGGGATGTTGAACAATATAACTTGGGAGATGCCTATGGTCACATTGCTCTTGGTGTTGAGGATATTTACCACACCTGCGAGCAAATCAAGCAACTTGGCGGGAAGGTTGTACGAGAGCCAGGACCAATGAAGCATGGTTCTACGGTAATTGCCTTTGTTGAAGACCCAAATGGCTATAAGATTGAGCTGATCCAACTGGGAACTCAAGGTTCTGCTCTCAAAGAAAAAGCTGCTGGAGTAGCAGATAGCTAGATTATTAGTCAATTGTCCTTTGTCAATTGTCTTTTGTACATTGTGACCAATGACCAATGACTAATGACCAATAACCAATCATTTTTATTGCGCTTTGTGTATTTTTGTAAACTTACTTAAAAAATGACGGTAATGACCAAGTAAGATCTAGTCGATAGAAATTCACTTCCACTATTAAATTTGTTGGTTCTATTCGGGAGGATAATATAGATATGCCCTTTTTAAACTTGTTAGGTATAGGTTTAGGCTTCTTTGGTAGCATCAACTGGGAATTAATTGCTCAGCTAACCATGCTAGCGCTAGTAGTAATTGCTGGTCCAGTAGTTATTTTCGCGCTGGCGGCCCTTAAAGGTGACCTTTAACGACTTGGTTGCTAGTTGTTGGTAAAAAGATATATAGCGTTTCTCATTGGGATGAGGTACAAAGTTCCTGGTTTTCGGGAATGGGGAATGGGGAATAGGAGATGTACCTCACGAATGTGAGAACTGCTATAAACAACATCTCAAGATATTGCATTGGGCGTATGCAATACGCCCCTAGAATCCCCACCAAGTGATTTTACCAATGGTTCAGGGAGATAACCTACTTTGTTAGAGAAGTCATATAAACTTATAGATTAGCGATTGTCAAAGCAATCGCTTTAAAACTTATATTCTTTGTTCATACCTAACACCTAACACTTGCTGCAAATACTGTCCCGTATAAGACTTTTGATTCTTTGCTACATCCTCCGGTGTGCCTTGGGCAATTATTTCCCCTCCTTTGTCACCACCTTCTGGACCTAAATCAATTACCCAGTCGGCACAACGAATGACATCTAAATTATGTTCAATCACTAAAACTGAATTGCCCTTATCCACCAAACGTTGCAACACATTTAATAAATGATGGACATCATAAAAAGATAAACCAGTAGTCGGTTCATCAATTAAATAGATAGTCTTACCCGTAGCGCGACGGGATAGTTCGGAAGCTAACTTGACTCGCTGGGCTTCCCCACCAGAAAGAGTTGGTGCCGGTTGTCCTAAGTGAATGTAACCTAATCCCACATCAACTAAAGTTTGTAGCTTGTTGGCAACTTTGGGGATATTTTTAAACACTGCTAACCCTTCTTCCACGGTCATATTTAAGACATCGGCAATGGAATGTCCCTTATACTTCACCTGCAAGGTTTCTCGATTATACCTAGCACCCTTACAAACATCGCATTGCACATAAACATCTGGCAGGAAATTCATCTCAATTACATTCACCCCTTGCCCACCACAAGCTTCACATCTTCCTCCTTTGACATTAAAAGAAAACTGCCCTTGCTTATAACCCCTAGCTTTGGCTTCAATAGTTTGGGTAAATATCTCCCGAATACCATTAAATACCCCAGTATAAGTTGCGGGATTAGAACGAGGGGTGCGACCAATGGGAGATTGATCAATAACGATCGCTTTATCGATGGCATTGAGTCCTTTAAGTTTAGCTAGTTGTTTGGGGAAAGGAATTTTATGACCAAGGTGATGTTGTAGAGCTGGGTAAAGAAGTTCGTTGACTAAAGTGGATTTCCCGGAACCAGAAACACCAGTAACACAGACAAGTTTACCTAGGGGAATTTCTGCATCCAGGTGTTTGAGGTTATTACGATGGGCGTCTTGGAGAACCAAGGAGCGTCCATTGCCCTTTCTTCTTTGAGCAGGAGTTGCAATTACTCGCCGTCCAGATAGGTAAGCACTAGTTAGGGAATTAGTTGCCGCTAGCAACTTGGCTAAATCTCCCTGAACGACAATTTCTCCTCCGTGAATCCCTGCTGCTGGACCAATATCAACAATATGGTCAGCGCTTCTAATTGTGTCTTCGTCGTGTTCTACCACAATTAAAGTATTACCCAAGTCCCTTAATTGGGTGAGGGTTTTGAGCAGCCGTTCATTATCCCGCTGGTGCAAACCAATACTAGGTTCATCCAAGACATAGAGGACACCTGTTAATCCTGCACCAATTTGGGTTGCCAGTCGAATCCGCTGGGCTTCCCCACCAGAAAGACTCATCGCTGGTCGGTCCAGGGTCAGGTAATCTAAACCCACATCGAGGAGAAATTGCAGCCTACTTTTAATTTCCTTGAGGGCCAGTTCACCAATTTGCGCTTGACGGGGAGAGAGTTGCAGTTGATTAATTCGCTCAAGACATTCCCCAATGGAAACTTCAGTTAAATCGGTAATCCGGTACTGTCCTAACTTTACCGAAAGGGCTTCCGGCTTGAGGCGTTTGCCATTACAGACGGAGCAAGGTTGATCAATTAGATAGGTTTCTAGCTTTTGTTTATAAGTTTCCGAGCTAGTTTCCTGGTACTGACGTTCTAGGGTTGGGATTATCCCAGCATAACGCCTGTAGTAACCTTGTTCATTGCCATAAGCAGACTCAGCATTGATAAAGATTTTTTCTGGGCTGCCGTGGAGGAGAATCTCCTGCTGTTGGGGGGTAAGTTGGTTCCAAGGAGTCTGGATTTCAAAGCCATAGGCTTGACCGACACTGTAGAGTAGGGACAGGTAGTAGGAGTTATCCCGCTCTGACCAAGGTGCGATCGCGGCATATAGGGGTTGGCTGGGGTCAGGTATGATCAGTTCCGGGGAAAAAGTGCGCAAATTACCTAAACCATGACAGTTAGGACAGGCACCATAGGGAGAATTAAAGGAAAACAAACGGGGGGATAATTCTTCCATTACTGCCCCATGTTCTGGGCAAGCAAAGTTTTCCGAAAAGATAATTTCTGGGTGGGTTTGTTGAGAGGAATTAGTGGCATTTTTGACGGAAGTACGTATATAATTACTATCAGTTAGGACTCCTGCTAACTCTCCTGATGTATCATTAATCACCTCAATAACCGCAATTCCACTGGCACGGCGCAGGCAAGTAGTCAGAGAATCCGTCAGACGCTCCTCTATACCTTGCTTTTTAATTAAGCGATCAACAACGACTTCAATGTTGTGAGTATAATTTTTAACAAGCTCAATAGAATCTGAAAGCTCTCTCACCTCCCCATTAACCCTCACGCGCACAAATCCTTCCGAAGCGAGACTCGATAGTAGCTTCTTATGAGTTCCCTTTTTCCCCCGAACTACCGGTGCCAGTAGGTGAAACTTAGTGCGGTCAGGAAGTTCCATTAAGCGATCGCACATCTGATCGATAGTTTGGGGAGCAATATTGCGCTCACAAAGAGGACAGTGGGGTTCCCCAGCTCTACCAAATAGTAACCGCAGGTAATCGTAAATCTCGGTAACCGTTCCCACAGTGGAACGGGGGTTATGGGAAGTGGACTTCTGATCAATGGAGATAGCAGGACTTAAGCCTTCAATGGCATCCACATCCGGTTTATCCAGTTGTCCCAGAAATTGACGAGCATAAGCACTCAGAGACTCAATGTAGCGGCGCTGTCCTTCAGCAAAGATCGTGTCAAAGGCCAAGGAAGATTTACCAGAACCGGAGACACCAGTGAAAACAATTAAGCGATCGCGGGGTAGTTCCAAGTCGATATTTTTCAGGTTATGTTGTCTAGCCCCCCGAATACGAATCGTGTTGGAGTTAGTGGAGTAATGTCTGTTAAGGTTATCGGCTGGTTGAGTTGACAAAGTATGAGCTGATTTAGGAGGCATGAAGGACAGCGTTATATTGCTTAACAATTTTAGCGCTGGAGAAGTTACCCCGGCAGAAAAAAAGGGTGGAGAGCTGGGGGAGCTGGGGGAGCTGAAGGAGCTGAAGGAGCTGAGGGACAAGAAGAGAACTTATAATTTTTGGATACTAATCTGAAAATAGGAGTCAGGAGTCAGGAGAGAAAGATTTTCATCCTTCGTTGTGAGGTGAAAGTTCATGGGAGTCTGAATTGAAAATAGACGCGGAGACGCAGAGAAATGAATTTTCATGCATGGTGGTGAAAAAAAATTTTTCATCGGAACTGCCTTCTGGCTTGTTTCTTCAGAGAGACGTAAATTCACCGGAGTTTTACACAAAACCTCCAAATACTTACAACAGCTTTATGGCTAATTTTTGCATATCAACTTAGGATAATAATTAAGTTAGAGCTTAATTGAAATATAGCTCTTGAGTAACAATCATTTGTTAATAAAAAAATAAATGGGGCATTTCACCGCAGTCAATTAATTAAGTAGTGAGAGGTAATTGTATGAATTTTGTTACATCTTTAGCTAAACGTTTTCTGTTGTCAACTGCCCCATTAGTCGCAACTTCTGTACTAGTTGCATCACCAAGTATTGCCGCCACTTTTGCTTCTTCTGAATCCTATTTTGAGCTAGATAGTTTTAGTCATAACCCTGGATCACTAGGAACTTTGGCTGTTACTGAGACTCTAACTGTTGCAGAGTATGGTGTAGTTGAAGCTACAGGCGATGCAGTTGCTTTTTTTGGATATGATGCAAATGAAGTAAATCAAGAAAATAGCAATGTATCTCCAGTTGGCTTCAACCATTCTCTGAGTCAAGCTAAAGGTGAGGGAACAGGTTACTCTGGTGTAGCACAGAGTGGTGCCGAAGTTACAGGATACAACTTTTTAGTCAACGCTGGTGAAACTTTTTCCTTTGGTTTCCGAGGTTTCCTCAAGCTTTTCACCTCAATTGACACTCCAAAAACTGAAAGAGCTAGGGCATCGGGAGGTTCATTCTTTCAGGTGTATGACACGAGTGACGAAAATAATTGGACTCTGTTAGATTCTTTCAATATCTTTGCCAACATATTCACTTCAGAAAAAGGAAATGGAGATTTTATTTCTCAACCTCAGTACAGTGGAAACATAGCACTGAATCCAGGGGGTACTAATGTAAATTATGGTTTTGGCGGAAACAACGAATTTGCCAATGCTTACTTTGATGGTTCCTATTCACGTACTTTCGAGAACGCAACTTCTCTAACTTTGGTAGAAGCTAAGGGTAATTATGCCAAGGCTGAAGGTGTTCCTGAGCCTTCTTTTATGATAGGTTCACTTTTATTCACCTTCATGGGTGCTAGGTATAGAGCCAAAAATAAAAGCCGTAAGTCCAGCTCAGCCGTTAGCTAATAACACCATTGAGAAACAAGGCAGGAAGCAGAGGGGAGTTTGGTGAAACGGTTGCTGCCATGTATCCAAGAATCCTGACTTCTTCAAGAAGTTGGGGTTCTGAACACGCCAAATACTATTAATTACTGCTAGAAGTAGAACTTGATGATGAGCTGCTGCTAGTATAACCATCAGAAAAGACATTGACTGTGATGGTTTGATTAATTATGTCCTCACTATCACCGGATGTATAGGCAATGCTCTTGGCTTCAGCAATACTTCTACCGTCAGCTGAAATTATCCGTCGTTTTAAAATTCTTCTGTATCCCATAATCAATTTCCTTTCTCTAGATTAGTTGAACAAACACTCCCAATTTTCAATTTCCAATTCCCAATTCCCAATTCCCATTAACTATAAATCATATAATTCACCTCGCTATCTAACCACTCCTTAAACATAGCTTCAAGAATCTCTTGATATCTTTTGGGGGTTAATTCAGCAGGAAGAAATTCTTTAACCATCAGAAGATGATGCCCTTCTTGCATGTTGAGAGGACCAATCACCTCTCCCACTTGCCCACTAAATACAGCTGCTGCTATATCTGGTTTTAGTTGCCAGCGGTCAATGGAACCAACAAAACCACATTGATTTCTGCGGTTTTCATCGAGATCGTAAAGATTGGCGGCTTCATAAAAACTGATTTCCTGTTCTTCAATTTGATAGAACAGTTCCTGGGCAACTTTAGCATCAGCTACAGTAAATTGATACAGGGAAACTTGCTCAAAATTAATTCGATTTTGAGCAAAATATTTTTCTATCTCTTTGCCGAACAGAGAGGCAGCTAATTTTTGCCAAAGCAAGCGATCGCAAATTCCTGCTTCCCAGTCATCTGGGGTAATCATCTGATCTTCTAACCAAGCTAAAGTATCTGCTGCCTTTTCCAAGCATTTTTCACGGCGCTGGCGATCCGCTTCAGCTTGAATTTCTTCTGGGGTAATGGTGATATTTCTTTTCTGAGCAGCTTTAGTAATTACTTTCTGATATAAAATTTTCTGATATACTTCCTGGTACTGTAGTTGTTTTTTCAGGAAGTTAACAATTTCATCCAGTTCTACAGATGCCCTTGAAAGATTCATAACTTCGCTTTTTGACTTGGCTTAGTTTATCACAAAAAGCTATATTCCCTCTAACTCTTTGCTAGGTTTGGAGGAAACTTCCAGTTTTGTTATTAGTCTTTTGTCGCAATGACCAATGACTAATAACCAATGACAAAAAACTTCTTCACTCAGCATTAACTGGAACTATTCTAAGACCAAGACCAGGGAAAACGCGACTGCCTACTCCTACTACTTTGTAGTTAGTCACTTCTTCGGCAGAACTATTGGAGCTCGACTCATTGCTGGATGTAGATAATGGTGCATCAAAGGCAGTGATAAAGGTTGTGGTGGAGGTGGTTCCTGTTGATGGGGAAGGTGAGGCACTGAAATTAGTAATGGTTGGGGCTGGCGCTGTTATTGTGGCAGTGGGGGTTGAAACCGTTGGGGTTGGTGCTGTTACTGTGACAGTGGGGGTTGAAACTGTGGGAGTTGGTGCTGTTACTGTGGCAGTGGGGTTTGAAACCGTTGGGATTGGTGCTGTTACTGTGGCAGTGGGAGTCACAACCGTTGGGGTTGGTGCTGTTACTGTAGCGCTGGTAGTGGGAGCAGTTGTTGTAGACGAAGTTGCTGTTGCATTAGCACCACTAGAGGTAGCTCCAGGAGTGAATATTGTCTGAAAGCTGTTACTGGTTCCCAGGGGTGAAGTGGCTGTTGCACTACTGGTGGCACCAGCACTGGTTGGACCAACAAACGAGCTGCTAGAAGAACTGCTGAAACTATCAGCCTGGGATGGTGGAGCAACAGTAATTAATAAGCCTCCAGCTAGGGCAAGGCATAATGTATATTGAGATAATTTAATCATTAGGCTCTCCTTTTATCAAGGAAGTAAAAAATTTTAAAGCTCCGCTAGATAATCTTCCGATGAGACTGAAGATTCTCTGGGGTTGCCTAAGTTTTGCAAAAACTTTACTTTAGGCGACAACTTACGTAACATTAGCAACAGCGTTAGTAGATGTGAAGGCAAATGCAGGACCACCAAAGTTAATAGCACCAGCAACGGCGCTGCCATAGGCTGCTGCTACTCCGAAACCTCTTAAACTAGCCTTTACATCAACATCGATACTAGTACTAACGGAAGCAGCAACTCCAATTTGAAATTTTTTACCTTTATACCCTCCTTCAATTTGCTCTTCTTCTGTCACGATTTCTAAGTATTCAAGATTACGAATAATCATTTCTTTTTCTTTGATAATTAGTTCGGTTTTTTTGTCTAATAACTTCGTCTAGTTACTAAACTGTTTCTAGATTAATTCTCCACTCTCTACCTATGTTGCCATTGTGGCAGTTTTGTTGTTTTTATTTTTGAGATTACTGGCATAGTAAAATACCCCCAATCAAATAGTTGGGGGTTAATATTACCAGTTTCTGGCTTTTGTACTCAATTAATAAATATAGAAGGGGCTGGCTGCTGCTGCACCAGATTTACTACTTGAACTTGACCCAGAAACACCAGGACCAACTACGGTTGCTGTGGTAGTCTTGGTCTTAGTTATACTCCAAGCACCAAAACCTAATGAACCAGCATCGGCTTCTGCTCCCGCTACGTTGAAAGTGAAGAATCCACCTTCGATATTGTTGTCTTCTTTTACTACTTCTAGGTGCTCCAGATTGCCAATAATCATTTCTTTTTTTCCGGTAATTAGTTTAGTTCTTTTGTCTAACAACTTTGTTTAGTTGCTTAACTGTTTTTACTTTATCCTTCCTCTCTCTATTGATGTTGCCAATTTGGCAGTTTTGTTGTTTTTATTTTTGAGATTACTAGCATAGTAAAATACCCCCAACTATTTGATTGGAGGAGTTCTGGTTAATAGTAGCTGATGTAAAATCTAAGACTTACGCACTCAACTGTCATGCTGAACGATTCAGGATGACATAATTTCGTTCTTATATTGGCGTCCAAACCAATGATTTAGAAAACCACCATATACTTTAGCACTTTTTTCATCAAGTACTTCTAGATGGGCCAAATCAGTAATTTTACTGAGACAGTTCTGTGAAGATGAATGCTTAGAACTAGTATTTGTTGTACCTTGCTTTTGTCCACCCTGTTGGCAGTTTTGTTTTTGCAATCGGTTGTAAGTGCGGTAGGGGATGTAGTGTAGAGGGTTGTGTCCAGCAAAACGCAGCATTAAAACACAAGCCCAGGAATACTTACCATCTAGGATAGCTTCCAGAATCTGGTTCAACTGTTCGGAATTAATACTCTTTTCCCGGTTGGTATTGGAAGCAGTAAATTGATAAGTCATGAAAATTACCTTGTTATCTATCTAAATGTAGCGGTTGTAAATTTCTGATTTATGTTCTCCTTGTAGGTAGATTAATCTATTTCTGTAACGAATACTAGTAGTTAACACCTATCTTCACTTAATCTTTAAAACTAACTGACGTGTTACCTAATTATGAAGCTTGTGTAAAGTAGCCTGATATTTTAGTGTTTTAACAAGAAATAGTAGTGGGAGCATCTTGCTACCTGTAAATAGGCAAAGGTAACAAGATACTCCCACTATTTTTTTCAAAAATAGGATGCACATTTGTGCATTGAGCAAATCGCATTTATCCCTACAATTCCAAAATATTTCGCTCCAACTACAGTAGAGCGCAAAACGGTACACTCTGACCTCTTAATGGAACATCGTCGGGAATTGCTAGTCAGCTAAGTTATTATATTTCATCAATGTGAAAACCGCCACCTTTAGCAGAGCAATCGACTATTTATCTCGATGAATCTGAAAAATTTAAATTTTCGGAAAATTCTGACTCCACCACTCGTGCCAGGATTCCCAGGCTTGCTCCAAGACAGAGTAGGCTTGTTCAGGGGAAGAATTCTCCTGTAACGGTAGAGACATATAAGTCCATAAACAACGATTGTCTCGCCAGCTTTCCCTACCTAGCAACACAGGCAGTAGACGAGTTAATTGGGTATCGTAGATATCTTGGTTTTGGATAAACTGTTCCCTGGTAACTGTACTTTCACCGCGTGGATTAATACAGGCACTCAGATAGGCACGCTCCTGGTGAATAAAGAGAACAGAGAAACCTATACCTCGACGATGAATTACTTTCCCTGAAAGTTCTTCTTCGGGAGGAGATGATTGAATCAAAGGATGTTCTCGTATAAAGTTATTAACTTCCCCCTCGGTGCGAACTACATAGCGCATCTCGATATCTAAGGGATAGTTGTTCTGGAGATATTGATAGTGTCTACCAACTAGAAATGTAGAACCAGCCTCTGTGTCTTTATTGACAACTTTCAGTGACTTGCTCTCGACTGAGAGCCATTGGGGTAAGGAGACATCTGGGGGAAAATCAAAGGGAGTCAATGTAGCTATAGTTGGTTCGAAGATTGATTTTCCTAGAACAAATACAGCAGCCGCGAAGTTGACAGCTAGCAGTGGTATTCGGAGTTGTTTCCAGTGGTTCATCAGCTTGAGAGCTCTTCATATTGGTTTTGTCGCAGCATCAAGAAGCAGATGAACCCATAAATGATCACAGCAATTACTCCAAAGATTTGTGAACCGTTGCCTACATGCCAATAATCAAAGGCTTGATTATTACCGGTGTTGGCTAAATAAGACATCAGAGTTACCCGAAACCCATTGACGATAAGTGCTACTAAGATAGCTGCTACTGGAGCTAAGATTTTTCTGAGCTTGTTAGTAGGGAACATAACTAGAACCAAAATTGATAGTCGCAGTAAAAAGTCCATACCTCTAGCTCCCGAACAACCTTCATAGACATTAACTACGGTGTTCGGCAGAATTATATTAGTTTGGTCGAGAGATACTTGAAATCCTAGAATCCCTAAGGTGAAAGCGGAAAATTTAGCCGTTAATGTGGTTAGGTTCTCTGAGATAGTTATAGTAGTTAGCTGTTCAAAGAGATAGGATAAGGCTCTCTCCCCAGGTAAGGCGAGAACCAATAGCAGGATAAATTCCTGCCAATATTGTTTTAATCCCTTGGCACCAGAAGCAATTAAACCTAGTCCGAAGGCGCAAATTAACGGGAACAGTTGCAAGAAAAAACCGCCACTGGATAGCTGGGTAGTTTTGAACAATGCCAAAACCAGGATAATGGTACCTAACAGACTGGAGAAAAGACCACTCTCTAGGTTAAGGTCATCTTTTTTCTCCCAGATTAAGGATATGATAGCCCCCCAAAAAATGATACTCAGGCTCATTGCCTCAAGATCATCTGCTTTAGAGCTTAAGTAGAAATGAATGGTAACTAGGCAGGCGGCAATGCCTAGTAACCAGTATTTGGAATTATTTACAAGTTTGAGCGTATGCATGTTCAGTACAACGTCATAATTGAGCGGTAAAGCGACTTCCAACCGTCTCTTTAAATGACCCTGACTTCTAACAACAAGATAGCTCTAGATTCATCAAGCCGCAATTTGAAGAAGGTTGCCATAGTTGTTAGTTGTTAGGTTAATGGGGGGCGTCTGCTTACTCTTTTCTCCACCCCTCTTTTCGCTTACCCTCCCTTGAGGTAGATTGGATTGGGTATCACAAACTGACGCCACCCTTTTGTAACTGCTGGAAGGGTTCTAGCAAGATGTCAACAATGCGACGGCGGCGGATGATAATATCAGCATTAGCAGTCTGACCTGCTTTGAAGTAGATAGCTTGACCTTTGCCATCGACATAGTTACGGTCTAGGCTGACTTCCACTTTATAAATTGAACCTAGTTGTTGATCAGCTTTAGCATCAGCAGAGACAGAAGTAACTTTGCCAGAAACAATGCCGTATTCTTGATAGGGGTAAGCATCAAATTTGACTTGTGCTGGCATACCTTTCTTAATAAACCCTGCCTCACTGTTGGGTAATTTAGCTGAAAGAACTAGAGGTACACCTTGAGGAGCAATTTCAGCAATGGTTTGGCTGGGTTGAACAACTTCACCAATATTGCTGATGTTGAGAGAAGAGACTGTTCCATCAACTGGTGCATAGAGATACTTCTGTTTGAGTTTTGCCTTTGCACTAGCTAGCAGCTTTTTATTCTCGGCAATTTTAGCTTTGAGCTGAGTCTGTTCCACCTCCAATTTCTGAATTTGCTGCTGACTCTCCAGTTGAGTTTGGCGCAGTGCTGCTTGCTTTTGGGTTAGACCTGCCTTAAGTTGGTCAATTTCTGCTAGAGTCTGGTTGAGGTTACCTTGAGTTTGGACACTCGTCGAGGCTTGTTCCCTGAGACTCTGCTGAGCTTGAAAGATCTGTTCGTTGGTGTTGGTTGCATCATTCAAATGACCTTGGGTAATCGCACTCTGACTAGCACGAATCTCTCGATCAATGTTAAATATGTATTCTTTGGAAATTGCTCCTGCTACTAAAACTGGTTCTAGCTCTTGGCGTCTTTGTTGGAGAGCCTTCACCTCCTGATGGCGCTGAGCAAGTAATTCTTGGGCTGTAGCTGCCAACGGTTCTAGCCTCTTTAACCTGTCCTTACTAGCAACCTGGGCTGATTGGAGTTGAGTCAGCTGTTGTCGTAGAGTCTCGGCTTTGGCATTTGCCTGAGCAATTGTAGCTTGTTGAGCTTGCACATCTGCTTTGGCAATATAGTCACGGGTTTGAGCTTCCAGACGGGTTCTGTCAATCAAAACTATTCGTTGACTTAGTTGAATTTGGTCTGTTTTGATCAATTGTTCTAAACGCTCCACTTCCGTATTGGCAAGCTCTGTATCCAACTCCACCAACACTTGCCCTTTTTTCACCGCTTGCCCTTCTTCTATCTGAATACTGGCAACCTTATCTATATCAATTGGGCTAATTTTATAAACCTGACCCTTAGGTACCAACTTTCCTTGAGAATGGCCCACTTCATCAATTTGTCCAAAGGTTGCCCAAGCACCAAAAGCAAGACAAAAACCTAAAGCCCCTAACATCAGTTTCCCCGGAAGTGCTGCTGGGGGCTGATCAAGTACCGTTTGTAAAGATGTTGACCAGTTGCCAGAATGGTCAGTATCTGGTGGTGGTGTAGAAGTGGTAGGCTCAGGGGAATCCTGGGGCGGCGTCTCTGATACTGATGGGATTGAGACTGCTGTACCTCCATAGATCAAATCAGCATCAGTCAATGGCTCATATGTTTGACTGAAGGAAATTTTTTTAGTAGCTGGTAGATTAAATTTTTCCATAATAGTGACCCTAAATTAGCGTTATGTCTGAGTTTCAATAAGTTTTATCACCCTCAATTCTCAATTCTCAATTCTCAATTCTTCATTCTCAATTCTCCATTCCCAATTAAAGCTCCAACTGCTGTTGAGCTAAGTGGTAGTAAAGCCCTTGAAGTGCCATCAACTCTTGATGAGTACCGTGCTCTACGAGAATACCTTTATCCAGAACCAAGATACCGTCAGCATTGCGCACCGTAGAAAGGCGATGAGCAATAATAAAAGTAGTGCGATCGCGACTAATTTGAGCGAGATTTTGCTGAAACCGTCGCTCTGACTCAGTATCGAGAGAACTAGTCGCCTCATCGAGAATGAGAATATTCGGACTCCCCAACAAAGCTCTAGCGATTGCAATCCGTTGCCGTTGTCCCCCAGAAAGGTTGGAACCTCGCTCTCCCACTTTCGTGTTATATCCCAAGGGTAGGGCTTGAATAAAGGGATGGGCTTCTGCCAGTTTGGCAACCTCTACGACTTGTTCCATCGTATAGTTAGGTCTATACAGAGTGATGTTTTCTAAGATGGTTCCCGAGAATAAGAAGGACTCTTGGGGTACAACTCCCAGCTGAGAACGCAAGGACTGAGGAGAGACATGGCAGGTATCATGTCCATCTATAGAAATACGTCCAATGGTGGGATGATAAAAGCCTTGGAGCAACTTGATCAAGGTACTCTTGCCGGAGCCACTGCGCCCGACAATGGCTATAGTTTGGCCTGGTTGAACCTCAAAGGAAATGTTCTGTAAGATATATTTGTCATTTTCCTCATCGCTGTAGCGGAAGCTCAGCTTTTCAAACCGGACATCACCCTTAAGTTGAGGCAGCACCAGCATCGGTTGCTGGGGACTTTCCTCTGGTTGAGTGGAAAAAACATCATTGAGTCGTTCCACAGACACCAGAATTTCTTGCAACTCATCCCAAAGACTTACCAACATTAAAATGGGGCTGATGACTTTGCCGATAAGCATATTAAATGCCACAAACTGACCAATAGTCAGTTGATCTTCAATAACTAAGGTGGCTCCGTACCATAGTAGAGCTGTACTACCCAAAGTATTAATTAAGCCACCAGTAGACTGCAAGCCATTTCCCAGTTTCTGTCCCTTGAATCTGGCATTTAACATACCAGTCAAGCGATCTTCCCACCGCCAGCGCACCTCTTGTTCTGAGGCTGCTGCTTTAATAGTGGCTACTCCCTCCATCATTTCTACTAACAGAGAGTTTTGCCCTGCATCTTCTTTAAAGATTTCCCGGGAGAGCTTGCGCAGAAAAGGACTTGCTAGAACTGTCAAGATAACCAAAGGTGGAATCAATGCCAACACCAATAGAGTCAATTGCCAGTTGTAGTAGAGCATTAACCCGATATAGACAAACACCATCAACGCATCTAACCAGGCGGAAATAGCTTGTTTGGTAAGGAATGTCTGAATTTTTTGGGCTTCCTGAACCCTGGTAATAATGTCTCCCACTTGGCGAGCTTCAAAAAACTTCAGAGGTAATCTCAGAGCATGGTTGATAAAACCACTGATGAAGGTAAGATCCAGCCGATTGGAAAAATAGTCGAGTAGGTATTGTCTGGTAGCAGTTGTGGCAATACTCCAAATGCCAAACAGGACAAGTCCAATAGCAAAGACATGCAGGGTGATAAAGCTTTTATTAACTACCACCCGATCCAAAATAATTTGGGTAAACAGGGGGGTAATCAGACCAAATAATTGCAGTAACAAGGAAGCCAGGAGAATTTGCCCAATCAAGGAGCGATAGGGCCACAGCAAAGACCAGTAGCGATTCAGAGAGTTCTTTTCTTCTGGAGTAGTTGCTAGTTGTGCCGTGGGATCCACCAGTACCGCAAATCCACTCCAGCTGTCAAGAAACTTTTGACGTGGGAGCTTGCGTATCCCTACCGCTGGATCTGCAATAATAATGCGATCGCCTTTAATGTTGTAGACAACCACATAGTGCTCTCCTTCCCAGTGAGCAATCCAGGGTTCAGTCCGAGCAACCAAGCGGTTCAAAGAAGCACGCACTGGAGTAGCGCGAAATCCCAAGCTTTCTGCTGCTTTAGCTAAATTTTTCAAAGAAGCACCGGAACGACCAACTCCTGCTAAATTGCGCAAAGTGTTGATACTAAACTTTTTGCCCCAGTACTGCCCGATCATTTTCAAGCAGGCAGCTCCACAATCAGAAAAACTTTGCTGTTGAATAAAGGGATACCGTTGCCAAAATCCTCTACCCCAACGACGACGCATTCCTGGCTCAGGAAAATCGACTTCTGGCTCTTCAGGAGCAACTGAGGTAGTTACTTGGCTAGAGGTATCTTGTGTCTGAGGAGGAGGAAGAATCTTCTTCCCAGAAGGCTTACTCCGACGAGGAAGATACCCGTTACTCGTAGCCGAATTTTGCATATCAACAGGAATGCCAGCTTGTTCGACAACCTGCCAATGTTCTTTTGGCAACTGATAAACCAACAAATCAGTCTCAGCAATCCAATCTTTAGATATAGGCTGAGGATAGCCCCAACTCTCTTGTGCAAATGATGGTTTTAAATCCCCATCATCACCAGTGAGAACCTTCTGCCTTCTTTTAACTATTTGACCACTATACAGCCAGAACCGTCCAGATTCCCAGGAGTTAGCTAAGGCTTCCCCAGCACGAATCTGGGTTTCCCTGATATAAGGCATCACCTCCTGTAGCTGCACGATTGGCAAGCGTCGCCAATCTGTTGCTGTTTTAAAGAAAATCAGTCTTTGCCGAGATAAGGCTGTGGCACGCAGTTGTTCTTGCCAATGGGGAAGTTTATTTAACCAAGACTGGAGTTGGCTACCCCCAATCCAAGCAATTTGACTATCACTAGCTGCCACCGCCTGGGTTAGGGAAGGAATATTGCTAAACAGAGCCTCCGTGCCAAAACTTTCCCCTGCTTCCAACACCATTGTGGAAACTTTTTTACCCCCTGCTGCGTCAAGACCAAGTAACCGTACTCGACCTTGACAAATTAAGTAAAAACACTGATTTCTGTGATTCTGTTCAAGATGAACCGAATTTTTTGAATCATTGGTGAAATTATTATATTTAAGTACCTCGTCGCCTAGTTGAAACTCAGAGATTTGAAAAGCTTGGCTGAGTTGATCAGCGAAGCCAGCCTCCTCTTGAGTAAGTCTCAAGAGCTTGCCAATATTAGACAAACTTTGGGAAGTATGAGGATGGTTAGGATGATGTTCCTGAGTTTTTAACATGCATCTCACTCGAAAAAACCACGCTAAAGACCCCGTTCTAAGCAGGCTAGTTGTCTAGCTGCTAATTTAGGGTTGAGAAAGAGTGGTGCGAGTATTGCCGCTTACTTACTGCACCCATAAAGCTTATCCCACGACTAGAGTATGTGGAGTTTACCCTCCTTTGCGCCACTACGCTCTAAGTGGAGCATCCTGAAGGGTATACGTGCCGCTGTGTTCTACTCTTCGAGAGCCGAGGAAGGTATTTATGTCAAGTGTCACAGAAGCTTTTGTACTAATGACCAATGACTTTAGCAACAGGTAGTTATCTCCCCCATCTCCAGAAGGAATGGGATTCCCACTGCTTTTTGTGAATATTATTTCCGCTGTAATACACTAGTTGTTTAGTTGTTCTTTAGTGTTTTAATAAATTACTTGAGAGAATTCAAGTAATTTGTCCAAACTTTAAATAACTTTTACAGAGTTTAGAAAAAATCTTGAAACAATCTTCACACTGCTCTCGGCATTTTGGATTGAAATGCAATTACTAGTTACACTGCTTTATCAAGCAAGTCAAAAGCATTATAATTGCAGTAATAAAACACCTCCTTACTTTTCATTTATAGTGAAAATTTAACCAGGTTAAACCTTGAAAACCGGTTGCTTGTCCTCATCAAGAATTTTTTATAAGGATCGCGTGTAGCAAATTTTTCCAATAGTAACAAATTTTTATGAGTTTTTGATCAAACTTTGATGAGAAAATTTTCATATTTACATTAATATAGTTTTTATTAATTTTTGGTTAATTTAGTATAAATAATAATAATAGAGTTAGTCATTAGTCATTGGTCATTTGTCCTTTGTACGCTTTGACCAATGACTAATGACTTATAACAAGGGACGGCAATACCCCAAAAGGAATAGGTAAACACCGATCCAGGCGATCGCACTCCAGTTTTTAGAATGTCCTTAGATAGTGCAATGTGGCGGAAATAACCCAAAGCGTGAAAAAAGCTTAACAAGCTTACCCTACAAGCTTTCTTCCCTCCTGCCTTCTGCCTCCTGCCTTCTGCCTTCTTGCACTAGGATAATCAACAAGTAAAGGAATTTCTATGCAACCAACTAACCCTAACCAATTTACAGAAAAAGCTTGGGAAGCGATCGCTCGTACTCCAGATATGGCTAAAGCGGCTCAGCAACAGCAGATTGAGAGCGAACATTTGATGCAAGCACTGCTGGAGCAAGAAGGACTAGCTACGAGTATTTTTAATAAGGCGGAAGTCCCAGTGCAGCGACTGCGACAAGCGACAGAAGATTTTATCCAGAGTAAACCCAAGGTTTCCGGTAGCAGCGAATCGATCTATCTTGGACGTAGCCTAGATACTCTCTTGGATAGGGCAGAATCTTATCGTAAAGACTACAAAGACGAATTTATCTCCGTTGAGCACCTCATTCTGGCATATCTTAAGGATAACCGCTTTGGCAAAGCTCTCTTCCAAGAATTTAAACTAAATGAAAAGAAGCTTAAAAGTACGATTGCGCAGATTCGAGGAAACCAGAAAGTGACGGACCAAAATCCAGAAGGTAAGTACGAAGCACTAGAAAAATATGGACGCGACTTGACACAAGCAGCGCGGGAAGGGAAACTTGACCCGGTGATTGGACGGGATGATGAAATTCGCCGCACGATACAAATTCTTTCTCGTCGCACCAAGAACAACCCGGTATTAATTGGAGAACCAGGAGTTGGCAAAACTGCGATCGCAGAAGGATTGGCACAGCGAATTGTGGCTGGTGATGTACCTCAGTCCCTTAAAGATAGGCGCTTGATTGCTCTGGATATGGGTGCTTTGATTGCTGGTGCTAAATTTAGGGGTGAATTTGAAGAACGCCTCAAAGCAGTGCTCAAGGAAGTTACTGACTCCCAGGGTCAAATTATCCTCTTTATTGATGAAATTCACACTGTTGTTGGTGCTGGAGCGACTCAAGGTTCAATGGATGCTGGTAACCTGCTCAAACCCATGTTGGCGCGGGGTGAGTTGCGTTGTATCGGTGCTACCACCCTCGATGAATACCGCAAGTATGTAGAAAAAGATGCGGCTCTAGAGCGTAGATTCCAACAAGTTTATATTGACCAACCTAGTGTAGAAGATACCATTTCCATCTTGCGCGGTCTTAAAGAGCGCTACGAAGTCCACCACGGGGTCAAGATTTCTGATAATTCCTTAGTAGCAGCAGCAACCTTATCTACCCGCTATATTAGCGATCGCTTTTTGCCAGATAAAGCTATTGATTTAGTCGATGAAGCTGCAGCAAGGCTGAAAATGGAGATTACTTCTAAGCCAGAAGAACTCGATGAAATTGACCGCAAAATTCTCCAGCTGGAAATGGAGAAGTTATCCTTGCAGAAAGAAAGTAACCCTGCTTCTCTAGAACGTTTAGAAAGACGGGAAAAAGAACTTGCCAATCTCAAGGAAGAGCAAAGAACTTTGAATGCTCAGTGGCAGTCAGAAAAAGGCGTAATTGACCGCATTCAGGGTATAAAAGAAGAGATTGACCGCATAAATGTGGAAATCCAGCAAGCTGAGCGAGATTACGACCTCAACCGGCTTGCAGAGCTGAAACATGGGAAATTAGCACAGTTACAAAGATACCTACAAGCAGCTGAATCTCAGCTGGCGGATACTCAAACTAGTGGTAAATCGCTGCTGCGGGAAGAAGTTACCGAAGCCGATATTGCGGAAATTATCTCCAAATGGACAGGAATTCCCATCAGCAAGCTAGTGGAGTCAGAGAAAGAAAAGCTACTGCACTTAGAAGAAGAACTGCACAAGCGGGTAGTAGGACAAGACGAAGCCGTTACTGCTGTTGCCGATGCCATTCAGCGCTCGCGAGCTGGTTTAGCTGACCCCAATCGTCCCACTGCTAGTTTTATTTTCCTTGGTCCCACTGGCGTTGGCAAGACAGAACTAGCCAAAGCTCTTGCTACCTATCTCTTCGACACGGAAGATGCGATGGTGCGGATTGATATGTCTGAGTATATGGAGAAGCACACCGTCTCGCGACTGATTGGCGCTCCTCCGGGATACGTCGGTTACGAAGAAGGGGGACAACTAACAGAAGCTATCCGTAGACGTCCTTATGCCGTAATTCTCTTCGACGAAATCGAGAAAGCACACGCCGATGTCTTCAATGTCATGCTGCAAATCTTGGATGATGGTCGCGTTACCGATGCTCAGGGTCATACGGTAGACTTCAAGAACAGCGTGATTATCATGACCAGCAATATTGGTTCCCAGTATATCCTGGATGTGGTCGGTGATGACTCTCAGTACGATGAGATGCGAAATCGGGTAATGGAAGCCATGCGTACTAGTTTCCGTCCAGAGTTCCTCAATCGCATTGATGAGGTTATTATCTTCCACGCCTTGCAAAAGGACCAATTACGCTATATTGTCCAGCTGCAAACCCAGCGTCTAGAAAAACGGCTAGCAGAGCGTAAGATGTCCCTGAAGCTCTCCGAAAGTGCGATCGCATTCCTTGCAGAATTAGGTTATGATCCAGTCTTCGGCGCACGTCCCCTCAAGCGAGCAATTCAGCGGGAACTAGAAACCCAAATTGCTAAGGGTATCCTCCGGAGTGAGTTTAACGATGGTGACACTATCTTTGTGGATGTCGAGAACGAAAGGCTTGCCTTCAAGCGCTTACCAGCTGAGTTATTGACTACTCAGTCTAATTAGAAAGTTCGCCGAAGCGTTCTCGATAACGCGCTAACAAAGCTTCTACATCTTCTAGCTGTTGTTGAGCTAATTCTCGCTCTCGGCGTTCAGATTTAGCTTGCTGTTGAGCTAATTCTCGCTCTCGGCGTTCGAGAGTTAATTGCTCTGTGGGAATTGGCACTATCTCCCCTTCTGGGGTAAAGTAGCGCAGTTGACGTTCCTCAACACCTAAAAACAAACCTAACTCCTGACTCCAGTGCCACCCTCTAGGATTGACTTCTATCGGTTGATAGTTCCCCTCTACCAACCTGAACCCCTTAAATTCTAGTGTTCCAGGGTGAAACCAGAAATATTCTGGAGTTTGGAACGTATCTTGGTAAAGAATTTTTTTCGTAGTTCTATCGGTTTTTGCAGTTTTGTTAGAGAGAATTTCAATAATTAAGTTGGGAAAGCGATTATCTTCTTGCCAAACTACCCAGCTTTTACGAGGTGTGGCATGGGTATTGAGAACTACAAAGAAATCTGGTCCCCTAAATTTGTGAGGCTTGCCCTTGATTTGCTGTTGTTCATAATAAATACTGATGTTTCCCGAGGCAAAGAAATCATTTCGTTCCCGCCACCACCATTCCAGGCAAGTCAGGAGTATGAGAATTTGTCTTAGGTGCAGGTGGGTTTCCAACTGAGGTTCATCACTCCATAACTCGTTGGAGGGAATGATAGCAGGTGGAGGTTGATTGGTTAAGGGTTTAAAATCTTTAGCTAGGGACATAAGTCAGTCACCAGTATAGGTGTTAGGTTTTAGGTTTTAGGTTTTAGTGTCTATAATCTTTCATTTTTGTTCAGTATTTTTCGGAAAAGAGCACTGTACTGTAACTTTGAGATTACTTTTAGCAGTTCCTTTGGTGACGTAGGGAACTCCTGCCTCGCCACCAAGTTCGATACCGAATTCTAAGGTAACTTTTTCTACCTCAGCGATCGCAACTTTTTTAAAGGCACTCAAAGTATAGATTGTGTAGGCTCGAATCGTCCCTTGAATTGCCTGAAAATTTTGAGCCATTTGCTTTTTCAGAGTATCAGAACTCATCCCTTTGCCAGTCACAGCTTCTTCTTCCTCTTCCTCTACAGTTTCTTCTGTGCTGACTGAAGGAGCCTCCACATCTTCCGTGGCTTCAATATAAATTACAGTATCGTCATCTAAGCGGATCGGTGTGAGTTTGGTCATAGATTGAAACCAATGAAATATATTTTATATTATTAAAATAATTTGCTACAGAGTTAGTCATAATCTTACTCTAACCAGAAACTCTGTAACGCTTAGTCAAGCCTTTCAAAGGGACATCTATGAGTCGGGATGCTGTCGTAGTTGGGATTAATACCTACAGTTTTGAGCGATTAAGCAACTTGAAAGCACCTTCAGAGGATGCTGAGGCAGTTGCTCAGTCCCTTACGGAGTATGGCGACTTCAAGGTGAAGCGGCTCCCTGCTGTTAAGGATAAACAAAATAACAGAATTCGTGTAGGTCGCACTCCCAAATCTAAAGTGACTCTGACTGAGCTGGAAAATGCATTAGTCGAGCTGTTTAAGCCTGAAGGGGAAAACATCCCAGACACAGCCCTATTGTATTTCTCTGGGCATGGACTCCGTAAAAATCGAGGCATTCCGGAAGGCTATTTGGCTACCAGTGATGTCAACCCTGATTTTAATATTTGGGGTTTATCCCTGCAATGGCTGCGCCGACTGCTGCAAGCAAGTTCTGTGCGGCGGCAGATTATTTGGCTTGATTGCTGCTATAGCGGTGAATTGCTCAATTTTGAAGAAGCTGATCCGGGAAATAGAGGTAAAGAACGCGATCGCTGTTTTATTGCTGCCTGCCGGGAGTACAAGGAGGCTTATGAAGAAATCAGTGGTAATCACAGCATTTTTACGAGAGCCTTATTACAGGGACTTGAACCTAAGCGGCGAACCGATGGCTTGGTAACTAATTACACCCTAGTCAATTTTATTAATCAGGCATTAAAGGTAGCACCCCAGCGTCCCATTTATGCTAATTCTGGTGGTCAAATTATCCTTACCGGCAGAAGGGTTGAGTCGGATAATTTGCCTTTGGAGGGCATTTGTCCCTACAAGGGTTTAGCTTATTTTGATTGTAATGAGGAAGACCCTCAATATTTCTATGGGCGAACTACGCTAACGGATGAGTTACTAGAGCAAGTGCGAAAGGGAAATTTCCTGGCAATACTAGGAGCCTCTGGGAGTGGTAAGTCTTCGGTGCTCAGAGCTGGGTTACTCCATCAGCTGAAGGAGGGAAAGTCGTTATCTAATAGTGACACTTGGCCCATCTATATTTTTAGACCCACTGAGCATCCCCTTAAGAGTTTAGCGGAAGTCTTTGTAGAACCGGAACTATCAACTATTGATCGTGCTAGCCAGCTTGCTAAGGCAACTGAATTGATTAGTACTGGTGCTGTTGGCTTAGGGCATCTGGTTACCGCTGCTGCTGGTGAGGGGCGCGTGGTGCTGGCGGTGGATCAGTTTGAGGAAGTTTTTACTTTGTGTCGGGATGAAACGGAGCGGCAGCAGTTTTTTGCATGCCTGTTGGGAGCATTGGAGCCGAACAACAGTAAACTCTGCTTGGTGATTGCTATGCGAGCAGATTTCTTTGGTAAGTGTGCTGAGCAGGAATATACGGGATTAGTTAGCCAAATTCAGGAGCATCTGGTGACTGTAACACCAATGACTCAGGAGGAACTAGAGCAAGCGATTACTGAACCAGCTACAAAGGTAGGCTTAGATGTTGAAGGAGAACTAGTTACCCAAATGGTAGCAGATGTGGCAGGACCTGGTAGTTTGCCCCTCTTGCAGTACACCCTAACCGAACTGTGGCAGCAACGCACAGTAAATCACTTGACTTTAGCAGAATATATCCAGTTGGGTGGGGTACAGGGGACACTACAAAACCGAGCTGAGGAAGTGTATGAATCTTTGTCTGAGGACGAGCAACTAGCAACCAAGCGGATTTTTTTGCGGTTGACGCACTTGGGTGAAGGAACCGAGGATACAAGGCGGCAAGTTTTCAAACGAGATTTAGTTACTGCCCAGCAATCGGAAGCATTGGTAGATCAGGTAATCCAGAAACTAACAGATGCCAGATTGATAGTAACCAATGAACTACGACAGCGGACAGACGGCAACCAGACGGAAACTGTGGTGGATGTTGCCCATGAAGCTCTAATTCGCCATTGGATTCGACTGCGCCAGTGGGTGAATGAGAACCGAGAGGCGCTCAGAATCGAGCGCAAGATTGAGGCAGCGGCTCAAGAGTGGCAAGGGAAGGGAAAGTCTGAAGAAATTGCTTTTCTCCTGCAAGGACCCAAATTGGCGGAAGCTGAGAGTTACCTTCTGGATTATTCTGACCTTGGTTTGCTGTCGAGCTTGGCTCAAGAATTTATTCAGGTGAGCCAAGCTGTTCGCGATCGCTTGATTCGAGAAGAGGAAGAACGGCAGCAACGGGAGTTGGAACAGGTTAGGAAAGCATTAAAAGAGGAAGAAAAGGCACGGAAAGCAGAGGAAAAAGCTCTAAAAGAAGAGAAAAAAGCTCTAAAAGCAGCTCAATGGAGGACAGTGGCTGTAAGTATTGCTTCACTAATTATCGTAATGTCTGGAGGTTTTGTTTTTTGGCGACAGCGGCAGTTTCAAACAGATTTTTATGACATCTGGAGTGACATAAGTCCTGATATTGCCAGAGATGAAAAAGTGGAAAAAACATTACATCAGCTCCTAAAGCAAGCAGATTCATATAAACAAGCAGCAGACAGAAATGGACAAGAAATAGATATTGAACGGGCACTCGCATATTACAGAAAAGTTCGTGCAGAGATAGCTGAAAATTTTTCTATTTTAAGTAATAAACAAGAATTTGAAGAACTTTCTCAAAAATCAGAGTCATCTCTGAATTACATGATTCAAAAATATCGAATACCACAACTGGAACAAGAACTGAAGGATGCAAAAATAAATCGTCAATTTGGAAAACTGATAGAAACTAGCATCCCGAAAGATTTTGAAGATCAGTACACAAAAGGACCTCTGAAAACGACATATGCAATTTTGATGAGAGAATTAGGTGCAAAAGCAGACCTAAATGATGATGGTTTAGTTTTTAGTAAAGTAGAAGCAGATCAAATGCCCTGTGAAACTTTGAAAAAGATTCAGGAATTGTGGCGCAAATATACTGAAAATCGTTGTGGTTTTTATGATCAGCAATCTTCCCACCTTGATCGAATATCCTCTATTTCCATTCCTGCCTGTCCTGAACTTGCAAGTGCAACTCTCACAAGTTTAATCTTTCCACCTCCTTACAGTTATGCGATAGATCGTTTAAATTACTGCAAAATTGCTCCTCATAATTTATTACCTTAGAGTTGGCTTAGATTTGAGTACATTTCCAACCGATCATTAAGAAAAAACAAGAACTATTTGGATGAAAAATTGATAAAAAAATCGATATATTATCGCATTAAGAAAACTCATCTTTGTAATTTATTAATGCCTTCTGTTAGTGCTGCACTTGTACCGCTTTATATTCTAGCAACCTGTGCTGATGGCAATGCTGAGGATCTGCGGAATACAGCAGCATCTGTTAACTTCTTGAGGGAACCTGTGACTTTTCTTATAGAGGGAAAGCGAGCCATTTCAGCTGACCTGAGTACTAGATTACAGGGTGGTGATCGTCGGCTAATTGTTGACAGAGGTGGTGAAGCAGGACTCGGTTTTGTAGAGATATTGAACACTGGAAAAGAAGCACCATTATTTAGCGCAAGAATTCTATACTATGCCCTTGCTGACAGGCTACCAGTTGAATATCAATACCCTTGTAGGATGAAGGGGGAAAAATTTGCCATTGGTTGGCTGGAAGGCCAGCAAAGAGGAAACTGTGACGACGTAGCCACCGTTGGACCACCTACCAGGTGGAGCGGACGTAAAAACCTACTCAAGGCAGAAGTCTCTGACAATATTATCCGCTATTGCAGTGCAGTAGCAAATTCAGGTCAGGGATGGGGAGCCATTGTTTCTAACTCTCCCTGGGACATTTTATCTACCAAAGACCCCTGTGAGCAAGCAGTTCAAAAGTGTGAAGAGCTTAGTTTTGGTAGCTCATGTTCATTAATAAATATGGGTGAACAAGATATCACAGAACCAGATGAACAATTCACTGCGGTACTTAAATGTGCAAATCAGGCTTTTCCCAGTCCGAAGGGTAAGCTGACATCCTTGCAAAATTGGTTGTCAGCCCGCTCAGAGAATAACAATTTTCGCTCATCATCTTGCTCTCTGCATGTTCTTAGTTTCGATGAGTTTTTAGTTTTCCCAACTACTAACGAGACTACGGTAATTCAGACCAGATTGAATACCAGTGTTGCTCCTAATGGTAGGTTTGAAATTGTCATTTTAGCAGGAAAAGTCACAATTGTCTCCGCAGATCCTAACCTAGACCCCTCAAGATTAGAAGCAAGGCAAATCTGTATTCCGTCTAATGAAGTAGAAGCTTGTTTAACCTCCAATCGAGACCTAGATTTGAATACTCGTCAACAAATATACGAATCACTTCATGTTCAGGGTTTTATAAACCCTGACAAATGGTCATCGTATCTTGAGCTTGATATTCAGCGATATCGAAATGCTGTGCGGCAGCAATTTTTTCCTCAAGAGTTAGAGACACCACCAGAGCCAGAAACACCACCAGAGCCAGAAACACCACCAGAGTCAGAAACACCACCAGAGCCAGAAACACCACCAGAGCTAGAAATATTCTGAGTACAATAAGGCTACACAACCATGAACCTACGATTCCTACCAAGAATTTTGACAATAGTAGCACTTACTTTGCTTACTAATATTATCTTCACTAGCCCTAACTACGCCCAAAGTACAATCTTCGAGTGCAAAAAAGACCCTATCCTCGATGAACTTGGCATTGATGACTATAAAACTATCGCACGTACCCCAAGAGGTGACTTTCCCATGATCCTATGGATTTCTCGTGACTTCGAGCGATTTACCAACCTTTGGGGCAAACCATACGATGCAATGACTCGCTGCATGGAAGTATCTCGCAGAATTCAGGATTACTATAACTGTGATCTATTAGACTCAAAATATATTTCTGGTGCTACTATTCCCTGGACTAGAGACGGAAAACCCGAAGTCTATCCAGTTGTGGTAGTCACCCATCCCGAAGTTAGTGAATGCTCCTCATTACCGTTCCAATTGGATGCACCAATTGTCAAAGGGCTATTATTCATGCTTGCTGCCACCGGAGGAAGATTACAATAGTGCCGCTAATCAGCTGCGCAAGATCCTCGAAAAGTTAGAGGACATTCGTAACAACAGTGGATTGCCAAGCATTGAGCCAATTTGTAATTGAATAGATATATGGAGTCCAGAAAACACGGCGTTATTAATAGACTTAATGTTAGGTTTATCCAAACCACCCAGAGATTAAAGCAGTGAATACTTCTGAGCTATTACACTGGTAACTAATTACTGATTTGAGTCAAGCCATGTCTTCTCTGTTTCCGGGGATGGATCCCTGCCTAGAGCATCCTGATTTTTCGACAGAAGTTCACAGCTGCTTGATAATAGCGATCGCAGATTTATTTACACTCACCCAATTCCCAATTCCCAATTCCCGATTCCCAATCTTCCCATATGAGCTCATATCCTCCATCTGATACACTGCAATATGCCTACACTTTTGCCATTACTTTGGCAATTACCATAGTCGTCTATGTGCTTAGAGGTTTTGGCATCCTCACCTTTATTCCTGGTGGTTTGATCTGGCTCTTGATTTTTCTTTCGATTGGCACAGGATTAGTTTACGGAGTCCAGAAAACACGGCGTTATTAGAGGATTGGCGTTTCGGCACTTTTGAGCGGCGAGAACGTTGCATAAAACAGCTCCCAAGCGTTACCTCGTTCGGGAAGAGCTGATTGAATTGCTTGAAGTTTTGCTGGGGATTTTGGGTTAGAGTACTAGGATTTACGATTGATAGTAAGAAAGATTTCTTATCAGCTTAGGTAGAGAGGAGCAATATTCTCATTGTCCATTGTGAGCAGCAGTTTATGGATGTTTCATCTAAAATATTTAAAATAAAGAAATGTTAAACAAAGGTTGAGTCCTCGATCGCTAAAGACAAAACTTAAAAGAACACCATCGTTATCATTTGAGGCTAATTCGGTGCAGTCCCCAACTATCTCCAATACCACCACAACCTCCAAAGCAACAGCACTACCCAAAACCACTACTCGCCAGACAGGTGCGTTTGCTCTCATTGACTCTCTCAAGCGTCATGGTGTAGACCATATCTTCGGCTATCCTGGTGGAGCAATTCTGCCGATTTACGACGAACTCTATAAGTGGGAAGCCAGAGGTGAAATACAGCACATCCTAGTGAGGCACGAGCAAGGAGCAGCTCATGCAGCGGACGGTTATGCTCGTGCTACTGGTAAAGTGGGTGTCTGTTTCGCTACTTCTGGTCCTGGTGCCACTAACTTGGTTACTGGTATTGCCACTGCTCACATGGATTCCATTCCTTTAGTTGTAGTGACGGGTCAAGTAACCCGTGCAGCAATTGGTTCTGATGCTTTTCAGGAAACTGATATTTATGGTATTACCTTACCAGTTGTCAAGCATTCTTATGTAGTGCGCGATCCCAGGGATATGGCACGGATTGTTGCCGAAGCCTTTGATCTCGCTAGTACAGGACGTCCGAGTCCAGTGCTGATTGATATTCCTAAAGATGTGGGTCTAGAGGAATTTGACTATACACCGATAGAGCCTACTACGGCCAAGTTAAGGGGTTATCGTCCTACAGTCAAAGGCAATCCTCGTCAAATTAATCAGGCACTCAATCTGATGCGTTTAGCCAAACGACCCCTACTGTATGTAGGAGGTGGTGCGATCGCGTCCAGTGCTCATGGTGAACTGCAACAACTAGCAGAAATCTTCCAAATCCCAGTTACCACAACCCTGATGGGTAAAGGTTCTTTTGATGAATCTCATCCTTTATCTGTGGGGATGTTAGGTATGCATGGCACCGCCTACGCCAACTTTGCCGTGAGTGAGTGTGACTTGCTCATTGCCGTAGGTACCCGTTTTGATGACCGGGTAACAGGCAAACTCGATCAGTTTGCTTGCCATGCTCAAGTGATTCACATTGATATCGATCCTGCGGAAGTAGGGAAAAATCGAGCACCACAAGTGCCAATTGTCGGTGATGTGCGGTTAGTACTTACTGATTTATTACGCCGCCACGGGGAATTGGGTATCTTGCCGGAACCCAATCAAACTCAAGAATGGTTATTACGTATTAAACGTTGGCGTTCAGAGTACCCCTTACAGGTACCTCAATATCCCGATAGTATCTCTCCTCAAGAAGTAATTGTGGAGTTGGGACATCAGGCACCCAATGCTTACTACACTACCGATGTCGGTCAACATCAGATGTGGGCAGCACAATTCCTCAAAAATGGACCGCGCCAGTGGATTACCAGCGGTGGTTTAGGCACAATGGGATATGGTGTACCTGCAGCCATGGGTGTGAAAGTCGCACTGCCAGACGAACAGGTAATCTGTGTTGCAGGTGATGCCAGTGTCCAGATGAATATTCAGGAACTGGGTACTTTGGCACAGTACGGTATCAATGTGAAAACCGTAATTATTAATAATGGCTGGCAAGGGATGGTGCGCCAGTGGCAACAGGCATTCTTTGGAGAGCGCTACTCCTCATCGAATATGGAAGTGGGGATGCCGGATTTTGTAAAGCTGGCTGAGGCTTACGGTGTTAAAGGCATTATTGTTCAAAGTCGCGATGAACTCAAAAATGCGATCGCGGAAATTCTTGCCTATGATGGTCCAGTACTGGCAGATATACGGGTTACCAAGGACGAAAACTGTTATCCAATGGTGGCTCCTGGCAAGAGTAATGCTCAGATGATCGGTTTACCGGAGCGCAAACAGCCAGAACCAACCGCACAATTGATCAATTGTAGTAACTGTGGTGCTCAGAATATCCCTAGTAACAACTTCTGTCCTGAATGTGGGACAAAGCTGTAGTTGAGGGCGCACGTCGGTTGAGGGCGCACGTCGGTGCGCCCCTACCAGCTCTTAAAGCCTATTACTTCAAAAATATAGCAGTTCTCGCATCCGTAAGTTAAATATCCTATTCCCTATTCCCCATTCCCAAAAACCGAGAACGAAAGTACCTCATCTAAATGAGAAACGCTATATTTGTTGCTCAATCAAGTTTGATACTCGTTCTTTGATTTCATCGCGGATGCGGCGGAAGGTTTCAATCTGTTGTCCATCAGGATCATCTAACTGCCAATCTTCAAATATTTCTTGCAATAGCCATTCTTTGGGCAAACTTACACCACAACCACACAAGGAAATTACGACATTATAATCACAAGCCTGAAAATTACTAATGGGTTTGGAAGTTTGATTGCTGATATCAATACCGATTTCTGACATTACCTCAATTGCAGTAGGATGAACTTGGGATGCTTCCAAGCCAGCGCTTGTTATCTCAATTTTCTCTGCTCCTAGTTTTCTAGCAAAGCCTTCTGCCATTTGAGAACGACAAGAATTTTTCTTACAAGCAAACATTATTTTTGTCATTTGTCATTTGTCATTTGTTGTTTGTTGTTTGTCACTAGTAGACTTCTGGTACAAAATTCTGCAATGACATCGGAGGACGAATATAATCCATTGCCCTTTGTCGTGGTGGTAATTCCATCGGTTCAGGAGTCAAATCTTCGTAGGGAACCATACTCAGAAGATGATTAATACAGTTGAGGCGGGCAAGTTTTTTGTTGTCTGCTTTAACCACATACCAAGGAGATTCCTTGGTATCTGTAGCATCAAACATATCATCTTTTGCTTTGGAATACTCTACCCAACGAGCACGAGATTCTAGATCCATAGGGCTGAGTTTCCAGCGTTTGGTTGGATCTTTAATTCGTGCTTGGAAGCGGCGTTCTTGTTCTTTATCACTGACAGAAAACCAGTATTTGATCAAGATAATACCAGAGCGTTGGAGCATACATTCAAATTCTGGACATGAGCGTAAAAACTCTACATACTCTTCATGGCTACAAAAACCCATGACTCGCTCAACACCAGCTCGGTTGTACCAACTCCGGTCAAATAATACCATTTCACCTGCTGCTGGTAAATGGGCAACGTAGCGTTGAAAATACCATTGAGTTTTTTCTTTTTCTGTTGGTGTACCTAGGGCTGCAACTCTACAGACACGAGGATTTAAACTTTCTGTAATACGCTTGATTGCTCCACCTTTACCGGCAGCATCACGTCCTTCAAAGATGACAACTACTTTGAGTCTCTTATGCTTGATCCATTCTTGCAATTTGACTAACTCGACATGGAGGCGGTGCAGTTCTTGCTCATAGAACTTCTTCTTAATCTTCTTTTGTTCACTACCATTTTTATTGGATAATTGAGGTGTGATACTTAGATATTGAAAATGCTTATCAACTAAGTAATCTTTAGATTTCTTAATTTTGCCATTTTTTTGTTTTTTTTTGTTTTTTTTATCTTTTTTTCCTTTAGTCATATAGTCTTTCTCCTTCGCCGCTTTTGATACCAAATCCGCTTTTCAAACACCCGGTTTTGCTCAAGCCTTCTTTTCCTTGGAGCCCTCTGTCTTATCCTCAAGATAACGGGGGTGACTAACTTGGATTTGGTATGAGTTCTCCAATTTCGATTGTTCCAGATATGCAGGTTTAGGGCGCACGTCGGTGCGCCCCTACGAGAGAAAAACGGATTAACTGAGATTACTATTAATAACGCTTCTTCCTTCTTCTAGCGATCGCTTTTCGCTTCTTTTTTTCTTGGGGAGTTTCAAAGTGACGAAGTCGCTTCATATCAGCAAAAATTCCTGCTTTGGAAACCTCACGCCTAAACCGACGCAGAGCAGATTCAATTTCTTCATTTTCGCCAACAGTTACTTGTGTCATCTTGTTTACTCCTGTGCTTGGGTAGATAGCTAGCTAATTGTACTCTCTAAAAGTGACTTTTCTCAAAATAAGCTCAACAGAATACTTTTGCCTCACTTATTCATAACTTTTCAAAAAATAAACTTCTCAACTTAATAATGACTAATATTTAGTAGCCTAGCACAAAATTTACACCTAGTCTAAAGCTGTGAGCCTTTATAAGAGAGCTTTTCACTTCCCAAAGCTGATCTAGATCTAGTATAGGTTATACGTTAACCATGACTGAAAAATTGGGATACAACTTGAGATATAGCAGCCGCGCAAGTGGTTCTGCAACCTGGACATACAGCAGTGGCACACATCGCAATGGAGCTAGATGAGGGTAAGTTAGATGGGTAATCCTAATGAATCTAGAATACCCGTCCCTAAGGAGCGGGGAGTTGTCAACAATATTCCCATACATGAAGCCTTCCAACAAACCATTCAGGGAGAAGGTTACTGGGCTGGAACACCAGCGGATTTTATTCGGTTGGCCGGGTGTCCAGTAAAATGTCCTTGGTGTGATACAGGATATTCAGATGGTGGAGTTGGTTTGCCACGTTTGAGTAGAAGTTTTGAAGAACTTATTGCACAATTACGTTCTCCTTATGTAGTCATCACAGGCGGTGAGCCTTTTATCCACCCAGAACTACCTGAGTTAGTTGAAGCCATTGGAGCCACTGACAGAAAAGTTTCTATAGAAACTTCTGGGGCTTTTTGGAGAGAAATTCCCCAGTGGGCTTGGGTAACTCTCTCTCCCAAAGAACATATTAGCCCTCAATATCCAGTTAAGTCACAGATGTGGCAGCGAGCTAACGAGATTAAACTTGTCATAGCAACTGGTTCAGAGCTTGACTTTTATGCCAAATATCTACTACTGAAGAAAGGAATACCAATATTTCTTCAGCCAGAATGGACTCAAAAGACTGATACAGTTCCCTTAGTTTTAGAACTGCTGAGGAAGTTTCCCAGATATAAGCTCTCTCTTCAGTTACATAAATATATTGGAGTCCCTTAAAGTTTTTAAGAAACTAGGCAATAGGTAATAGGTAATAGGAAGCAGGGAGTAGGGAGTAGGAAAAAACCTTCCTTCTGCGTCCTGCGTCCTGCCTTCTGCCTTCTTGCACTAGATCAACTTGACAGCCTTCAGGCCAAAAAACAGCCCCAGAGCAACCACTGTGGCAGTACCTAAAATTAAAAAGTAAGCAACTACTCCAGACATTTATCCTTCTCCACAAAAACCCATATAATTACATTGAATCATCTTAAGAGTCTCTACGCATCCCAGGGTATCAAATTTAACACCTAAGACTTGCATAAAGGCTTGATTTGTCAAGTGTGTTGTAGTCCTATATAGCCATAGCCTTGAAGGCAGGTTTTTGAGTTCCTAGGCTAGAATACAGCCGAAAGTTAGTTCTAAAAAAAGGCTGGGTAATGAATTCTGTTATTCGTGTTAGTATACCGCAAAAATCTTATGATATCGTGATTACGAAGCAGCTTCCTGACAGGAGCATCGCAAAGTCTCCTATGGAAGAGGAGAAACCAACAGGGGGTTTAGATGATTTAGGTGTTTGGATGAGCCGCCTGAAACTGGGTAAGAAACTTTTACTAGTATCTAATCCGGCAATTTTTCGACGATACGGGGAAAGAGCGATCGCAGCTCTCAAGTTAGTAGGATATGAGGTATCTAGCTGCACCATTCCAGCAGGTGAGCGTTACAAAACTCTCAAATCGATCCAAAAAATCTATGATATTGCCTTGGAACAACACTTGGAGCGCTCTTCGACAATGGTAGCTCTAGGAGGTGGAGTGATTGGTGATATGACTGGTTTTGCTGCCGCTACCTGGCTAAGAGGAATTAACTTTGTGCAAGTACCCACATCTCTATTGGCAATGGTAGATGCCTCAATTGGCGGTAAAACTGGTGTGAACCATCCCCAAGGTAAAAACTTGATTGGTGCTTTTCATCAACCCCGATTTGTTTTAATTGATCCTTTAGTACTCAAAACATTGCCACCACGAGAGTTACGTGCGGGGATGGCAGAGGTAATTAAGTATGGTATTATCTGGGACGCTGAACTATTTGCTAAGCTTGAGGAATCTAAACGTATTGACCAATGGCGCTACCTAAATGAAGATTTGTTATCAGCTATCCTCACTCGTTCCTGCCAAGCCAAAGCTGATGTCGTTAGTAAGGATGAGAAAGAAGCTGGGTTAAGGGCAATTCTCAACTATGGTCATACCATTGGTCATGCGGTAGAAAGTTTGACTGGTTACAAGTTAGTTAATCATGGAGAAGCTGTAGCTATTGGGATGGTAGCAGCAGGTCAAATTGCGGTTAAGCTTGAGCTGTGGCAAAAAGATGAAGCTAAACGTCAAGATGCCTTGATTCAAAAAGCAGGATTACCTACTCAGCTGCCAGGTGGACTGGATATTGAAGCAATTATCAATACCTTGCAAACGGATAAGAAGGTTAAAGATGGAAAAGTAAGATTTGTCTTACCCACTCAGATTGGTCAAGTAACTATAACAGATCAAGTACCAGAGGATGTGATTGTACAAGTACTAAGACAGATGCAAACATCTTGATTTTAGCTGTGCCACGCCAGATAGCTAAAAATCTACCAAGGACTACCAATCAAAGTAAACGCACTCCAATAATAAGGATGAGTGAAATCTGTATTTCCCAACTTTTGTAACTCTGGAGATAAGGGGATAATGCGATGGTCACTACGCGAACCGCCGTTGGCATCGCTACTTACTAGTAAACCATTTTCTAGACGCACTTCACCTCGCAGCATGGCTAATTGGGTTTGGCGCAAGGCTTCGGCTTTGATGGGAGCTGCGTGCAACTGTTGGTAAAAGTTGCTCATAAATCCCATGGTTCCTGCATCGCTGACGTACCAGAGACTCCCTAAGGCTGATTTTACTCCTGCTAGTACCGCTAACCCTGTAAATCCTAACTCCGCTTCCACATCTCCTAGGGCAGTGCGACAGGCACTTAAAACTAATAGTTCTACTGGGGGATTATGGAATCCCAACTCCCGCATTTGATCTAATTTCAGTTTACTATCCCATAGTTGGATGAAGGAGTTGCTCAGGTTCCCTGGTTTAAATTCTCCGTGGGTAGCTAAGTGAACAATGCCAAAGGGTTGGTTATTGCGAGCCGCTTGCAGCTGATTGAAGGTAAACTCTTCGTTGAGGAAGGATTTACCTTCCCATAACTCCATGAGGATGGCTAATTCCATTGGTACTGCAGGTAAGGGGTTTTGGTTAGTAAATTCAGCCGCTCCCATAGCTAACATTTTGGTGTTGTTGACACCTACGTAGCGAGTATCAGTTAGGGATAAGCTAGGCATTAAACCGATGCTATATCTTTCGATAATGAAGCCAGTACCATCATGGAGTGCAGCCAGAGGCACAGAGCGTAAGCCAGTATCCAGGATGAAAGTGAGATTATTAATCCCTTGAGTTTGTAAGTCGTCTTCCAATGGTGCAATCAGCCACTCATAGAGTTGTTCTGCCTTGG